>Ga0182012_10005838_pt1 | contig 12645 bp, 12 predicted proteins | sample 612S2SmetaG_FD_120486 | JGI IMG/M metagenome (GOLD analysis project Ga0182012, IMG submission 120486) | Permafrost microbial communities from Stordalen Mire, Sweden - 612S2S metaG | ecosystem: Environmental > Terrestrial > Soil > Wetlands > Permafrost | place: Sweden: Stordalen | collected...
AGTGATCGAAGGCATGATGGTTCGGTTGGGATGCAGCGTTCAATCATAGGTTGGTTTGGCAGCCCAAATATTGTCTTGACGCGACATGATCGCTGATCAGGCACCCGCTTTGTAAAGCTTTTTTTCGCGCTCGCGAGGACAATCGTCTCGCCGTCGCATCGGGAGGCATATTCGCATGTTCCGAGCGTTCGGGCTGGGGCTGGTGAAGGTCGGCATTCGGGCGGCGTTTGCAGGAATGGTCGTGTGTGGGCCGGCGGAGTCACAGCCGACCCAAGGGTTGGCCTGGACATTTGTGGCGCCGGAGCCGCTGAAAATCGCCGACTGGCAGCGCCGGTGGCAAACCGCGATCTTGAATGAGGCGCGCGCTCGGTATTGCGATACACAGATGGGCGAAGAGATCGGCTGGTTGATGGCGCCTGTGCTGGACGGATTCTATTTCGGCTACCTGGTGACGCAAGACACACGATGGGTGGACCGGGTGATCGACTGGACCGATTCCTGGGTCAAACGCGGCCTGACGGAACCCGATGGTTTCATCGGGTGGCCGAAAGTCGGCGCGGCCGGGACCGATGTCGATGATCTAGATCGGTATGACGCCGACAGCCTGCTCGGAGAGGCCATGGCTCTGCGGCCGGTCCTGTTGATGGCAGCTTTGATACGGCGCACGCCGGCGTTGAATGTTCGGTATGGACGCACAGCCGACGGTTACATCAAGCTGGCGCAGGCAATATTTCAAAAATGGGAAACGCGCGGTGCCTGGCGTGCGACCGGGGCCGGTACCATTTCGGTGGTGTTGCCGTTCGGTATTAATCGGAACACCGGGACATGGACCGATGGTTACGCCGGTCGGAATGCGCCGGGGCGCGGGTTCTCGCATCCGGACAACAAGGCGAACCTGGTGGCGTCCTGGCTGCTTGCCATGTTCGATGCGACGGGCGACGGCGTGTATCGCGACCGAGCGGATTCGTGGTTCAGGCTGATGCAGTCACGTATGACCATCGCGCCGGCGGGGACGTATCGTATCTGGAACTACTGGGAGCCGGCCGGAGCCTGGGACTATCGGGCCAACGGGACGCCGAAGCATTGGATCGGTGTTCATAACAACCCGGGTTATTATGCGATCGACGCCGAAGCGATTGTTGGCGCCTATGAACATGGTGTCGTCTTCAGCGCTGATGACATGCGGCGCCTGATTGCCACCGCGTCGGCGACGTCCCGCCTGTGGCCTGCTCTGGCGCCGTATGACCGAGGCCTGCAGCAGCGAACCGAGGCAACACTGACCCCAGACTCGTGGGCCGGCCTTTGGTTGGTGCCGTGGTATCTTTCGCTGTCAGGGGTCGGTCCGCGCTAAGCATACGATGTTGTTCCGAAACGTCGGCGCTACGGCTTGACTGTGTGCCTGTTGTCTTTCCCGCGCCGCACGACGCGGCCGATCAAAGCGCCGCCACCAAGAGCCATAAAGGCCGGAATACCTGCGGCAAGAAGCGGCGCCGGCGCTCTCCGGATCGGAAGCGGCGGAACAGAGGGAACCGGCACCGCATGGGCGGCACTCGCGAGCAGGAGGGGCATCATGACTACAACTGTGACTTGTAGAGCAGATCGTGTCACAACATATTCTCCTAAATTACATTTCGAATTATCTCCTTGATTTAATATTGCGTCAAGCAGATTGTTCGGAGCGATGATTTGGACCGCACCACCCGACCGTGCCCCCGACGCGCGTCAGCCGCTGGGATTGCATCGCTTTACTCTGAACGAATTGCTGAACTGGATTCTGTTGATCGCAGGCGCTGCGTACTGGGGCGGGGTGATACGAACCTATCATCACGATGCGGCTATCGGTGTTGTCTCGGTCGCGCAAAGTGTATTCAGCGACGGGGCTTTCAATGTAGCCGGCTGTGGCTTGATCGCGGTCTGGGCACGCCGGATCGAACTGCGTGATATCGCGTCCCGCTGGCAGATCGCGGGGGCACTGGCGATCAGCCTGCTGTTCGCCGTTCCGACGCGACAGACGACCATCCTCGGGCTGCTTGCGGTGGGCGCGGTACTGACGTTTCGTTCGCCAATCCACACCGCGCGCCCGATTGCGGCGTTGCTGCTGGGTTTTGCTGGCGAAATGATATGGACATCGACTTATCTGCTGCCGCTGCATGCCGCGACGGCGTCATTCGACGCCGAGCTGTGCAGCGGATTTCTCAGAATGCTTGGCGAAGCCGTTCAGGTCCGCGCCAACGTGCTCGAAAATCTCGGGGCGGGCATCAATGTCGAAATTCTGGCAGCCTGCGCCTCATCGTTCCCGTTGGCCGGCGTTGCGATGGCGTTCATGGTCGTGATGGCCTACGCCCATCATGTTCCACGGCTGGCAGACCTCCCGTGGCTCGTCGCGGCATTGCTCGCAAGCGTCGCGCTGACGGAACTGCGACTGTCGTTGATGGCGCTGGGCGATGCCAATTACCTGTGGATCCATGACGGTGAGGGCGGGACGCTGTATGCGCTGAGCGCGACCGCTTTGGCGGTGCTGTTCCCTGTGCTGGCGATGCGCCAGTCAGGATCGGTGCGGGCGTTTGCGGCATGATCATGGTCGTGCGCGGGCTGTTTGCCGGGGTGCTGATCCTCGGTCTTGCGGCGCAGGCCGCCCGAACAGCGAAGACAGCGAACGTTGGGGCAACGAACGGCGGGGCAGCTTCTGCGTCGACCGGCGATCTGACCGCCGCGCTGCGGCGGCTGGACGGGCGCGTTGTTGCTACCACGCCGTCGGGGGCGGTGACGGCGGTCCTGTCCCGATGTTCCGACCCGGTTACCATCGCGCAGATCGGTTTCGATGGATCCGGTGATGGCTTGCTGGACAGGGCGGCGCAATCCGAGGCCACACAACGCTATGCTTACCTCGGTTTCGTGGGCGATCGGCTGGACGTTACGGCGATTGCCGGTCGCTGGGTGACGGCCTCGGCGCTCCAGGCGATCGGGCTTCGGCGGGACAACACACCGGCGAAGGTCGTTCTTGTGCTGCTGCCGAAGACCTGCCCGGAGGCCGCCGACCTTGACTGGTCGATCCTGTCGCCGTGGTCCTGAGCGCTGGACTTGCCGGTCAGGCCGCTTGCAGCACCGCCGTCCTGAATTCGGGGGCGTTGGCAAACGCGGCGTAGTCGCTGCGTCCGCCAAACGACCAGAGCAGCCAGCCGAATTCGTAGCTGCGCATTTCCTCGGTCAGTTGCAGCGGCGCCTTGCCGGGAGTCCAGCCCGAACCGCCGGTGGCAGCGGCCACCGCAGCGCGGACCAGGCGGGCTTCGCGGCTTCCCTGGAAACCCTGGCGTCGCTGCGACCGGTAGATCAGGCTGAGATCGTTACGCAACATCGAGCGGCCCATTTCATTGGCGCCAAAAACCCAGCGAAAGCCGGTTTCGATGGCTTGGCGAGCACCGGGCACCTGGTGGCGCACGGCGTGGTGCAGCAGGGCGGGTGCCATGCCGTGCTGGTGAACCGAGTAGACCTCATACGGGTCGAGGACACGGTCGGCGGCGGGAAGGTAGAACCAGGGCCACTCGCCCTGTGGCCCCTGCAAGGCAATCAACTTGGCGGCACAGGCATTGGCGGCGGCGATGGCCTCGGCGTCGCCGGCCAACTCGCCATACTGGTAAAGCGACATCGCCGCATAAACCTGTGTTGCGAAGGTGGCGAAATGCCGCCTGGGTCCCTGGCCGCTGTCGCGGAACAGCGCGCCGGGTCCGCGGAACTGTTGCAGCAGCAGCTTCGCGAGGGCGCGGGCGACCGGGCGCCAGGATGCATCATGCCGCGCCTGCGCCGCGGCACCCGACAGGGACAGGCCAACATCCTGCGCTGTCCAGGCGGCGGCCGGGGCGGCGTCAGCGGCGAACGGGCGCAGGCGGTCGGCGGCTACCCCCGGCGTATCGAGGTCGAGTTCCGCGGCCGCCCACAATGCCATGCCCCAGGCCCCGTTTCGCACCGGCCAGTTCGGCAGATCGCGGCAGAGCGAATTGAACAGGGCAGGGACGTCGTAGTGCTCGTGGGCCACCGCCTGGCGGATCGGGGCAAAACCGAGCAGAACGTTGAGGGAATAGTAGAGATCGCTGTGCGGGACGGACTCGTTCGGCGATGACCGGCCGTCCAGATGGTATTTGTGCGACCATCTTCCACGTTCGGGCATCCAGCAGCGGCGCAAACCGGCAAGGCCGTAAAGCGTGAGCGGACTGATGCTGTTCATGCGCAGAACTCCTTACGCGCGGCGTTCGAATAGGCAGGGCGGCGACGCATCAGGCGGCAAGCCCGCTTGCGGCCTGCATGGCGGCAACGACGTGGTCGATGTCGTGCCGGGTCGTCTCCCCGTGGGTGATGCAGGCGCGAATGACCTCCCGTCCCTCAAGCACGGCCGTCGAGATCCAGGCCTGGCCGGACTGCACGACGTTGGCCACGATGACGCGCGCGTCCGGCGCGCCGAATGGCGGATGGATCGACAGCACCGCCAATGGCGAGTCGTTCACGACGGCCCAGCCGCGGGCGAGAAGTTCATCGCGCATATACTGGGCGGTCGCGACCGATCGCTCCACGTGGTCGGCGTAGCCGTTCCACCCGGCGGCAGCGAGCGAGAGGAACAACCGCAGGCCGAGGAAGCGGCGCGACCACTGCACCGACGTCACGTAGGGATCGAGGTGACGTTGGTTCGACGGCATGTAGGTGGTTGCGACCTGGAATGCATATGACAGCAGGGCAGCGTCCCTGAGGATGATCATGCCGCAGCCCATCGTGGTGGCGAACCATTTATGCGCGTCGATCGTCACCGAATCAGCGGCTTCGATGCCGGCGAGATGCGGCCGCAGCCGATCGGAGGCGATCGCTGCGCCGCCCCAGGCCGCATCGACATGGTACCAAAGTCCCAGTTCGCGCGCGAGCGCGGCGCACTCCGGCAACGGATCGATCATACCGGCATTGGTGGTGCCGGCGGTGGCCACAATCATGACCGGCGTGTTGCCGACGGCGCGGTCGGCGGCGATTTCGCGGACCAGCGCGTTGACGTCCATGCGGCCCGACCCGTCGGTCGCAACCAACCGCACGGCAGAGCGGCCGATGCCGGCTTGGTGGGCGATTTTCAACCAGGCGAGATGCGCCTCATTGGATACGTAGAAGATTGGACGGCCGTCGAAGGCGCGGGCGCCGTCCAGCGCAAAACCCGGGCAGGCCCTGGTCACGGCACAGATCAGGGCGGTGTTGTTGGCCTCGGCGCCGCCGGTGGTGAAATGGCCCGCCGAGCCGGCGGGAAAACCCGCGCGCTGGGCGACGGTTCGGATCACGTGCGCTTCCAGTTCGACCGCGACCGGCGACGTGGTCGCGGTGGCTAGCTGCGGATTGAACGCGGCGGCGATGCGGTCGGCGCATTGCGACGGAAATGTCGGGACCGGATTGTACAGGCCGAGATAGCGCGGATGCGTGATATGGACGATGCCGCGTTCCAGCCCGGCGATCGCCCAGGCCAGGACCTCGTCGAGCGATCGCGGCTGTTCAAAGTCGAACGCCGCAAGTTCGGCTTTGAACGCGCCCATATCCAGCGTCGGCGTGACCGACCCTGCAACGACACGGGCATGGGCATCCTGCAGGTGCCGTGTCAGCAGGTCGTCGGTGCGCGTCCTGTCATGTGGTCGGGGAAACAGCGCCGTTGGCGCGGCAGAGGACTGGCTGGTCTTCATCGTTGCTGCTGAAACGACAGCGTCGGTGGAAGGACCGCGTGTGCCGCAAGCGGAGGAATGGCGTGCCGTTCTGACATCATCGGATTTCCCATCTCATGGCGCAATCTACTCTCCAGGTTGCTGGGAAATGGATCTGACAGCGTGATTTCGTCCGCAGTCGATCTATCCATTCCATTCTGAATTTGCAATGCGAAAAGCGTGGGATGAAGCCGCGGCCGCAGCGGCATCGCATTGCATGAGGAACGATCTCGCTTCGCTTTGCGATGCTTTGGCGGTTGGCTTGCGCGCCTCGGTTGCGGGCGGCTCAGCGAGCGGGAGACGGACGCTGCCGCAGCAACCCGATCATGCGCTGGGCCCAGGCGGTGAGCCGCAGCACAGGTGCTGCGACCGTAAGAATGATGAAAGGCAGATAAGCCAGGATATACTTTGGATCAGTGCGGAACGGAAAGCGGGTGAAATCAGTGGCGAAGGCGAAGAGAATATAATTGAGGCCGATCGTGCTGAGCCACCACCATGACTTGTGTCCGATGGCCTGATGCAACCAGTCAACCGATAGAATGGCCAGTATGTAGGTCCATAGCAAAGCAATACCGAAGAAGACGAACGAGCCGAGTGGGGGTGCCGCGCCGATCTGACACAGCCAGAGGACCAGACCGAAGTGGACGAGGTGGGCGGACGCAAACGCAAGTCCGAAGCTGCGGCCCGATGTTTTGAAAAAGCGCCAGCGGGGGCCGAACAGGGCTGCGAGCGCGCTGCCGCTGTAGGCTGCCCAGAACAGCAGAAAGGAAAACCGAGCGGTTGCTTGAAGTGCATCGTCGGTTCCATGCTCGTTTGCGCCGAGGCATGTGAGGATAGCGATAGCCATGAGCAGCGCGGCGCCGAACGAACCGGCCATCCACGCGATCGCTTCGCCAGACCGAATTGTGTCGCGAATGCTGACCTCCAGGACACGCTGTACTCGAGTGGTAGCAACGTTTACAGCCGGGCGCATCTGATTTCTGTGGCGCCTGTCTGGTCAGGGCGATGGTTTCGCCAGGAACCGGAGTACCGAAGCGTTCACGAGCTCGGGCTTTTCTCGTACCATTGCGTGAGTTCCGCCAGGGATTATGGCTTCCTCGCTGCCAGGAATGGCTTGTGCGAGATGATCGGTGTGCTGACGTTTGATGATGTCAAATTCGCCGGCCATCACGAGGGTTGGTGCCTGGATGTGTTCCAGGTCCTGCGCAGTATAGTGCGGTTGTGTTGCCCACATTGTTACAACCTTCCGGTAGAGTATCGGCCAGTGTTCCGGGTCCGGTGCGGTGCGCGCATACGACCTCGGCACCGCCGGTATCGCAGTGGCAGCAGCCGGAGGGCCGATCAGACCGTCCACGTCATAATTGGCGCCGATGACCACGAGGCGTCTGACACGGTCCGGATGGGTCATGGCCATGTCGAGCGCGACGATGCCACCATCGCTCCAGCCGACGATATCGGTTTGCCTTATGCTCAGATGGTCGAGCAGCTTGAGCATGTCATCGGCCATGAGCGCGTAGCTCAGCGGGGCCTCGGCATCGGTCGATCGGCCATGCCCACGACTGTCTGCCGCCACGACAAAATGCGTCGCCGCCAGTGCCCTGATCTGGTTGAACATGTCCTCGAGCTTGCCGGTGCCACCGTGCAGGATCAGGACGGGCGGACCGCTGCCATAGGTCTCATAGTAGATGCGAACGGTGTTGATGTCCGCATACCCGCCGCCATGCGCTTCGCGCGACATGATCCTCCAGACGGCGAAGGCCACGCGTCCTGCCGACGGACGAGCCGGCATTATGAGGGCCGCGCCGGCGATGGCTGTTACGGCGATGACGAGGGCCACGAGAAACAGCTTCATGCCGGGACGATAGGCAAGGGAACCGACTGCCGAAAGGGTGGTCACTGTTTATTGCCGTGGCAGTTCGACCGACAGCGCGCTTCGCATGATTGACCCGATCAGCGATTGACAGGCATGCGGAAGGTTCGATAAACCATGCATCCATTGTTTAGCCTGATTGCAGCCGAATTCGACGGGAATTAAGTCAATGACCGTCTACGTCGGTGCCGTTGGATTGCCTGGTGAGTGGGAGCTTTGCGCGGTGACCTGGCACGATTTTTCAAGTCCTCGCCGTTCTTGACTTTACGTCTTGCCGGACGTGGCACGAATGAGGACGAGCGGTTGAATAATCGGGCGGCATGACATCGCAAGCTTCCATCGACAATGTCGTCGCGTCAGCGAAAAGGGCGCGCGTCGGGAAACGGCAAACGCAGGCGCCTTCGCCATCGGCGTCCGAATCCGGTTTGTTGTTCCACGAGCCTTGGTGGCTGTCAGCGGCCACCGCCGACCAGTGCCAGGACGTCGTTGTCCGGAGCGGCGATGAGGTGGTCGGGCGGCTGCCATTCGTAACGCATCGGCGGATGGGGTTTACGGTCCTGCGTATGCCGTCCTTCACGCATGTGCTGGGGCCGGCGGTCAATCCGGGCGCCGGAAAGCCACAAACCCAGCTTACGCGCCGGATGTCGATTACCCGCGGTCTGATCGACCAACTGCCAGCGTTCGACTACTTCAAGCAGGCGCTGCCGTCAGCCTCGGCTGAGGGACTGGCGTTCCAGGATCGTGGCTTTCAGGTCAGTCCGCAATACACGTTCGAGATCGACTGTCGCGATGCGCCCGAAAAGATTTGGGATGGCATGCACTTCAAGACCAGGCAGCATGTCAGGCGTGCCGAGGAAAAGTACGTTGTCACAAGTCTGGACAGCGCCAGCGATTTTGTTCAGTTCTACCGAGAGAATCTGCAGCGGCGCGGGCTCAGGGCGTTCACGGCGCTCGATCAGTTTCCGACGCTGGCGGCGGCGTGCTGGGACCGGGACAGCGGCGAAATACTGAGCGCTTGCCGCCCTGATGGCCGACCGGTGGCCATGGTGTTCCTGGTCTGGGGAGGCGGCGTCATGTATTACCTGATGTCGACCCGATCCGCCGAGGCCGACGATAACGGCTCGGTCAGTTTGCTGATCTGGACGGCGATCCAACGAGCGCACAGCCGTGGCCTGCGGTTCGATCTTGACGGCGTGTCCACGAGCGGGACAGCGCGGTTTCTGTCGGGGTTTGGCGGCCGGATCAAAATCCGCCTGATCGTGCATAAAAGCCGGCTGCTCTTCGGTGCCCTGCAGTCTGCCAGGCAGCGTCTGTTGCGTCCTCCGAACGCCGTGACCGCCGACTTCACGTGACGAATAATGAGCCGTGGCGCTTGCGCAGTGGATTGCATGCGTCAGCCCACCCGGAGACATGCATTCGGCGCGTCGGTTTTCCATTTCGCTTGCAATGCTCACAGTGAACGCTCAGAGGTGCGGGCGTCTGGATGGACCCTGATCGATGTTGCTGAAACGCCGCTTTACCCGACTGTCGATGGCATCGATTTCGCCGCTGTGTTTCTTTTTGCTCCGTTTCTTGCGTACCGTGCTGTTGTCTCATCTGCTTCTGCCAAACGACCTTGGGGCGGCTGTTGCTTTGATGTCGATCCTGGCCGGCTGCGAAATCATCACCGACGCCGGGCTGGATCGGTTCGTGATGGTGAGCAGACCAGACGATCGGGCACAGGCTGTGGCGGCGGCGCAGCAAATCGCGATCGGACGCGGTATTCTGCTGGGGGCCCTCATCGCCGCATTTTCGCCGTTGCTGGCCGGGATTTTTGGGGCCGAGGCCTATGCCGGCAGTGTTGCCTGGCTGGCGGTCGTGTCGATGCTCGGCGGGTTCAGGAACTTGCGCGTGGCGCAGATCCAGCAGGACTATCGCTATGGGCCCGAGGCGATCATCAGTGTGTGCGGACAGCTTGCCGCGATTGCGGTCGTTATTCCGTCAGTGGCATGGTTGCATGACGCGCGCGCCTTGCTGGTCAGCCTGATCACTGAAGCCCTGGTCCAAGTTGTTCTGTCGAACGCTCTCGTGTCGCGCGAACAGGTGGCGGCCGTCGATCCGGCGATCCGAAAAGCCGCGATCAGGTGGGGCCTCCCGCTTATGGTCAACGGCGTCGGCTTGATGGCGTTGAAGCAACTCGATCAGGTCGTCGTGGCAAACCTGTTCGATTTGCAAACATTGGCGCTGTATGCCATTGGGCTGAACCTTGCCATAACCCCGACCTCCCCGCTGCAGGCGATCGCGCAGAAGCTCGGCCTGCCGTTCCTTGGCAACGCAACAGGAAACCCGCGATCCTCCCGCCATGCGCCGCTTGTTGTCCTGCTTGGGATGGCGTCTGTGGCGGCTGCCTACGCGCTGATGATGGGGCTCGCTCTCAACAGACTCGTTCCGATTCTGTACGGACAGCACTATCAGGTTACCGAGGCGTTCTGTGCGTTGGCCATGACCGACGCATTTCTGCGGTTTTGCCGCGGTGGCCCCAATATGATCTTGCTGCATCACGGTTTGACAAGCCGCCTGACCGTCGGAAATCTGACGGGCGGTATCGGGATCGCATTCGGACTGGTGGCAGGGGGATTGTCGCGACGGATCGAGGGCGTGATGGTCGGTCTGGTGGTCGGCGATTTCCTGTCCCTTGTCGTGCTGCTCTGTCTGATGCGGCGGCATGTACCGGTTGCGACAACGATGAAGCACATGGGTTTGCTTGCCGCGACAGTCGGCTTCGCGGCCGCCGCACTTTGGGCCGGCGGCGATTTGACGATGGGACAGCGGGCGCTGATCGCTGCGGTCGGTTCGTGCGTGATCGCGATCGACGGCCTCACGGTCTATTGGCACATTTTCGGTAAGGCGCCTGCTGTCATGACGGCATCCAGAGGGATCGCGATGCCTCCGAAGCGGCGCGTTAACTAACTCACCTCGAATCGGACGTTATGCAACGGCTTGGCCGGCTGTGCCGCTACCGACCCGGGTTCGGGTCTGGGTATCGAGGGTCCCGCAAATCATGGCGCGCCGATAAGCGCTTTCTTCAGCTCCGACACGAACGGCATCCAGCTATAGGAGCCGGTCATTTTCAGGAAGAAGGTCAGCGGTCCGTCGCTGGGATCGACGGAGGTCCGGCCGCGGATGAAGTCACAGGCGAGCGGGTCAATCCGCTGCGGTTCGATGCCGAACACGAGATCATAGCCCGCTTCGTTGCACATCGCCGCGACGTCTGCATCGTAATCGCCATAGGGGAAGGACATCAGGCTGACCGGATGCCCTGTTGCCGCACTGAGTATCGCGCGAGACTGCTCGATTTCCGCGCGGGCGGCATCGCGCGGGATGCGCGACAGGAACGGATGGGAAACGGTGTGGGCGCCGATTGTCACCAGCGGACCGAGCAATGACTTGATCTCCTCGGGGCTGGCGACCGTTTCCGCTTGGTTACATTCCGTCTCCATGACCCAGTCCGGTTTTCGACCCATCATGCCGGCCGGAACGAAAATCGTGCAGGGAATCTGCCGCTTCGCGAGTTCCGGCAGTGCATTGGTCAACACGCTGTTCAAGGCATCATCGAAGGTGATCGCACAAACAAGGCGCTTGGTTGCGGCACCTCGCCAGTCGGCGCCGACGACAGTCGCCCGCTTGATCAGCATGTCCATCTGACGAGCAAATCCCGCGCGCGCGCTGTCGGGAATATCGTGATAATAAAGTACGACGAGGCGTCGCCCTGTTGCATAACCAAGCAGGTCGGCGATCAGCAAGATCGGCCAGCGGAACACGAAATATAAGCTGCTGATTGCGATCTTGACACGCCGCTTCAACCTCCCCTCCTCCTGGCGGTCCTCTGGTTCTGCACGTCACTACTTGGCCGGCCGCTTCGTCCCCGAACGCCAGCGACCAGACCGCGAAAGCCTGCACTGAGGTTCCCTGGGGGGTAAGCCCAACCTTTCGCGGCAAGTCGGGCTAATTGTAACACAATTGTCCAAAGAATCCACCGCGGAAAAGTCTTGCCTACAAACAAAATGCTATTGCGGTACTCCAAATATACCGACAACGCGGATTGGTGCGACGGATCTATGGAACTTCCGATGGTGGTTCCGCCGGTGTGGACGACAATCGAACGATGAGCGTAACCGACGCCGCCAAGCCGCTTTGCCCTCAGGCCCCACTCCAAATCCTCGAAAAACAGGAAATACGCCTCATCCATCAGCCCGATCTGCTCGATACACCGGCGGGTGACGTACATCGACGCACCGGAGGGCGAGTCGAGACGCGCATCCACGTCCTGCGGATCAGGCTCAATGTGACCGGGCGCCCGGAGATCGACGGAGCAGGCGACGGCTCGCCCCTTGCTCCAGCGCAGACCACGCGAGTGCACGCGGTCCGGATGGTTCGTCGGCACGAGACGGCTGCCGACCATCGCTTTGTCCCATCGGGCGGCATACGCGGCGAGCTCAGCCAGGGCATCCGGTGCCGGTTCGGTGTCGGGGTTGAGGATCCAGGCGGCCAGCCAGCCAGGCCGACCCATCAATGGGCGCAGCCACGCATTGACGCCGCCGCCATAGCCCAGATTGTCCTCGGCTTCGCCCAGATGCACCAGCGGGGAGTCAACCCGGCCTTTGAGCCGCAAGACCAGCCGGTTTGACAGCAGCGGCGTGTCAAGATCTTCCTGCCGCCCGGTCTCGCGGCAGGGGCCGCCGTCTGCGGTCAGTTCGCCGACAAGGTTTCGGTACGCCTCTGGCCCGCCATTTTCACAAACGAAGATTTCGAATTGCGGGCTGGCCTGGGCAGCAGACAGCGCGGTCAGGCACGCGACAATGTCGGAGGGGTTGCGATACGCGACGATCAAAACCGGAGTTGCGGCCAGTTCGCTCATGAATCTGGCCGGGCTTTGGGTAGCGGCATCCGGAAATGGATTCGATATGAGATCAACTCGTTGCAAACGATAGTACTTAAGGGGAGCACCTAACATCCGAAGCGCCGCATTGAAACTAAAATGCGGCATCGTCGCACGCAACGGCGTTGGTCCGGTTGAAG
>Ga0182012_10005842_pt1 | contig 12640 bp, 9 predicted proteins | sample 612S2SmetaG_FD_120486 | JGI IMG/M metagenome (GOLD analysis project Ga0182012, IMG submission 120486) | Permafrost microbial communities from Stordalen Mire, Sweden - 612S2S metaG | ecosystem: Environmental > Terrestrial > Soil > Wetlands > Permafrost | place: Sweden: Stordalen | collected...
GCAGGGATGAGGAAGTGGCTGGATCTCCGAGTTGAATCCAGGCCAATCCGATGCCGGTGGGATCGCCTGCGTGGCTGAGGCCCTGCACGGATTTGAGTTCCGCCGGATTGAGGTAGACGGCGAGCGGCGGCGCGGGCAGCGGAGACGACGCGGGAATGTGCAGCAGATATTGAAGGAATTTAACCATGTCGGCGGGGGTTGAATAGACGCCGCCGCTGGCGCCTGATTCCTCCGTACTGGTGCAGAGGCCCTGGTCTCCGCTTCCGCGCAGCAGGCGGGCGCATTGTTCGGCGGAGGGATAGAGGGTGGTGTCCCACATGGCCAGCGGCTGGAGCAGACGCTCGTGAAGAAGCGCGGCGTACGACTCGCCCGAAGCGGAGGCGAGCGCATCGCCGAGAAAATCGAAGCCTACATTCGAATACAACGCGGCGGAGCCGGGAGGGGAAACGAGTTTTTGCCTGGGCAGCCAGTCCCAGCGGAGAGCGTAGTCAGGAAAGGTGAAGTGCGGCGCCTTTGCAGGGTAGGCGCTTACCTCGCGCGGAAGGCCGGAAGTATGAGTGGCCAGGTTGCGGAGGGTGATTTCGGGTCCGTTGGATACTTCGGCAGGGGCGGGTGCTGCCGTGCCTATGGGGACCTGCTTGCCAGGCGGGGCGTACAGCTGAAGGGGATCGGTGAGGGAGAGTTTGCCGTCGGCTGCGAGCTTAAGCAGGAGATCGGTGGTGAGGACTTTGGAGACGGAGCAGAGACGGACGAAGGAGGTGGAATCGGGAGTGTGGGCGCTGCCGGGATAGGTCTCGCCGTAGCCCTTGATCATGACTTCGTGGTCGCGTACGACCACCAGGACCATGCCGGTGACTGCGGACTGTTGATAGAGGGATTGACCCTGCGATGCGGCGTCGGCGAGCGAGAGTGGCTGTTGGGCGAAAGCGATGCCAGCAAGCGCCATCAACAGCGCGCTGGAAAGAATGAGCCGTGTGAAGCGGTGGCCGCGAGTGGTGCGTGGAATGCGTATGACCGGAGTCTCCATTTTCTTGGAAGGACAGGGCCAATATAAACCACGCGAGCTTGCCAGGGCCTGTTAACACTACTGGGGCCGTCCACCCCAGTAGTGTTAACAGGCCCTAAAGAGAACGCGTGGCGACTGTTGCCTTGCGAAGCGGCCAGGAACGATGTAGATTTGGCGCAACAACGAAATGCAGGCGAATACAGGTTGTGCGCATCTTTCGCAATCTTCGACCATTCAATTCATGGCTATCAAGCCGCACAGGGTGACTCATCCAATGAAACGACTGCCGATTTCAGCTCTGTTCCTTGCTTGCGCCGCCGGCCAACTTGCCGCGCAGGTGATGCCGCCGTGGCTGACGCCTTACCCTGGCGGAACGCCGGAAAGCAAACGCACGGAGCGTGCCGTTGAGTCCAGCTATTCAGTTGGTGCGTTGCCGAAGGATGTGGTTGCGCATTTCCAGAAAATATTTGACGCTCAGGGGATTCCGATCGATTCAATTGGCGCGCCTGAGGGGTTTTACCTTCATGCGGAACCAGCGGAGTGCAATGTGGACATCTCCATTGTGCGCGGCGACAAGACCACTGCGGTGAAGGTCGTTTGCGCGTCAAAGGCGGGAGTGGTGCAGGTCATCATGCAGCAGACGGAGGATCGGAGCGACCAGGAACCGGCAAAGAAGACGGACAAGCCAGGCGCTAAGCCGGCTGGTCTTGCGTGGCCGGACTGGCTCGTTCGCGTGGATGGAGGCAAGCCTGCGGTGCGAAAGCTCGACGGGCAATGGAAGAGCACATTTACCGCGCCGGCTCCCAGGCATGACATTGAGGTCTTCTACATGGACCTGCTCAACGGGCACGGTTTCCAGGTGAGCGAGAACCTGCCGAGCGGGCCGGAAGATTCCGGCAACTGGCTGGAGGGGACCTCGGATCCCGACCCGAAGACCAAACGCTCGATCGATATTCAGATCAGGATCAAGCCGGCCGGTTCCGCCTTCAGCGTGGAGATCACGATGCAGTGAAACAGTGAAAGGGCGGAGAAGTGAACGAGTGAAGTTTTTCTGTGAAAAACGAAAATCCCCCGGATCGGTCCGGGGGATTTTCTATTTGGAGGGCGCAGGGGCGTATTTGCCGGATTTGGCGTACAGAAAGTCTGCGCCTTTGCTCAGGTCGTCGGGGTCTTTGACGATGTAGTAGAGGTTGGTGACGGGCGCGAAGCACTGGCGGTAGACAAGGCCGATGCCAGCGCCGTGGCCGGGGGCGACGATGTTCATGCTCAGGTTGAAGTAGGCGGGGGGATTGTCGATGCGCAACATGCCGTTGCGAATTTGATTGGTGATCTCGTGCAGGCCGCCTCCCTTATAGGTGGATGTTCCATCGTTGCCAACGCCGAACTGGTAGCTGGGTGGGTTGGGGGCATCCTGGTTATAGGTGGTGTCGATGGCGACCTGGAACTTGCGGCCCAACGGGGCCATGGTTCCGGCGTGTACGACGTGCAGGGCGATGGAGCAAGAGTTTTTGGAGCCGGGGCCATAGATGGCGTTGACCCAGTTGTCGGCGCTGTCGCCGGTTTCCGCAGCCATGAGCTCGGCCGGGGTGGGCGGGGGCTTGACCGAGGCGCAGTAGGCGGGCAGGGTGAAGAGCGGCGCCGGCGGCGGGGCCATCGAAATGCGGGTGATGTCAATCATGTTGGTCACGGCGGTGCCGGGACCGCTAAAGGTGGCGCGGACGACGAGGTTGTCTTTCTCGTCGAGCCAGACCTTCAGGCTTGCGCCCTGCGCGGCACCGGTGTAGGTTTTCGTCGGTATGCCGTGAATGGTCTCCATCCCGGCGGGCTTGAGCTCACCCTTGGCAATGCCGGCAGTGAGCTCTTTGGAGGACTCGAAGGGATCGCCCCAGTCTCCGGAAAAGGTGCCAGCGCTGCAGGATGGCGGCGTGCTGGCCGGTTCCCAGGTGTGGGAGACGTGGGTGGTGAGGTCGTAATAGGTGAGGGCGTGATGAGCGGGCAAACCGGGCTGTGCGCCGTAAAACATATCGGTCAGCACGCGCGATCCGCTGCGGTTGACGGTCTGATAGGAGCCGGCGGGTACCCCGACGATGGATTGTGTGATGGAGTAGGCGGTTGGCGGGGATTGGGCGGCGGCTGAGAGGGTGAGAGCGAGGATTGCAAGACAGAGAGGGATGCGCGGAGCCGACATCGTAAAAACTCCTTTTTGGAATTCTGGATGAAACCGAGCGCGGACTGCGGGATTCCATCGAGCGTTGAGTTTCCGCGGAGGGGTGATGATAGCACCTGCAGTGCCACCTGCGGCGCCACCTGCGGTGGGGCAGACGCTCGCTTTTCGCTCGCACTGGGGTTCATTGCTTCTTCCAGGCATCTTGAAGTGCGCGGGTCGGCCTGGGATATGATCGATGGACGGCGGGAGGGATGGTCCCGGATCGGATTTCTTCCCTGGCAAGCTATGAAAAAGCATGTTCTCACCTTCGGGATCATCGGCGGGTTGCTGATTACGGTGTTGCAGTGGACCCAGTACCGGTTCCTGGTGATGGAGCATTCGGTAGAGGTGTACGCCGCGGTCATCGCGGCGACGTTCGCCATTCTGGGCATCTGGCTTGGGGTTCGGCTGAAAGGATCGCGGCAGCGGGAGGCCGTGAAGGGTGAGCCTGAGCCGGGCCTCGAACTGAACACTGAGGCAGGCAGGCAACCGTTTGTGGCGGACGAGAAGAAGCGCGCGGAACTGGGGATGACGCCGCGGGAGCTGGAGGTGCTTGAGTTGATGGCGCAGGGGATGAGTAACCGGGAGATTGCAGAGAAGCTCTTCGTCAGCGAAAACACGATCAAGACGCATTCCAGCCGGGTGTTTGACAAGCTGGGAGCGAAGCGGCGGACGCAGGCCGTGCAAATGGGGAAGGAATTGGGGCTGTTGCCTTGAATTCCGTGGTACGAAGGGGTGATTTTGGCCTTTGAGGGCAAAATCACTCGAAAGGATGACGACAGGGCGTGTGCTGCGCGGGGTATGTTGGGGCTGCACTTCAAGAATTCACTTTCAGGAGACTGACATGAAGAGGACCATACTCAAGTTCGGATTGATTTCAGCCGCGATCATCAGCGCACTCATGTGGGCAACGGTGCCGTTCCAGCACAAGATTGGATTCGACCGCGCCTTGTTCGTGGGCTACACGACGATGGTGCTGGCGTTTCTGCTGGTGTTTTTCGGCATCCGATCGTACCGGGACAACGAGGGGCACGGACAGATCACGTTTGCGCGGGCTTTTGGCGTGGGCATCTCAATCACGCTCATCACATGCATCTTCTACGTGGTGTCTTGGGAGATTATCTACTTTAACTTCATGCACAATTTCATGGACGACTACACGGCGCTTATGGTGGCGAAAGCGAAAGCGTCGGGCATGAGCGCGGCGGCGCTGCAGGCGCAAGTGGAGAGCCTCAGGATCGCGAAGGAGCGTTACGAAAATATCTTCTATAACTGTGCGATGACGTTCATTGAGCCGTTTCCGGTGGGGTTTGTGATTACGCTGATTTCAGCGGCGGTGCTGAGAAAGCGGCGGCCGACGCAGGAGATAGCGGCGCAGGTGGTAGCGACGTCCTGACCAGCACGCTGGGCCTGGGCACAGCTTGAGGAGGAACTTTGTGCTGTGATCAGTAACCGCGTCGCCGTGGCGGCGTCTATAGTAAAAGCGATTCAAGCAGCGGATGCCGAATTTCTTCGCCCGCTGCCCCTGTTTGCGCTTCCTGGCATCGCGACCGGATTTCACGGCTGACTTTCTCGGCTGGTCTGTTCGCGCCGGAGCGCAGCGCTTCACCGGAGGGTAAGACGGTGAGTCAATCTGCCATTGAACGTCGAGCGGCTTTTTTCTTTCAGACAATCGCTTCACCCAGAATCTCTTTTTTCACACTTTCATTGCTGCTGTGTTTCGGCATGGCCTCAACGGCGGTTGCGCAATCGCCGCCGCGGATCACGGGCGATGTGGACGACACGGCGCGGGTAAGGATCGCCCATTCGCGGCTGGCGTTGCTGGGTGCGCGCGACCTGGGGCCGGTGGAAGAGAGCACGCGCTTTGAACGGATGACGCTGGTATTGAGGATGTCTTCAGAGCAGCGGCGGAGTCTTGCGGCTCTCGTCGACAGTCAGCAGACGAAGGGTTCGGCAAACTACCGCCGCTGGCTTACGCCGGAGGAATTTGGACGGCAGTTCGGGCCTGCGCCGGAAGATCTTTCAAAGATTCAAGGCTGGCTTGAGCAGGAAGGTTTTGAGGTTGGCAAGACCGCAAAGGGCGGGATGTGGATTGAGTTCTCAGGAACCGCGGGTCAGGTGAATGCGGCTTTCCAGACCGCGATGAGGCGATACTCCGTTGACGGCGAGACGCATATTGCGAATGCAAGCGATGTTTCCATTCCCGCGGCTCTGGCTCCGCTGGTAGTCGGCGTACCGCTGCATGATTTCTTCAGCAGGCCACTTTTGGTGCATAGGCACGCACAGGATTCGCCGTCGATCACCGCGTCGTGGAATGGCGCCCATGCGATGACCCCCGGCGATTTCGCGACGATTTACGATCTCTTGCCGCTGTACAAATCGAGCATCAACGGGAGTGGCCAGACGATTGCGATTGTCGCCGAAGCAGATGTGGCCGCATCGGACGTGACGGCGTTTCAGACGATTTTCGGCTTGCCTGCGAAGCAGCCGACGATGGTTGAGAATGGCCAAGACCCTGGTTTCGATGTCTTTCTCGGGCTGGGTGCGGAGGCGACGATTGATGCGGAATGGGCTACGGCAGTTGCGCCGGGCGCAACCATCGACATGGTGGTAACCGGGCCACAATATGCAAGCGATCCAGCGGAGCTGTCGGCAGCATACATCGTGGACCAGAACCTGGCGCAGATTATCGGCATCAGTTATGGAAACTGCGAGGCGAATCTGGGATCGGCGCAAAGTGCTCTTTGGAACCAGGTGTGGGAGCAAGGCGCGGCAGAGGGCATGAGCATCTTTGCCGCCTCCGGCGATGCAGGTGCGGCAGGTTGCGCGAGCCCTGGGCCGGAATACGGAAATGTCGGAAACGTGGCGGCAGTGAACGGCGTTGCGTCCAGCCCTTATGTAACAGCTGTCGGTGGGACGGAGTTCGATGAAACCGTGAATGGGGCGAGCGTCGGCACCTTCTGGAATACGGCGAATGCGGCAAATCTCAGTTCGGCCACGGGCTACATTCCGGAGATGGTGTGGAACGACAGTTGCCCGGGCAGCCTTTGGTGCCCGCCAGCAGGCCTGTACGTTCCGTATTTCTCAGCAGGAGGCGGCGGTGTGAGCTCGATCTACCCGACGCCGGCATGGCAGACGCTGGCGGTGACGGGACTGAACGTGCTGGAGAACTATACTCTGCCGGGACAAGCAGGAGTGAGCCCGCGGGGCATACCGGATGTTTCACTGGCGTCTTCGGCGGATCACGACGGTTATCTTTTCTGCTTTACCACGACGGCTTCGAGTCCCGATTGCCAACTCACCGGGGGTGCGGTGACACAGAATACCTTTCAGAATGAGGCAGGCGGGACCTCATTTGCAGCGCCGGCATTTGCGGGGATGATGGCAATCGTGAATCAGAAGGTGAAATCCGCGGTCACGCCGCCTTCTGCGAATGCGAGCGTCGATGGCCGCCAGGGATTGGCCAACTACCAACTCTATTCGCTGGCCGCCACGGAGCAGTACGCAGGGTGTAACTCGAGCGATGAGGCTGTTCCGACGACGCCCACTCCGGCGGCATGCAGTTTTCACGACATTACGGTGGGCAATAATTCAGTGCCCGGACAGCCGGCTGTCACGGGTTACGACGCGACAGAGGGGTATGACCTGGCCAGCGGGCTGGGGTCAGTGGATGCGGCCAACCTGGTGGCGAACTGGGTGAGCGCGGAGACCGGCTTCCAGGGGACACAAACGACTCTTGCGACGAGCCCGGCCGGGAGTTCAATTACGGTTGCTCACGGCCAATCGGTAACCTTGAATGCAAGCGTGCAGAAGCTTTCAAGCGATACAACGAGCGCCACGCCTGCTGGAAACATTTCTTTGATTGCAGAGGGTGGAACACTGCTCAACAGCCTCGGGGTGATTACTGCTGTTCCTCTTGCGGGGAGCGGCGGATCGGCGGCTACGGGCAACTTCAACATTCCGGATTTGCCGGGCGGAACCTACAACCTGGTGGCGCGGTTTCCGGGAGACGGAACGTTTGCCGGCAGCGATTCGAATCCGATTGCGGTGAAGATTACGCCGGAGGTGAGCACGACCACCCTGAACGTTGGCGTAACCAGTTGGCCGTATGGCCGCGATTTTGGATTCAACGCAACCGTGACCGCTCCGACCGGACAGGGAATGCCGACGGGAGTCATCACATTCTCCGATAACGGGACAGTGCTGGGGAAGGCGCCGCTCAGTAATCTGGGTATTGCCTATTTCAGTTGGTGCACTCCACCGGATTTGGCTCAGATCTTTCCCAACTTCCCGGCGACACCGTGTCCATCGGTGGGGACTCATGTGTACACCGCGACGTACAGCGGAGACACCAGTTTCACGGCCAGTCCCACACCCATGGCTGCGACGCAGTCCGCGACAGTTCAAATCACGCAGGGAACGCCACTGGGCGGGATCAACACGACGCCGACGCAGTCCGATCCCAATTACACGTTGAATGAACCGCTCACGTTGACCGCGGTGATTGAGTCCAGCCCAAACGGCGCATTGCCGACGGGGACGGTGCAGTTTTTCATGGGTGCAACTCAACTGAGTCAACCGATCGCTGTTTCGGGGAATCCGTCGCAGGCTGCCGTGACCAACGTGATCTTGCCGCAGGGGATGGACCTGATCACGGCCAACTATTCAGGTGATAGCAACTACGCGGCCACATCGTATCAAGCAAACGAGAACTGGGGAGTGCCTGTGGGTTGGACGGCAAAGACGACCATCGCGACGGTCGATCCAGGGCAGACCGCAACGTACAATCTCAACCTGGCAACCTCGGGGTTCAGTGGCGCTGTAGCCATCAGTTGCGTTCCGAGCATGGATCTTTTTAACCCGACTCAAACGGTGGTTGGCGCATCGTGCAGCGTAAGCCCGGCGGCCGCTAATTTGACCTCAGGCGGCGCCGGTATACCGGTGGTTGTGACGATCACTACGACATCGTTGTCGAAGCTGACCGAGCCGGGGTTTCACGGGGTTCCGTTTCACGGCTTGCCTTTTGCGCTGCCGCCGGTGCTTGCGTTCACTCTGTGGGGTGTGCGGAAGAAACGGCGGGGAGGGCTGCTGGGATGCATTGCGGCCGCACTGGCGATTTCATTCATGGTCTCGTGCGGGGGGGGCGGCACAACGACGATTGTGCAGACCGGGCCTCCAGCCACGAGCGGGATATTCAGCGTGTGGGCAGCGGTTCCGATAACCGGCACGGAGACGGTCTATAACGGGGCAAAGCTGACCTTGAATGTGAATGAGTGATCCGTGAAGCAGTGAAGAAGTGAATCGGCGCGGTGCGCTTGCCCAAAACTAGCCGAAGATGGCCATGACGATGTGGTTGACGGCGAAGGCTGCGCCCCAGGCCAGCACGAGCATGTAGAGGAACTGCACGGCGGGCCACTTCCAACTGTTGGTTTCGCGGCGGACCACGGCCATGGTGGAGGTGCACTGCATGGCGAAGGCGAAGAAGATCATCAGCGCCAGCGCGCCGCCGAGAGTCATGTCGTGATGGAGGGCGGTTTGCAAGTGCATGGCCTGGGTTGCGGGGTCGGCGCCATAGAGGGTGCCCATGGTGGAGACCATGACTTCGCGGGCCAGCACGCTTGAGAGCAGGCCGATGCCGATCTTCCAGTTGAAGCCAAGCGGCGCAATGGCCGGCTCGATGAAGTGGCCGAGGCGGCCGATCACGCTGTCGGCGAGTTCAGGCGCGGTGTAGGCGCTTCCCGCGACGTGGACGACGGGCAGATGCGCCAGCACCCAGAGAGCCAGCGTGACGCAGAGGATGATGGTGCCGGCCTGGCGAAGGAAGATGCTGGCGCGGTCCACGAGCCGGAAGAAGAGCGAGCGCAGTGTGGGCATGCGGTATTGCGGCAGCTCGAGGATGAAGGGCGTCTCGCTGGATTTGAGAATGGAACTTTTGAGCAGCCAGGCGGTGGTCATGGCGCCGACAAAGCCGGCCAGATAAAGCGAGAGCATGACGATGGTGCGCAGGCCGAGGAATCCGTGCAGGAAGGCGATGTTGGGGATGAAGGCCGCAATCAGCAGCATGTAAACGGGCAGGCGCGCCGAGCAGGTCATGAAGGGGGTGACCAGGATGGTGGCGAGGCGGTCGCGGCGGTTCTCAATGGTGCGCGTGGCCATGATGGCGGGGACGGCACAGGCATAGGCCGAGAGCAGCGGGATGAAGGCTTTGCCGTTGAGGCCGATGGTGCGCATGACGCGGTCTGCGATCAGCGCGGCGCGGGCCAGGTAGCCGGAGTCTTCCAGAATCCCAATAAAGAGAAACAGCAGCAGGATCTGCGGCAAAAAGACGAGGACGGACGAGATGCCTTTCCACGCGCCATCGAGCAGCAGGGATTGTATCCAGCCGGCGGGCAGGAAGGGGCGGATGAGGTCGGCGGCGCGGGCCAGGATGTCGCCGAAGCCGTCGGAGAGCGGCTGGCCGATGGCGAAGACCACTTCAAACACGCCGATGACGACGGCCAGAAAGAGCAGCGGACCCCAGATGCGGTGCAGGAGAATGTTGTCGATCTTGCGGGTGTTTTCAACCGAGAGTGGGGCCTGGTAGCCGGTGCGTCGGCTGATCTGTGCGGCCCAGAGGTGAGTGCTGGCTGCATTGCCGATGACCGGGAGGGCGAGCGGCGCGGCAGCGGAGCGTTGAGTCTGCTGGTTGAGGAAGAGCGGCACAGCTTCAAGACCGGTGCGGTGGGTGGCGCTGATGAGGGCCACGGGTGCGCCGAGCTCGCGGGCCAGCTTGAGGGTGTCAATGTGGCCGCCGCGGGTCTCCATCAGGTCGCTCATATTGAGCAGGACCAGGGTGGGCAGGCCGACGGCAAGCACCGGCGCGGCGAGCATGAGCTGGCGGGTAAGATGGAGCGCGTCCAGGACCAGCAGGACGGCGTCGGGCTTGGGGGTGCCGGGCATTTTGCCGCGCAGCACGTCAACGGCGACGCGAGCGTCTTCAGAGTATGGGGTGAGGGAGTAGATGCCGGGCAGATCGATGAGGGTGAGGTCGTCGCGGCCCACGCCGGACATGAGGCCCATGCGCTGCTCGACGGTGACGCCGGGGTAGTTGGCCACCTTCTGGCGGAGGCCGGTGAGGCGATTGAAAAGAGTGGACTTGCCGGAGTTGGGCGGCCCGATCAAGGCAACGGTCTTGAGCGAGCCGGAATTGGGCGAAGCGGCCGGGGGCGTGAACTGCGGCGTGTCGCAGCAGGCGCTCATCGGACGACCTCAAGAAGCTCGTGAGCAAGCAGGGAGGGGGGCTCGAGGGCGGAGCTGTCATCGATTTCCGCAGGGCGGACGCGGATGGCGTCGGCGGTCTCGTGGCGGAGGGCAATTTCCATGCCGTCCACGCCGTAAACGGTGGGATCGCCGGCCGGGGCGCGGCGCAGGGCAGTAACCAGCGCGTCGGGGACAAAACCCATGTGCATCAGGTGGTTCTGCACGGATTCAGGCAGGTCGAGGGCTACCACGACACCCGATTCGCCGACATGCAATTGACTTAACACGCTCACCCGCCGAACTCCCATGTGCTGCCGGGAAGGCAGCAAGTGCAAACGAAATCCGGACTTAAGAATGCGACCGGATTGGTCGTAATTCAGTATACGACCATTTCGGTCTGAGTTGCAAACAGCGAATTCCGGGTCGTGATTTGGGTGAAAAAACATGCATGAACCTCCGAAGGGGATGATCGGCGAACGGTAGCCGGCCCCCTCCCCCTGACCGGGCAGACCTTTCTATTCGCTTCATCGGACGCTGAGAAATTTTTATCAGTGGGCTCGTGGGATGGATGTGATCCGGATCACTTGATTTGCGAGAAAAATGCGTTGCGCACTGGGTGAGATGGCTGGTAGAAGAGGGGCATGGACGCTGCGGATTTTCGAGAATCAGTGACGAAGGGTGAGGCGCCGGCGGGTCTGACGGCGCCGCTGGAGGCGTTGTGGTGGGATGCGAAGGGTGACTGGACGCGGGCGCATGCGCTGGTGGACGAGCTGGAGACGCCGGAGGGAATGGCGGTGCACGCCTATCTGCACCGGAAAGAGGGCGAGGCGTGGAACGCGGAGTACTGGTACAAGCGGGCAGGAAGGCGGTTTCACCGGGAGAAGCTGGAGGAGGAGTGGGGGGCGCTGGTGGGGGGGCTGATTTAGATGTAAGACAAATGTCTTACGCGAGAATTTCGGCCCTGGACTGGGTGCGGAAAGTACGAAGGCAATCGATTGGTGTATGGTGATCGGTGGCTTTCGGAGTGCAATTCAGTTGAGGCAAATTCCATGAAGAACTTCTTTGGTCGTTGCTCGTTGGTTGTGTCTGTTGCGGCATTGCTGTTGGGAACGGCTACGCTTTGCGCGTTTCAGGCGAATTTTCTGGCTCAGTACAAGGGGACGCCGTACCACGACAGCAAGTACCAGGGCGGGGCGCAGGCGATTCCCGGGAAGGTGATGTGCGCCTATTACGACATGGGCGGCGAAGGTGTTGCCTATCATGATTCCGACGCAAAGAATAACGGAAGCGGGGCGCTGAATCCGGCCAACGGGAGCTATTTGAACGAGTTTCGGATGAACGAAGGCGTGGACACTTCGTACACCAAGTTCGGGAAAGACCCGCAGATTGACGATAACCCGTATGACAAGGTGACGCCGCCGGCGAACCTGCTTTATGTGGGATGGACGGTGCCGGGTGAGTGGTTCAACGTGACTGTCGATGTGGCGGAGACGGGCGAATATGCTGCCGATTTGCTGTATACGTCGAATCGCGGCGGGAGCATTTCCATCGACGTGAACGGGAAGGATGCGACGGGGCCGCTGACGATTGTGAGCACTTTTGACGCGGCGGAGCCGGTGGCCTGGCGGCAGTGGCACCACTGGAATCTGGCGCCGGGGATTGCGAAGATTCATTTGCCGAAAGGGAAGGCTGTGCTGACTGTGCACATACTGACGGGGGGGCAGATGAATCTGGCGACGTTCGATTTCAGGAAGGCACCTGCGGTGCGGCCGACGCTCGCGGGAGGCTCGCACTAGCCTCATGCGTTTCCCTGGTCCCCAAGTGCGAGGACCTGGGCACCCGGCGGGGTTGCGGGGCATGTGTATCTATACGCAGTAAAAAGTGAGATGAATGGTGAAAATAGGGCCGGTTTAGTGCCGCTTATGGACTAAATCAGCGCAAAAAGCAGCGTTTTTGGTGTGTTTTTTGCGCAACAGGCTGCGCGTGTAGACCTTTTACGCGGCCACTTTTTCAGAAGGATATACAATTAGAAATGTATATCCGGAGGTCGCGCGATGAAAGTTGCAAAATGGGGAAACAGCCTGGCGGTGCGGCTGCCTTCCGCTCTGGTGGAAGCTCAAGGAATTGCGGAAGGGGACGAAATTGAGCTTATCTCCAAAGGCAACGGGAAGTTTGAGGTTTCTCCCGAA
>Ga0182012_10005843_pt1 | contig 12636 bp, 7 predicted proteins | sample 612S2SmetaG_FD_120486 | JGI IMG/M metagenome (GOLD analysis project Ga0182012, IMG submission 120486) | Permafrost microbial communities from Stordalen Mire, Sweden - 612S2S metaG | ecosystem: Environmental > Terrestrial > Soil > Wetlands > Permafrost | place: Sweden: Stordalen | collected...
AGTTGTGCATCCCCAGCCAGGCCATGGCGGTCAGCCTCGGCTCCACCGCCCGGAACTCGCCCGATTCCACCCCGGCGTGGAGGACCGCCTCGACCCGTTGCTCGTAGGCCCGGCGCCGCTCGCGGAACTGCGCGGCCCGGTCGCCGGTCAGGGCCGGGAACTCGTGGAGGAAGACCCAGACATGATCGGGGTAGCGGTGGATCACGTCGAGGAGCTCGTCGCCCAGCATGGCCAATTGCTGCGACGGGGTGCCCCCGGCCTCGGCCACCCGGTCGGCGCCCAGCATGACCTCGTCCATCACCCGGTCGTGGATGGCCGCCAGCAGCTCCTCTTTGGAGCCGATGTAGTGGTACAGCGCTCCCTTGCCGAGGTCGTTGGCCGCGCACAGCTCCATGATCCCCGTGGCGTGGTAGCCGTGCCGGGCGAAGACGGGCGCTGACGTGTCGATGATGGCCTGGCGGCGTGCCTCCCAGTTGGTCCGCCGTGGAGCGTCACCGGTTGCGTCCGTCCGTGCCATTGGCTGCGAGGTTAGCGGTCGCCCCACCCGGCGGGCCGCTTCGCGGGGAGGGGCGCGCACGGCTCCCGTAGGCTCGGCTCCGACGGGTGGATGGCGAGCGACGGGGGAGGCCGGCGTGGGTGGTCACGGGCATCAACGGCCGGGTGGGGGCCCGATCGTGCGGGGGTGGCCATGACGCCGCCGGCCGGCATGCACGCCGACATGAACTGGTTCGGTGTGCTGGCCCACCACGCCACCCGCACCCCGGACCGGGCCGTCACGGTGTTCGAGGGCGAGGTCACCACCTACGCCACCATGGCCGAGCGGGCCGCCCAGCTGGCCGGTGGCCTGGCGGCCCGGGGCGTGGGTCCGGGCCAGGTGGTGGGCCTCCTGTCCTACAACTGCCCCGAGTACCTCGAGACGGTCTTCGCCGCCAACTATCTCGGCGCCATCGTCATGCCGATCAACTGGCGGCTCGCCCCGCCGGAGGTCAGGTACATCCTCGAGCACTCCGGGGCCCGGGCGCTGGTGTGCGACGGGGCACTGGTCGACCTGGCCGAGCAGGCCACCGGCGGCATCGGCACGGCGCTGGTCCGGGCCTGCGTCACGGCGACCCCCGCCGAAGGGTGGACGAGCCTGGCCGAACTGCGCTCCACTCCGGGCAGCACCCCACGCGTGCCGGCCGAGGCCGACGACATCCACCGCCTCATGTACACCTCGGGCACCACCGGACGGCCGAAGGGCGTGATGCTCTCCCACGCCAACCTGGCCTGGAAGAACCTGGCCCATATCGCCGAACTCGGCTTCACCGGTGACGACCTCGGTCTGGCCTGTGGGCCGCTCTACCACGTCGGTGCCCTCGACCTCACCACCACGTCCCTCCTCGCCGTGGGGGCCACCACCATCATCCACCGGTCGTTCGAGGCGTCGGCCGTGGTCGACGAGCTCGAGCGCTCCCGGGTGACCACCGTCTGGCTGGCACCGGCCATGGTCAACGCCATCATGGCCCTGCCCGGCATCGAGGGGCGAGACCTGTCGTCGGTGCGGGTGGTGGTCAACGGTGGGGAGAAGATGCCCATCCCGCTCATCGAACGGATCCAGCGCACGTTCCCCGAAGCCTGGTTCGCCGATGCCTACGGGCTCACCGAGACGGTGTCGGGGGACACCTTCCTCGACCGTGGCAGCCTGATCACCAAGCTGGGGAGCGTGGGCCGCCCGTGCCTCTACCTGGAGCTGGACATCTGGGACGAGAGGGGGACACCGTTGCCGGCGGGGGAGCGTGGGGAGATCGTCCTGCGCGGCCCCAAGGTGTTCGCCGGATACTGGCGCGACCCTGAGGCCACCGCCGCGGCGTTCGACGGGAGGTGGTTCCACACCGGCGACGTCGGTGTCCGTGACGAGGACGGCTACCTGTACATCGTCGACCGGTTCAAGGACATGATCGTGTCCGGGGGCGAGAACATCGCCAGCTCCGAGATCGAGCGGGTCCTCTACGAGCACGACACGGTGCTCGAGGTGGCGGTGGTCGGTCGGCCCGACGACCGGTGGGGCGAGGTCCCCGTGGCCTTCGTGGTCCCGCGCCCCGACGCCGTCGTCACCGACGAGGAGCTCCTCGAGCACTGCCGGTCCCAGCTGGCGAAGTTCAAGGTCCCCACGGCGGTGACCTTCATCGACGCACTGCCCCGCAACCCGTCGGGCAAGGTCTTGAAGCGCGAGCTGCGGGCCGGGGGGGCCCGCTGACCGCCGTCCCCCAGGTGGCCGGCGAAACGCTGGGCGGGGTCCCTCAGGTGGCCGCCGCCACCTCGGTGGCGGCCGGTTCGTGCCCGCTCCGGGCGAACGGGCCGCGGGCCACGTACTGGCGGATGCGCTCGATCTCACGGAGCTCTCGTTCCCGCCGGCCGAGGGGGGTGAAGGGGCGGTGCCGACCCGAGCGGCTGCCCGTACCGTCCCGCTGCGTGGGCTGACTGTCCAGGTGCATGGGTGGTGCATGCCCGGCCGGGGCGCCGGCCAAACCCGCCGGGCGGCGTCGGTTCGTCGGTGGACATCGGCCCGGCTACCCATTCAGTCAGGTTTTGCCGGCACCGCGATGGGCACAGCCCTCGTCAGGGACGCGTCCGGATCGGGTGTCCGCAGTCGAGACGAAGGAGTGCAGTCATGACGGAGTTAGGCGTCTTCCTCTGCAGCGAGGAACACGGAGCCACTGCCTTGGTGGAGCAGGCCCAACTGTCCGAGGATGCCGGTTTCCGGTCCCTGCTCATCTCCGACCACTACCACCCCTGGACCGACCGGCAGGGGGAGAGCCCGTTCGTGTGGAGCGTCATCGGAGCGGTGGCGGCATCGACCGAGCTGAAGGTGACCACCGGTGTGACCTGCCCCACGGTCCGGATCCATCCGGCCGTGCTGGCCCAGGCGGCGGCCACGGCCCAGTCCCTCCTGCGGGGCCGGTTCGTCTTCGGGGTCGGCTCGGGTGAGGCCCTCAACGAGCACATCCTCGGAGACCGCTGGCCATCCGCCCCGGTCCGTCTGGAGATGCTGGAGGAGGCCGTCGAGGTGATCCGCGCCCTGTGGACGGGGGAGAACGTCCGGCACGCCGGTCGCCACTACACCGTGGACAACGCCCGGCTGTACTCCCGACCCGACCAGCCGCCCCCCATTGCCGTCTCCGCCTTCGGGCCCGCCGCGGCCGGGCTGGCCGCCCGGATCGGCGACGGCCTGATCACCGTGCAGCCTGATGCCGATCTGGTCGCTTCCTACCGTGACGGGGGCGGCGGCGGCCCGGTCATCGGGGCGCTCAAGATGTGCTGGGACGAGGACGAGACGTCGGCCATCAAGACGGCCTACGAGCTGTGGCCCACCGAGTGCCTCCCGGGCCAGCAGATGCAGGAGCTGCCCACTCCCGCGGTCTTCGGGCAGGCCGCGTCCATCGTGACCGAGGAGATGGTGGCGGAGAAGATCTCCTGCGGTCCCGACCCCGAGCGTCACGTGGCGGCGGTGGCTGCGTTCATCGACGCCGGGTTCGACGAGATCTACATCAACCAGATCGGGTCGGACTGGCGCGGCTTCCTGGACTTCTACCGCAGGGAGATGGCCCCGCGCCTGGGTGTGTGACGGACGGGGGCGGCTCCCGTCGGACAACGTTCATGTGCCGGTAAGTTGCCGGTCACCGAGTGGTCACGGCCGGGTGGTACAACGGGTCGGGCCGGTGCTGGCCCCGAACCGCCGGGGCCGCGAACTGGATGCGCCATCGTCAACGGGCCGCCTCTCGCCCCTTCGGCGATGGTCGGTCCCCTCGTCGCCGGTGGCACGCACGAGTGAAAGGCCGGCGCATGATCGAGGTACCGGGCACGGAAGGCTGCCCGAGCTGTGGATCGGTCGCTGACCCGAAGTTGCTCATCCGGGGCTCGTCCACCGGGCACTCGTGGATCCACCGCTGCCGGGCCTGTGACCACGAGTGGTCCCCGGGCACCGCTCGCGAGCGGGGCGGGGCCCGGTCGCTCCGCGACCTGCCGTGAGCGGGTCCCGTGCCTCCCGCCCCGGGGTGCACCGTCCCGACCCCGGCCGGGGGCCCGGCGGGGGCAGCCGGGTGGGCCTGGTCGCCCGGGTCGAGCATCTGTGGGAGCAGCGGCGTTCCCCCGAGGCCCGGCAGCTGTTCCGCTACGCCATGGTCTCGGTCATCTCGACGGTGGTGTCCTTCGGCGTCCTGGCTCTGGTGTTCGGGGTGTTGCGGTTGTGGGGGGAGGTGGTCAGCACGGTGGTCGCCAATGTGGCCGCCACCTTCCCCGCGTACTACCTGAACCGCCGGTGGGTGTGGGGCAAGACCGGCCGCTCCCACCTGGGGAAGGAGATCATCCCCTTCTGGGCGATGCAGTCCCTGGGGATCCTGGTGTCCGTGGGGGGTGCGGCGCTGGCCCGTCACTACGGCATCGAGCACCACCTCTCGCACCGGATGCAGACGGGGCTGGTGCTGGTGGCCAATCTGGCCTCGTTCGGCCTGTTCTACGTGCTGAAGTACGCCGTGTTCAACCGGCTGTTCCGGGTGCACACCCTCGAGGAGCTCGACGAGGCCGTCGAGTCGCTGGTGGCCGGGGGCCCCCGCCCGGTCCCCGAGCTGCGGGTCCCGGGCCCGGTGCCCGACCTGTTCGCCGGTGGCGGGCCCACCGGCCCGGTGCCCCTGACGGCGCGGGCACCGGTGCCGGCCCCGGCCGGCCCCCGGGTCGGTGGCACCCCGTCCGTCCACCGCCCCGCCCCGCCCGTCCCGCGCCCCGCTCCCGCACCCTCGGCCCTGCGCTGACGCCGGGCTACATGTTTCCGGCGACCGGGTCGATGAACCAACGATGGAGCCTCGGCACGCTGTCGGAGAGGCGGTCCCGGACCACCCGGCCCCGTCCCTCGATCTGTGGACCGTCGACCTCGACCGGTACCCGGTCTCCCCGTCCCATCCCGGGCTGACGCCGAAGGACCGCGCTGACGCCCGTCGGATCCGTGACCCACGGTCGTCACGCCGTCTGCTGACCCGACGGTGGGCCACCCGCACCATCGTCGCCCACTCCATCGGGCAGGAACCGGAGGCACTGGGGCTGGTCCGGATGTGCCGGCACTGCGGGGCGACGGACCACGGTCGCCCCTTCGTGCCGGGCTCGCCCATCGACTTCAGCGTCTCCGCCAGTGGTGGCCTGGGGATGGTGGCCGTGTCGCCGGGCCCGGTCGGGATCGACCTCGAGCTCTGGCGCTCGGGCCTCGAACCGGTGCGGGCCGCCCTGACCCCGGCCGAACAGCGGGTGGTGGCCTCATGGCCGGCCGGCGAGCGGGCGCGGGGATTCCTCCGCCTGTGGGCGGCCAAGGAGGCGCTCCTGAAGGCCAGCCACCGCAGCCTGAAGGACGACCCGGCGTCGGTGGACGTGGTGGACGTAGTGGGGGCGCGGGTGGACGAGGCCGTCCCGGTGGAGGACGGTGGGAGGACCTGGCTCGTGCGGCTGCTCCGGTTGGCCCCACCGGAGGGGATGAGCGCGGAGCAGGCGGACAACAGCGCCCTGGCGGTGGTGGACGAGGGCGGGGGTGCCGTGGTCAGAAGGGACTGGTCGGAGCTGCCTCTGGGGTGAGCCCGTACCGGCCGGGATGATCGTCGATGTCGTCCAGCAGCCGGTTCAGGCTGTCGCCGATGACACCCAGCTGCGGGGCCTCGAAGATGGTGTTGTGCAAGCCCGGGATGGCGATGGAGGTCACGGACCCCCGGGCCACGGCCGTCCATCCCAGATCGTCCTTCCCCAGCGCCATGCGCGTGCCCTGTGCCGTCCGCATCACGGCCATGACCCCGCGGTAGGGGCCGGGCTTGTAGTGCCTGACCGCCAGATTGCTGGCCCGGTGGGAGCGGGAGATGGTGGCCCCCACCCGATCGGCGTCCGACGCTGACGGCGCATGGGCGTGGCGCCGGGACACGATGGCCGACAGGTGCCGCCGGCGTTGCGCCGCGCTGGCGGCGCGGAAGTCCGGCCAGTTGAGCACGGCCTCGGCCCAGAGGTAGTGGAGCCGGGAGCGGGGGACCGGGCTGTCGAGCAGGATCACCAGTGGCACGCTCTCGCCCGCCCCGACCAGGCGACGCGCCGTCTCGTAGGCCACCAGGCCCCCGGCGGAATGACCGCCGACCACGTAGGGCCCGGTGGCCTGGAGCGCCCGGATCTGCTGGGCCGCCTCGGTGGCCATCTGGTCGATGGACGTCCGGGTGGGCCGCGAGATCGAGTCGAACCCCTGGACCTGGATCCCCACCAGTGGCCGGTCGTGTGCGAGGTACCCGCCGAGTTGACGGTACCGGAGCGCGGTGCCGAGGTAGGCGTGGATCATGTAGACGGGCCGCCTGGTCCCACCGTCGTGCACCGAGAGGTACGACGGCCCGTCCGGCCTCGGCTCGGCCAGGCGGGCCAGGCCGGAGATGGAGGTGTCCTCGAGGATCCGGCCGATCTCGATCCGGCAGCCGAATTCTGTCTCCATGGCGCTGAGCAGCTGGAACAGGGCCAGCGAGCTGCCCCCCAGATCATCGAGGAAGTCATGCTCGCCCCGGATCGGGAATCCGGTCTCGAGGATCTGCCCGGCCAGGCGTGCCACCGTGGCCACCGCGGCGTCGCCGGCATCCGCTTCGGGACCGGCCCCGGCGGCCGTCGGACTCGCCGGAGGACCCGACGCGCCGCCGTCCGACTGCCAGGGGGGGAGGAGTTCGACCGCCACCTTGCCGTGGGCGTTGGTCGGCAGGGCCCCGAGCACGACGATGTGGGCGGGGACCATGAACGACGGGAGGAGCCCCCGGAGCCACTCGCGGACGTCGGGTGCCTCCAGGTCGCCGGCCGAGGTGGCGACGTGGGCCACCAGGCGTCGCCGCTCACCCGTTCCGCTCACGGTGACGACGGCCTGGTCGATGGCGTCGTGCCGGCACAGGGTCGATTCGATCTCACCCGGTTCGATGCGATAGCCCCGCAGCTTGAGCTGCCGGTCCTGGCGGCCGCAGAAGTGGATGGTGCCGTCACGGTCACGACGGCCGAGGTCACCGGTCCGGTAGATGCGGAGCGGGGCGCCGTGGGGCCCGGTCCATTCGATGAAGCGTTCCTCGGTCCCCTCCGGATCACCGACATAGCCGGTGGCCACCTGTGGCCCGGCGATGTAGATCTCGCCGATCGTGCCGTCGGCGACCTCCTGTCGCTCCTCATCGAGGAGGACCACGCGCATGTCGGGGAGGCACCGTCCGATGGGCACCGGGCCGGTGACGGGCAGGGTCACCTCGTGGGAGGTGGTCAACACCGTGGCCTCCGTCGGGCCGTAGGTGTTGATGAGCCTGCGGACCGACGGGCAGCCGAGGAGCTCGGTGGCCAGCGACGGCGACAGTGTCTCGCCGCCGACCACCACGGTGCGCACCGTCGGAGGCAACCGGCCGGCCCGGAGGAGCTCCCGGAGCACCGATGGCGTGTTGGCCAGCATGGTCGCCCCGGTGTCCCTGTCGGCCAGGGCCAGTGCATGGGGCACGACGCGCACGGTTCCGCCGACGACCAGGGGTCCGAATACTTCGAGCACGAACGGGTCGAAGCTGAACGAGATGCTGGTGGCACAGACGGCCAGCTCCTCGTCGCTCAGGGTGGAGCGCACCCAGTCCAGCACGTGGGCCAGGCTCCGGTGCGAGACCTGGACCGCCTTGGGCCGGCCGGTCGATCCCGAGGTGAAGAGGATGTACGCCGTGTCGTCGGGCCCCGGTGGCGATGTCGGTGCACCGGCACCGGCCATCGGAGGGTCGGGCTCGGACGTGAGGGCCATCGGGTCGACGTGAGGAAGGGCAGGCTGCACCGACTCCAGGAGCGCGCCGTCCCCGATCAGCACGGCCACACCGGCCTGGGCGCACAACGCCGACAGGCGGGACGTCGGGTACTCCGGGTCGAGTGGCACGTAGACGGCTCCGGCCCGCCAGAGGCCGATGATCGAGGCGATGGCCTCCTTCGAGCGGGGCAGGCACACGCCGACGGCATCACCGGGAACGACGCCCCGGTCGGCCAAGGCGCGGGCGATCCGGCCGGCGCGGTCGTGCAGCACGTCGTAGGTCCAGCGGTCGTCCCCGTCGATCACCGCCACACGACCAGGAGTCGCCGATCGCTGGGACTCCAGCCGGTCCACGACCGACCCGCCTTCGGAGCCGGACCGGTCGTTGGCAGGGGGTTCACCGCTCGCCACCGGTGGACGGACCGGCTCGTCCAGCAGGTGCTGGTAGACCGCGCCCTGCTGGGTGGCCAGTTCGTCCCAGTTGAGGTCGGCGACCCGTTCCGGCCCGGCTCCCCCGAGCCGCCTCCGCCGTTCGCCATCGGTGGCCAGCTGCTGCAGTGCCCGGGCCAGCCCGGGCACGTCGAAGGCCGGAACCCGGACGCCGACCTCGTCGTCGACCAGGGACCGGAGGCAGGGGATGTCGAAGCTGACTACGGGGGTGCCGACGGCCAGTGCCTCGGCCGCCACCATCCCGAACGTCTCGTACCGGCTGGGCATGGCCACGATGTCGGCCCCGGCCAACCACGAGAAACGGTCCTCGGCGGGCACACGGCCAACGAAGCGGACACGGTCGGCCACCCCCAGCCGCTCGGCCATGGCCTCGAGCTGGTCCCGGTCGGGGCCGTCGCCACCCAGGACCAGGTCCTGGCGGATGGATCCGGCGATCGAGGCGTACGCCTCGATGAGGAGGTCGAGTCCCTTCTGGGCGATCTCGAGACGACCGAGAGAGACGATCCCGGACCGCTCCCCGGCCTCGTGCGGTTCGAAGGCGCGGCGGTCGAGGCCGTTGCGCACCACGGTGACGTCGGCTCGCGGGTTGCGCTCGACCAACAGCCCACCGAGATCCTCGGAGACGGCGACCATCGAGCGGTGGGACCGCACCCCGATCCGTTCCACCCAGTGGAACGGGAGGTGGTACTGGGCGCTCTTCTCCCGGGCGAACAGCCATTGGACCACCCCGAGCACCGGCCGTCCGGTCATCCACGGCACGGCCACGGAGGAGAACGGGGCGCCGAAGTCCTCCACGACGAGGTCCGAGCGGTACCGGACCAGTGCGTAGGGCAGGGACGCGAAGTAGGCCAACCGGGCGGGGAAGTCGCCGATGGCGGCTCCGATGTGCACGTAGCGCACGCCGTCCTCCGTGCGGGGCCGGCACCCCCGGTAGCGGGCGCAGGCCACGACGATGTCGAACCGGTCGGCCAGCCGTCGGTTGATCTCGTGGGTGCGGACCGAGCCGCCCCCGGCCCCGGGCCGGCGCGGGTCCTCGTAGCCCAGGTGGAGGATGCGGGGCCGGACCGGGGCACCCCCGTTCCCGCCGCCTCCGGAGCCGGCGCCGGCCCCCTGGGGTGGATGCCCGTGGGGTCTGGTCGCTCCGAGCAGACCCCGGACGCCGAAGAGGGCGGCACAGCCGGCCGCCCAGAGGGCCCAGAGCGCCAGGTGGTGGCGGAGGCCCACCAGGGGGAGGCATCCGATCACCACGGTGAGGCCCGGCCGCCACACCCCCCCGAGGGCGCCCGGCCAGGTTCGGGAGATCTCCCGGAGGAGTCCGGCCGACACGACGGCGGCCCCGACGCCGACGGCGGCGGCCAGCCCGACGACCCCGTGGAGCTCCAATCCGAAGACGTCGAGGGCGGCACACAGGGCCACGCCGAACGCCAGGAGCGAGGTCGTCCGCCTGAAGCGCCCCGCCGCCTGGAAGTAGGTCGTCGTCATGTTGACCACCCCCATGACCAGACCGGCCAGTGCGGCCCAGGGCAGGATGGCTCCCACGTCGCCGTAGCGGGCCGGGAACAGGGCGCCGACCACCGGGCGGGGCAGCGTGGCCGCCACGACGGCGATGGGCACGCAGAGGCGCAGGTACAGCGTCACGCTGTCGCGGATCACCGCATGGGGGTGGTGCCGTCCGGCGATCATCCGCGGGAAGATGACCACCGACAGCGCCGACCCGATGAAGACCGGCACCCGCCCGATGATGTTGGCCGCCTGGTAGGTGGCCAGCGCCGGGGTCGTGCCGAGCACCAGGCTCCCGATCACGATATCCATGCTGGCCAGTACGGCCACCCCGGCCTGGATGGCCATCAACCCCTGGGTGCTGGCCCACAGGGTGCGTCCGGCCAGGGCCGTCCACGACCAGCTGAGGTGAGGGGCCATGGCCACCAGCCCGACGGCGGTGACCACGCCCGCCCCGAGGGCGAAGCCGGCCACCGCGCCACTGGCACCGGCCCCCAGTGCGATCAGGCCGACGCCGGCGCCCAGCTTGACGACGACTTCGGCCACCTTCAGGAGGGCGATCAGGCGGAACCGCTGCAGGCCCTGGAAGTAGCCGGTGGCCGTGGCACCCATGAAGATGAGGAACACGGAGCAGAATGCGGCCACCAGCACGTCGCCACTGGCGTAGTGCACGGCGATGAGACAGGTGGCCAGGCCGGCCGCGGCTCCCTGGAGCACGGTGGCGAAGAGGCAGTACGTCACGGCGATGCGTCGACGGGGTTGGTCCCGGCCGGACCGCAGCACCTCCTGGGCCAGGACCCACGGGAGTGCCGCCCCGGCGACGGTGCCGCAGATCAACAGGATGGCCGAGATCGAGCCGACCTCGGCGAACTCCCGTGTGGGGAGCAACCACAACAGGATCAGGGTGTAGCTGTAGTTGACGACGGCGACCACACCGGTGGCGGTGACCACGACGGCCTCGTCGCCGGCCCGCGTGGCCTTGGGCCTGGCGTGCTGGGGGCGCCGGGCCGACCGGGGTGGACCGGGCTCGCCGGCCGGCAGCGTCGCCAGCCTCAGGTCGTGGCCGTCGAGGCTGGTCATCGCACGGCGGCCGTCATGGCGCTGACGTCGTAGACGCGGAGGCTGCCGTCGGAGACGCCGTCGGCCTCGAAGACCAGCCTCCCCCCCCGCTCGACGGCGCGCGCGAAGGTCGGTGTGGCGAGGCCGTAGCCCTGGCTGACCAGGAGGGTGGCGATGATGACGTAGTCCACGTGGTGGGACTTCAGCTGGGGGAGCGTGGCCCAGTGGCCGATGATGCCCCGCTGCAAGAGGAACTGGGACGTCCCGTCGGTGGCCGCCACCACCGCGGTCGGCGCCACGTGGACGGCCTCCCAGCTGAGGAGCCGGCGGTACTCGTCGTCACGGCCCGTGTGGATGGCCGACCAGGCCGAGCCGTCGACGACGAGGGCCACGGTGAGGGCGAGGATGCCGATGACCCTCCACCGGCGGTGGCCCGTCGACATCCTCCCGCCGAACCACAGGCAGACGCTGATGGCGCAGGGGAGGAGGAGGATGTAGTACATCTGCTCCTCGATGGTCCCGAACAACGTCGCATAGACGAGGTAGGCGGCCGCGGACATGGTCCACACGGCCACGAGCACCGTGGACCGACCGCGGTGGTCCCGGCGGTGGCGGGGCCGGTTCCACGGGTCGAACCGCCAGAGGAGGGCCAGGGCCAGCACCGTCCCCACCGCCAGGATCACGTAGACCACGGCGAAGACCGATCCGTTGGCCAGCACCCTCGACAGGAAGGAGGCCTTGGTCTGGGGGGCGTTGAAGCCGCTGGTCTGGTCGGCACCGACCAGGCGCAGGGCCCCACCGAGGGTGTTGGCCCACCACACACCGAACCCACTCGACAGGGCCAGCGAGATCACGCTCACCAGGTAGCAGGCGGCTGCCACCACCCCGACCCGCACCACCTCGCGCCGGGCGATGACCCATCCGGTGGCCCACAGACAGCCCAAGGCCCCCACCACGACGAGGCCGAACGTCTCCTTCGTGCAGAGGACCACTCCACCGGCCAGCCCGGCCAGGACGAGCCAGTTCCGCCGAGCCGCCGTCCCCTCGGGTGCCCCGTCCGCCCGGACGAGGAGGTAGAACATGCTCACGACGGCCAGTTGGGCCGGCGCCTCGAGCATGACCCGGCTGTCGAAGCTGATGGCCAGGGGATCGACGGCCATGAGCAGGGCGGCGACGACGGCGACCCGCCGCCGGGATGCCTGCTCGACCAGCAGGAACGTGACGATGCAGATGGCCGTGCCCAGGACCACGTCCACGTGCCGGAGGGCGAACAGGACCTGCTCGGTGGTGCCGTGCAGGCCGAGCAGACGGATGACGAGTGCGTAGAGCCCGAACGCCGCCGGTGGATGGAGCGCGAAGGGTCGGCCGTACAGGGTGACGCCGTGGCCGTGGGCGACGCTGATCGAGATGTTCGTGTAGCTGACCTCGTCGATGAAGACGTCGTACGCGGTCGGAAGGCCGACCAGGCGGGCCAGGAGGGCCACCGTGCCGATGCCGATGACGCAGACGGTCCGGCTGGTGACCACCCGTCGCCACCGGGCCCGGAGCCGGACGTGGCTCCTGGCCTCGGGCCGAGCGGACCGTGTGCCCCCGCCGACGGTCGGGGGCGCGACCCGTGGATCGAAGCGCAGGAGGCCCCCTGGCGTCGGGAGGACGCCGGGCCCGACCGCGGCGGGCTGGTCGATGACATCGGTCATCAGCCAGCCAGGGCGTCCTCGCGTCGGCCGGTCGCCGCCACCGCCCGGGGTGACGCCGACACGGCCGGCGACACCAGGTCCACCGGTCGGGCCACCGTGATCCGCACGCGCGGGTCGTCGACGGCGGCGGCAGGCACGCCG
>Ga0182012_10005846_pt1 | contig 12636 bp, 13 predicted proteins | sample 612S2SmetaG_FD_120486 | JGI IMG/M metagenome (GOLD analysis project Ga0182012, IMG submission 120486) | Permafrost microbial communities from Stordalen Mire, Sweden - 612S2S metaG | ecosystem: Environmental > Terrestrial > Soil > Wetlands > Permafrost | place: Sweden: Stordalen | collected...
AATCAAACCCTCGGATCGCACATGAACCGGAAAATAGATCGGAAAACAGGCCCTTTTGAAAACCGCACTTTATTTTAGTAATCCAGTAAAACCGCATTTTGCAATTGATTCCAAACAACTTATAAAAATACAGTTTTACAGCCCTCAAAATTACAATTTCTGTATTCAAGTAAAACAGTATTCCAGTATTCCGGACAGGTAGCCCCCTGCGCAGGCTCAGGAGAGCGTCAGCAAAGCCGCAATCCCCGCCAGGATCATCAAATCTGTGTAGAGCAAAATCAGCACCCCGGCGTGGTACAGGCTCCACTTTTTCCGCAGGCACCGGGTAGTTTCCACCATCCCCAGGATTGCCAGCACCAGCATGAAAATCTGCCAATTGGATGCATGGAGCTTGGAGATATCCGGGAACCCGGCAACGCGGAGGCTACCCGCAAAGGCACCGAGCGAAAGTAGAACAGCGCGCGCCAAGGACTTTTGCCGAAGATGGAAAAATGTAGGGAAGGATCGCACTCTAGTTCCAATGTACCCTGCCATTTGACCTGCAATGTCTCCTGCCATCCGTCCCGTAGAAGTTCTCGCAAAGTCTCCCGCGCGGCGGTCTATTCCCCAAAGTATCGAATCCCCTGTAAACTTGCCGTGCATAGGAGCGTCTACCTAAGTGATGGCAGCCGGAACAGCGGTGAAACCGATGAATGCCGAGGCCGCAGATGAGCTGGCCGCGCGAGAGTTTCTGCGCGTTGTTGAGACTCACCGGCCGCAGATATTCCGCTTTCTGTTGTCGTCAACGCGAGATGTGGACCTGGCCGAGACCCTGACCCAGGAATGCTTTCTGAAGGCGCATCGCAACTGGGCCGGGTTTCGCGGCGAGTCCACGGCGATGACCTGGTTGATGCGCATCGCAATCAACCTGCAGAAGGACCACTGGCGTAATCGGAGGATGCAGTTTTGGCGGCACACGCGGACCAACTCGGTGGATCTGGACGAGGCGAGTGAGTGGTTGCCGAGCGGCGAGCGGAGCGTGGAACAGCAGTTGCTTGCCAAGGAGCAGGTAAAACGGGTTTGGAAGGCAGTTGAGGATTTGAGCGAGCGGCAGAGGTCGATATTTCTTCTCCGTTACGTTGAGGAACAGGATTTAGGTGAGATTGCGCAAGTAACCGGGTTGAGCGAGGGCACGGTGAAGGCGCATCTTTCGCGGGCGCTCAAAAAGGTGCGCGCGGAGGTGGGAGGATGGCGATGAGGATCGGCAGCGACGAGAACGGCAACGCGGGTTTCGGTGGTGATATGAAAGACGCAAAGCTGGAACAGGTGCTTGGGAACTTCAAGGCCAGCGTGGATGCCTGGAGCGAGACGGCTTATAGCCGTCCGCGCACCGTGGCGGTTGTGAAGCAATGGGGTTGGCGGGCGGCGGCTGGATGGGCGTTGGGATGCATGGTGGTTGCCGGCAGCCTGACTGGCGGGTTCCACGAGCGCAATCTTTACAGGGAACATGTGCGGATGTTGGCGGCCCAGCAGGCGCTTCAGCAGCAGATGGCCGCCGAACAACAGAGTTCGGCTGAGGATGCGGATCTGCTGGCTGCGGTCGATACGGATGTTTCGCAGGAAGTTCCTCGGGCGATGGAACCGCTGGCGCGGTTGATGGACGATGATACGAGTCGTTGATTACGGTAATTGCGAAAGACGAATGGGAATTCTTCCCCGGCAGACGAAATAGGCAGAACACGAAAGCGAAGGAGATAGCGATGAGAGTGATGTCAGCACGGTGTTGGATGGTAGCAGTTGCAGCAGTTTTCCTGGGCGGCTCGCTTGTGGTCGCGCAGGGGCCCGGTATGGGCGCGATGGGCGGTGGAATGGGCTTCGGACAGCGCCGTCCTCCGATGGAGCGGGCACTTGGCGCTCAGGGCAGAGGCGGGCAGTGGTGGAATAACCCGAACATGGTCACGCAGTTGAAGCTGACCGACGATCAGCGCAAGGCAATGGACGGGATTATGCTGCAGCACCAGAAAACCTTGATAGATTTGAGGGGAAACTTGGAAAAGGCCGAATTGGATATGCAGCCTTTAATGAAGGCAGACCAGCCGAACGAGACCCAGATTCTGGCGCAGATCGACAAGGTTGCCTCAGCACGCGCTGAGCTCGAGAAGGGCAATGCCCGCTTCCTGCTGGCCCTGCGTGCCAAGCTGACTGCGGACCAGTGGAAGCAGGTACAGACCATGCGCGCCAACAATATGCAGCCTCCGGCTCCAGCCGGTGGTCAGGCACCCGCTGCCGGGCAAGCGCGCGGCATGCAGGGACGGGGAATGCAGGGGCAGTGGAGAGCTCGCCCTGGTGTGCGGCAGGCACCTCCTCCGCCTCCACCTGCGCAGGGTGGCACCCAGGCTGCGCCGGCACCGGCGCCCGGTACAGGACTATCGCAATAGCACTATTTAACCAACTCTAATAGAAATCACACGGTTGATGGATGAATCGATGGCGGCACGGGATGGATACCCGAGCCGCCATTTTATTTTTTCGCATGCAAAATCTGGCCGGGTTTGGACCTTCGACGGCCCGCCTTCTGTCGCTGAATGAAACACTTCATTGCAACTGATGGGTACAGCGCTGAATCGACTTGAGACGGTCTTTGTACTGAAACAGCGCAAAATGCCTTGGATCGCGACATCATTGTCCAGAAAAGAGTCAAAAAATGCCTAAAGTAATTTAGCTGGGTACCGATGAAATGCGTGGGTGCAAGAAAGCCATTCTAGTGGCAGACAGGCCGGGCGGTCAGCAGACGCTGCCATGGCGGGAATCAAGCAAGAGCATCCAAGAAGGATTTGAATCCATGGCCCTCGGTGTCCTGAACAACCTGTCAGCAATCTACGCGGAAAACAATTTAAACAATACGAGCAACAGCCTGCAGGCTGTACTTCAGCAGTTGTCGTCTGGTTCGCGGATCAACTCAGGTGCCGATGATGCCGCCGGTCTTTCTCTTGTCAACGGGCTGGAAGCGAACTCCATGGCGCTTTCGCAGTCGGAGACCAACTCGACCGAGGGTGTGGGTCTGCTTCAGGTTGCCGACGGCGCGCTATCTCAGGTAACCAGCCTTCTGGACCGGGCGGTTACGCTGGCGACCGAAGCCTCGAACGGCACCCTGAACAGCAGCCAGGATGGCGCGGCCAACCAGGAGTATCAGTCGATCATGGCCGAAGTGAACAACATCGGCTCGACGACCACATACAACCAGCAGCAGGTTTTTACCGGTACAAATGTGGCAATCTACACCGGCGACTCTTCGACGGTCGGCGCATCGGTGGACGAACTGAATATCCGCACGCTTTCCGAATCGAGCGTGGGCGATATCAATGGCGTGATGTCTTATGGGGACGGGGATAGCGCAGCGGGCACGAATGTATTTCTCGACCTATCGAATAACGGGACGATGGCCTCGCTGAAAGACAGCCTCAATGCGAGCGGCACGACTTCGATCCAGGTTGCCTATCTGAAAACAGGCGCGGACGGGTTGGTGAGCAAGGCAATTTCGACAATTAGCGTTGGCACTGGAACCAACTATGCGAACTCGGTGCAGGGCCTGATGAGTGCGATCAACAATTCAGGACTCGGGCTGAACGCAACCTTTGGCATGGCAGCGGAGGCCGGAGCGGGCGCGGTCTCCACGGCTGGCTCTGCCCTCTATGGAGGCGGCAGCAGCAGCGATATGGGCATCATCATCTCCGGCGAGGGCGTTGGAGTGGGAACGTCAGCCGGTGAAATCGGCGCCTTGACAGTGGGCGGGACGAGCCATGATCCGCTGACCGGCACACTGAACGTGACAGGCTCGAACGGCGCCGTGCACACCATTACGCTGGGATTGGCCGACTCGACGGACAACATAGCGGATCTGGCCTCTACCATCAACGCGGGCGGCTATGGCATTACTGCCACGGTCAGCGGGAGTGCACTTACGTTTACGTCAGCAAGTTCAGAGGCCAGCGTAAGCGGGTCGAATCTGACCGACACAGTTCTTACCGCGGAGACGGGGGCGAGTCTGCCACAAGTGGCCGATGGCTCCGCGCCTTTGGGGAACGCGGCAGGTACGGTTGGCACGGTGACTCTGCAAAACACGACGGACATTTTATCTGGCGGAACGCTCGACATTACCGGGCAGTCCGGAACGCTCACGTCGTTTGCGCTGGGCACTGCAGGGACGACAGACAATCTAACCAACCTGGCCAAGACCATCAACAACTGGGCCTCGACCGCGGCAGCGGGAGCGGGGATCTCCGCCAGCGTATCCGGCGGCGTGCTCACCATCAGCAGCGCAGGCGGGGGCTTGTCGAGCGTACAAACCGCGCTGAGCGGCACTTCGATGACATCGGACTCGGTTGCCAGCTCGGCCAGCAGCATCTCACTCACCGGCACACCGGCAATCAACAGCGCTAGCCTAAGCACCGTAGGAACCCTTTCGCTTGGCGGCAGCGGAGATTCGGTCACCGATGTGCTGAATGGCAAGCTGACGATCGGCTCCAACACGATAACACTGGGCGGAACGGGTACCACCGATACGCTCCAGGACCTGGCCAAGACTATTGACGCTGGCGCCTATGGAGTGACGGCCATTTACAGCCAGACAAACAAGGACATTGTCTTCACCACATCTAACTCCGCGCTGGGCGCTTCCGGCGCATTGACTTTCACGGCCGCGGCGGGTGGAGGCGACCAGACCGACGCTACAGGCACCGTTACATATTCCGACGCAACCCCTGTCACCACGTCGCAGGATTATTACAGTCTCGGCATCTCCAGCTCGGGCGGTATACAGGATCAGTCGACGGCCGTGGTCTCCGGATCCACCACCTACGGCGGCACGCTGAACACCGGCTTCACTGCGGACACGGCTGCTACCGGGGGCATTGCCACGATCAGCTACACTGACGACGCGGGAGAGTCTCTTACCGGCACCGATCTGTTGAACCAGAGCAATGCGCAAACCGCGCTGAACGATCTGAACCACGCCATCAGCGATGTTGCGGCGCAGGACGGCTACATTGGCGCGCAGATCAACACCCTCAACTCCATCAGCAATGTGATGAGCACACAGCAAGAGAACGTGATTTCAGCCCAGAATGCGATCCAGGCTACGGACTATGCGTCGGCAACTTCGAACATGTCGAAGTACGAGATTCTCTCCCAGACCGGTATTGCTGCTTTGGCGCAGGCCAACACCATACAGCAGGAAGTAACCAAGCTGCTGCAATAAAATAGGGTTCAGGTTTCAGGTGTCAGAGATCAGCCTAAAACCGCCTGAAATCAGGTCGAAGTTTTTGGCAATATTGCACTACCTACAAGACAACACAGAAACGCGCGGCGGGAAAGGGAATTCGTCTCCCTTTCTCGGGTCTGGAGGGCTGTGGCAGTGTACCGCGAATGAATAAACATGCGGCTTGAAGCTGAGAGTCATCACAGATTCACATGATCCGGTGAGACTGTGTTGTAGAGAGGAAACAACACTTATGTCTATTGAAATTTCAGAACTGGACGCAATGCAAAGTGCATATATGGATGCGATGGAGGTATGGACTGCAGCCATCCGCGAGGAAGAAGCCCTGGCTATCGTTCCCCATGAAGTGGCCGAGGTGGACAAATGGGAGCACGCCGGTGATCGCGAAGAAGAGGCCAGATCGAAAGTGAAGGCCGCAAAGAAGGCTTACGAGGACGCGCTGCGAGAGAAGTTTTACAACTTTTAACGGTTTTTGCCTCCCATCGACAATGCCGCGCATCAGGGGTCGCTGTTTCCGTACCGAGAGCCGATTGCAGCCGGGAACGGTGAGCCGCGCAATTGCTGACCCGCACATGCTCGCCGCCATTTGGCGCGTCATGCCGATTCCGGTATACTGAAGGTTCGGCAGGCCAATCGCGGGCGGGCCTGATCAGGCACTCGGGCCGGCATTCGATATCCGGACGCGGTTTCGATACCCGCTAAGACTCAGAATTGATGGAAGAAGCTGGAGCAGGACCATGGCACAGGTATGTGATATTTGCGGCAAAGGGCCGCAGTTTGGCAACAACATCTCTCACGCGCACAACGTAACGCGCCGCCGCTGGAATGTGAACCTTCAGGCGGTCAAGGCACTTGTCAACGGCGCCCCCAAGCGCATTCGCGTCTGCGCAAGCTGCATCAAGAGCGGCAAGATTGCCAAAGCCGGCAAGGTCACCCAGACCGCTGCCAAGGCGTAATACGCCTTAGAGAAGTTGCTTCGCTTTGAGAACACGTTCCAGAGCCTCTTCCGCTGTGGCGCCGGTTGCGGAGAGGTGCCCCATCTTGCGGCCCTGGCGCGGCGTTTGCTTCTCATAGAGGTGTAGTCGCACACAGGGCACTGCCAGTGCTGCGGCGAAATTGGGGTCTTTCCCTAGCCAGCAATGACCCAGCAGATTCACAATCGCCGCCGGAGTGATTAGCGATGTGTCGCCGAGCGGGAGATTGCAGGCGGCGCGCACGGCCTGCTCAAACTGGCTGGTTACGCAGCCGCGCTCGCTCTGGTGATAGCTGTTGTGCGGGCGCGGGGCTAACTCGTTGATGAGTAGCTGGCCACTGCGAGTCACAAACATCTCAACACAAAGCAGACCTTCAATGCCCAGCTTTGCAACGATGGAAGAGGCGAGCCCTTCTGCTCTTGCCTCAAGCTCTGGGGAAATCCCGGCAGGCAAAACGCTCCAGGCAAGAATCTGATTTTCATGATGATTGTGCGCGGCTGGATAGGCGCGCACTTCGCCAGAGGGATTGCGCGCCGCCATCACGCTGATCTCGCAGTCGAGTTCGAGAGCCTGCTCGGCAACGGCAGGACGCGCGCCAATCTGTTCCCACGCGTTCCTGATTTCGGCCTCATCGGGCGGTCCATTGAGTCCGATACGCGTCTGTCCACGGCCATCGTATCCACCGCGACCGATCTTCAGAAAAACGCGACCATCGAGCGCAGCAACTGCTGCGTGCAGGTCTTCTTCACTGCGCACTACGCGAAAAGGGCCGACGGGGAAGCCATTCTCAGCCAGCCACGGCTTCTGAACTGTTTTGTCCTGGATGATGCGGATGGGCTCGATGCCGGGGCGCAGGGGCGCAAACCGCGCAACTTCGGCAAGCGCATCCATTCCAATCTGCTCGATCTCGAGCGTAACTACATCCGCGCCTGAAGCCAAACGCCGCGCGGCATCTACGTCGTCCCAGCGGCCGACAATGGTTTCATCAGCTACGAAGTTTGCCGGACAGCCGGCTTCCGGATCCATGACGCGCACGCGATAGCCCATGGTCCGCGCGGCCATCGCCATCATGCGGCCCAGTTGCCCGCCGCCGAGAATGGCCAACAGGCCTCCCGGCTCTACCACCGGAGATTTGGATTGAGTCAGGGGCTCGGACGACTTCACCCCGGTAACTCCTGATCCAGAGTCTGATCTAGTACTTCCTGGGTGCGTGCGGCGCGCCATGCCGCAAGCCGTTTGTAAAGCTCTTTGTCGGCGATGGCGAGAATCTCAGCGGCAAGCAAGGCTGCGTTGGCTGCGCCTGCCTTGCCGATCGCCAATGTTCCAACAGGAACTCCCTTGGGCATCTGCACGATCGAAAGCAGAGCATCCATTCCATTCAGTTGGGTAGCAGCAACGGGAACGCCAAGCACGGGGACAAGCGTCTTTGAAGCCAACATTCCGGGAAGATGGGCCGCGCCGCCCGCTCCGGCAACGATCACACGCAGACCGCGATCGCGCGCAGTCTCTGCATATTGGAAGAGCATGTCCGGCGTCCGGTGGGCGCTGACGATCTTGGCTTCATGTGGAATTTCAAGCGCGCGCAATATTTCGACGGCTGCGGAGAGGGCTGCGTAGTCGCTCCTGCTGCCCATCACCACGCCCACCAGTGGTTTGTCGCTCATGCGCCGATTATACGGGGATTGGCGCGATCCTAAGAATCATAATCGTGACAGACAGTGCATCTTGGAATGCAACAGTGCGACATTTGTCCGGGAAGTTCAATGCCGTAGCCAGGCCTGCACGGCCACTTCTACAACCGCGAATACAACGCTCACCGCCGCCAGAAATCCTTTGGCCCGCTGCCAGTTCTGCTCGTGCCGATCCATTCGGCGTTCCAGTTCTGCCATCCGTCCGCCATTGCCATCGCCCATGAGTTGATTCATGTGCGTCTTCAACACGCTCAGATCGCTCAGCACCTGCGCTTCAAACTCATTCATCATCCGCATTGTGGCGACCCTCCTGTCCGCATGGCGCTACCAGCGCTCAAATGTTCAATTGCATTCATCATCGAGAATCATCCGATCACGAACTCCGTTCACGTGAATCCTTCACGTACTTAGGGGCAAGTTTATAAACAACGCTGTTGAAAACTCTGAATAGTTCGGCGGGGTAGACCCATCGTACATGCGGATATAAAAGCGGTCGGCGGCCGAAACGCGCGAAAAACTGAAGTTAGATGTTTGGCTACGCAATACCACCGTTGGATCGTTGCCAGGCATAAATGCATAATCTCGCAGCCTGATCTCAAACCCTCCGCCTGCCGGAGGAGTTACTCCAGTACTTACTGCAACCGCGCTGCCGTTAAGTGAAGTCACGGCGATGTTATTGAGGTTGGCCAGCACGGTGGGAGAGACAGGAGCCGGTAGCCATGTGTTCGCCGGGACGATCATGCTGGTTTTAATCGCCAGATCATCGGCCCAGTCGTTGGCAAAGGTAATCACATACTCAACCAGGTCAGGATAACTAGCCGTGTAACTTACCTTGACCGCGCGCACTACAACCTGGGCGTTAAGATTCGTGGACGGTGCATTCAACGCCAATGCATCCCCAGGCCAAACATCAATAGCAAAGCTAAATCTCGTACCTTTGTAAGTTCCACTCCACAACGCGCTCACGCTTGTCGCGGCCTGCTCCATCACGCTGGCAGCGTACCGGCAATCGGCCGAGCTGCGCGCCGGGGGACTAGTCGCGGAACCAATCCACGTGGCTACCGACGGCAGGCCAGCCTGAGCCAATGCCTGTTGGCTGGCGGTGTTTACCGCACGCCCGACGGCCCTACTCTCGGTTCGGTAATGAACCGCGATCTGTTCGCCAGCGACGGGCACATATCCGGTATAAAAAGTCAGCTTGCCGGTACGCAACAGGTGACACTCTGCCGCTTCGGCCGTTGCGCCAATGCGCCGCGTGTAAGCACTGGCTCCGGGCGGGGTACTAACCACCCAGCCGGATCCAAGATTTGTAATGCTGAAGGACCGCATGGTGCCAATGAGGTTGATACTGCTAGCGGGCACAGCAAAGCAGGATCCTGAAACATTCCCCAGCGCACCGTCATAGAGTGTGACCGGCGTTGCTCCCACGCCGTTGACGAACTCCTGAATCTCCATTTGTATATTCGCCGGGGCCAGAACTGCGTTACCTCCCGCAGAGATCACTCCACTGTCGCCAAGCGAATAATAGATTGCGCGCGAGCGTTCGAACTCCGGGCAATACACGCGGGCGCGCAGCGCATACTGATTCGAGGGATTTACGGTGAATGCAGTTCCCGCAGCCGTTCCCTGAACGATAGGCTGAATGTTAACTGTAGTTTCCGTTGGTGTAGTAACTTGAAATCCTGCGGTGCACGTCGAAGCTCGTTCGCCAGCACCGAACAGGCCGGCAAGGATTCCCGTGCTTCCTGCTGACAATGTTACGCCAGTGGCCTCTACAAGCAGCGTGCCGCCCATTTCAATTTCATCTAGCCAGGTGATCAGGGTTTCTCCATCAATTCCGTTGCCGCCATTCATGGTCAGGCCGTTCGGCCCCAATGTAAGATACCCAGCGCCGCCTACCACGCTCCAAGCAGTATTGTTGAAAGCCGGCTCATTAAATAGTTCGCTGATAATTGTTGATTTGGATGCAGCAGAAAAATAGGGATCGGCGGCTAACGTGAACTGGGTTGTCGATCCATCGCCCAGGAAGTATTCCGTCACATATGCCGCGGGCTCGTTCTCGCCGCAGACGGTAACGTCATTTGCCAAGGCCCGCTTCACACTGGCGGTCAGTACCAGGTTCGCAAGTTCCAGGCTTCCGTCCGTCTCGTTCAGGGAATGCACAGTGGTTGCCACGGGCGTTACAGACAACGCACTATTAACGGCTTTATATGCGGCCCGTGCCATACTCGCCACCTGCGCCGCGCGCTCACTCCAACTGGAACCTGGCGCCGGAGAATAGCTGCTTACTGCCGTTGAGAGTGATAGCCCTTGTGTCGAAAGCAATGAGGAACCGGTGTGAGCAACAAGAGTAGATAGAACGGAGCCTGCTGTTGCCGCACCCGTTTCGGCGCTGGAAGGCATTAGTAGCAGGTCAAGAAGAATCTCATCACTTACGGCTTGAATCGCTGTCCGGTATCGCGGGCCTTCCGCTCCAAGCCCGGCATATTCGGGCATTGGACTCACAGCGATATAGCCCGTAAAGTAGATCGTCCCATCGTCGCCAGTTATTTCCAGAGATTGAAGTCGGGTGGGCGCAGCAAGGCTTGTGCTAAAGGGCAAGCTAAGCCATAGTTGACATACCGAGGGCTCATTCAACTTACGCTCGATCGTCAATGGACGTGCCGCGTCGAGCACAGCCGTGTAATCCTGCCCTTGAATGGTGATCTTCATGGTTTGTTTCTCACTCGCAGGCGCATTGAACTTGCACCAATGGACCGATTGCTGGGTTGACCTGGTTAGACCAGCGCGTTGGCGGCCGGCAAAAAGCTCCGATAGCAAACAACCCGCTCCCCGTCCAGTGGATCCGTGACAGGCAGCGCAAGAAACTGCGCTTTAAGGAGAACTCGCGATGGCCAGTCTTGGTTCTTGCTGTTCAGAGGCATGGCCATCTCCTCGGCCCCAGTCATAGATTGAAGACGGGGATAATTGAAAATCACACGCTCTCCCTGGCTGCCTTCCACGACAAACAGCGCCGACCACTCCTGGTAAAAGCTACCGCCTTCTCGATCTACAAATCCGCTGACCGCCTGCACTTTCATGCCCGGTTGAAGCGCCCCGCCTGGCAGCGGCTCAGCCAAAGTCAGGCCCGTGCTGCTCACAGATGCAACCAGCGCCACGTTAAAGGTCACACGGCGTACGTAATCCACATCCGTAAGCGCCTGCCGCACGTATGCTCCAGCGACAGGAGAGCCTACATAGCCCGTCTGCCCGGTATAGTCCACATCCGCTGCGATAATTGACCCCGGTAAAAACTTCGCCGCATCGCTTGAAGCAAGCACAATCGAAGTTGCAGTCGAGCCGCTTTGCGGCGTAACTGCGGACACTGCCTGCGCTCCATCTGCCGACGGTGTCGTGCCTGAGGCGGGCGCAAGCAAGTTCATGTGTTGCGAACCTGTTGCCAGCGCCATAGTGAGCTTCGTCCAGTTAAGGAACTCCAGGCTTACTTGCGCCTCAAGCGTCTCGCGCACCTGCTCCGTGGCGGCTGCCGGAATTCCCGTCAGCACCGCCGTCGTTTTACTCGTTGACTTGCGTGAGAAATCCTGAATCCATCCCAGGCTCATCCAAGGTGTTGGCGGAGCGTCCAGGCTGAACCCGCCCTGTTCCGATGGATCGAAAAGAACAGGCGTCTGCGCTGCCCTATTCACCGGCGCAAAATATCCTCGCACACGCCGCGCCACCGGGGCGGGAGCTGAATACCAAGTGGTTGCCATTTACTCCCCCTGCTCCTGATAGCTGTAGACAATCACGCTCGCTGTACGAAGGAGCCGGTCCCGCTGGATTTGGATCGGCGCAAAGCTCGGCTCTTCCCAAAATACTTTTGTCAGCATTGTCCCCGGCGGCGTGGCTGCATAATTGAGCTTGGGCGTCCAATAAGGCTCGATCATCGCCGTGAGCTCCTCATCCATTTCGCTCAGAGCGCGTCCCCGGTCGAGTCCGCCAAAGCTCTGCGAACCGCAGGTTTGATACACAATCTCGCACTGCTCGGCGGCCATCGATGTAGAAATATCCGTATCGATGCCCAATCCAAGCCAGCGAAGCACAAACACATCGCTGGGAGGCTGGCTCATCGGAGCTTCCGCCTCTTCCACCAGGATTCCCGGCCTCACCGCGCCGCGCAGCAGCATCGTCCGCTCCGGATTGATTGCTACCAGCCGCGTCCGCAGCGCCATATAAAACGAGTCTTTCGCATTTTGCATGAAGTCGCGCTCCTTTGAGCGAACGCTGTGAATTGATCGCTGCCAACTGCTTTACACCGATTGCTGTCTCGCCTCTCTCAACAACAGCCGGTAAACATAGATCTGGCCGAAGGCTTCATTGGAAGCGATCGATTCAATCAGGTAATCCTGCTCGGCCACAGTTACGCTTAGCGTCATGGCGAAGAGTGATTGCGCTGTGGCAAGGCTCAGCGCATTCACCTGCTGTTCCACGCTGGTAGCCGAAACAATGAGTTCCCACTTCGACTCTCCGCCCTCTTGCCAGCTAGGTCGAAGCTTGCGCATCACCACGGGACTCACCACTACCTCCGCGAACGGCGTTGCCGCAAGTCCCAGTTCCAGCATGTTGGTGTCCGTATTCGCGCCGGTGACTCGCAGCAATGCCGTCGCACCTGTCATGCTCCGCAACAAGGCATCCGCCATCATGCGGGCCGATCCCGTCGGGTTGCGCGCAGCTG
>Ga0182012_10005847_pt1 | contig 12633 bp, 11 predicted proteins | sample 612S2SmetaG_FD_120486 | JGI IMG/M metagenome (GOLD analysis project Ga0182012, IMG submission 120486) | Permafrost microbial communities from Stordalen Mire, Sweden - 612S2S metaG | ecosystem: Environmental > Terrestrial > Soil > Wetlands > Permafrost | place: Sweden: Stordalen | collected...
CCTCCCCCGCGCTTCAGCTCGGCGCCTCCCCACGCGGGGCAACGGCCCTGCTGGCCACCGCCCGGTCCTGGTCGTGGCTGTCCGGCCGCAACTACGTCACTCCAGACGACGTGAAGGCTATGGCCCGCCCGACGCTGCGGCACCGGGTGATGCTGCGCCCGGAAGCCGAGTTGGAAGGTGCCACACCCGACGGTGTGCTCGACGGAATTTTGGCGTCGGTTCCGGTGCCCCGCTAGTGATCCTGACCGGTCGCGCCGGCCTGGTGGCGCTGATTTGCGTCCTGCCGATCGCGCTGTCGGACTGGCCGGCAAAGGCTTTCGTGGCCCTGCTGGTAGCGCTGGCGACAGCGCTGGCAGTTGACGCCGGGTTGGCCGCGAACACCCGCAGGCTGCTCTATGTCCGTTCGCCGGACACCTCCACCCGGCTCGGCCAGCAGGCGGACGCCGGACTGCAGATCAACAACGACGGCCGCCGCCGTTTTCGAGGCAAGATCCGCGATGCGTGGCCGCCCAGCGCGGGCGCCGCGCCGCGCACCCATACCGTCGACATCCCCGCCGGAGGGCGCGAGCATATCCAGACTGTCCTGCGACCGGTCCGCCGCGGCGACCAGCGTGCGGCCGCGGTCACAGCCCGGTCGATCGGGCCGCTGGGGTTGGCAGGACGGCAGAGTTCACAGGCCGTGCCGGGTCAGGTCCGGGTGCTGCCGCCGTTCCTGTCTCGAAAGCACCTGCCGTCGCGGCTTGCCAAACTGCGGGAGATCGACGGGCTGTTACCGACGCTGATACGCGGGCAAGGAACTGAATTCGACTCGTTGCGCGAGTATGTCGTCGGCGACGACGTGCGCTCGATCGACTGGCGCGCAACCGCGCGTCGCGCCGACGTCATGGTCCGCACATGGCGGCCCGAACGCGACCGGCGGGTGGTGGTCGTGCTCGACACCGGACGCATGGCGGCGGGTCGTGTGGGTGTCGACCCGACTTCTACGGGAAAACAAGCCGATCTCGCGGGGTGGCCGAGGCTGGACTGGTCGATGGACGCCGCCCTGCTACTGGCCGCACTCGCATCGCGGGCCGGCGACCATGTCGACTTCCTCGCCCACGACCGGGTAAGCCGGGCCGGCGTGTTCGGCGCGTCGCGCACCGAACTGCTCGCCCAGCTGGTCAATGCGATGGCCCCACTACAACCAACACTTGTCGAGTCTGATTGGCGCGCAATGGTTGCCGCGATCACGCGGCGCACCCGGCGACGATCGCTTGTGGTGCTGCTGACCGACCTCAACGCCAGCGCACTCGACGAGGGGTTGATGCCGGTGCTGCCACAGCTGTCGGGCAAACACCATGTGATGATCGCCGCGGTCGCCGACCCACGGGTGGACCAAATGGCTGCCGGGCGCTCCGATGCTGCCGCGGTGTACGACGCCGCGGCGGCCGAACGAGCCCGAAATGATCGGCGCGCGATCGCGGGCCGGCTGCGTCAAAGTGGGGTGGATGTCGTGGATGCGGCGCCTACCGAACTCGCGCCCGCGCTTGCCGACCGCTATCTTGCGATGAAAGCAACCGGGCGGCTGTAATTTTCGATCACCACGGTGAAACGCGCGACGCCGGCCCGGCTCAGCGGGTCGGGATCACATCAGGGGCATCGTCGATATCGCCTGTTTCCCCGGCCTTTACGGCGCGCCTCCCGAAGTAGCCGATATATGACAGGAACGCCACTTCGGCGATGACTCCGATGCCGACCCGAACGAATGTCGGCAACGACGACGGCGTCACCAACGCTTCGATCAAACCGGAGACCAATAGCACGCCGACCAGTCCGACCGCGACAGACACCACCCCACGACCCTGCTCGGCAAGCACCTGTCCTCGCGGCCGGTCACCCGGCGAGATCACCGACCAACCCAGCCGCATCCCTGTTGCCCCGGCCAGGAAGACCGCGGTCAGCTCCAGCAGCCCGTGCGGAGTCAGCAGACCCAGCAGGATGCCGCCCTTGCCGGCCTGGAACATCAAGCCGCCGATCAGCCCCAAGTTGGCGGCGTTTTGGAACAGCACAATCGGGATCGGCAGTCCCAGCAGGACCGAGAACGCAATGCACTGGGTTGCCACCCAGGAGTTGTTCACCCAGACTCGCAGGGCGAACGCTGCGGCGGGGTGCTCGCTGTAATACGACGCGACATCGTGGTTGACCAATTCGTCTATCTCACTTGGTGTTCCGAGGGCGAACTGCACTTCCGGACTGCCGGCCACCCAGGATGCGATGACCACCACTACGGCGAAAAACACCACCGCCGTTGCCAGCCACCACCGCCAGGTACGGTAGGCGACGACCGGGAAAGACACTGTCCAGAAACGGACGAACGTACTGCTCAGCGGTGCGTGCGCGCCGGTTACCACGGATCGAGCGCGGGCGATCAGGCTTGACAACCGGCCGATCAGCAGCGAATCCGACCCGATCGTGCTGGCCGACCTCAGTATCGACAGATGGGTCGACACCCGCTGGTAGAGCTCGACGAGCTCGTCAACTTCGGCTCCGCTCAGTGACCGGCGCCTCTTGATCAACTGATCGAGCCGATCCCAGGTACCGCGATGGGTCAGCACGAATGCGTCGACGTCCACCCCCGGCAGCCTAATGCGCCCATGTACCGTTCGGTGTTATGTCGGAGGTGGTGACCGGGGACGCCGTGGTGCTCGATGTGCAGATCGCCCAGTTGCCGGTGCGCGCTGTCGGCGCGCTGATCGACATCATCGTGATATTCGTGGGCTATGTGCTCGGGCTGATGCTGTGGGCGGCAACCCTGACTCAGTTCGACACCGCGCTGAGCACAGCCGTGCTGATCATCTTCACGGCGCTGGTGATCATCGGATACCCCTTGGTATGTGAAACCGCGACCCGGGGACGGTCGGTCGGCAAGATCGTCATGGGACTGCGGGTGGTGTCCGACGACGGCGGCCCAGAACGCTTCCGGCAGGTGCTGTTTCGCGCGCTCGCCTCGGTAGTGGAGATCTGGATGCTCGCCGGGAGCCCGGCGATAATCTGCAGTATTTTGTCATCGAAGGCCAAACGTATCGGCGACGTTTTCGCCGGCACCGTCGTCGTCAGTGAACGCGGACCCCGGTTGGGGCCGCCGCCGGCAATGCCGCCGCCGCTGGCATGGTGGGCGTCATCGCTGCAACTTTCGGGTCTTAGCGCCGGGCAAGCCGAGGTCGCCCGCCAATTCCTCTCCCGCGCACAACAACTCGATCCCCAGCTACGCCAGCAGATGGCGTACCGAATCGCCGGCGACGTGGTAGCCCGCATCGCCCCGCCGCCACCCCCCGGCGCCCCGCCACAGCTGGTACTCGCCGCCGTGCTCGCCGAACGACACCGTCGCGAACTAGCGCGACTGCGTCCAGCGATGTCCGCTGCGGGTTTTCCCGGGCCGCCCGGGTCTCCCAGCTGGCCAACGCCATTGCCGCCGCAGCCCCCTCAGCAGCAGGCCATCCACTGGCCCGACGGGTTCTCGCCGCCGTATTGATTACGACGTGACCGTAGCGGCCATCACGGCGACGTCAGCGGCCAACAATGCCCATCCGCACAGCGGAAGCACGATCCCGCTCTGGCGCTTCGCGGTGAAAAACGAGATCGCGATGACGACAAAGGCCACCACGGGTGGGCCGTAGAACGCGACGCCGAAATCAAACCCGCCGCGGTCCAGGTTGGGACACAGGCGATCGCTGCAGTTATCGGTGCTCATTACTGCACCGAGCGCAAAAAGCATCACGATCGCTGCGGCCGGCACCGTCGTCAGCGCCAACCCCCAGTTGACCCACGGCCAGACGTTGCGACTCCTGCGACGTTCGCCGTACGCGGGTTCGGTTGCGCTGTGCCATGGGCCACCCATCGTGAGGTTTTGACTACTGCCCTGCATAGAACAGGTGATACCCGTCGACTGCCGGGTACAAACACGCCGGCGGTCTTCTCGCAGGTCAGCGTGCCGGGACCCGTCACGATGATGTCAACCGGAATATTACGTTGCATCTCGATAGTTAACGATATATCGTGATAGACCAGAGCGCACAAACGGTGCGCTACCTCGAGAGACATAAGGACTACAAACATGAGCAACCAATTCATTTCTCCCGCCGGGCCATTCGCAGGCCGGCCAGGATTCGGGTTCGGACCCGGTCCCGCACAGCGACGTGCTCTGCACGGCGCCAGGCGCCACGCCCGGCAGGAATTCATCGAACACCTCCGCGACCATGCGGGCGGCCATGACGGGCCGCTCGGTTTCGGCCCGGGTTTCGGACCGGGGTTCGGCCCGGGATTCGGTCCCGGGTTCGGCTTCGGCGGAGGCGGCCGACGCGGCGGAGGGCGTCGTGGCGGCCCCGGCCGCGGACGGCGCGGTGACGTGCGCGCGGCCATTCTGACACTGCTGGCCGAGCAGCCGATGCACGGCTACGAAATGATCCAGCAGATCGCCGAACGCAGCAACGGACTTTGGAAACCCAGCCCGGGCTCGGTATACCCGACGCTTCAGCTGCTGGACGATGAAGGCCTGATCACCGCGAGCGAGAGCCACGGCAGCAAGAAACTTTTCGAGCTGACCGAAGAGGGCCGCGCGGCCGCCGAGAAGGTCGCCACCCCACCGTGGGACGAGATCGCCGACGGCGAAGCCCCGGGCCACTTGAACCTGCGGGCGGCCGTGGGCCAGTTGTGCGGCGCGGTTGCGCAATCCGCGCACGCCGCCACCGCCGAACAGCAGCAGCGCATCGTCGAGATCCTCAACAATGCGCGACGTGAGGTTTACGGCATCCTCGGCGAAGACTGAGCGCCTCTCCTTCGCCGCGAGCGTGCGCAAAATGCCAGCCATGTCGGCGTGTCGTCGTAAAGACACGCACGCTCGCGGTGAAAGGAGGTCAGGACACGTCGACCCAATCCAGGGTCCGTTGCACGGCCTTGCGCCAGCCGGCATATCCGGCGGCACGCTGATCGTCGTCCCACGTCGGCGTCCATCGCTTGTCCTCTTGCCAATTGGCCCGGAGGTCAGCCGGGTCGGCCCAGAACCCGACCGCCAGGCCCGCCGCGTAGGCGGCGCCCAGCGCGGTGGTCTCGGCGACCACTGGCCTTACCACGTCCACGCCCAGCACGTCTGCCTGGATCTGCATGCACAGTTCGTTGTCGGTGATACCGCCGTCGACTTTCAATACTTCAAGGCGCACACCAGAATCTGCTTCCATCGCGTCCACCACGTCACGGCTCTGGTAGCAGATCGCCTCTAGCGTTGCGCGGGCCACGTGGGCGTTGGTGTTGAACCGCGACAGACCCACGATCGCGCCACGGGCATCGGATCGCCAGTATGGAGCAAAGAGCCCGGAGAACGCCGGAACGAAGTACACCCCGCCGTTGTCGGCGACCTGGCGGGCCAATGACTCGCTTTGCGCGGCGCCGCTGATGATGCCCAACTGATCGCGCAGCCACTGCACTGCCGAACCGGTGACCGCGATCGAACCCTCCAGCGCGTAAACGGGTTTGGCGTCCCCGAACTGGTAGCAGACGGTGGTCAGCAGGCCGTTGCTGGATCGCACGATCGTCTCACCGGTGTTCAGCAGCAGGAAATTGCCGGTGCCGTAGGTGTTTTTCGCCTCCCCTGCGTCCAGACACACCTGCCCGACCATCGCCGCATGCTGGTCGCCGAGGACACCGGTGATCGCCACCTCGCCGCCGACGGGCCCGGTCTGCGCGGTGACACCGTACGGTTGCAGCGGCGACGACGACCCGATTGTGGGCAGCATCGTCCGGGGGATGGAGAAGAACGACAACAGCTCGTCGTCCCAGTCCAGCGTCTGCAGGTCCATCAGCATGGTCCGGCTGGCGTTGGTCACATCGGTGACATGTACGCCGCCCCGCGGACCGCCGGTCAGATTCCACAGCACCCAGGTATCGGGGGTGCCGAAGAGAGCGTCGCCGCGTTCCGCGGCTTCGCGCACCCCGCCAACGTTCTCCAGGATCCATTGCAACTTTCCGCCGGAGAAATACGTCGCCGGCGGCAGGCCCGCCTTGCGGCGGATCACGTCGCCGCGGCCGTCTCGGTCCAGCGCCGACGCGATCCGGTCGGTGCGGGTGTCCTGCCAGACGATCGCGTTGTAATACGGCCGTCCGGTGCGCCGGTTCCACACCAATGTCGTCTCGCGTTGGTTGGTAATTCCCAGGGCGGCAATATCTTCTGACGACAGGTTGGTGGCGTTGAGCACTGACATCAGCGCGGACGCAGTGCGCTCCCAAATCTCAACGGGATTGTGCTCGACCCAGCCGGCGCGCGGCAGGATCTGCTCGTGCTCGAGCTGGTGGCGGGCCACCTCGGCACCGTCGTGATCGAAGATCATGCAGCGGGTGCTGGTGGTGCCCTGATCGATGGCGGCTACGAACTCGGCCAACTGGGCTCCTAGGGGGTGACGTCGGACCTCGAAGTTACGGAAGTCGCGGTCGTAACTCCAGATCGTGGCGTGGCTCCTCAAGAGCAGCCCAGACCGCGTCCTTATCATCGAGATCGATACGTGGCCGCAGGTCGGCCGTCGCCCAACGAATACTGGTTTGCATGCATTAGATGCTCCCACTTCCGAGCCGGTTGCGTCGCGGCCGATAAACCTGTTGCATCGGCGTTGTGGGCGAAGAGGTCAAGCGCACCACGTATGACCGCACACATCACCGGGAATACCGGCGCAAGGTGCGGTTGTGCCTGGACGTCTTCGAGAAGATGCTTGCCCAGTCCAGGTTCGATTCGGACCGGCCGCTCACCGGCATGGAGATCGAATGCAACCTCGTCGATGCCGAATACCAGCCCGCCATGTCGAATCGGCTCGTGCTGGACGCCATCGCAAACCCGGCGTATCAGACCGAGTTGGGCGCCTACAACATCGAATTCAATGTGCCGCCCCGGCCGCTGGCCGGACACACCGGTCTCGATCTCGAGGCGGAAGTCCGGGCCAGCCTGAACGAGGCCGAGACCAGGGCCAACTCCGGCGGAGCCCACATCGTGATGATCGGCATCCTGCCCACGCTGATGCCTCAGCATCTCAAAGACGGCTGGATGAGCGAGTCCATGCGATATGCGGCCCTCAACGACTCGATCTTCGGCGCCCGCGGCGAGGACATCCCGATCAACATCGCCGGCCCCGAGCCGCTGAGTTGGCACGCCGCGTCCATCGCGCCCGAATCCGCTTGCACCAGCATGCAATTGCACTTGCAGGTAGCTCCAGAGGAGTTCGCCGCCAACTGGAACGCGGCGCAGGCGGTGGCCGGAGCCCAGCTGGCGTTGGGCGCCAACTCGCCCTACTTCTTCGGTCACCAGCTGTGGTCGGAGACCCGTATCGAAGTGTTCGCCCAGTCCACTGATACCCGGCCCGAGGAACTCAAGACCCAGGGCGTTCGACCGCGGGTGTGGTTCGGTGACCGGTGGATCACCTCCGTCCTCGATCTGTTCACGGAGAACATCCGCTATTTCCCGTCCCTGCTGCCTGAGTTGTCCGACGAGGATCCGGTGGCCGAGCTGGCCGCCGGACGCATTCCTCGGCTTTCTGAATTGCGCCTGCACAACGGCACTGTGTACCGGTGGAACCGGCCGGTCTACGACGTCTCGGACGTGGACGGGGTCGGGCGCCCGCATCTGCGGCTAGAGAACCGGGTACTGCCGGCCGGGCCGACCGTCATCGACATGCTGGCCAATTCGGCCTTCTACTACGGCATGTTGCGCAGCCTGTCCGAAGCGGAGAACCCGCTGTGGAACAGCATGAGTTTCGCTTCGGCACAGGCCAATTTCCTTGAGGCAGCCCGTAACGGCATCCAGGCCCGGCAGCTCTGGCCGGGCCTGGGCGAAGTGACGGCTCAGGACTTGGTGTTGGACACCTTGCTTCCGATAGCCGACGAAGGATTGCGGCAGTGGGGTGTCGACGTCGAGGTGCGCGACCGGTTTCTCGGCGTTATCGAGGGCCGCGCCAAGACCGGCCGCAACGGTGCGCGCTGGCAGGTGTCGACGGTGCGGGCCCTGCAGGACGGCGGCATGACGCGGCCGGCGGCACTCGCCGAAATGCTGAGCCGGTACTGCGAGCACATGCACGCCAACCAGCCCGTGCACACCTGGGAGCTTTGACCGGGCGTACGTTGGAAATATGTCAACCGCATTACCTGACTGGGATAGCGCATATCGAGAGCAGGGTCAGTTCGAGGGTGGGCCGCCGTGGAATATCGGCGAACCGCAGCCCGAGTTGGCCGCACTGGTGGCGGCCGGCAAATTCCGCAGCGACGTGCTGGACGCGGGCTGCGGGTTTGCCGAGCTATCGCTGGCGCTGGCCACCGCGGGCTACACCGTCCTCGGCGTCGACCTCACGCCAACAGCAGTCGCGGCGGCCACCAAGGCAGCTGCCGAGCGCGGCCTGACCACCGCCAGCTTCGAGCAGGCCGACATCACTGAGTTCACGGGCCATGATGACCGGTTCAACACCGTGGTCGACAGCACGCTGTTTCACTCGCTGCCGATCGAGGGCCGCGACGGCTATCTGAGCTCGGTGCATCGCGCGGCGGCCCCGGGTGCCAACTATTACGTGCTGGTGTTCGCCAACGGCGCCTTCCCTGCCGCGTGGGAAGAAAGGCCCAATCAAGTCGACGAGGACGAGTTGCGCGCCGCGGTCAGCAAGTACTGGGAGATCGACGAAATCCGTCCGGCCTTCATCCATGCGAACATCCCGGCAACACGCGAGTCGCAGGACGGTCCCATGCCCCCACACGACCGCGACGAGAAGGGCCGGATGAAGCTACCCGCCTACCTGCTGAGCGCGCACAAGGCCGGCTGACACATCACGCGGCCGTCGCCGCTGTCGCGGCGATCAGCGCTTCCGCGAAGCTCTCCAGGTCGTCGGCCGTGGTGTCCAGGTGCGGCGAGATCCGCAGCACCGGTGCGGCCAGCTCCATCGGCGCCCGCTGCGTTCCGGCGTAGGTAGTCAGGATCCGGCGTTCGGCGAGCAACCACGCCCGCACCGCTTCCGGATCGGCGCCGTCGACCGGCGCGAGGGTGGTGATCGCACTCGGCTCTTCGACCTCTTCGACCACCACCCAGCCGGCCACATCGGCGAGCACCGTGCGGCTGATGCCGCCCAGCTCAGCGAGGCGTGCGCGCACATTCTCCGCGCCGAACGCCAGATGCTCACCCAAAGCCACCGAAAAACCGACTCGCGCGGCGATATTGGCCTCGCCGAATTCCAGTTGGTCGGCCACCGAAAACGACGGCGCCCAGTCGGGCGCCGGCAGCCGCGGAGTCAACCGCTCCATCAGATCGGGGCGCACCGCGAGGAAGCCCACACCGCGTGGCCCGGCGATCCACTTGCGCGACGTTGAGTACGTGACGTCGGCACCCACAGCGCAATCCACCTGGCCCAGCGCCTGGGCGGCATCCACGACCAGCGGCAACCCCAACTGGCCGCAGAGTTCCGCGATCATCGCAAGCGGTTGTACCACCCCGCTGTGGCTGGCCACCGCGGTCAGATGGACCAGATCAGGTGGCTCGGTTTCCAGCGCATACGCTGCGTCGTCGAGCGCCACCCGGCCGTCCTCGAGCGTCGGCAGGAGCTGACGCTCGAATCCATGGGCGGCCATCACAGCCAGGTTGGGTCCGTATTCGCCGGGCACGCACGCCAGCCTTTTTCCTCGGTCCGACCGTCCTGCAGGCCAGCTGCCCAGTAGCAGATCCAGCGCGCTCAGCGCGCCAGTGCTGAACACCACGGCGGCATCGGGCATGCCGTTCAGCGCGGCGAACGCGGCGCGTCCGGCGTCGAGCACGGGTTGGGCGGCCTCGGCTGCGACGTAACCACCGACCTCGGCCTCGAACCGCGCATGCGAAGCGGTCGCGTCGAGCACCGCGAGGCTCTGCCGGGAACAGGCCGCACTGTCCAGGTGCAACCCGGCGACCGGCGGGCGGGCCGCTCGCCATTGGTCGGCCAGCGACTCGCTATCTGTCACTTGATGGCCAACGACAGCCCGAAGTCGTGTGCGCTGTCGGTCCACCAACGAACGCGGCGCAGTCCCGATCCGGCCAGCTCAGCGCTCACTCCGTCCGGGTGGAACTTGCACGACACTTCGGTGAGCATTTCCTCGCCCGCCTCGAACTCGACGGTGAGGTCGAGCGCACCGACGCGAACCTGCTGGGAACGGTCGGACCGTAGCCACATTTCGATGCGTTCCTCGTCGGCGTTCCAGCGAGCAACGTGCTGGTAGGCATCGACGTCGAAGTCGGCGTCGAGTTCCCGGTTGATCACCGCGAGCACATTGCGGTTGAACCTGGCCGTCACTCCGCCGGCGTCGTCATAGGCGCGCACCAGCCGGTCGGTGTCCTTGACCAGGTCGGTGCCCAACAGCAGGCTGTCCCCCGGCCGCATCACCGCAGCCAAGGTCGCGAGGAACTCCCCGCGCGGCTGCGGCGTAAGGTTGCCGATCGTGGAGCCCAAAAACACAAACAAACGTCGCCCGCCGCCGGGAATCTGGGTCAGGTGTTCCTCGAAATCACCACAGACAGCTTTGATCTCGATGCCCGGGTACTCGCCCTGGACAGCGGTGGCAGTCGCCGACAGCATGTTGGCGTCGACGTCGAACGGCACGAATCCGCGCAGCGATCCGCGGTCGCGTAGCGCGTCCAGCAGCTGCCGGGTCTTCTCCGACGTCCCTGCACCCAGTTCGACAAGGGTGTCGGCCTCGCTCGCCGATGCGATTTCAGCCGAGTGGGCGCGCAGGATCGCGGCCTCGGCACGGGTCGGATAGTACTCCGGCAACCGGGTTATCTGGTCGAAGAGATCGCTGCCCACCGAATCGTAGAACCACTTGGGCGGCAACGATTTCGGCGTATTCTGAAGCCCGTCGAGCACATCACGGCGCAAGGCGTGATAAGCCGAGTCGGCGGCCAGGTGGTTCGACAACGACATTGTCATCGGCGTCCTTTCGTCTGATCGAGCGCGGTCAAGGTGACTCCGTTCGCGGTGACTTCGACGAGGTGGCGGTCTGGCACGTCCTCCCAGTCCGAGTCGTCGTGGTAGGGCTCGCTGGCCAGCACCACACCGTCGTCGCGGCGCAGGATGGACAATGTGTCGCCCCATGCGGTGGCCAAAAGCCGAGAACCGTTGGCGGCCAACACATTGAGTCGGGCGAGAGGGTCGGCTGTTCCGATCTCGGCGATGGTGTCGCCCAGCGCGTTCAGCCCACGCTCAAAGATGGTGGCCGCCAGTATCGCACTGTCGCAGACTGATTCCGCCGACGCGGTGAGCGGCAGCACGGCGCGGTCGACCACGCCGTTGTGCGACAGGAGCCAGTGTCCGTCGGTGAACGGCGCGGTCGCGCTGGCTTCGATCGGCATGCCGACGGTCGCCGAGCGCACGGCGGCCACCACGCAATGGCTGCGTAGCGCCGGCGCGACCGAGTCGAAGGACACGTCGCCCCACAACGGCGCCGTGCTGCGCCAGCGGCGCGGCACTTCGCCATCGAAAAACCCGACTCCCCAGCCGTCGGCATTCATCAGGCAGTGCTTTTGCCGGCGCGGAGCATAGGACTGCACCCGCAGACCGAACGGCGGGTCAAGCACCAGCGAAGAAACCGTGACATCGGCCCCGAGCCATCCCAGGTGGCGGCACATCAGGCAGGGTCTTTCGCGTCGGGGACGTCCCACGCCAGCCTGACGCCGGAGAAGATCTGCCGGCGATACGGGTGATCCCAGTTGCGGAAGCTGGGGCGCAGGATGGCGGGTTCCACCGCCCACGATCCACCGCGCAGCACTCGGTAGTCGCCGTCGAAGAAGGGCTGCGAGTAACGCTCGTAGATCATCGGCACGAACCCCGGCCAGGGCCGTATCGGCGAGCTGGTCCACTCCCAGACGTCGCCGAGCATCTGCTCCACGCCGTAGGCCGAAGCGCCGGCCGGGTAGGCACCGACCGGCGCCGGACGCAGCGACGTGCCGCCCAGGTTGGCAAGGGCTTGTGACGGCGCGTCGGCTCCCCAGGGATAGCGACGCCGGGTGTTGGTCGCTGGATCCCAGGCGCAGGCTTTCTCCCATTCCACCTCAGTGGGCAGTCGGGCCCCGGCCCAGGCCGCGTAAGCCTCGGCCTCGAAGTAGGTCACGTGCTGTACCGGCTCATCGGCGGGAATGTCTTCGACATGGCCGAATCGGCTGCGCGTTCGCCCGTCGGGATTCCAGAACTGGGGCGCGCTCAGACCCGCGGCCTCGCGATGCTGCCAGCCGCGAACCGACCACCACCGCGACTGGGAGTAGCCGCCGTCGTCGATGAAGTGTCGCCATTCGCCGTTGGTCACCGGAACCCGGCCAATCCGGAATGCCGGCAAATCGACGATGTGGGCCGGACGTTCGTTGTCCAGTGAGTACGGTTCGCTCGCCGCGTCCACGCCCAGCACGAATGGACCGGCGGGCACCAGCACCGACGTTCCAGCCAGTTTCGGCCGGCCCACCGGCGCAGCGGAAGCGTCGCGCAGCAGCGGCGCCCCAGTGCGTAGGTTCAACGCCTGCAGCATCGTTTCGCCGTGCTGGTTTTCGTGGCTCACCACCATCCCGAACACAAAGGCCGCCTGCTCACCAGCGGGGTCGTCGGTCAAGGCATCCAGCGCGTCCAG
>Ga0182012_10005848_pt1 | contig 12632 bp, 9 predicted proteins | sample 612S2SmetaG_FD_120486 | JGI IMG/M metagenome (GOLD analysis project Ga0182012, IMG submission 120486) | Permafrost microbial communities from Stordalen Mire, Sweden - 612S2S metaG | ecosystem: Environmental > Terrestrial > Soil > Wetlands > Permafrost | place: Sweden: Stordalen | collected...
ATGCTTCTCGAGCCGGCCAACGAACCGCACAGCTTTCATCTCCACACCGATCAGCGGCAGATCGTGCAGCAAGTCTTCAAAGCCTACGGCCTTGAAGCCACGATCGACGAAAGCGTCCGCATCCTCTCAGTGCGCTTTGACGTCGATAACGCCACCTTCGCCGATGCCGCAAAGGCTTTGGCTCTCGTAACGAATACCTTCTATGTTCCTCTCGATGCGCATAGGGCTCTTGTAGCAAAGGACACTCCGGACCTGCGCCGGCAGTTCGTCCGCCAGGACTTCGAGACTATTTATCTGCCCGGCCTCACCGCTGCCGAGCTCACCGATGTCACCAGCATTGCGAAGAACGTCTTCGATATTCAGCAGATTGCGGCAGAGCCTTCCGCCGGAACAGTTGCGCTTCGAGCACCACTGAAAACGTTGAATGCGTTCAATGCAACTGTCCGCCAAATCATGGACGGACACAGCCAGGTGATGCTCGAGGTGCGCTTGATTCAAATCGCGCACACCAGCAGCCGCAATACCGGCGTCACGCCACCTCAATCCATCACCGCCTTCAACGTCTACGCCGAAGAGCAGTCCATCCTCACCGCGAATCAGGGCCTCGTTCAGCAGATCATCTCCTCAGGCCTCGCCGCGCCAGGAGACACGCTGGCTATTCTCGGCATTCTGCTCGCCTCAGGCCAGGTCTCCGGTGGCGTTCTCACCCAGGGCGTTGCGCTTTTTGGCGGCGGCCTAACGGCATCGGCTCTCGCGCCTGGAACCGCATCCGCTAACTTTAACCTGAACTCCTCTGACTCCCGCTCGCTCGACATGCTGCAACTCCGTCTCGGCGACGGCGAAGCTGGCACGGTGCGGTCGGGGACGCGCTACCCCATTCAAACCTCGTCGTTTTCCGGACTATCCGCGAGCCTGCCCTCGATCCCAGGGCTCACCGGAGCGGGCACATCCAGCAGCCTCGCTGGTCTGCTTTCCAACCTTGGCAACAGCGTGCCCAACGTTCCCCAAGTCGAGTATCAGGAACTCGGCCTCACCCTCAAAGCCACACCCAAAGTCATTCGCAATAACGATGTCGCTCTCACCATCGATCTTAAGCTCAACGCCCTCGCCGGAAGCTCGCTGAATGGAAACCCTATCCTCGACAATCGCGCCTACTCCGGCGTCGTCACCCTCCGCCAGGGCGAGGGAGTGGTGGTCGTCAGCGATATCGACAAGCAGCAGAGCCGCGCCATAAGCGGCGTTCCGGGCTTCAGCGAGATACCCGGCCTCAACGACGTGACCAGCAACGACAATCAGAAGAGTTATGCGAGTCTGCTCATCATCATTACGCCTCACGTCATTCGGGGGACCCAGGCGCCCGGCCATTCGCCCATGTTCCGCATCGACAAGAATCCTCCCGCCAGATAGCGCCCGCAACTCGCGCCTCTCCGCATCCCTTTGATAGCGCTTGTCCCAAATGAATGCCCCGAAGACTCCTCCGCCGTTCGGTAGGGTTCTTCGGGGCTGCACTCTTTGCTTCGCCTTGCTCTGTGCAAAATAATGCGCGGGCTTCCGCGCTGCAACTACTGCTTGATCCCGTCCAGTTTCTCCTGGAACAGGATGATTTGCTTCAGTGTCTCGTAGGGAGCGTTCGCAGGAATCTGACGGCCATTCACCATCAGGGCCGGAGTCTGGTTCACATTCACTTCCTTGGCCAACTGCGCCGAGGCCTTCACCTGGGCCATCACTTCGGGCGTCTTCGAGCACGCTTCCACCTTGGCTGGATCGAGCCCCGCCTTGGTGACAGCGCTGTTCAGTGTCAGCGTCGCGCCGTCGGCAGTCGCCAGTCCATCCTGTCCGTCAAACACCGCACTCGCAAACTGGAAAAAAGCTGGGCTGCCGCCCAGTTTGTTTACGCATACACCGTAGGCCGCCGCGCCTGCTGCCGCGGGATGCTGAGGCAGAGGAAAGTTTTGGAAGATCAGCCGCGCATTCGGAAAGTCCACGGCAAGCTTTTCCATGTTCGGCTGTGCTTCCTTGCAATGCGGGCATTGAAAGTCGGCAAACTCGATCAGTTCAAGTTCCTTCGAAGCGGTGCCGCGATAAGGCCCGTCTGCGCGCTGCTGCAATACCGCCCGATAGTCTGCAAACGGCTTCTCTCCGAAAGACAGAATATCGTCGTTGGCGATAATGTGCTTGCCATCCGGCATCACGTAGAACTGCATCCCGAGAGGCTTCTGCTTCCCGGTCTTGTCGCCCACATACACCACCACCCTGCTCACGCCATCAACTGGCGTCTTCAATATCTCTTCCACCTGCCACACACGATTCTCGTCATAACCCCAGCTTTCCGTCAGGAATGCATCGATGGTCTCCTTCGTTGGTGAAGTGGCCGTGAAATTCGCTGGGTCGGGCTTCGGAAACACCGGTGCCGCGGATGCGGTGGGCGTCGGGGCTGAAGGCGCGTTGACATCGGCTGGCGCGGGAGGCACTTGTTGTTGAGCTAGTGCGTTGAATGCGAACGATGAAACAACAAACAGCGTCGCTGCGCTAAGGCAACGGACACTGTTCAGAGGGCTGGACACACGAATCAAGCTGGTTCTCCTTGTAGTTAACGCGGGATGTTCCGCCACGTTCTAGCTTATACCTCGACCGTGACGGCAATGGGGAATCTACGGCCCATGCCGAAGGATTTTGAAGTCACTTTCAACACCGGCGCTGCCTGCTGACGCTTGTACTCCGATCGCTCCACAAGTCGCACAACGTGCTGCACCAGGGCAAGAGGCGATCCGGTTGCTTGCGCAATTTCCTCGGGCGTCTCATAGCGCTCCACATACGCCTCGAGAATCGGATCGAGCACCTCGTAAGGCGGCAGCGAATCCGTATCCTTCTGGTCCGGCCTCAACTCCGCGGAAGGCGGCTTGTCGATCACGGCCGGGGGAATAATCTCCCGCTCGCGATTCAGCCAGCGGCAGACAGCATAAACGCGCGTCTTCACCAGGTCTCCGATTACGGCCAGCGCCCCCACCATGTCGCCATAAAGTGTGCAATAACCCACCGCCATCTCTGACTTGTTCCCAGTGGTCAGCACCAGCGCCGAAAACTTGTTCGACAGCGCCATCATCAGCACGCCGCGGATGCGCGATTGAATATTCTCTTCCGTCGTATCGGTCCGCATCCCATCAAACATCGGCTTAAGCGCCCGCGTGTAATCCTCAAACAGATCGCTGATCCCGATCACTTCAAACTGAATGCCCAGGTTCTCTGCCAGCCGTCTACTGTCGTCAATCGAGCCTGACGATGAATAAGGGCTGGGCATGCCAATACCCAGCACATTCTCTGGCCCAAGAGCGTCAGTGGCAACTGCCGCCACCAGCGCGGAGTCGATACCGCCGCTCAGCGCCACCAACACCTTCTTGAATCCGCACTTCCGCACGTAATCCCGCGTCCCCATCACCAGCGCCAGGTAAGCTGCCTCAGTGTCTTTGTCCTGCGGGCATTCAACAGCTTTCGTCTCGAAAGGATCGAGCACGACCAGGTCTTCTTCAAACGACTTTCCCTGCCCGATTAGCTCCCCTCGGCCATTGATCGCCACTGAAGAGCCGTCGAAGATCAGGCTGTCGTTGCCCCCCACCTGGTTGCACATCAGCACAGGAATTCCGTCGCGTCGCGCAATCGCCGCCAGCATCTCCCGGCGAATAGCCCGCTTTCCATGCCAGAACGGCGACGAAGAAAGATTGATGTGAATACCCGGATGCTGCCCCATGAGCTCTTCCATGGGATCGGATTTGTAAAGGCGATGCTGCCAGAAGTTCTTGTCGTTCCAAGCGTCCTCGCAAATCGTGATCGCGAGCCGCAATCCATCCAATTCAACAACCTTTTGGCCCTTCGATGGAGAGAAATAACGCTGCTCGTCGAATACATCGTAGAAAGGCAGCAGCCTCTTGTGCTGCTCGAGGATCACCTGGCCCTTGTCGATGAGTACCGCGGCGTTCACCGCGGGTTTGCCCGAGCCCAACTCTGCGGGCAGCGCCACTCCCACCAGAACAGCCGTCGATAGCCCCGAGGTCGCCGCCGCAAGTTCTTCAACAGCGCTCCTGCAGCGAGCCAAAAAGCTTGGTTTTTCCAGAAAGTCTGCCGGCGGATAGCCGCAGACCACAAGTTCGGAAAAGACTGTGAGTCGCGCACCCAGCCCTGCGGCCCGGTCTGCTGCGTCCACGATCCTTGCCAGGTTTCCTTTGAAGTCCCCAACCGTGGGATTGATCTGAGCGAGCGCAATCTTCACTCTTTCAGTTTAATCCGTATCGATGGGCCGGCGCATCGCGCTGCCAACCACACACCCCGCCCAGGCAGGAAGCGCAACCGCCTCAGACTCGTCTTCCTACGACCCCGTGCCCGCCAAAACCACGCCAATCGTCCGTCCAATGATCTTGAGATCCAGCCAGATGCTCCAGTTCTCAATGTAGGTCACGTCCAGCGAGATGTAGCTGTCAAACGAAGGGTCCTGGCGTCCCTGCACCTGCCAAAGGCCTGTAACCCCTGGCATCACATCGAGTCGCCGCAGGTGGTTGAGCTTGTACTCCTTCACCTCGCTGGCCAGCGGCGGCCGCGGCCCCACAATGCTCATGTCCCCTCGCAAAACATTGAAAAACTGAGGCAGTTCATCAATCGAATACTTCCGCAAAAACCGCCCCAGCCGGGTAATGCGCGGATCGTTGCTGATCTTGAACAGTACCCCTTCGCGCTCGTTCATGTGCATCACATCGGCCCGGCGCTTCTCCGCGTCCCGAACCATGGTCCTGAATTTTATGCAGCGAAAAACACGCCCCCGCTTGCCAATACGCTCTGAACTGTAGAACACCGGCCCATGCGAATCAAGTTTGATTGCAATCGCCACCGCCAGCAGAACGGGCGAAAACACCGCAATGGCAATCGCTGACAGCACAACATCCATCGCCCGCTTCAGCAAAAGTCCCATCTCTGGAACGTGCCCGGTATGCAGCGGAATCGTCGGGAACTGGCCAATATATTCAATTGGGCTGTTCCAGGCGAGCCCATCGTACATGTCAGGCACCACCCGCAGGTCAATGCCGTGGGCCCGCGCCTTCTCCAATACTTCCTGCACGATTCCCCGCTCGCATGCCGCGGTGAAAAAAATCTCGTCCACAAACTGCTTCCGCGCATGGATAAACAACGTATCCAGGCCACCGAGCACATCCCCCGAGGTGGATGTAAAACGGGAGTTTGAGCCCGGAAAATCGATAAAACCCTTGAACGTGTAGCCAAGATGGCGAATGCTTTCAAGATGATGGCGAAGCGCGTTGGCTTCCGGACCTGTTCCAACAATCAACACATTGCGTGTGCCCACGCCTCGTTCAAAACGCCGGTAAATCAGCAACCTGTAAACGAGTCTGCGCACGCTCAGAGAAACTGTCACCAGCGCAAGAGTAATCAGCACCACCGTACGCGAAATATCCTCGCCGCGCACCAGGTAAAGTGTGCCGGTCAGCAGCAGTCCTGACGTAAAGCAGGCCTGCAGGCTCAGCCTTTGTTCGTGCAAAATGCTGGTAATGCGCACAGGAGTGTAAAGATGCAGCCGCCGGCTCGTCATGATCAAAGCAGCAGTAAAGCCGGCCAGCAGCGCCAGCAACACTCCCATCGATCTGCCGTAGATTAAAGTGCCATTCCAGAACCCGCGCACCTCGGCGATCGGGCTGATGCGCAATTTATAAATAGCTGCGAGGGCCGCAGAGCCAAACACTGTAATTCCATCCAGCACCATCCACAGCTTGGCCGTGCCCCTGGGCATCCGAGTGTGTTGCGTGGAGGTGCCCCCGGTTCCATCGGACTCTAAAGATAGAGACGCCGAATCTCGATCAAAAAATTCTGTCGTGGCCATGTGACTTCCGCAGACCTCAGAGTTTCAAGACGCCAGGGAGAACTTGGGGAATGCCCCCGAAATATATGCAGCCAAGTGCCCCGTGCATCTGGAGCGTGGACCTTGTCTGTTGGGATTAGTCTCCCCCGGTCCTGGGTTGCCTGATTTTGGCAATATGCCTTGCGGCCACTGGAGAGGCACGTCGGCAATCCTGCCGTTACTTGGCCCGCAGCGTTGATGAATAAGGCCCGTAAACTGCGCCGCAATCTTTTTCGTATTCGGGTCTGAAACAGTGTCGGCATCAATTCGGCAATTCACAAGTGGCCCGCGATGCAGACTCAATACGTGCCGGGCTGCTCAGGAAAGCATGAATCGAGCCAAAATCGAACCCGCACTTAAACTTGCGAAACCGATGACAACAAACCAATTATAGCAAGGGACGAATTTCTCTTCTGTCCCTGAAGTACATGCAAACCCTCTGGGTCGTGGACTTGCTTGTATCAACTCATCAACGTCTATCGCTCAAGCATAGCCCTGTTCGATTACATCGGAGCGAGAATTTTTGTTCAATTTCGATATAACCAACTAGTTAATAGTCTTAAGAGCTGCTCTTTGCCTGCGCCCCAGCGCTAACAAAACCTACGCGATCGGCAGAACGTAAGCGTCCAACGTCAGAAACTGTTGAATAAACTGATCCTGCGACGACAGAAAGCCCTCCAGTGGACCGAAATACTGCGCCCGCCCCTCGTGCAGAAACAGCACCAGGTCAGCCAACCGCTCCGCGAAGCGCATATCGTGGGTAACCACGATGCTCGTGAACCCCAACTGTCGCTTGAGCCTTTGAATCAGGTCCCCCAGCCGCCGGGCAATGATCGGATCAACCATCGTCGTCGGCTCGTCATACAACACCACCTCCGGCTGCGAGGCCAGCGCCCGGGCAATCGCCACAGCTCGCTTGCGTCCGGTGGAGAGTCCTGAGGGCAGATTGTCTGAAACATCCTCTGCACCCACCATGGTGATCAGTCGATCCACAATCTGCACCACCTGGTCTTCATTCAGACCCCCACGTTCGCGCAATGGAAACGCCACGTTCTCCCGCACGCTCATCGAATCGAAAAGTGCGCCATTCTGGAAGACCATCGTCACTTTTTTGCGAATCGCCTGCATCTCGTTTTCGCCAAGCCCGGTAATCTCCCGCCCCTCTACATGGATCGACCCTGAATCAGGCTTCAGAAAGCCCATGAGCATGCGCAGCGATACCGACTTGCCCACGCCGCTGCGGCCAAGGATACAAAGCGTTTGCCCGCGATTCACATAAAAGCTCACATCTTCAAGCACTGCCCGCCCATTGAACCCGATCGAAACATGGCTGAAGCTAACGATAGGCTCCGTGTCTTGGGCAACTGGAGCCTTGGACCCCGGGAGATCGCCCGTCGGCGCAAGAATCCCCGTGTCCTCACCATACAGATCGGGATTGGGCGTTGGGTCTCCCATTTCGGTAAAACCAGATTACGCGATTCCCCTGCCCTGCCCTTCGAATCGTTACGAATCCGGCGGAGGTAGCGCGGTCTCCTGACCGGCTGGCCTGGCGGCGTCCTCGCCGCCAGGCGGCGTTCCAGTCGACCAACATCTCCTGCTGGTCCTACCTCAAGCGCCCTTGCACAATCGACTCCGCCCGCGCCAGATCGGCAGGCGTATTCACGTTCAGAAACCACCATGCCGGCGGCAAAGCTCGCGAATCCACAACCTGGCCGCACTGCACCAGCACCTCCACCGGCAGCACGGACACCGGCTCCCCCAGCGCCTCCGCAGCCGACTGAAACGCCGCATAACAGCCCCGCTGCCCTGATTGCAGGCTTTTCTCCAGGCAATCCACCGCGCCCTTTCCCAAGACCACAGGAAAAGTCTGCACAAAGCCGTTCACAGAGCAAAGCGTCGCCGCTCTACCCGAAATCCGCGCATGCTCCAGCAAATACGAGATGAGCGAAGCCGGCAGCAGGGGCTGGTCCACCGAAACAAATACAGCCCGCTCCGCTATCGTCCAACCCAGCGCCGCGCAAATACCCCCCAATGGCCCCTGATCCGGCTCAATATCCTCGACCACCGCGCCGTAACCGCCCAAATCCGACCGCGCCCCGGCAATCGACGCCACTACCCCAGCCTCACGAAGCGTCTCCAGCGCGATCTCAACCAGCCGTCGCCCGCCAAACAACTCCAGCGCCTTGTCCCGCCCCATCCGGCTTGAACGCCCGCCGGCAAGTACAAACCCTGCCTCGCTCGCCCCGTCAGCCTCAGCCGTCAACCGCCCGCCTCCTCCAGAAAGCGGATCAGCGACTGTATCCCCAGTTCGAAGTTCTTCAAATTAAACTTCTCATTCGGCGCGTGCAGATTATCGTCGGGCAGCCCGAACCCCATCATCACGCTGGGCAGTCCAAGTTGCTTGTCAAAATCCCCGACAATGGGAATCGACCCGCCCGACCGAATAAACACCGTCTCCTTGCCCCACACTTCCTTCAGCGCCCTTGTTGCCGCGCGTATGTAGGGGTTGTCCACCGGAATCAGGCACGCATCCCCGGAATGAATCAGCCGGACCTCCACATCAACGCCCGGGGGCACAATCTTCTCCACGTAGCTCTTGTACTTCTCAAACGCACCCGCAGGCGTCATGTCCGGCACCAGCCGCATCGACACCTTCGCCGTTGCCTTCGCCGGAATCACAGTCTTCGCCCCAGCCCCGATAAACCCGCCAGGAATCCCGTGCACCTCAAGCGTCGGCCGGGCCCACGTCCGCTCCAGCACGCTGTAGCCCTTCTCGCCCACCAGTTCCTTCGACCCCACCTCGGTTAGCCGGTAATGCTCCTCATCAAAGGGAAGGCTCTTCCACGCCGCCAGTTCTTCCTCGCTCGGCGCAACCACGTCGTCGTAAAAACCGGGAATCAGAATGTGCCCGTTCTCGTCCTTCAGCTTGGCCAGAATCTGTGCCAGCGCAAAAAACGGGTTCGGTGCGGCACCTCCATACATCCCCGAGTGCAGGTCCGTCTTTGCCCCCCGCACTTCAAGCTCCGTATAAATCATCCCCCGAATCCCGACACAAAGCGTCGGCAACCCCGGTGCAAACAACTCCGTGTCGCAGATCAGCGCAAAGTCTGACTTCAGGTCTGCTGGCTTTGAGGCAACATACTTCGCAATCCCCTCCCCGCCCACTTCTTCTTCGCCCTCCAGCAGCACCCGCACATTCAGCGGCAGCTTGCCCGTCGCGGCCAGCAGCGACTCCAGCGCTTTCACCTGCGCAATCACTTGCCCCTTGTCGTCCACCGCGCCCCGCGCATACAGATTCCCGTTGCGCTCCTCCGGCTCAAACGGCGGCGAAACCCATTCGTCCAGCGGATCAGGCGGCTGCACATCGTAGTGCCCATAAACCAGCACCGTCGGCTTCCCCTCCGCATGCAGCCAGTCCGCGTACACCAGCGGATGCCCGCCCCCCCTCTCTTCTCCTGTCTCAATCAGCCGCACATTCTCCATGCCGATCTTCGACAAGTCCGCAGCCAGCACCTCAGCCGCAAAATGGCAGTCGCCTTTGTGCTCAGGCAGCGTCGATACCGACGGAATCCGCAACAGAGCCTTCAGCTCATGCAGAAACCGCGGATGGTTTGCGCGCGCATACTCAACCGCAGGTGTGGTCATTGGATCGCTCTCTCTTTCTTTCACCGCAAACCAAAAGTATAGGACGCGCAGCCACTCTTCTGCAGCGGCTGGGGAGTAGCCTCGGTCTCCGGACCGGCTGTCCCGCCGGCGTCCTCGCCGCCAGCCCGCCGGCGGATCACAGATCTAGTACCGCGGCACCTGAGCGTCCACTTCCCCCGACCACGCCTCGATCCCGCCACGCAGCGACTGCACTTTCTCAAACCCCTGGTTCCGCAACCACACCGTCACGTTCAACGACCGCGCACCGTGATGGCACATCACCACAACTCGCTCATCGGGATCCAGCTCCTGATGCGCCCGCGCCGGCACGTCCCCCATCGGAATCAACACGCTTCCCTCAATCTTCGCGGTCGCATACTCCCACGGCTCGCGCACATCGACCAGCCGCGCCTTGCCATCCTTCAGCAGGGCGGCAGCGTCATTCGGTGAAATCTCAAAATCTAGCATCGGTCCAGTCTAAGGCCCCTCGCGGGCCTGTGTCTCCGGCTGCCGTCTCACTTCCCAGCCCCCGCACGATACCCTAGAGAGGAATGCCCCCAATTCTCAACGCACAATCCGTCACCAAGCAGTTCGGCGCTGTTCCCCTCTTCAAAGACATCTCCCTAACCGTCGAAGACAGCGACCGCATCGGCCTCATCGGCCCCAATGGCGCTGGCAAATCCACTCTCCTCGCCATCCTCGCCGGCCAGGTCGAGCCCGACTCCGGCGAACTCGCCGTCCGCAAGCGTGCCCGCGCCGCCTATGTGCCGCAGGACTCACGCTTCGCCGTCGGCCTCACCGTCCGCCAGGTCCTCGAGCAGGCCCTCGCCGCCGCCCATGTCAACGAATCCGAACGCGAAGGCCGTCTCCGCGAACTCGCCGGGCGCGCCGGCTTTGCCGACCTCGATGCCGAGGCCGCCTCGCTCTCCGGCGGATGGCGCAAGCGACTCGCCATCGTCGAAGCCATGGTCATCGAGCCAGACGTCATGCTCCTAGACGAGCCTACCAACCACCTCGACCTCGCCGGAATCGAGTGGCTCGAAGAGCTGCTTTCCAACTCCCCCTTCGCCGCAGTCACAGTCAGCCACGACCGCTACTTCCTCGAGTCCACCTCCACCCAGATCGTTGAGCTCAACCGCATCTTTGCCGACGGCCTCTTCCGCGTGAAGGGAACCTTCAGCCGCTTCCTTGAAGAGAAGCAGGCCTATCTCGAATCGCAAAGCCGCCAGCAGGAGAGCCTCCGCAACCAGGTCCGCACCGAGATCGAATGGCTCCGCCGCGGACCCAAGGCCCGCACCACCAAATCCAAGGCCCGCATCGACTCCGCCAACGCCATGATCGGCCAGCTCGCCTCCATGGACTCCCGCACCACCGTCAACACCGTAGGCATCGACTTCGAAGCCAGCATGCGCAAAACCAAGCGCCTCGTCGAGTTCGACAACGTGACGTGTACTATCCCTGCCGACGACGAGAGCCTTGTATCAGGGCACGGCTTCAGCCGTGCCGATCAGGGCGCCCAAAAAGATGGGGCTTTAGCCCCTGAGGCCCCCCGCACGCTCTTCTCCAACCTCAACTTCATCCTCAAAGCCGGCTCAAAAGTCGGCCTCGTTGGCCCCAACGGCTCCGGCAAAACCACCCTCCTCCGCCTCCTCCGCGGCGAAATCGAGCCCGCCGAAGGCACCATCAAGCGCGCCGAAGCCCTCCGCCTCGTCTACCTCAGCCAGATGCGCGACCTCGACGAAAACCTAACCCTCCGCCGCGCCCTCGCTCCAGAAGGCGACGGCGTCAACTACCAGGGCCGCATCATCCACGTCGCCAGTTGGGCCTCGCGCTTCCTCTTCACCGGCGAACAGCTCAACCAGCCCGTGCGCAATCTCTCTGGCGGCGAGCGCGCCCGCGTCCTCATCGCCAAACTCATGCTCGAACCTGCCGACGTCCTCCTCCTCGACGAGCCCACCAACGACCTCGACATCCCCTCGCTCGAAATCCTCGAAGAAAACCTCCTCGAGTTTCCCGGCGCCCTCGTCCTCGTCACCCACGACCGCTATCTGCTCAATCGCGTCTCCTCCGTCGTGCTCGGCCTCGACGGACGCGGCCACATCGCCCAGTTCGCCGACTTCGCCCAGTGGGAAGACTGGCTAGCCGAACAAGATTCAGCGCAATCCGGCAAGTCAGAACGCCGCGCCGACGGCTCCCTCTCCGCCAAACAATCCCAATCGAGCGCCACCACCACCGCCGGCTCCTCGTCCCCTAGTAAGAAAAAACTCTCCTACCTCGAAGCCCGCGAGTTTGCCGCCATCGAACAAAAAGTAGAACAGTCCGACGCCCGCCTCCACGCCGCCCGCGAACACGTCGAACACCCCGACATCGCCTCCGACTCCGCGGCCCTCCAGCAAGCCCTCACCGAACTCGACGCCGCCCAGCACGAAAGCGACGCCCTCTACGCTCGCTGGGCCGAACTAACCGAAAAAGCCGGCTGAGAACGCGTCTCTGACGCGCCGACAAGCTTTGTAAGGGCACGACTTCCCACCCGGCTAAACACGCCGCCGAGCCAGGACTTTGAAAGGGCACGACTTCAGTCGTGCCGCAGAATGCCCAATAAATGCGCGGGCTTTAGCCCCTGCGGGATGGTCTTGATCGTCTGGGGATCGCTGTCTCTCATTGCCTTCCCACAACATCGGTGGAACAATGCTCATGGAGGCGTCGCGTGACCATTCAGCTCAGCCCGGAACAGGAACATGTCGTTGTTAAGGCCATCCGCGCCGGTCTGATCCGTATCCCCGAGGACGTGGTTGGAGTTGGCGTCGAGACGATTCGGCAGCGCCTTGAAGCCCAGGAGTCCTCCGTCCCGCTGAGCGGCAACCGTGCCAGCATTGACGATTGGAGCCGTCAGCTTCATGACTCAATCTACAGCCATGCAAGCGCCGCCCCACCGCTCCCAGACAAGGCGCTCGACAGGGAGTCGATCTACGAAGGCCGCGGCCTCTAAGTTGAGATAATCAACCGAGGCGATCCGCCAGCCATGAATGATGTGCTTGCGGGTCCTCTGCGAACTCCGAAGCAACGAGCAGGTCCCTCCAATCCAATTTTG
>Ga0182012_10005849_pt1 | contig 12632 bp, 16 predicted proteins | sample 612S2SmetaG_FD_120486 | JGI IMG/M metagenome (GOLD analysis project Ga0182012, IMG submission 120486) | Permafrost microbial communities from Stordalen Mire, Sweden - 612S2S metaG | ecosystem: Environmental > Terrestrial > Soil > Wetlands > Permafrost | place: Sweden: Stordalen | collected...
ATGAAAAGCGGCATCGTGAAGAAATTGGGCGCCGGCTTGAAGGTTCTCGGCAACGGCGAGCTCAATCGCAAGATCACAATTACCGCGCACGTGTATTCCAAGGCAGCGCTCGACAAAATTCAGAAGCAAGGCGGCAGCGCGGACGTGATTGCCCGCCCGGCCCCGCCTACCGGCAAACCGGTTGCCAAGACCAAGTAGCTGATAGCAGTTCAATAGAAAGCAAACAGAAAGCCAAGCCGTTTAGAGTAAACGATGAATAAGTTTTTTGAAGCGCTCGCCAATGTCTTCCGGATTCCAGATCTCCGCAAACGTGTCCTGTTTACCTTGGGTCTTTTGGCGATTTACCGCATCGGCGCGCACATTCCGACCCCCGGCATTGACGCCACTGCTTTCGAGAATTATTTCAACCGGGCCGCGCAGTCTGGCTTTCTAGGCTATTTTGATCTGTTCAGCGGCGGCAACGTCCGGCGCATGACCATTTTTGCCCTGGGCATTACGCCCTATATTACGTCGTCCATCATCTTGCAACTGTTGACCGTAGTGATTCCAACATTGGACAAGTTGCAGAAAGAGGGCGAACTGGGGCGTCGCAAGATTACTCAGTGGACGCGCTACCTGACCGTTGGCTTGGCAATTGTGCAGTCTTTCGGCATCGCCATGGCGCTGCAAGGCAACGACGCGAACTTCGTGTTAAATCCCGGTTGGCAGTTTGTGACACTAACGATGCTCACCTTTACCGCTGGTTCGGCGTTCATCATGTGGCTCGGCGAGCAGATTACCGACCGCGGCATCGGCAACGGCATGTCGCTGATCATCTTCACCGGCATCGTTGTTGGCTTGCCGCGCGCCATCGAGAGCATTTATCAAAACACTTTCGTCACCAAGACCTGGCCCGTGCCGCAGATGGTCGCGGTTATCGCCGTGATGATCGCGGTCGTGGCCTTTGTGGTCCTGGTCGAGCGTGGTGAACGCCGCATTCCAGTGCAATACGCCAAGCGCGTCATCGGACGCCGCATGATGGGCGGCCAATCCACCCATTTGCCTCTCAAAGTAAATGCCGGCGGTGTTATTCCCATCATCTTCGCTTCCTCGCTCCTGGCCTTGCCGTCTACGGCCATGCAATTCGCGATTTTCAAGAACAGCAAATACGCCACCAGTTTCTTCGGCGCGTTTGGCAACGCCGAGCCGCTCTATTATCTGTCTTTTGTTCTGTTGATCGTCTTCTTCTGCTTCTTCTATATTTCGATTATTTTCAACCCCGCCGAAGCGGCCGACAACATGCGCAAATATGGCGGCTTTATCCCGGGTATCCGGCCCGGCAAGAACACCGCTGATTTCATGGACAAAATTTTGTCCAAAATCACCGTCGTAGGCGGTTTGTATTTGTCGCTGCTGGCGATTATCCCGAGTATTATGATTTCCGGCATCAAGTTGCAGCACCTGCCGCCGCCGGCGCTGGGAAATTTTATCGACGCCCATTTCCCCCGCTGGCTGCTCGATGGCCTCGGCGTTAATTTTTACTTTGGCGGAACGTCCTTGTTGATTGTTGTCGGCGTCGCCATGGACACCGTCAACCAGATTGAAGCGCAGTTAATTATGCGCCACTACGAAGGGTTTACGCCGCGCGCCGGACGCGTGCGCGGTAGACGCTAAAGACGTAATTCTTGACTGGGACGATCTCCAATTCGATAGCGGCGGCGCCGGCGATCATTCTCTTTGGTTCGCCTGGTTCCGGCAAGGGGACGCAAGCCAAGTTGTTGCGTCAGACGATGGGACCTCATATATCCACCGGCGATATGTTGCGCTCGCATATCGGCGCGGGAGACGACTTAGGCCGGCAGGCGGAGACTTTGATTAAAGCCGGTAAACTGGTGCCAGATGAGATCGTAAACGAATTGGTGGCTGAAAGGCTGCTCGATGCGGATTGCCGGAACGGATTCATTTTGGATGGCTATCCGCGCACGGTAAAGCAGGCACAAGTTTTGCTGGATACGGTGGAGCGCGACGGATTCCGCCCAGCCGTGCTACACTTGGTGGTTGACTACGAAAAAATCGTAGCCCGTCTGAGTGGCCGCCGCGAATGTCCTGTTTGCGGAACCATTTATAATTTAATTAGTAACCCTCCCAAAATTGCCGGCAAGTGTGATCGCGAAGGGGCCGACCTGGTAACCCGCGAAGACGATAAAGAATCGGTGATCCGGGAACGTTTGCGCGAGTACGACTCGCAGACCTTGCCTATTTTGAGTTTTTTCAAGAAAGCAGGAGTGGCGCTGTTTGAAATTAGCGGCGCGGAGGATTCGCCGGAGCGGATCCTGGATCGGATTCGCGAAGCGCTACTGGGGGCTGGTTTGCTCGTCGGCCCAAACGGCGGCGCTGTTAAAGAGAGTGTACGGTCGTGATTGTGCGGCGGAGCGGTGTGGAGCTTGAGAAATTGCGGCGCAGCGGTCTGCTGGTTTACCGTATTCTGCAAGATCTGAAGAACATGGTATCCGAAGGCGTGACGACGCAGGAATTGGAAGCGGCGGCGGAAAAGATGATCGCGGACGCCGGGGCAAAACCGGCGTTCAAAGGTTATTACACGCAGGCGGCGGGTTCCAAGTTTCCATTTGTTTTGTGTGCGTCGGTGAATGAGGAAGTGGTGCACGGTATGCCTTCCGCTAAGCGGAAGTTGAAGCCGGGGGATATCGTTTCGCTCGACACTGGCGTTTTGCTCGATGGCTATTACGGCGATTCAGCCTTGACGGTGGCCGTTGGTGCGGTGAATGATTCGGTGAAGCGCCTCTTGAAGGTGACCGAAGAGAGTTTGGAAATGGCGATTGACCGGGTACGGGCCGGCAATCGTCTGTTTGATATTTGTGGCACCGTGGAGAAGCATGTCGTTTCAAACGGCTTCTCCATCGTCCGCGAGTTTGTGGGGCATGGGATCGGAACATCCTTGCACGAGGAACCGCAGATTCCCAATTATGTGGACAGGCGCGGCGAAAATCCGCGCTTGAAACCCGGGATGGTGCTGGCGATTGAACCGATGGTCAACGCCGGCAAAGCGGAAACGAAGGTGTTGCCCGATAAGTGGACGGCGGTGGCTCAGGACGGTTCCTATTCGGCCCACTTTGAACATATGGTGGCGGTGACGGATAACGGCCCTTGGGTTTTGACCCGGCCGTAAAAGAGTTTGGATGGTGGCAATGGCGGAACGGAACGCGGATGGCTTCGTGACTGAATTGTTGCCGAGTGCGCTGGTGAGAGTGAGATTGGAAGGTGAGCATCAATTGATAGCTCATCTGCCCAGCACCCAGCAGGCGAATTTTGTAAGGTTGCGGGTGGGCGATCGAGTCCGCGTGGCGGTTTCCGCGCAGGATCGGACCCGCGGGCGAATTTTAGAACTTTTAGCGAAATAGCAAGGCGAGAACAGTTAGAAAGACCAGGAAGAGAAAAGATTATGAAGGTCAAAGCATCGGTTCGGAAGTTGTGCGACAAGTGCAAGGTGATTCACCGCCACGGCGTGGTGCGTGTGATCTGCACCAATCCCAAGCACAAGCAGCGGCAGGGTTAATAAAGAGGAAATATGGCGCGTATAGCAGGCGTTGATTTACCAGCGAAGAAGCGGGCAGCCATCGGGCTGACCTATATTTACGGCATTGGGCGCACTCGCGCTTTGTCTCTTCTGTTCCGGGCGGAAGTGGATCCGGAGAAAAAGATCGGCGATCTTTCCGAAGAGGAAGTGAACCATCTCCGCACGTTGATTGAAGGCGAAGGCGCCATTGAAGGCGATCTTCGCAAAGAAGTTTCCATGAACATCAAGCGCCTCATGGAAATGGGTTCGTATCGCGGTTTGCGTCACCGCCGCGGCTTGCCGGCTCGTGGCCAGCGCACCCATACCAACGCGCGCACGCGCAAAGGTCCGCGCAAGGGCACGGTCGCTAACAAGAAGAAGGCTACCGCGAAGTAGGGAAATTAGGGAAAAATGGCGAAGGCACCGGCAAAGACATCGAAAAAGAAATCCTTCAAGAAGAAGGAAAAGAAGCACGTTCCTTATGGGACCGTGCATATTCAGGCATCGTTCAACAACACCATCGTCACGTTTACCGACCCTATCGGCAACGTGCTCGCCTGGTCCAGTTCCGGCTCGCTCGGTTTCCGCGGCTCCCGCAAAGGCACTCCCTTCGCCGCCCAGCAAGCTTCGTTGACTGCCGCCAACAAGGCGAAGGAATCCGGCTTGCGGGCGGTAGAAGTGCGCGTGGCCGGGCCTGGCTCCGGCCGTGAATCCGCCGTGCGCGCGCTCGCCACGGCTGGTATCGAAGTCAAAACGATTAAAGACGTCACGCCCATTCCGCATAATGGTTGCCGTCCGCCCAAAAAGCGTAGAGTCTGATTTTTTATGATCCGGAGCTGTTGCTTCGGGTTTGACAAGTAACATAAGCGGGACGAAGGTATTTACCGTAAACCGCACCTAACAAACGCGTAGCCTAAAGCGCGCGTGATTTTGTGGAGGTCATTGATTGGCACGTTATAGTGGCCCCGTTTGCCGGCTCTGCCGGCGCGAGGGCATGAAATTGTTTTTGAAGGGCGAGCGCTGCCACACCGAAAAGTGTGCCATTGAAAAGCGTAACTTCGCGCCTGGCCAGCACGGCAAAGATAAGAAAGCGAAAGTGGTGGGCTATGGCCTGCAACTGCGCGAAAAACAGAAGGCCCGCCGCTATTACCAGGTACTCGAAGGCCAGTTCCGCAATCTTTACGAGAAAGCCGTGAAGCAGAAAGGCATCACCGGCGAATTGATGCTGGCCGCTCTTGAAAAGCGCCTGGACAACGTCACCTACCGCATGGGTTTGGCCACCAGCCGCGCGCAAGGCCGCCAGTTGGTTCGCCATGGCCACGTTGCCGTCAACGGCAAGAAAGTCAACATTCCGTCGTTCACCGTTAAGCCCGGTGACGTAGTAGAAATTCGCGAAAGCAGCAAGAATAACGTCAGCATTCTTTCGGCGCGCGATGCCACCGCTCATGCCCCCAGTCCTTCGTGGCTGGAGGTTGACCGCGATGCCCTGAAAGCTCGCATTCTGCAGCAGCCCAAGCGTGAAGAGTTGGTGCAGATTCAACTGAACGAACAGCTCATCGTAGAGTTGTATTCGAAGTAAGTGAAGTAAGTCAAGAGGACCTAAAAAAGCAGATTATGTTTAAAGGATTCCAGAAACCAAAGCGTTTAGTCGCTAACACCGAAACTCTGACCGAGCGTTTCGGCCAGTTTACCGCGCAACCATTCGAACGTGGATTCGGCTCCACCATCGGAACTGGCCTGCGCCGCGTACTGCTGAGCTCCATTGAGGGCGCGGCCATTACCGGCGTGCGCATTGATGGCGTATCGCACGAATTCAGCCCGATTCCCGGTGTCGTCGAAGACGCCACCGATATCATCCTCAACTTGAAGCAGGTGCCTTTCAAGATGATGGGTGAAGGCACGCGCATTGCCCGCCTGACCATTGACGCGCCGGGCGAAGTGATGAGCAGCCAAATTCAAACCGACAACGATATCGAAGTTCTCGACCGCAACTTGCACATCGCCACCGTGGGCGAAGGCGGCAAGCTCAATATCGAGATGCGCATCAAAAGCGGCCGCGGCTATGTCTCGGCCGATCGCAATTACGATGAAGACCTGCCCATCGGCTACATTCCGATCGACTCCGTTCACTCGCCGGTGCGCAAAGTGAACTATACCGTGGAAGCTGCCCGTCTGGGCCAAAACACCGATTACGACAAGCTGACCATTGAAGTCTGGACCAATGGTGCCATTTCGCCGCAAGACGCCGTGGGCCAAGCCGCCAAGTTGCTCAAGGATCACATGACGATCTTCATCAACTTTGAAGAGAGCCCCGAGATCGCCGAGGAGCCGGCCGAGCGCGCGATCAACCAGATGAACGAAGTGTTGAATCGCTCGGTGGAAGAGCTCGAACTGAGCGTCCGTTCCTACAACTGCCTCAAGAACGCCAACATTCAAACCATTGGCGATCTGGTGCAGAAGACGGAATCGGAAATGCTGCGCACTAAGAATTTCGGGCGCAAATCGCTGAACGAAATTAAAGAGATTCTCTCGGGTCTCGGCCTGTCGTTTGGCATGAAGTTCGATGCGCAGGGCCGTCTGGTAGGTGGCGCGCCGCCGGCATCGCACGCCGATTTCGCCGCCGCCGATCAACTTGCCGGGGCAGAGGAATAATACATGCGCCACCGCAAGTCTGGATTTAAACTCAAGCGCAACGTCAGCGCACGCCGCGCCTTACTGCGCGGCCTCGTCACTAGCGTCATTGAAGAAGAGCGCATCACCACCACCATCCCGAAGGCGAAAGCCACTCGTCCGTTGGTGGAAAAAATGATCACGCTCGCCAAGAAAGATACGCCGCACACCCGCATGCAGGCTGCTTCGTTCTTAATTAGGCCGGCTGCGGTGGAGAAGTTGTTCGATAAAATAGGGCCGCGCTTCAATCAACGCCAAGGCGGCTATACCCGCATCGTGAAACTCGGCGCCCGCAAAGGCGACGGCGCCGAAACCGCCAAACTCGAATTGGTTGGTTCCGAACTCGTCAAGCGTGCCGCCGAACGCGCCGTGCGCCGCGAAGAGAAGCTCAAACAACTCCGCGAAGGCCAGGGCGAAGGCTCCGGGCCGGACGGCGAGACGAAGTAACGAAAAGCAACACACAAGAACAAAAGGCCCGGGAGCGCACTACTCTCCTGGGCCTTTCTGTTTTTGCGAGATGGAACAAACCGCCAAATACGATCAGACGGTCAAAGCCTTATTCCAGTGGCACCGTCCGAGCCTGCTGTTGGAAATTTTGACTGGTGGGGTGCCAGTGCGCCAAATCCTGAACGTCGAACTGGCTCGCGTTGTGGAGCGGCGGGCTGACTTGGTGTTCTTACTCGAAGATCAAACTATCTTTCATTTGGAATTTCAGACTCGCAACGACAAAGAGATGCCTTATCGCCAGGGTATCTACTGCCTGCTTCTTGGCCAAAGGTACCGCTGTCGCGTCCAACAAGCCGTGATCTACCTGGGAGCGCCGAAAATGCGCATGGATCACGAATTGGACCTCGGTCAAACTAAAGTTTCGTATACCCTGATCGATATCCGTGACATTGATGCGGAAACGCTTATGGCGAGTGGCCGGCCCGCCGATTTGCCGCTTGCCATCTTGGCCAAGGGGGGCCCGCAGCGGCTGACCGAGATCCTCAAGCTCGCTCGCGGTCTGCCAGGTGAAGAAGGGCGCAAAGTGCTCTTGGAAATCGCGGAACTCTCCGGCTTGCGCCGCTTGCAGGAACCGCTGATAATGGAGTTGAAGCGCATGAGCACACTTGATATCTTCCTCAAAGTTCCTTTGGTCCGCGATGCTGTCCGGAATGCTGCAAGGAATGCCGCCAGGAATGCTGCTCGCGATGCGCGCCTCCAAATTCTTCGAGACCAAATGCGGGCGAAGTTCCGCACCCTTCCCAAATGGGCCGACGACAAGCTGGAATCAGCTACTTCCGTTCAACTGCAACGCTGGCTCAAGAAAGTTCTGGCCGCCGAAACAATCGAAGGCGTACTAGGAAAAAAGTAATAAACTTTCCGTAAGCTCAAACGACAAAGGCCCGAAGCGACAGTAGCTCCCGCGCCTTTGCCATTTTTTCTAATCCAGCCGTGTCCCTTTTTGCTGTGTATTATCGCTTACTCCAGTGAGGACGAGGTTGCTCACCGAAATGGAGGAAAACTATGGAACGTAGAACGATGGAAGTAGCGGCATGACCAACATCAATGCCGTCGTTTCCAACCCGCGGGACACATTTCCCGTCACGCCCAGGGATCCGCTAGACGAGCTCAGGCTGACTCTGCTCAATCCGGGCACAACGGCTCTCGGCCTCCAGAAGCTCGTCGGCGAGCTTGCGGAGATTCGCTCCAAGCGCTCCAAAAAGGCATGGCGCGAATACACTCGCGCCTTCCAGGAACATTCCCTGTTGAAGGTGCTGCACGAGGATGCTTTGACCGCGCGCGCCTTTCGCAAACCACGCGGCTACGCCGGCGATGGCGTCTTGACCGACATGATTTACGGCTCGGGCGAAGGCGTTTCTCTGCTCAATAAAGCGACCGCGTTGGGCAAGCGCATCTATCAGGCCGCCATGAACATGCCCATCGCTGTCGCTACCCGCGCCCGAAGAGACTATCTGGCGGCATACATCGACGAGTTTTGCCTCGCTCGATTAAACCCGCACATCCTTTCCATTGCCTGCGGGCATCTGCGGGAGGCGGCTCTTTCCAAGACATTCAACTGCGGCCTGCTCGGCCGCTATGTGGCGCTCGATCAGGACCGCCGCAACCTGCGCGTTGTGCAAAGATCGCAGCCTTCGGTCGAGTGCATGGCAGCTTCCATTGATCAACTCATGGACTCAGCGCTGAATCCCGGTCAATTCGATTTGATCTACTCGGCGGGCCTTTACGATTATCTCGACGAAGACACCGGGCGGCGGCTGTTGCACTTGCTCGCGAAGCTGATGAAGCCCAATGGCCGGATCATCATTGCCAACTTTCTACCCGGCTTGGACGACGCCGGCTACCTGGAAGCCGCCATGGATTGGTGGCTTATTTACCGGCAACCGGTAGACCTGCTAACGATGGCAGACGACGTTCCCTGCCGATCAAGGCGATCGTTTCGCGATCCGCTCGAACAGCTCGCTTATTTGGAGCTCAGTTTTTAATGACCGGGGCCGATTTTACTTAAAATGCGGTCGTGAATCCAGTGCTCGTCCCACCACTCTTTGGGATCGACCTGATAGCCTGCAATCAACATGCTGAAGTGAACGTGATCGCCGAAGGCCATGCCCGTCGCGCCGCTTACGCCAATCTGCTGCTCCTTCTGAATCATGTCGCCGTCTTTCACCAGGAGGCGGCTCATGTGTCCGTAGAGACTTTGGAGAGAGTAGCCATGATCTATGATGACGCAGTTACCGTAAATGCCAAGCCGCTCGGCCCAGATGACCCGGCCGGAATTGGCGGCTTTCACGGGCATATTGGTGGTTTGCGCCAAATCATAGCCTAGGTGCACCTGCTCGTCTATCTTCTTACCCTGGTAATAATAGCTACGGCGATCGGCAAAATACGATTCGCGCGCGCCTTTCACCGGTATGAAGGGGCCCGACCATAGCAGCTTGTTCTCAGTCTTCAGCCGTAGCTCATAAATCTGTTGCGTATTGGCGCGGCGCATTTCCGAATTCAATTTGACGAAGCGTTCCACCAAGCTGCCGGTACCGTCGGGATCGAGTTCGCCGACTACCTTGGTCAGGTCTTTATCGGTCACATTGATATCGCTCGAGCGAAACTTCTTGGGGAAGACTTTGGTCCAGAACGTAGTCGTCACTTCGGTGCCCGCGCCATTGCGGGCAAAGGCGATCGCAATCGTTTCCGGCGAAACGTCCCAGGGAAACGGAAACATAGAGAAGCGGTGGGCGCTATTGGGCCCTTCGCCCGGCATCGGAAAACTGCCGGCCGTGTAATTGGCAACGTGCACGCCCGCCTCACTCCAATTGCCGCCCGGATCCAAAACCACCAACTCCATACCGCCTTGATTGATGTAATGTTGTTTGCCGTCGGCCACAATGGTGGGCGGACGGAGTTCCACTTGCACGTCCTGGCTCAGCGTCGTGCTTGCGCCGCGCAGATCGTTGCTTTTGGCTTCGACGATGAGCTTAGCCGGACCCTCTTTCAGGAAGCCCGCTTGCTGCTTACCGGCATTGAAGTTGTAGATGCGCAGTTTTTGCGCCGATGGAACTTTTTCTTCAAAGACCTGCTGGGTCTGGCCGTTTTGTTCCACAGAGACGTAAAAAGCTTTCACGCCAACTGGATCGTCAGTCTGGACGCTGATAGAGGTTGATGTGCCGATGGCGGCCACGGGTTTGGAAAACTTGATCTGGGCTTTCTTGCCCGAAAACCAAAAAATAAGGAAGCCGGCTAGCAGAATAGCGGCGATTGCAGCGAGTATACGGTTCAACATTGCTTACCACGATTTTCTAATGTGCCGACGACGCGACGGCCTTGGATGCGGTAGTTGCCGCGCGCTACCCAGGCGATGGCCGCGGAATAAATTTTGTGTTCTTCTTCCAGTATGCGGGAAGACAGCCTTTCGAGCGTGTCGTCATCCAGCACGGGAACGGCGGATTGCAACAGAATGGGGCCGCTGTCCAGGTTTTCGTCCACGAAATGAACGGTACAGCCGGTTACCTTGACGCCATGGGCCAGGGCTTGATATTGCGCGTCGAGCCCCGGAAAGGCCGGGAGCAGGGACGGGTGGATATTGAGAATGCGTTCGGGAAATTGCCCAACAAAGCCACCACTTAGCAGCCGCATGTATCCGGCGAGGCAGACCAGATCGACGCCATTTTCGACGAGCAGTTTCGCCACTTGCTCGTCAAACGCTTCCCGGTCGACGCCGGCCGAGGGCAGAGAACCGCTGGGCAAGCCGAGGGCGCGCGCGCGCGCGAGGCCGGGCGCATCCGGCTTATTCGAAAAAACGAAGCCAATCTCGCAGGCGAGCGTTCCGGCAAGGACGTTGGCTGCGATGGCTTCGAAATTTGATCCACGACCGGATAGAAGGATGCCAAGGCGGGGACGCCAAGCCGTCATTGGTACACGACCTTGGGATGCTTGGGGGACTTGAGGCCGTCGATATAGCCGATTTTGTGAAAGGGCTCACGCAGTTTTTTCAAAGTTTGCGATACGAAGCCAAATTTCTTTTCGGCGACCACCAGAACCATGCCAATGCCTAAATTGAACGTCCGGCGGTAATCGTCTTCGGGGATGTCGCCGAGGCGTTTGAGCAATTCGAAAATCGGTTGGTTGGGCCAGGAGCCTTTGAGGATGACGGCACACGTGCCGCGCGGCAGAATGCGCGGCACGTTATCGGTAATGCCGCCGCCGGTAATGTGGGCCGCGCCTTTGAGCAGCTTGGCTTTATGCAGAGCTTGCAGTGGTTTGAGATAGGAACGGTGGGTTTTGAGAAGCTCTTCGGCCAGCGTGCCGGACAGTTCAGCGAGTTTGGCGTCGGGCGCGTGTCCGGCGACTTCAAACAACAACTTGCGCGCCAGCGAATAGCCGTTGGTATGCAGGCCTTCGGAGGGCAAGCCGATGATGACGTCGCCCGCTTCGATTCCAGTGCCGGTGAGCATGTGTTTGCGTTCGACCGCGCCGACGATGAAGCCCGCTAGATCGTATTCGCCGGGGGCGTACATGCCGGGCATTTCGGCGGTTTCGCCGCCAATGAGCGCGCAGCCATTGCGTTTGCAGGCGCGCGCGATGCCGCCCACTACTTTGCCGCATACGTCGGAATCCAGCCGGCCCACGGCGAAATAGTCGAGAAAGAAGAGCGGCGTCGCGCCCTGCACGGCGATATCGTTGACGCAATGATTCACCAGGTCTTCGCCGATGGTGTCGTGCCGGCCGGTGGCAAAAGCGACTTTGAGCTTGGTGCCGACGCCGTCTGCGGAACTGACGAGCACCGGATCGCGCCAGCCTTTGAGGGAAAAGCCGGCACCGAAGCTGCCGATGGAGGTAAGGACTTGCGGGGTGAGAGTTTTGGAAGCGTGGCGTTTAATGAGGAGGACGGCGCGCTCGGCTTCATCAATGTCGACACCGGCTTGGCGGTATGTGGTTGGAGTACTCACTGCACGCATTAGTTTAGCCCAAGTTTGCTGGGAGTTTTGCTGCGAGCGGCAGGGGCGTTTTTGAGGGGCATGGCCGGGGACGGATGAGGTGCGAAGTGAAATGTGCATATTTGTGCGCTTGGGCGCGGGAAGTCCTCTCTGCTCCGAGGTTAGGGCGGCGGCGTGCGAAGTCGATCGTAAAACGGCTGTAAGTGATGGAAAATAAGCACAGCTCGATATCGAAGATTGGATGCGTGAGGAGCGCGACGCCACAGGCGCGCACATCGAGAAGGGCTTTGCGCAGGCGGAGCGTGGAGAATTGATGGACGGCGACGCTGCCATTGAGATATTGCGGCGAAGACGGGAGGAGCGGTTGAAGAATTTGAAGCCGCAGGGATGAGGGTGGGGTGCCAGCTTACGCCGCAGGCGGCGGAGAACATAGATGGGATCTGGGTGTACATCGCGTAGGACAACCGGGATGCGGCCGACGTGGTGAAGGCTGAGATTGTCCCTACTTGCTGGCGGCTAGCGGGTATCCGCTGAGGGGTAGCGTGCGCCGTGGGATTACTTTCCGGCCAGTGAGGTTTTGGACTTTGCTGAAATTTCCCAATTACGTGGTCGTTTATCGGCCGAAGTTTAAGCCTTTGCAGGTGATGGCGGTTTTGCGTGGAAAGCGCGATCTGCGGAGGGCTTTGGAGGGAAGGTTGGAGAAGCGGCGTTTTGTCGGCTGAATCACCCCGACGAGAGCTAACGGGAGCGCCTCGTGCTAGATGGAGAGTGTGGGCTGAGGGGCGAGGGAGGAGGAGAATTAAGATTTGACGATAGGCGATTTTCAACCGGCCACGGCAGGCGAAACGCCCGATGCCATAGAGTTTTCCCAGCCTCGCGGCCCAGCATTGGCGCGAAACCCCAACGGAACCGCGACCGTGAGGGAGTCTGCCGGGACGTTCCAAGGCAGAAATCGCTCGGAAATCGGAAAACTA
>Ga0182012_10005850_pt1 | contig 12631 bp, 10 predicted proteins | sample 612S2SmetaG_FD_120486 | JGI IMG/M metagenome (GOLD analysis project Ga0182012, IMG submission 120486) | Permafrost microbial communities from Stordalen Mire, Sweden - 612S2S metaG | ecosystem: Environmental > Terrestrial > Soil > Wetlands > Permafrost | place: Sweden: Stordalen | collected...
CATCAAGCCGGTTTTTCGCTGGAGTCGACCTGATGGCGCGTTACGCGTTCCTGCGTGGAGCGAAGAACTGGGCGAAAAGTACTTCTAGGTCGTCTCGATAAAGGCGTTCAGGACCGAGGCCAGTTCGGGCCCCTTCTCCTCTTGCAAGAAGTGGCCACCACCTTCAATCGTCGTGTGCGCCTGGCCCTTCGTTCCAGGAACGGTCGCGAGGAACTTTCGCTCGCCACCCTTCGTGATCGCGTCGCCGTCGGAGAAGCAACAGAGAAAGGGCTTGTCCCACTTCGCGAGTACGGCCCACGCCGCGACGTTGGCGTCGTGCGCGGGGTCCTCCGGCGATGTCGGCACCAGCTTGGGGAACTGACGGGCACCCTCTTTGTAGGACTCGTCGGGAAAGGGCGCGTCGTAGGCCGCGACGACGTCGGCGCTGAGGCGCTGCGTGCAGCCGCCCGAGACGATATTGCCGACGTGCAGTTCCGGCGTGCTTTGACTGAAGTCCTGCCACGACTTGAAGGCCTCGCTCATCCGCTCTTCGCCCGTCGGCAGACCACCGTTGCCAATGGCCACTCGCGCGAATCGATCGGGATGCTCCGCGACGAGCCGTAGTCCGATCAGGCTTCCCCAGTCTTGGCCGAAGAGCGTCACCTCGCGCAGGTCCAGGTGATCGAAGAGCAGTTCGCGTACCCACTCGACATGACGGGCGAAGGTGTACTCCTCACGATCGCTGGGCTTGTCGGAGCGACCGAACCCGATGAGGTCCGGCGCCACCACGCGATGTCCGACGCCCACGAGACCGGGAATCATGAACCGATACAGATACGACCACGACGGCTCGCCGTGCAGGAGCAGAACGATGTCCCCGTCGCGAGGGCCCTCGTCGACGTAGGCCATGCGCAACGCTTCGCCGCCGCTCGGATCTACGACGTCAACGTAGTTTGCCGGAAAGGCGAAATCAGGTAAGTCCTCGAAACGTTCATCGGGGGTTCGCGCTCTCTGCACTGCTCTCCTTTACTGACGGGCCATGCCCTCGCGGGCCGCCGTCTCTTTCTCCTCGGCATTGCTCTGTGACACCAATTGAATATCGACGCGTTCGATGTGCCCTTCGAACGCGTAGTCATCAACGTAGCGGCGAGACACCGGTGACCCTTGGTCGCGACCAATGCTCATGGCGATGGAAGAGAACATTCTCATGAGGAAGGGAAGGTGCAAAGAACCCACCTCGTTGCCATCAATCAGCAAGGTGACGTCCGCGTCACGTTGGCCGCGGCGAAAGCGCACCCCCAACACCGACGCACCGTCGGGCAACTCCTCATTTGACTCGAGCACGTGATGCTCCATGAAGATGTTGTAGTCAAAGACGAGGCGGTTGTCCTGCACGAAGAGACTGACGCCGGCGTTCTCAGTGCCCATGGCCAAAATGACGCCACCGCAGTCGCGGGAGCGCTCGACGACCGCCTCCAGGTCCCAACTACGTCCGCCGATGCCAGCCGCGGCCTGAGGTGGGATTGGACTCAGGGGCGGTCGATAGGTGTAGTGACGACTGCGCGGGTGCGGCGAATTATCGCGAGAGCGCGAACCAAAGAGCGCGAGGCCGCGGTCGTCGAGTGGCAGCACGCCATACTCCTCGGCCTCGCGCCACCACAGAGCTATCAGTTCGTCCAACTTCTCTTTGTTGGTTGTGGCGAGGTCACGGCACTCCGATGGATCGACAGCGACGTGATAGAGCTCCCAGCGGTCGTCGTCGAACGGGACACCAAAGACGTGACGAGTCACTGCCTTCCAACCCTCGTGATACATCGCACGGTGGCCACCCATCTCGAAATACTGCGACGTCTTTCGACTGGGCGCGTCGGCGTCGTCGAAGGCGTAGGCGATCGAAGCACCGGCGACCGGCATCTGGGTGAAGCCGCGATAACTCTCGGGCATCGTCACGCCGGCGCTCTCGAAGACCGTCGGCGCGATGTCGGTCACGTAGTGAAACTGACTGCGCACCTCCCCGTTCGCGGCGATGCCCCGGGGCCAATGAACGACGAGGGGCACGTGGACACCGCCCTCGTGGGTGTTCTGTTTGTACCACTTGAAGGGAGTATTGCCCGCCTGCGCCCAACCCCACGGATAGTTCGAATGACTGCTCGGACCGCCAATGTCATCGAGATGGGCCACCGCCTCATCGGGACTCTCCATCACGAAGTTGAAGTACTTCATTTCGTGCAGGACGCCAAAGGGGCCACCCTCTTGACTGGCGCCGTTGTCGCTCATCAACAAGATCAGTGTGTTGTCGAGTTCGCCGAGGGCCGCGAGGTCGTCAACCAGCCGTCCGATCTGTGCGTCGGTGTGCTCAAGGAACGCGGCGTACGCCTCTTGCAAACGCGCCGCGAGCAGTTTGTGATTGGTAGGGAGGTCATCCCACTTCTCCACTCCCTCATTGCGCGGCGCGAGCTCGGTGTCGGGCGGGACGATCCCCATCTCGCGCTGCCGCGCGAACCATTTGTCGCGGGCAACGTCCCACCCTTCGTCGTAGCGTCCACGATGCTTGGCGAGCAACTCGGCGGGCGCCTGGTGCGGAGCGTGAGTCGCGCCAAAGGCGAAGTAAGTGAAGAACGGACGATCGGGTCGAACGGACTTCGTGTCGTGGATGAACTCAATCGCGTGATCGACGAGGTCCTCGCTCAGGTGATAACCCTCCGCCGCACTCTTGGGCTGTTCGACGCGATGATTGTCGTAGACGAGGTCCGGAGAGAATTGGTCGGTTTCTCCGTCCAGGAAACCGTAGAACCGTTCGAAACCTCGTTGCAGCGGCCATTGATCGAACGGCCCAGCCGATGATGCGTTCTCCATCGACGTCAAGTGCCACTTGCCTATGGCGAAGGTCGTGTAACCGGACTCGCGCAGGACCTCACCCATCGTGGCGGCGTGATTCGATACGTGGCCGCGCATATTCGGGAATCCTGAGCTCCAGTTCGAAAGCCCTCGCATTCCCACTGAGTGGTGATTGCGGCCGGTGAGCAGAGCGGCGCGGGTCGGTGAGCACAGTGGGGTCACGTGGAAGTTCGTGAAGCGAAGTCCACCTTGCGCGAGGGCGTCGATATTGGGTGTCACGAGGTCCGAACCGAAACAGCCAAAGTGGGAGAACCCGAGGTCGTCGATCAAGATGACGACGATATTGGGCGCGTCACTCTTCGGGTGAGTTGGCGTTGGCCACCACGGAACGGATTCGTCGACCGTGCGTCCAATCGTCCCTTCAAAGTGCTCGTAGCGCTCCACAACCTCTCCTCCGTCGTTGCCACGCTACGTCACTGCGTCGTGGGACCGGTCCTCCTCGAGTAACGCGGTGATGACGTCACGGGGCGGGCATGACGCCGGGCCGAGCGTGGCGATTGCGACGGCCGCGCCAGCGTTCGCGCGACGCGCGGCCTCGAGCTCGTCGGTGCCCCGTGCCAGTTCGGCGAGGAACACGCCACTGTGGGTGTCGCCAGCGCCGTTGGTGTCGAGGACCGTGGTTTCGAACGGTCGGATAAATGTCTGCTCGCGTCCACGCGAGATCAGACAGCACCCGTCAGCGCCCGTGCGAATGACGACGCCGCGACGACCGGAACGAGACGCGAGCGCCGTCAACGACGCTTCGATCGTCGTGGCGCCCGTCAGCGTCGCCGCTTCGATTTCGTTGCAGAGGACCCAATCGGCACGGCCCAATATCTCGTCCAGGTTGCCGACGGGTATGTCCGCGACGCGGTTGCTCGGATCGAAGGCGACCACGGTTTCTTCTGAGAGTGTGGCCAGCCAGTGCAAGACCCTCTCGGCTTGACCCGGGTACATGACGTTGTAGCCCGACACCAACACGTAGTCATCGCCGCGCACGTCGAGCGAGGCGAGGTCCGCCTCGCGAAGTGACTCTTCGGAGCCCGGTGACGTGATGAAGGTGCGCTCCCCCGTCGCGTCGATCATGGCGACGCAGAAGCCGGCGTCGCGCGACGAGTCGATGTCGATCGGCGCCGAGATATCGTCGCTGGCCAGGGCGTCGAGCGCGATCGAGGAGAATGGCCCCTCGCCAAGTCGGCCGGCGTAGACCGCGCGCACCCCTTGCCGAGACCACGCGCTCATGGCGTTGTAGCCCCCTCCCGTCGTCGTGAGGTGTTCCGACGCCAGAACGTCCCCTCCGCTCTTGGGCACCTCATCGATCCTTAACACGACGTCGATCATGACGGTGTCAAGACAGAAGAGACGCGGTGCGGGGCTCACGCGATCACATTAATGAGTGATGCCAGGTATCCGAGGAAAGAATGACGACATGGCAAATACTGCGCCCGGCTTGCCTAATATCTACGAAAGCGACGCGCGGCGTCGCATCAAGGGGGCGTGGTGAGCGAAGTCTTAGAAGTGCAGGGCGCGGGCGCTACCAGTGTGTTGCGCATCGAAGAGAACGGCATCAACGTCATCACGGAGAGTGAACGAAAGGGCAGTCCGCGAGAGCTCTTTTGGCCGTGGTTCGGAGCCAATGTCTCGGTCCTCGGACTCGCTTACGGTGCATTCATCCTGGGTTTCGGCATCTCGTTCTGGCAAGCGTTGATCGTTGGGTTCGTCGGAATCGTCATCAGTTTCTTGCTGTGCGGTGTCATCTCGCTCGCGGGTAAGCGAGCCTCGGCGCCAACGATGATCCTTAGTCGCTCGGTCTACGGCGTTCGCGGTAGTCGTCTGCCAGCGGCAATCTCGTGGTTGCTGTGCGTTGGCTGGGAGACCTTTCTTTGCGTCCTCGCCGTTCTGGCAACCTCGGCTGTCTTCTCCAAACTCGGTTGGAGTAGTGGTGACGGCGTCAAAGTCGTGGCGATGGTCGTCGTCGCGGCGCTAATAATTGGCGGCGGTGTCATGGGATTCAATCTCATCATGCGCATGCAAACCGTGATCACCTTGGTGACGGCCGTACTTACGATCGCCTTCATCGCCCTCACGTTCAAGGACGTCAGTTGGCACACGGTGAGTCATATTCATAGCGGTTCCATTCAAGAGCTGATCGGTGCCCTCGTGTTTGTCATGACGGGTTTTGGGCTCGGCTGGGTGAACGTCGCCGCCGACTACTCGAGATACCTTCCCCGAACCGCGTCATCTCGAGGCGTGGTGTGGTGGACCACGTTGGGAGGTTCAATCGCACCGTTGATACTCGTCGCCTTCGGCCTCTTGCTTGCCGGATCGTCTGCCTCACTCACAAGCGCCATGGACGAAATAAATCCGATTGGCGCCCTCGCCACCGCGACCAAACTGCCCACCTGGTTCCTGGTGCCGTTCATTATTGTGGCCGTACTGGGAATCGTCGGTGGAGCGGTGCTGGACATCTATTCGTCAGGGCTCGCGCTCTTGTCCGCCGGACTTAAGATTCCGCGTTTCGCCGCTGCCGGTGTCGATGGCGTCATCATGTTGCTCGGAACCATCTACATCGTCTTTGCCAAGCAGGATTTTCTCGGCCAGTTTGAAGGCTTCCTGATCACGGTGGGTGTCTTGATCGCGGCGTGGTGCGGGGTGTTTTTAGGCGACCTCGCACTTCGCAGGAAGGACTATGTCGATGTTGACCTCTTCCAAAATTCCGGGCGCTACGGCGACGTGCGTCTTATTCCGGTGGCGACGACGATTTTGGCCAGCTTCATCGGATGGGGACTGGTGACAAACTCGAACGCGTCGTGGCTGACTTGGCAGGGTTACCTTCTCGGTCCCTTCCACTTGGGCGGCAAAACTGGAAATTGGGAGTACGCCAATCTCGGAGTCTTTGCGGCGTTGATCTTGAGCTTCCTCGTCACGGTGCTCTTCACGAAGGTCGCCGTTCGCCGCCAGGAGGAACTCGCCGTCTAGCGGGCAGTCGCCGTTAGGACTTGCGCACGATCAGCACGAGTCCCCAGATGAGCGCGCCAACGATCACGGCGCCCATCAACAACGTCAGCGCCCAGGCGCCCGCCCGGGCGATCCCTCCGCGCTCCTTGTTGCGCGAGAACGACAGCGCCGAGAGGCCGATCGAGAACGCCGCGACCAATCCCACGCCCGCCACGATTGAAATGATGGCGATCCGAGCGAGCAGTGACCAGTCAATGAACGGCGTCGACGACGCTCCGCCAGCCGCCATGTGTTGCCTACGCGGCCAGGACTGGTTCGCGCGACGCATCCTCGAGGGATTCGCCGAGCGCGTCGTTCACGTTCGACGCATTGACGACGGACCGGCGCGAGAGCTTGAAGATGATCGCGAGGTACGTGGCGGCAACGAGCGCGAGCACGAGTACACCGAAGGTTCCGCCGATGGCGTGGGACAGGAAATACGCAATGGCCCCGGCCAAACCTGCGCAGGGCAGCGTGATGACCCAGGCCAGCGCGACGTTGCCCACGAGCTTCCATCGAACCGGCTGCTGGGGCGTCGCCGCACCGACACCAACGATGGATCCAGTCGCGACGTGCGTCGTCGAAAGCGGTATGCCCATGTGCGACGACGTCAAGATCACCGCGGATGAGGCGATCTGAGCGGCGAAACCCTGTTGCGGTGTGAGGGTCGTGAATCCCTTGCCCATCGTTCGAATGATTCGCCAACCACCGAACATGGTGCCTAGTCCAATCGCAATCGCGCACGAGACGACGACCCACCACGGCGTCGAGGCGTTCGCACCCAAGGTGCCGTTGGCGATCAGCGCCAGGGTGACCACGCCCATTGTCTTTTGCGCGTCGTTCGTTCCGTGCGCCAAAGAAAGCAGTGACGATGAACCGATCTGACCAACTCGGAATCCCATTGACGACGTCTCTGCGTCGACCTTCTTCGTCAAGCGTCGTGCGGCGATCACGGCCACTCCGGCGGCGACCAAGGCAATGAGCGGCGCGAGACCCGAGGGAATGATGACCTTGGAGACGAGTCCCGACCAGAGCACGGAATGGCCACCGGCGAGGACCAGCATCGCGCCAATGACGCCGCCGATCAACGCGTGACTCGAGCTCGAAGGAATCGCGAAGTACCACGTCGTCACGTTCCAGCAGATGGCACCGATGAGCCCAGCGAAGATCACCGGCAGCGTCACGAGGTTCTGGGCGACGAGCGCGCTCGCGATGGTCGCCGCGACCTTCAGAGAGAGGAACGCGCCCACGAGATTGAGGACGGAGGAGAGCACGACGGCGGTTCGAGGCTTGAGTGCTCCCGTCGCGATGGTCGGCGCAACGGCGTTCGCGGTGTCGTGAAATCCGTTGGTGAAGTCGAATGCGAGGGCGACGACGATGACGATGAGCAGGAGCAACGCGTTGTGCACGGTCCAGTCATACCAAGAGATTTCGCGTATGTGAACGAAGAGTACGGGAATACACTCACTTTTGTCACACATTTAACCTTTAGATAACCAACGGTCGCCTCCGCCGCGACGTCGCTGCGAAGGGAGGGTTTTCGATGGCACGTTCGCGTGCGGCAGCGACCACGAGGATGCCCGCGAAACGCAAGGGATGCCGAGGTCGGGTCTCGTAGACTTAACGCCAGGTTGGGTTCTGAGGAGTTGCATTGCGTATCGGTGTTCTTACCGCGGGAGGTGACGCGCCCGGACTGAACGCGGCCATTCGTGCTATTGGTCAAATGGCAATTCGAGACGGTCACGAAGTCATTGGTATCGCCAATGGTTGGGCCGGACTCGCGACGGAGTTCGCTGGGAAACCGCTCCTGGCGAGCGACCTCCAGGGAGTCATCGCCCAGGGCGGGACGTTGCTCGGCACGGCGCGCTACAACCTCGACAGTCCGCCCGGGGGCCGAGAGCGCGTGCTCGCCGCGATCAACGATCACCTCGACGCTTTGATTTCAATCGGTGGCGATGGTACCCATCGCATCTCGTCGTGGCTGGCCCAGCACGGCGCACCGATTGTCGGTGTGCCCAAGACACTCGATAACGACCTTCTCGGCACCGACTACTGCATTGGCTTCGACACGGCAATCAGCATCGTGGCCGAGTCACTGGACCGCCTCTACACGACCGCCGCCTCGCACCATCGTGTCATGGTCGTCGAGACCATGGGCCGACTGACCGGTTGGGTCGCCGCGATGGGCGGCTTGGCCGGCGGCGCCGACATGATCGTGATCCCGGAGTTCCCCGTGACCATGGACGAGATCATGGCGCATCTCAAGCGACGCGTCGCGGCGGGACTGGCGTTCTCCATCGTCGTCGTCGCCGAGGGCGTGAACCTCTCGACGCTCGGTGGCCACGAAGAGGGCGAACTCTCGACTGAGGGAGTAGGTGGCGTGCGACTCGCAACTCGTGGAGTCGGACAGTTCGTGGCTTCCAAGATCGAAGAGCACACCGACATTGAAGTACGCACCACGGTCCTCGGTCACCTCCAACGCGGTGGCAGTCCCACGGCACACGATCGAATCTGGGCCACGCGCGTGGGCGCCGCCGCCTACGAAGCCGTCATTGCCGGAAAGTTCGGGACGATCCCCGTCGTTCGCGACAACACCGTCGTCCTCGTGCCGATCAACATGGTCATCGGCGGCCAGCGCCAGGTGCCGCGCGAGATCTACGAGCTCTGCTCCGTCTTCTTCTGAGCAACGCACTGTCGGACGTTCGCCGCACGTCGCACTGACCGCCTACGGCGAATCGCTCGCGGCGATGAACGTCTCTAATTCGTGCAGCATTGGACCGGTCGCCGGGCCTCGTTTCGTCACGGAGAGTGCCGCCGCAGCATTGGCCCACTTCGCGGCGTCAAGGGGTCTTCGCCCTTGCGTGAGTAGAGCCGCGAACGCGCCAACGTGCGTGTCACCGGCGCCATTGGAATCAACCGCATCGACGCGGAATCCTTCGACGCTCTCGATGGGACCACCCGAGATCGCGACCACGCACCCGTCTCGTCCACGGCGCACGATCACACTTCCCCGAACGAGCCGATCGAGCAGGAGCCCGGCCGCGACCGTGGGGTCACTCGCCCCAGTCATCACATTGGCTTCGGAGGCGTTACACGAAAGCCAGTCGAGACGCTCAAAGATCACCTCGAGCGCACCGTGATCGATGGAGGCGACGAGAGGTGACGGATCGAACACGAGCATCACCCCTGGCGCAAGGCGCCGCACGAGCGCAAGGAGCGCCTGGGCATTGCTGGGGTGGAGCAGGGCGTAGCCGGAGAAGTAGACCACGTCGTTGGCATGGATGTCGACGCCATCGAGTTGCGTTGAGGTCAACGTCGACTCCGCGCCATTGCTCGTGAGGAACGTGCGCTCGCCGTCGGGTTCAACGATCGCGACGACGAAACCGGTGTCCACGCCCTCGACGGGAGGAATCGCGACCACGATCTCTTCATCGCGCATGGCATCTTGGGCAATCGTGGCGAAGGGACCGAGTCCCACGACCCCGGCGTAGACCGCGCGAAGGCCGAGCCGAGACGCGGCGGCCATCACGTTGAAACCGCCTCCCGCGAATGAAGTGCTCGTGTCGACGTACGTATCGGAACCGCGTTGCGGCAAGCCCTCGACGTTCAAGACAACGTCGACGACGACACTGTCAACGAGAATCAGCCGCGGTTCCAGCTCACGCCGCACTCTGTTGATGACGATTGCGCAGAGAGAGAAGCTGTTGCGCCATTTCGTCGAGGTCGAGGTCGTTCACTCGAGAGACCGTCTCTCGCGCGATGTCGGGAAAGACGTCGACGCCGCCGAACGAGCCAACGATCGCTCCGGTCATCGCGGCGATCGTGTCACTGTCACCCCCGAGCGAAGCGGCGACGCGACAGGCCAGCCACGGTTCGTCGCGGAATGCGCTGGCGACGGCAAACGCCGCCGGCACCGACTCCCACGTGGCGAGGCTCGTGCCCACCAGAATCGGCAGAAGATTGACCACGCTCTCGGCGTTGAGTCCCTGCACGAGGTCGATGGCCCATCGGATTCGCAGGGCCACGTCCGCGCCGGCGATCCAGTGGCCGCGTCGCGACCCAAGTACGGCGGCGTCGCACGCGCGGTTGATCATCACGTCCATCGACGAACCGGCAATGCCCTCGCTGACGGCCGCGGCGACCGCGGCCGCACCGGCCAGCGCCACGTTCGTGTTGTGGGTCAGGCGACTCGCCTGGGCCACATTGGCGACGAGTTCGTTCAGGTCGGCGGACTTGACCGCTATCCCGACGGGCGTGATGCGCATCGCCGCACCGTTCGTGTCGCCGCGACTGCCGACCTCTTCGGGGTCGCCCCCGGCGACGAGTGCGGAGATCGCGCGCTTCGTCGAGGGGCCGAGGAGGTCGAGCGAACCCTTCGCCTTCATCGCCTCTTCCCACGCGATCAACGCGTTGGCCCAACTGTGAATGTCGACCTCGCCGTCGCCCTCGATCAACTGTGCGGCCAAGAGAATCGCCTGTTCGGTGTCGTCAGTGATACGCCCAGCCGACATGCCCTCAGCGATCGGATGATCGCTCGGTGCCGGCTCGAAGTCAACGAGCAGCGGCCCAAAGACACTGATGACTTCGTCGCGCGACATCATCTGCGTCGGCATGCCGAGGGCGTCGCCGATGGCCAGTCCGTACAGCGCACCACGCGCACGACTCAGTTCGTCCGCGGCACTTTTCGATGCACCATCGATCGGAAAGGTGTTGGAAGGGACATCGTCGTGAGCGTTCTCCACCTCCTCAGCCTACGAAGGAGTGGCTCGGTAATCGGACCAATGTACGGCCCGATCGCGGGGAAATTCAATCGTTTAAGGTTGCTACGCATGGATTCCACCCGACGCCGCCGCGCACTTGCCATCGGACCTGACTCGTGATTCCCATCCTTTCGTCGGCCGATATGCGCGCCGCGGACGCGGCCGAGACCAAGATTCGCGGAACGGACGCTCTCGTCGCCGCGGCCGGCATGGCGGTCGCCCTAGAGGCCCAAGCGATGCTCGGATCGTGTTACGGCGCGCGCGTGGGAGTCCTCGTCGGACCGGGCCTCAACGGCGGCGACGGTCGAGTTGCCGCCGCGTGGTTGACGTCGCGCGGCGCAAAGGTCGACGTAATCGAGGTGGCGCACCAACCCGAGCGGCTCGCTGGTTACGCATTGGTCATCGACGCCGCCTTCGGACTCGGCGCCTCCCGACCCTACGTGGCACCGGGGATTCAGGCGGGAACCCTGGTACTGGCGGTCGACCTACCTTCCGGCGTCGAGGCCGACACCGGTGAGGTGCTCGGCTCACCGCTGCACGCGGACGTCACGCTCACGCTCGGCGCGGTCAAGCCGGGGCTGCTCAGTGGACCCGGCACAGAATTCGTCGGCGAACTGCACTTCGCGGGACTCGGCATCGTGAAGGAGTTCGACGATGCACTCCTGGAGGACCGCGACCTCCTCGGGCTCATCGAACAAGGTACGAGTGACCACAAATGGACGCACGCGCTCCAAGTGTTCGCGGGATCGACCTTGATGCCCGGAGCGGCCGACCTCGTGGTGCGCGGTGCGCTCAGCGCGGGTGCGTCCATGATTCGACTGTCCAGTCGCGGCGATATCGCTCCGCTCGTGGACCTCCCGCCCGAAGTCGTTCACGCCGCCGACGAGACCATCGAGCGTCGGTGTCGTTGCGTGGTGGCCGGACCGGGACTCGGCGATGGTGCGCCGCAGTGGCTTGGCGGACCCCTCGGCGATGTCGACGTGCCGGTGGTGCTCGACGCCGACGGTCTCGAGCGCTCGCTCATCGCGCAACGTCGCGGCGATGGACCACCATGGGTCCTCACGCCTCACGACGGCGAGTTCGAACGACTGACGGGCGCGCCCGTCGGGACCAACCGATTCGAGGCGGTGCGCTCGCTCGCCCGTGCGACCGGGTGCGTCGTCCTGTTGAAGGGCCCCACCACGATCATTGCCGACCCCAACGGTCGACTCCGCGTCGTTCGCTCCGGCACGCCAGCACTCGCGACTGCGGGAAGTGGTGACGTCTTATCGGGCATGATCGGAGCCACCATTGCTCGGGGCCACGACCCTCTCAACGCCGCCGCTCTAGCGGCACACCTGCACGGTCGCGCCGGCGCGGAGCTGGCGCCCTACGCGCGCGCGTCACAGATTCCCGACGCCGTCACGGACATCCTTCACCTCGTCGCCCACCGGGGAGAATAACGCCGCCTCCTCCCCAGGATGGTTGGGTCACCGAGCGCTAGTACCGTTGAACGGGAGGTGCGAATGAAGAAATCCCCTGAGGCGGTACTCGAAGTCGACATTGAGGGCCGAGGTCTCTTGGCACCGATGACCGTCGTGCTTGACGACAGCGTCGCTGATGAAAACGACCCGCGCCGGGTGGCACTTCGCGAATGGCTCGATCTCCACCCGAGTCCAACGGGTCCAGATCTCGCCCGAGCCGGACTGGTGGCTCCCCATCTGCCCCGACCGTGGGGACTGGACGCGGACGTCGACTACCAACTCGTCATCGACGACGAACTTCGCCGAGCGAACGTTCGTCTGCCCATCAACCCGATCGGTATCGGCTGGGCCGGTCCGACAATTCTCTACGCCGGCACGACCGAACAGCAGGAGCGCTGGCTGCCGAAACTGTTGAGTGGCGAAGAGTTCTGGTGCCAGCTGTTCAGCGAGCCCGAATCCGGCAGTGACCTCGCCTCACTCACGACCTCCGCCGTGCGCGACGGCGACGAGTGGGTCATCTCGGGCACCAAGGTCTGGACCAGTTACGCCCACCTC
>Ga0182012_10005851_pt1 | contig 12631 bp, 5 predicted proteins | sample 612S2SmetaG_FD_120486 | JGI IMG/M metagenome (GOLD analysis project Ga0182012, IMG submission 120486) | Permafrost microbial communities from Stordalen Mire, Sweden - 612S2S metaG | ecosystem: Environmental > Terrestrial > Soil > Wetlands > Permafrost | place: Sweden: Stordalen | collected...
AGTGAAACCACTGGGTGACATGCTGCCGGATGACCGGCTCGAAGGCACGCAGGATTTCCTGGGTGAGCTGGAGGCGGGCGGGCCGGTTGCCGATGGCCGCGCGGTCATAGGCGATTTCGGGCAGAATCTGCGCACGATAGCCGCCGTTGGCGCGCACGATGAAGACCGGGATAATGGCGGAACCGGCGGCACGGGCGAGTTCGGCGGCGGCGATGGAGGCCGCGAACGGCTGGCCGAAGAGGGTGCAGGTCACCGCGGTGGGCGCGGGCGGGCGGTCCACCAGCAGGGCCACGGTGGCGCCGGCTTGCAGGCGCTTGATGATTTCCAGGAAGGCAAAGGCGTCCTCGCCCACCACGAGGGTCTCGACACCCCAGCGGGCACGGGAGGCCTGGCGCAGGGCGGTCAGGCGCGGGTCCGGCTCGGACTGGGTGAGTACCAGGAGTTGGCAGCCGTGTTGCGCCATAAACGCACCGCCCAGTTCCCAGTTGCCCAAATGAGGTGTGACTAGCAGCACGCCCCGGCCCCGAGCCTGGGCGGTTTGAAAAATTTCCCAGCCGTTCCAGTCTTTGAACCAGTTGGTGGTGGTGACGCCGCCTTCGTAGCGCCAGAGGTCGGCGAGTTTGAGGGCGAATTCCGTAAACAACCGCCGGGCGGCGGCGGCGGCCAGGGGGCGGTCGCCAGCGAAGACGGGCAACAGATTGGTGATGACGATTTTGCGCCGGTGACCGGCCAGGTGCCAGTAGAGGGCGCCGGCGAGGGACGCGAGGGCGTTGAACGCGGGGCGGGGAATCAGGCGGGTGAGCAGGCCGCCGACGCGCCAGAGGGACGCGCCGTAAAATTGCGAGGGTGCCAGGTTTCGGGGAACGGGGCCGGCGACGTCCCGGGGGACAATCCAATATTTCCACCACACCGGCAGCAGCCAGACGGAAAAGAGCATGTTGCCCGCGATGCCCACGGCGCAGACGCGGCCGAGGCTGGACATGCCGGCGTTGGCGGACAATCCAAGCGAACCAAAGCCGGTGATGGCGGTGGCACCGCAAAGGAGCAGGGCGCGGCCCACGGAACGGTGGGCCAGGGCGAGGTCGCCGCCGTGCCGCCGCAACGCGAGTTGCATAAATATACTATAGTCCACGCCCGTGCCGAGAATGAGCGGGAGGGCCATGAGGTTCAGGAGATTCCACTGCCAGCCGGCGAGCCGCATAACGGCGAGGAGGCACAGGCCGCTGAGCGCCAGCACGGCCAGGCTGGCCGCGATTTCCGCGAACCGCCGGAAGGCCAGCCAGAGCGAGAGCAAAATCAGGGCGGCCATCGGCACCAGCAGTTTCCAGAGGTTTTGTTTCACCGCGGCCAGAACCGTGCCGCCGAGCAGTTCCCAGCCGGACAGGCGGACGCCGTCGCGGGTCAATTGCGATTCGAGCGTGGCCAGGGAGATGGCGTTGGTGGCGGGGTACAGGAAACCAACGGCATAGCATTGATTCGATTCACGCGCGGTGATTTTTTCAAAAATCCAGACGCAAAGCGGATTGTCCGGCCAATAGACATTGGAGACATTGGTCGGGGCGGCGGCGGTTTGCCAGGCGGCCAGGATGCCTTTGGTCAGGCCCAGGGAATCCTCGGAAAACCCCTGGTCGCGGGCGGCGGCGCGGAAGGCGTCCAACTCACCGGCGAGGCGAAGGGCGCTGGCGTGGTTGGCGGATTGAAAGGCGGGCTGGGGCCAGAGTTGATCGGGCAGATTAAAGCCGGAGAGGGTTTGATTGGAGACAGCGGCATTGAGCACCGGCCGGGCCGCAGCGAGCTTTTGCGCAACGTCGGCTTCATTGGGACCGGAAAACACCAGCCACAGCGGATCGCGCTGCTGGCCCAGGCTGGCCTTGATGGTGTTGAGCATGGCCCACGCCGGGCTATTCCGGGGTTGCAAGGCGTCGGCGCTGGCATCCATGCGGGGCAGGCCGGCACATAACACCGCCGCGCAGCCGACAATTAATATTCCGGTGGCGAGGAAAACGAGGGCGGCATGGAGCGGATTGAGCGGGGCCGCGACACTGGTTGGGGCGGCCGCTGGATCAGGCCGGGCTTGTGGCCGCATCCGTTCAGGAAACAGCGGCGGCAGGAAAGCGAAGATCATCACGGCCGCGGAAAGGGCCACGCCGATGCCCACGAGCGAGCCGAGTTGTGCGAGACCGGGCAGTCCGCCGAAATTAAGAATGAGAAACGCCGAGATGGTCGTGAACGCCGCCCAGAAAATACTCGGCGCAATGGCCCGGCGGATGTTGGGGATGGACAATTCCGGCTGGGCCAGCGCCTCCTGATAGTGAACCACGGCGTAATCCACCGCCAGCCCGAGCAGGATGGCGGCGAAGCCCATGCTGATGACGTTGATCGCGCCGAAAACCAGGCCACCCATGCCCAGCGTGGCGGCCAGGATCAACGCCAGCAGGGTGATCAGCCAGAGCATGGGTTTCCAGCGCCGGTGGGCCAGCCAGAAGAGGATGGCGATGATCACCGAGGTGCCGCCCGCGGACAGCATGATGTCGTGCTGCATGCTGCCGGAAATTTCCGCGACAAAGGCCGGCCGGCCGGTGTAACCGGCGGTGACCCGGCCGCCGGCGGGGAGCGCGCCCGCAGTGAGCTGTTTGATGGCATTGAACCAATCTGTGCATTCTCGGTATCCTCCCAGCGCGCCCCGGGCTTTCACAAAAATGAGGCGGAACGTGCCGTCGGGCGAGGCGAACAATTCCTCGCCCTGGCCAAAGCCCGGGGCCGCGCTGGTGACGCTGGCGGGCAGGCGCGTCAGGCCGAAGGGATCATAGCTGGACCGGGCAATGTCCGCCGGGGACATCGAGGTGGCCAGTTGGTCGCGCGTGGCGGCGAGGACGGCGGGCAGGTTGGTGGCGGCGAGCTGCGTGGTGAGGCGCGCCATGGCTTCTGGCGGCTGGTTGAGCCAGAGAAACGCGATGAGTTCGGCGGTCTGGTCCGGATGTTCCCGCCACGGGGGCCGCCAGGTGGCATCGGCAACGAGATTGGTTTCCCGGGCCAGTGTCGCCGCGACGGACGCCGCCGCCGCTTCGGTGGTCTCGCGATCCGGACCCTGAATGCCGATGAGCAGTTCGCGGGCGTTGGTGAAATGTTGCTGGTAGAGTTTCAGTCCCTGGACGGCGGGGACATTGGCCGGCAGCAGGTCCAGCACCTCGACATCAAAGTGCAACCGGGCAAAGCCGGCCACGATCGGAATCAGCAGTACCAGCCACCACCAGCGGAACCATTTCATGGGGAGAAAGCGCCTTCCACAGTTTCGCCGGTGTCCGGATTTTCCAGGCGCCACAGCGAGTTGGTCCCCGGGGTGAAGCGCCAGGGCGCGTCGGGGGCGGCGCCGAGCAGGGTGCGGGGGAGTTGGAACCAGCCGAAGCGCAGGGGGGGCGCGCCCCGGCCATGCCAGGCATATTGGTTGGCGCCGAATTCAATCTGCCATTGACCGCCGGAATCCTGCGCGGTAACCAGCGGAAACGGCATTTTGGAAAACTGAAGGAACGAGTGGCCATTCACATTCGTGGCCAGCAGCAAATCCCCATTGAGTTCGGCATGGTTGGCCGCGGATTTCCAGATGGCCTGGCCGGTCTGGATGGTCCAACCGGGGGCGGAAAAGTCAGCAGGAGGCGGCGGGGGAGTGGTGGTGCAGCCGGCGCCGGCCAACAAAAGCGGAACCAAAATGAGCAGGCTAAAGGGTGTCAGGCGCATCGCAAGAGGAACGGGGATCGGGTTCAATGTTTCACCGCCGCCGGGGCGACATTGACTGGCTTGGGCTTGCGGGGCGCGAACGAGATGCGGGACGCCAGCGGCCAGTGTTTTTGAATTTTAACCAGCAGGAAAAAATATTTCAACCGCCAGCGCAACCGCCAGCCGCCCTCCAACTCCCCTGCCAGCACGGCGTTCACCGCCGAGGGCAAATCCTGGTGGGGGCGCGGTTGCAAAAATAATTCCATGAACGGTGTGGTGTAGTACGCCGCGACCACGTTCCAGTAAAACATAAGGCCCTTGCGCACGCGCTTTTCGTAACGGGCAAACAACCGGGGGTTGGGCCGGCCTTCCCGCAGGGATTGATCCGCGGTTTCGGCGGCAATTTTACCCGACCACATCGCCAGAAAAACGCCGGCGGAGAAAATGGGGTCGAGAAAGCCCGCCGCATCCCCCACGCGCAGCAAGCGGGGGCCGGTAAACTGGCGGTTGTAGTAGCTGAAATCGGTGGTCGTTTGCAGGCTGCCGAGGAGCCGGGCGTTTTCCATGCGCTGCCGCACGGCCGGGTAGGAGGTTATGGAACGCTGGAAGCACTCCGCGGGCGACACCCCGGATTGGGCCAGGGCGTCCTTGTCCATCACGAGGCCGACGCTGGTCTTGGCCGCCGAAATGGGGATGAGCCAGAACCAGGCGTTTTCCAGCCGGACGATGACGGTGTCGTTGCCAGCCTCCCCGGCGGAGCGCCAGACGTTTTCAAAATGGCCAAACACCGCGATTTTTTTCCAAGTAGGATGCATTTCCCGAAGATTTTCCTGGTTGCCGGTCAGATTTCCCCGGCCGCTGGCATCAATCAAATAGTCCGAGCGGAACTGATGAACGATCCCGTCGGGATCGGCGGCCTCAACGGTGACGCCCGTGGAATCAGCGGTGAAATTTTTGACCGTCCAGCCCTCGCGCACATCCGCGCCGGAGGTCCGGGTGTGTTTCAACAAAATGTGGTCGAAAGGCGCGCGCTCGACCTGGATGGCCTCCGGCTCGCGGTTGAATTTCCCCTCTCGGAATACGAAGCTGGTGCCGATGGAGGCATTTCCCAGCTCGAATTGCGCACCCAGTTTGCGCAGGAAACCCGCCGCCTGCAACGCAGGAAGCACGCCCATCTCCCGGAAGATGGTCATGTTGCCGGGCAACAAGGATTCGCCGATGTGAAAGCGGGGGAAAACTTCCCGTTCCAGCACAATCACCCGCCGGCCCGCCCGCGCGAGAAAGGTGGCCGCGCTACTGCCGCCCGGACCGCAGCCGATTACCAGGACATCGCAAGTGGTTGTCGTCACGTAAAAAGCTTTGATGATATGGGGGAGGATGGCAAGCCTTGAAACCGCGCCCAAGTTTCGATCCCTCGTGCAGGTTGAAATTCTTCGGTGGTAAGCCAATAAGAAAACGGGCGGGCTTCGTGGGAAGCCCGCCCGATGCGTGAAGGTCGCTTAAGCTATTGACCCCGCCTCTCAGAGCGAATCTAGTGCGGCCCGCTCACAGAGGGCGAATTTCTTCACCAATACGTCGTATACCTTAACCACAGGTTTCTGCGGACGGATTTCGCTGCCGGGCACCGGATCAGAAAACCCTTTGGTGAGCCTGGCCCAGGAGGGTTTTTGACCCGCGGCAACGAGCCAGCCGTGCGCGGCCTGCAAGGCGGCCCCCAAAGCCGCGCTCTTGGCGATTTCAATGCGCCGCACGGTGCAGTTCAGGACATTGGCCATGACCTGCAGGAGGGCGACGTCATTCGAGGCGCCACCCGTGGCGTAGATGCAATCCGGGGCCACGCCCATCCATTGGGAGTGGTGGCGCATGGACAGCATTTGCGCCTCGAAAATCGCCCGGCAGTTGGCGGCGGCGTCGGTTTCGGCGAGATCAAACCGGTGGAGCCCGGGCTGGTTCACGCGCGGGACAATTTCCGGCTCATACCAGGGCAGCAGAATGCCGCCATTTTTATCCGGCTTCGTGGTGGCAAGCACTTTGGCAAAGGCCTTCCAGTCCTTGATACCATAGGTTTCCCGAACCTGTTCGCGGGCCAGCGAACCGTTCTTGAAACAGATCAAGGTCATGTAGCCGCCGGTCGGGGAGCCAAACACATGGCCCTCGCCCTGCGCGTCCGTCCGGCATTCGGCCATGGTGCCAAAGAAGGTGTCGCTGGTGCCCAGGCTGATGGCCACCATGCCCGGCTTGACGAGGCCCAGGCCCACCACGCTCGCGGGATTATCCCCGGTCCAGACCGTCGCCAGCGCCTCGGCATTCAGGCCGTATTTTTCCACGAAATAGGAGCTGACCGGGCCGATCGCCTGGCCGGACGCCGCGATGGGCGGCAGTTTCCTCGCCAGGCCCGGCGCGGTGGCCTTGAGGGCTTCCGCGTGCCAGGTTTTGGTCTGGATATCCATGAGATTCATGCCCGCGCCGTCACCGGGGTCAATCGGCGCGATTTTGCCCGCCAGCAGGGAGGCCATGAAGGAGCTGACCAGGGCAATGTCGGTGGTCGCTTGGTAAGCGGCCGGCTCGGTCTGGTAAAATTTGCGAATCTGCGGGCCGGTGAAACGTTCAAACGTGTCCGAGCCGGTCGCCTCGGCCGCGGCCCGGATGCCGCCCAGCTTTTTGCGAATCTGCCCGCATTGCTTGGTGGTGGAGGAGTCCATCCAGATGGGCGAGGTGGCCCGGGAAAAGACGCCGCGCAGATTTTGCTCGAGGGACCTGGCGGGGTCGAGTTTCGCGAGCCGGGCGGCAGCGCGCTCGTTAAGGTATACGGAACCATGCTGCTGGCCGCTGCCGCTCACGGCCAGGACGTCGCGCAGGGGCACGCGATCCTCCACCATCCCGGCAAAGAGCAGGTCCAGCGCGGCCGCCCACAGCAGGGGCCGGCTGTGTTTCACCAGCGGATCGCGATCCGGCAGCACGCCGTTCTTGGTTTTAAAGCGCGGCAGGGCGCGGTCGAAGTTGAGTGATTTTTCGTAAACCACCTTTTGTTTGTCCAGGTCAATCACGACGGCGCTGAGGCTTTGTGTGCTGGAATCAAGTCCCAAAAATAATTTTGCCATGAATTTAGATGCTGTTTGTGCCTTATTTGGTATCAATTATTTCCCGCCATGCAAATCAAAATCACACGGGGAAAATTTCTGATGGCGGCGGGCGGGGCGGGGGACGCGCCATTCACGCGCTATTCAATATGCAGCGCCTGATTGAGCAACTGCGGCAGGTAGCTGTTCAGCGCCGCTTCGCTCACGGCCAGGGCGGCTCCGGCCGCTTGCGCGGCGGCCAGTTGGGTGGTGGCTTTTTCCTCGGCAAAGACAATCACGGGGATGTGCGCGGTGGCCGGGTCCGTCTTTAAATCCGCGATGACCCGGGTGATATCCGCGCGGCTGGCCAAATCCGCCAGCACCACCATGGGCATTTCCCGTTGTGTGGTGGCCAGCAGAGTAGTGGCATCCGTGATGGCTTGGACCCGATAGCTCAAGTCCTGCAGGCGGTTGACCAACTGGGAACCGGGCATCAGTTTTTCGTAAAAGACGATGGCAAGGGGTTGCGTCATGCAAGCAGAGAAAAAAGCCTTAAAAACGCCCAAAATCTAAAAAATAAGGGGTAAAACCATGGGTGGAGTTGTAACCATGGGTGGAGTTGTAACCATGGGTGGAGATGTAACTATGGGGGGGGATGGGGATCGGACGGCTCAGGGCAGGTCGGTGTGGCCCATGAGGAAGCGGTCGCATTCGCGGGCGACACCCCGGCCTTCATTGAAGGCCCAGACCACCAGGCTTTGGCCGCGACGGCAGTCGCCTGCGGCAAAGACGCCCTTGATATTGGTATGGTACTTCTCGAACTCGGCCTTGGCATTGCTGCGGGGATCGCGTTCAATGCCCAGCGAGTCGAGCAACGGCTGTTCCGGTCCCAGGAAACCCATGGCCAGCAGCACCAGTTGGGCGGGCAGGACTTTTTCCGTGCCGGGCACATTTTTGGGGATGAACTGGCCTTTGTCGTTTTTGGTCCATTCCACCTGGACGGTATGCACGGCCTTGACGTGGCCGACGGCATCGCCTTCAAATTTGGTGGCAGTGGTGAGATACACGCGGGGGTCAGCGCCAAATTTATCGGCCGCCTCCTCCTGACCATAGTCCATCTTGTAAGTCTTCGGCCATTCGGGCCAGGGATTGTCTTTGGCGCGTTCCAACGGCGGTTTGGGCAGGATTTCCACCTGCACCAGACTCCGGCAACCGTGGCGCACCGAGGTGCCCACGCAATCCGTGCCGGTGTCGCCGCCGCCGATGACCACGATGTCTTTGCCCTCGGCGGTGATGAAATCGCCGTTTTTATGGCCGTCCAGCAAACTGCGGGTGTTGGCGGTCAGAAAATCCATGGCAAAATGAATGCCTTTCAAGGCCCGGCCCTCGATGGGCAGGTCGCGCGGCTTGGTGGCGCCGGTGGCGAGGACCACGGCATCAAACTCCTTCAGCAGTTTGTCCGCCGGATAATTTTTGCCGACCTCGGTGCCGCAGACAAATTTCACGCCTTCTGTTTCCAGAAGCTGGATGCGGCGGAGCACGACGTCTTTTTTATCGAGCTTCATGTTGGGAATGCCATACATGAGCAGGCCGCCGGGACGGTCGGCGCGTTCAAACACGGTCGCCTCATGGCCGGCCTTGTTCAACTGGGCGGCGGCACTCAACCCGGCCGGACCGGAGCCGATGATGGCGACCTTTTTGCCGGTGCGCTTCGCTGGCGGCTCGGGCTTGACCCAGCCGTGCTCCCAGCCATGGTCAATGATCTCGCACTCGATGTTCTTGATCGTGACGGCGGGATTGTTCATGCCGAGCACGCAGGAACCCTCGCACGGGGCGGGGCACACGCGGCCGGTGAATTCGGGAAAATTATTGGTCTTGTGCAGGCGCTCCAGCGCCTCCTGCCAGAGCCCGCGAAAGACGAGGTCATTCCACTCGGGAATGAGATTGTGAATGGGGCAGCCGCTGGCCATGCCGCTGACGAGCTGGCCCGTGTGGCAGAACGGAATGCCGCAATCCATGCAGCGCGCGCCCTGCTGGCGCAGATCCGCCTCGGGCAGGTGCAGGTGGAATTCTTTCCAGTCGGCAATGCGGGCGACCGCCGGACGGTCCGCCGGCACTTCACGTTTAAACTCCAAAAATCCGGTAGGCTTTCCCATTTGAATTTATTCTGTTATTAAAAATTGCTTCCGATGCCGGCCTGCCGCCGGCTCCATCATCCGGTGACTGACCACTTAATGGCCGCCCTTCACGTTTTCCTCGAAGGCCGCCATGACCGCCTCGTCGCCGGTCAACCCCTGGGATTGCACCTTCTTGAGCGAGAGCAGCACGCGCTTGTAATCCTGGGGCATGACTTTGACGAACTTGGGCACCAGGATTTTCCAGTCGGCCAGCACCTGCCCGGCGCGAACACTCTGCGTGTAAGATTGATGCCGCTTGATCAAATTCCAGACATCCAGAATCTCGTCCGTGTCGGTCAATTTTTCGAGACCGACAAGTTCCAGGTTGCAACGCGTGGCAAAATCGCCCGCCTCGTCCAGGATGTAAGCAACGCCGCCGGACATGCCGGCCGCGAAATTGCGCCCGGTTTTGCCCAGAATGACCACCTGGCCGCCGGTCATGTACTCGCAACCGTGATCGCCGACGGCTTCCACCACCGCGCTCACGCCGGAATTCCGGACGCCAAACCGTTCCCCGGCCATGCCGGCGACAAAAATCTCGCCGCTGGTCGCGCCGTACAGGGCCACGTTACCGATGATGATATTGTCCTGGGCGGCGAAGCTGGAACCGGCCGGCGGATACACAATCAGGCGTCCGCCGCTCAGGCCCTTGCCGAAATAATCGTTGGCGTCGCCCGCCAGCTCAATCGTCATGCCCCGCGGCATGAACGCGCCCAGACTCTGCCCGGCGCTGCCGTGGAACTTGAGATAAATGGTGTCATCGGGCAGCCCTTTGGGCCCGTACTTTTTCGTCACTTCGCTGCCGGTGATCGTGCCCACCACGCGGTTGACATTGATGATGGGCAGCTCGGCGCGCACTTTTTCGCCGCGCTGAATGGCGGGCTGGCACAACTCCAGAATCCGGGTGAGATCCAGGGATTTTTCCAGGCCGTGATCCTGATCCTGCTGGCGGTAGCGGCCCACTTCCGGCCCCACGTTGGGCTGGTGCAAAATGGAGGTCAGGTCCACGCCCCTGGCCTTCCAATGTTCAATCGCCTTCCACGGCACCAGCAAATCGGTGCGCCCGACCATTTCGTTCAGGGTTTTAATCCCGAGTTTGGCCATGATTTCGCGCAGTTCCTCGGCCACAAAATGCATGAAGTTGACCACGTAATCCGGCGCGCCGGTGAACCGGGCGCGCAGGCGCGGGTCCTGGGTGGCCACGCCCACCGGGCAGGTGTTCAAATGGCACACGCGCATCATGAGGCAGCCCAGCGCCACGAGCGGCGCGGTGGCGAACCCGAATTCCTCGGCTCCGAGCAGGGCGGCCACGGCCACGTCCCGGCCGGTCTTCAACTGGCCGTCGGCCTCCACGTAAATGCGGCTGCGGAGATTGTTCAGCACGAGGGTCTGGTGGGCCTCGGCCAGGCCGAGTTCCCAAGGACCGCCGGCATGTTTGATGGAGGACAACGGGCTGGCTCCGGTGCCGCCATCATGACCGCTGATGAGCACCACATCCGCATGGGCCTTGGATACCCCGGCGGCAATCGTGCCCACGCCCACCTCGGCGACCAGTTTCACGCTGACCCGCGCATGGCGGTTGGAATTCTTCAGGTCGTGGATCAACTCCGAGAGATCCTCGATGGAATAAATGTCATGGTGCGGCGGCGGGGAAATCAGGCCCACGCCGGCCGTGGTGCCGCGGGTGCGGGCGATTTCCGGGAACACTTTCTTGCCGGGCAATTCGCCGCCCTCGCCGGGTTTGGCTCCCTGCGCCATCTTGATTTGTAACTCGCGGGCTTCCACCAGGAACTGGCTCGTCACACCGAACCGGCCCGAGGCCACCTGTTTAATGGCCGAGTTCTTGGAGTCGCCGCGCTCGTTGGTCCAGGTGTACCGCGCCGGGTCCTCGCCGCCCTCGCCCGTGTTTGAGCGTCCGCCAATGCGGTTCATCGCAATGGCCAGCGCCTCATGCGCCTCCTTGCTGATGGAGCCGTAGCTCATCGCGCCCGTCTTGAAGCGTTTGACGATGGATTCCACCGACTCGACCGAGTCGAGCGGGATGGGCTGCTCCGCGTATTTGAAGTCCAGCAGCCCCCGCAGGGTGCAAAGATTCTTCGCCTGGTTGTTGATCAGTTCCGCAAATTCCTTGAATTTGGCGTAGCTCCCCAGCCGGCACGCAAGCTGCAACTTGTGAATGGATTGCGGGTTGAACAGGTGGAATTCACCCGTGTCGCGCCACTGATACTGGCCGCCGGCATCCAATTCGCCATTGACCTGGCGGTCCGGGTAGGCGTGACGATGCCGGGCCAGCGCCTCTTCGGCGATGGTTTCCAGGCTGATGCCCTGAATCCGGGACGGCGTCCAGGTGAAATACTTCGCCACCACATCCGTCGCGAGGCCGACCGCCTCAAAGATTTGCGCGCCATGATAGCTCTGGACGGTGGAAATCCCCATCTTGGCCATGGTTTTGACCACGCCCTTGACGGCCGCCTTGATGTACTTTTTGACGGCGGTCTGGTGGTCCAGGTTCAGCAACAGCCCCTGCCGGATCAGCTCGTCCAGGGTGTCGAAGGCGAGGTACGGGTTGATGGCGGTGCAGCCGTAACCAATCAGCACCGAGAAGTGATGCACCTCGCGCGGCTCGCCGGATTCTAGGATCAGCCCCACTTGAGTGCGGGTGCCGCTGCGAATCAAATGATGGTGCAGACCCGCCACCGCGAGCAGGGCGGGAATGGGCGCCAACGCCGGGCTGATGCCCCGGTCCGACAAGACCAGGATGTTGGCGCCGGCCTTGATGGCCTCGTCGGCGGCATGAAACAGCGTTTCCATGGCCGGTTGCAGGGCTTCCGCTCCGGCTGCCACGGGGAACAGGATGGGCAGGGTGACCGAATTGAAACCCGGCCGGTTGATGTGCCGCAGTTTTTCCAGTTCCTCGTTGGTGAGAATGGGATAATGCAGCTTGATCAGCCGGCAACTCAATTCCGTCGGCTCCAGAATGTTGCCCTCGCCGCCGACCATGACCTCGGTGGAGGTGATGATTTCCTCGCGGATGGGATCAATCGGCGGGTTGGTGACCTGCGCGAACAATTGCTTGAAATAATTGTAAAGCAGTTGCGGTTTGTTGGACAACACCGCCAGCGGAGTGTCCGTCCCCATGGAACCCAGGGGCTGCATGCCGTCCCGCGCCATGGGGCCGACAATAAAGCGCAAATCCTCAAACGTGTAACCAAACGCCTGCTGCCGGAGCAAAATGGTTTCCGGGTCCGGCTGGTGGTAATGCGGCGGCTCGGGGAGTTTGTCGAGCAGCACATGGCTGGCCTCCAGCCATTGCTTGTACGGCGCGGCCTTGGCATAGCGGTTCTTGATTTCCTCATCCGCGATGATCCGGCCCTGTTCAATATCCACCAGGAACATCCGGCCCGGTTGCAACCGGCCCTTGATGGCCACGCGCTCGGGCGCGATGGGCAGCACCCCGGCCTCCGAGGCCAGAATGACAACATCGTCCTTGGTCACGTAATAGCGCGAGGGCCGCAGACCATTGCGGTCCAGGCACGCGCCGATCATGCGGCCGTTCGTGAAGGCCATGGAGGCGGGACCATCCCACGGCTCCATGAGGCAGGAATGAAATTCGTAAAACGCGCGCCGGTCGGCGTCCATGCTCTCGTGATTTTCCCATGGCTCGGGAATCATCATCATCAT
>Ga0182012_10005852_pt1 | contig 12627 bp, 9 predicted proteins | sample 612S2SmetaG_FD_120486 | JGI IMG/M metagenome (GOLD analysis project Ga0182012, IMG submission 120486) | Permafrost microbial communities from Stordalen Mire, Sweden - 612S2S metaG | ecosystem: Environmental > Terrestrial > Soil > Wetlands > Permafrost | place: Sweden: Stordalen | collected...
AACGGCGTCATGGCCTTCCGCGACGACGCCCGCAAGAACGCCAAGATCACGCTGACCATCATCATTGCGCTGCTCTGCGTTCTGCTGCTTGGAATTGCACTCCTCTGCCGCGCCTACGGCGTTGCCGCGACCGACCCCGATGGCGCGCATTACGAGAGCGTCCTCTCCATGCTGACGCGCGCCGTGATGGGCCATGGCTGGTTTTACTACACCACCATCGCGTCAATCCTGCTGGTCCTCGCGCTCTCTGCCAACACCGCCTTCGCCGACTTTCCACGCCTCACCCGGGCCATCGCGCTCAACAACTTCCTTCCCCACGTCTTTCTGCTTCGCGGCCGCCGCCTGCTCTATTCCTGGGGGATTTACGTCCTGGTCGCGCTCACCGCTATCTTGCTCATCATCTTCGGAGGCGTCACCGACCGGCTCATCCCTCTCTACGCCATCGGCGCGTTCCTCGCCTTTACCCTTTCCCAGGCAGGCATGGTGGTTCACTGGTGGAAAAAAGGCGGTCCGCGCGGGCGCATGATCGTCAACGGCGTGGGCGCCGTCGCCACAGGCGTGACCACCTGCGTCGTTTTGGTGACCAAATTCATGTCCGGCGCGTGGATCACGGCACTTCTGATCCCCGCCATGATCCTGGTCATGCGTGCCGTCCGACGCCATTATGACCGCGTGGAACGCGAAACCGAACTCACGGAACCCATGGTCGCCGCGCATGTCGAAGAACCTATCGTCGTCATGCCCATTGACCGCTGGAGCCGCATCTCGGAAAAGGCGCTTTCCTTCGCCCTATCGCTCTCGGATGACGTGCGCTGCGTCCACGTCCAGAGCGGCGACGACCCCGATCCCATCAGCAACTGCTGGCAGGCGACTATCGTCGATCCGTTGGTCAGGGCCGGCAAACCGGTACCCCAACTGGTAATCCTCAAGTCGCCCTTCCGCTACATCCTGCAGCCCATGATCGATTTCATCCTCGCCATATGCACGGTCGACGAAGAGCAGCGGGTCTGCGTCCTCGTTCCGGAACTGATGGTTCGCCACTGGTGGGAAAACCTGATGCACAACCGCCGCGCCGATCTGCTCAAGGTTCTCCTCATGTTGCATGGCAGGCGCAACGTCGTGGTGATCAACGTTCCCTGGTATCTGGACCGGGAGAAGCATTGACCCGCAATTCCCCTTCCCTGGTCTACTCCGCGATGGAAGGGCCGTCCCGGCTCGGCCCAAGCTCGGACTGATAAGCTGAATAGGCATCGCCAGTTTGCCGTTTGCTCCGTCTAAGAGGAATCTACGGGTTCCATGCTGGCATCTGTCGCGACCTGATATCGACGATTTGGGATGGATTTGAGGAGAGTTTTGGTGAAGGGTAAGTTTCTGCTTTCTGCTATTGCTTTGATTTTGCCGATGTCCGCCGCCGCGCAGGTGGCAAAACCCGCTGCGACAGACCTGCCCGACAAGCTCCTGCGCTATGAGGTCTTTGCCGGTGTCGACTACTCGGGAGCCAACCAGGTCAAGAGCTCTTCGGCCCTGATCGGCGGCAACGGCGGCCTCAGCGCCAAGCTGGTCAAGTGGTTCGGCGCCACCGTCGACTTCGGCGACTACGCGACCTCCGCCACCAGTCACGGCCTGGTCAAGCCCAACCAGACCACCTTCCTCGCCGGCCCGGAGTTTTATATTCCCGCGGACAACCTCACCGGCTTCGTCCACGTTCTGATGGGCGGCGCGCACACCGGCGGCGTTACCGGGACCCCCGATGTCTCCTTCGCCATCGGCGGCGGTGGCGGATTCGAATACGCCTTCAACAAGCACCTGGCTCTGCGCGTCTCCGGAGACGGCATCCGTTCGTCCTTCCAGCAGGAGACGGGCGGCGTCACCTATGCCTCGCCGCACCCGCATACCAACGCCCGCGCCTCAGCCGGCGTGGCCTGGCACTTCTAATTGGGTCCGTGTTTTGAAAGGGCGCGGCTTTAGCCCCTGAGGAAATGGCGACGGGTGCCCTCGGTTGTTCCCTTTTTCACCTAATTATTGCAACGTCGCCAGCCAGTTCAGGACTGTCGCCTCCAGCGCGATGCGATGGTCGGAATAGCTATGGTCGGTGGCAAAATGCGCTTCCGTGACATGCGTGCTGCCCTGCTTCTTCACCGCTGTGGCCAGCATTTCCGCCTGCGGCGCCAGCCCATCGTCCGAGCTGACAATGAGCAATGGCCGGTTGGGGAACAGATTGGCGTACTGCAGGAAATCGTACTCCCGCCCATGCAGGATCAGCTCCTTGGCGAGACTTTCCCCGGTGCAGCCGGCCAGCGGCAGGATATCCTCGCGTTCGAGAGCCGCCGCCAGTTGCGGCACTGCGGCTTTCGGATCGGCGCCGTGCCCTGCATGATCGCCCATCAGCCCCATATCCGCGGCTGAAATCAGCGCCGTCCCCAGAATCGCCGGGTCGTGCGCGCCAGCGTACGCGGCCATCCAACCGCCCATGCTGTGGCCAATCAGCACCAAACGTTTCGGGTCGACATGCAGCCTCGCCGCGTTGTCTGAGTTGCGCAGATACGCAATCGCCGCCAACGTGTCTTCCATCGAATTGGCAAAGGAAAACGCACCCGGCGACCCCCAGCTTCCCCGGTAGTCGAAATACACCACACTCCAGCCGGCGCGCCGCACAGCCTGCGCCAGATCCAGATTCTTCTCATTGCCGGGAAACCCGTGCAGCAGGATCGCCACCGGATGCGGACCCTCGCCTGCTGCGAGATAAGCGATGGCGTTCAACTGCGCGCCATGGCTGGGAATCTGAATCGACTGCATCGCTGCCGGATGCGCCTTGTCCACCGGCGGATCGGTGCTGAGGGCAGCGGGAATCTGTTGCGCGGCGGCGGAAACGCTGAGAGCAAGAGAGCAAACAACCAAGCGAAGGATCGGCATAGAAGCCATTGTGCGGGATGAACCGGGCAAAGGTCTATGGGGTCTATGGTTCGCTATTCCTGATGCAGCGCCCGCGCCACATCCAGCTTCAGCGCCCGGCGCGCCGGCAGCAACGCGGCGACGGCAAATATCCCGATCAGAAGAGCGATCGCCGCCGCATAACTGAGCGGATCGAGGTTGCTGACGCCGTAGAGCATTCCGCGAAGGACCTGCGATACCACTGCGGTTGCCGCCGCGCCGGCAATCAGGCCAAGGACCACAGGCCAGGAAAACTGGCGCAGAATCGCTCCCAGCAGTTGCATTCGGGAAGCGCCGAGCGCCAGTCGAATCGCAATCTCACGCGTACGCTGCGAAACGCTGTACGCCACCAATCCGACAATCCCCAGTCCAGCCAGCAGCGCCGCCACAAACCCCAGCAGGCTGATGATCATGGCAATATTCCCCGCCGACTGCGTCTCCCGGTGGAACTCACCCTTGAGCAGACGAACCTCCGGAAACAGCTTTGGATCGAGGTTCTGCGCGATCGAACGCAGCGCCGGAGTGAGGCCATCCGGTACGCCGGAGGTACCCACCAGCACCGTCAGGTCTGCCATATCCTCTTCGCGTGCTGCGTGGTAAAGCTCCACCGTATCGCCGTCGCGCATGTCCATCATCCGGGCATTGGCCACCACGCCAATCACCACGTCTCCTGGACCTGAGCCGCTGGCATCCTGCTTGCCCAGGGGATCTTCCCCGGGCCATTGCTTCTGCGCCAGCGAGTCGCTGATGATGACGGCATGCTGCTCCCCGGGCAGAAAATTGCGGCCCCGCATCAACGGCACCTGCATGGTCTGAAAGAAACTCGGATCAACGGTGAATGGGAAGATGGAGACCAGGTGCCCGTTGATGGTGTTCGATATTTTCGAGACCTTGTTGTGTCCCAGAGGCTGCATGGAAGTCAGAGCTACCGAGGTCACTCCGGGAATCTGCTGGACGCGCTGACGAAACTGCTCCAGAAAATTGCGCGCATCCGCCGGCTTATAGCCATGTGTTCCCAGGTCGGGATCGACGGCCACCACCTGCTCGAATCCAAAGCCGGGGTTGGCATAAAGCGCATGTTCCGCCGCCCGCACCAGCAATCCGGCCACAATCAGCAGCAGACAGCTCGCCGCAATCTGCGCCCCCAGCAGAATCTGCCGGATGATCGTCCTGCGCTGCCGCTGCCGGGCAATCTGCATCGCCGGAGCCAGCCCGAAGAACACCGCCGCAACCAGCCCGACTGCAACAGTGAACAAAATCACGCGCCAGTCCGGCGTAGCCGTCATCCACAACGGCGCATTGGCGCGGGCCATGAAAATCCGCAGGGTTGCGTAACCCAGAAAAAGCCCGGTAGCCGAGCCAAGCGCGGAAAGCAGCAGGCTCTCCGTAAAGAGCTGGCGGAAAATCCTGCCGCGCCCTGCCCCGATCGCCACGCGGATGCCGATCTCATGTTCGCGCGAGACGCCCCGCGCCAGAAGCAATCCGCCCAGGTTGGCGCACGCCACAACAAGGATGAGAAACACCAGCGAGCCCACCGCGGACATGATCATCACCGTATCCTTCTCCAGAATCTGATCGTGGCCGCCCGGGTCGGCGCGAATGTACTCCTTGTCCCAGATGTCCTTCGGATACTGTTTGCGCAGCTCGTTGGTCAGTCCCAGCAACTCCTGCTCCGCGGCTTTGGCCGTGACTCCGGGCGCAAGCCGCCCCCACATCTCCATATCGCCACTGGAACCGGTGGGAGCCAGGGTCGTGTTGCCATCCAAAAAGTACGGTAGCTTTTGCAAAGGCATCCACAGGTCCGGATGAGCGCTTCCCAGCGCAGCCAGCGCATACGGCGTCACGCCAATTACGGTAGCCGGCTTCCCGTTGATATGAATCACCTTGCCGACTACACCTGTGTCGCTCCCGTAACGCCGCTGCCACAATCCATAGCTGAGCACCACTACGGGCGATGCTGCCGGCGTGTCGTCCCTCGCTGCATCGATGAGGCGTCCGACCTCCGGACGTGTCCCCAATTCCTGAAAGTAGTTGCCCGTGACATAGTAGGCCAACTTCGATTCCATATCCTCTTCAAGACGCTGCCCGCCCAACCCGAAAGTACCCATCACCGCGGACAAGGTTCGCGCGTGGTCGCGATAAAACATCATCGAAGAGTAGGAAATCGAATTGGTCGAAGCATCCGGAGACCGCCGCTGCAGCCGGACGATCGACTGAGGGTCGCGGATCGGCAAATACTGCAAGACCATCATGTTGAAGAGGCTGAAAGCAGTGATATTGACGCCAATCCCAATCGCCAGCACCATCACCGCCGTCAGCGTAAATCCCGGAGAACGCCGAAGCGTCCGAGCCGCGTAGCTCAAGTCCTGCACCAACCGGTCGATCCAAGTCCAGCCCCAGGCCTCGCGCGCCTGTTCCTGCAAGCGATCCGGATTGCCAAAGCTGCGCCGGGCCTCCGGCTTGCCTGCACGTACAGACATCTCGCGATGGAATTCCATCTCCGACTCAAGCTCCCTGCGGCGGCGGTTGCGGGTGAGCAAATAGCCAATGCGGCGAAGCATTTCCAGAATCGTTTCCATCGGATTCCCTTTCCTTCCAACCAAGTTCACGCAGTGCGCAACACGGATTGAATCGCCTCGGTCACTCGCGCATAGTCCTCGAGCTCGGTTTCCAGCTGCTTTTGGCCGGCCGGCGTGAGCCGGTAAAAGCGGACTTTACGGTTGGTCTCGGAAATCCCCCACTCTGCGCTCGCCCAGCCCTTTAGCAGTATCTTCTGCAACGCCGGGTAGAGAGAACCCTCCTCGACCTCCAGAACTTCGCTCGAAAGGACGTGAATCCGCTGCGCAATCGCATAGCCGTGCAGCGGACCGGAGTGGAGCACCCGCAGGATCAGCATGGCCAGCGCGCCGGAAGGCATACCAGATTTAGGCGTATCGGATTTAGGCATACGAAACATAGGCATAGATTATCTATACCTGTAAAACGTGTCAAGAATTTTCCTTCGAATTTCGAAACGATATGGGACGCCACGCGACTATACTCACGGATTAAGTTCAGGGGAACGTAGAACAAACACACGAAGACGTCGCCGCGAAAGGTAATATGGCAGACGACCTGAATCTGGCGGGACTCACTAAAATCGTCACCGCGCTCACGGCCATGGCTTACGCCACAGGCGTGGTGGCCATCAATACCTATCTCCACGAACTGGGTATCGCGGATTTCTCCTTTGCCAAGCCCAAGCTGCTGCTGGCCGGGATAATGATCCTCTTTTCCCTGCTCCTGCTCTCCTCGCACCTGTTCTTCCTGGCGTGGTCGCTGGCCAGCCGTCACGGGCCAGTCGAGCGCTCGCTCCCGCCACTCAAGTGGATTGGCGCCTGGGCGCTCGTTTTCCTTCTTCTGCTGGTTGGCGCGTCCGCTCTCTTATGCTTCCAAACCAACGCCGGCCTCGGCCAGATCACCGTCCACCAAGCCCGAGAGACCATCGCGGCCGGGTCCCATCTCTTCCGCGTACGAGCAACCCTGCGAGTGGCCTCCGAGGTCTACCTCCCCGTGGTCCTCGCAGCCATCTTCGTCTATATCGCCACGCGCATCTTTGACCGGGCAAAGTTGCGCTGCGACCGCCTGCGTGCCAGTCTGGAGCAGTTCTATATGCTTATCGCGCTGGCTTGCATTTCCATCTCCATCATTGGCTATATCTACATGTTCACGCGTACCTTCTATCCGGCCATTCCGCAGGAATTCGGAGGCGGCAAACCCTACTACGAGAGCCTTGCGATTGAAGAGGCGGAGCGATGCAAATTGCAGCAGATTGGCGTGCCGTTTGAAGATAAACAGCCCGAGATCACCAAGCCGCTACCGGTCCTGCATGAGACCGACGCACTACTGGCCGTATGGCTGCGATGCCCGGATAAGAAGGACTGCAACAACGGAAGAGCCAGTTCCGACGAAGCGCATTATGTCGTCGTCCAGATCGGCAAGAGCGCGATCAGTTCAACCCGCGCCTATGACAGCGCAAACGAAGCCCTGGTGGTTCCCTTTGAGCCCCCGTGCAAAGCCGCGGTCACGGCACCGACCGGCACTCCATAATGTCCGCAACGATTGTTCCTGAAGTGGCTTTGTCATACTGAGGGCAGCGAAGGATCTGCTTTTCAGCCGGGTCAGGTCACGCCGGCGGCAGCTCGCCAATATCTTCGTTCCAAACTTCCGGATCGCCCTGAATATATCCAGCCATCAGGTCGATGCAAGCCTGGTTGTCGAGATCGATCACGCGCACTCCGTTTTCCCGCAGCCACTCGATTCCGCCTTTGAAATTGCGGCTCTCGCCCACCACCAGCGTGCCAATCCGGAACTGCCGTACCAGTCCGCTGCAATACCAGCAAGGCGCCAGCGTGGTCACCATCACCAGGTCGCGATAGTTGCTCTGCCGGCCGGCGCGCCGAAAGGCATCCGTCTCGCCGTGGATCGACGGGTCGCCCTCCTGCACGCGGCGATTATGTCCGCGGCTGATGAGCGCGCCATCCTGTGCAAAAAGTGCCGCGCCGACGGGAATTCCGCCCTCGGCGTGGCCCAGCCTTGCCTCGTCCAGCGCCACTTCCAGCATTTGCAGGTAGAGCGCCCGGACCGGGTGAGGCAACAAATTGTCGTCGAAAGTCGTCATGTCAGATATAACGAGAATACGGCATGGAAGCCGGAGTCCGAGTCGCGCCGCATGCGGACTCGTTCTCGCGCTACACGCCGGGCTGGCGTATCGTTTACGATGAGCCAGAGGGGATCGATCCGGAGGTGAACATGGCAGACGAATCTAAATCACGCATAAATTTAAAGGAAGACCAGCATTTGCTGGAATTGGAACCCGCCACAGAATCGCTGAGCCTCGCCGAAAGGGCCGCGAAGGCGATGCTGAGCCGCCGCAGTTTCCTCTCGGGACTAGGCGCTGCCAGCCTTGTGGCCGGCGCAGCACCACTGGCCATGGCCGAGCCGGCCAGCGCCCCAGCCGCCATGCAGGAGGCTCCGGCAGCCCTCCTGTCCACCACCATCAACGGCAAAAAGTACGATCTTGCCGGCTTGGAACCCCGCGTCACGCTGCTCGACCTGGTGCGTGAGCGCCTATACCTCACCGGGACGAAAAAGGGCTGCGACCACGGCCAGTGCGGCGCCTGTACGGTGCACGTCAACGGCCGCCGAGTAAATTCCTGCCTGACCCTCGCCGTGATGACCGCCGGTAAGGAAGTGACCACCATTGAAGGCATCGGGCAGCCGGACAATCTCCACCCCATGCAGGCCGCATTCATCGAGCACGACGGCTACCAGTGCGGCTACTGCACCTCCGGCCAGATCATGTCCGCCGTGGCGCTCGTAAAGGAGCCCATCGGCCCCACCGATCAGGACGTGAAAGAGGGCATGGCCGGCAATATCTGCCGCTGCGGAGCCTATCCCAACATCGTTGCCGCCGTCCAGCAGGTTCGCGGCCACGCCGTAAATTCGTAAGGCCCACCCTAGCCACTGAAACAGAACCTCGAAGAAGAATCAGGGGGAATATATGCAGAACTTTACGTATACACAGCCGCTCTCCGTCGACAAAGCCGTCGGCTCCAGCGGCAAATTTATCGCAGGCGGCACCACTCTGGTTGACCTGATGAAGCTGGGCGTCGAAACGCCCGCCGCGCTGGTGGATGTCACCGCGCTGCCGCTCGATCAGGTCGAAGTGCTGCCGAACGGCGGCCTGCGCATCGGCGCCATGGTCCGTAACAGCGACCTCGCTAACCACCCCGAAGTGCAGAAGAACTACGCCGTGCTCTCGCAAGCACTGCTCTCCGGCGCTTCGCCGCAGTTGCGCAACATGGCCACCACCGGCGGCAACCTGCTGCAGCGCACCCGCTGCCCGTACTTTCGCGACCCCAGCTCCGGCGCCTGTAACAAGCGCAATCCCGGCACCGGCTGCGCAGCCATCGAAGGCCACCACCGCACCATGGCCATCCTGGGCACCAGCGAGCATTGCATTGCCACCCACCCCAGCGACATGTGCGTTGCCATGACCGCCCTGGAAGCAATGATCTTTATCGAAGGCCCCAAAGGCAAGCGCAGCGTCGCTATCGGAGACTTCTACAAGCTCCCCGGCGATACCCCGCACATCGAAAACGTCCTCGAACCCGGCGACCTGATCACCCACGTCGAACTCCCGCCCGCGCCCGGAAAAAATCAGGTCTATCTCAAGCTGCGCGACCGCGCCAGCTACGAATTCGCGCTAGCCTCAGCAGCCATCGTGGCCAAAGTCGAAGGCGGACACATTCGCTCCGTCCGCGTAGCCATGGGTGGAGTCGGTACGCGCCCCTGGCGCGCGCATGAGGCCGAGGCACTGCTCACGGGCAAACCCGCAACCGCAGAGCACTTCAAGATCGCCGCGGAAGCAGCACTCAAAAGCGCGAAGACGCACCCGGAAAACAGCTTCAAGGTGGAACTCGCCCGTCGCGGCGTAGTCCGCGCCCTGAAGATGGCTACCGCGTAATACTCGTCGGACCGCAAGGAGAAAGACCATGGCAAGAACATTCGATGCAGTCGACCAGATGGGGAATGTAGTCGCCGGCGCCGCAATCATCGGCGCCGCCGTTCCGCGCATCGACGGGCCGCTCAAGACCACCGGCTCCGCGCAATACTCGGCTGACTACCACTTCGCCAACATGTCCCACGCCGTCGCCGTGCAGAGCACCATCCCCAGCGGCCGCATCCTTAAAATCGACCCCTCCGCCGCGGAAGCGATGCCGGGCGTCGTCCTCGTGCTACATCACGGCAACATCGGCCAGCTCTACCGCACCGTCCCCGGCGACCAGGACGCCACCAACAGCGAAATCCGCGCCCCTTTTGAAGATGAGGTCGTCCGCCACTGGGGCCAGTACGTCGCCGTCGTAGTCGCAGAAACTTTTGAGCAGGCAACAGCGGCAGCCCAAGCCGTAAAAGTCGATTACGAACCTGCTCCTGCCGACCTTCGCGTCTCGTTGGACGATTTCAAGGGCAAGCGTAAATCCGTCTCCAGGCGCGGCGACCCCGACGCGGCCTTCGCCAAAGCCCCGGTCAAGATCGACGCTACCTATATCACTCCCAACGAAACGCACAACCCCATCGAGATGCACGCCTCCGTCGCCGTCTGGGATGGCGACCGCGTCACCCTCTACGAAACCTCGCAGGGCGTCGTCAATCACCGGGTGGTGATGGCCCAGGTGCTCGGCCTGCCGGTTGAGAACGTCCGCGTCGTCACCCGCTTCCTCGGTTCCGGCTTCGGCGGCAAGCTTTTTCCCTGGCCGCACACGGCGATGGCCGCGGTCGCCGCGCGCAAGCTCAACCGCCCTGTCAAGCTCAGCCTCAACCGGAAGATGATGTTCTCAAACGTCGGCTACCGCCCGCGCACCGAACAGCATATCCAGCTCGGAGCCACGCCCGAAGGCAAGCTGCTCGCCCTGCGCCACGACTACCTCAATGTCACCAGCCAGCTCGACGACTACGACGAAGGCTGCGGCGAGGCCACGCCTTACCTCTACAGCGTCGCCAACCTCGAGATCACCAGCGGCCTCGTCCGCCGCCACGTCGGCGCGCCCATGTACATGCGTGGACCCGGCGCGGTTCCCGGCCTTTACGCCTTGGAAGCCGGCATGAACGAGCTGGCCGACGCGCTCAAAATAGATCCGCTCCAGCTTCGCCTCATCAACGACGCCGAAAAGGACGAAGGCACCAACATGCCATTCTCCTCGCGCCACCTGAAAGAGTGCTACGAGACCGGCGCAAAGAAATTCGGCTGGGAGAAGCGCACCGCTGGAATCGGCTCCATGCGTCGCGACGGCAAAATCCTCGGCTGGGGACTGGCCGGAGCAAGCTGGGTCGCGCTCTCCCTGCCCTGCACCGCTTCCGTCGAGCTCTGCGCCAATGGCCGCGTTTGCGTTCGCTGCGGCACCCAGGACATCGGCACGGGCACCTACACCGTCTTCGCCCAGGTGCTGCACGAGAAGATCGGCATCCCGATGGATCGCATTGACGTGATCCTCGGCGACAGCGCCCTGCCCACCGGTCCTATGTCCGGCGGCTCCATGGTGACCGGCTCCGTCTTGAACGCCATCTCCGGCGCCTGCACCGGCGTCATGACCAAGATGCTGGCGCTCGCTGCCGGTACGCCAGGCTCGCCCGTCGAAGGCGCAGACGTGAAGACTCTGGCCTTTACCCAGGGCAAAATTCACAAGCAGGACGCGTCGTTCCAAACCGGAACCAGCTTCAACGACGTCCTCACCATGGCCAGGCTCAGCGGCCTGAGCGCCGAGGGCAAGAACACTCCTTCCTGGGAAGACCCCAAAGCCAAAGGCGTCTCGCTGCACTCCTACGGCTGCCAGTTCGTCGAGGTCGAGTGGGAGCCGGACATCGCCCGCCTGCGCGTCAGCCGCGTGGTCACGGTCATCGACGGCGGCCGCATCATCAACCGCCGCGCCGCCGCCAACCAGGTTATGGGCGCAGTCGTGATGGGCGTGGGTATGGGCCTGCTGGAACAGACCGTCTACGACCAGCGCACCGGCCAGCCCATCAACGGCAGCATGGCCGACTACCTGATGGCCACCTGCCCTGACGCGCCGCAAGTCGACGTGACCTTCCTCGAATATCCCGACCCCGGCATGGGCGAGTACGGCGCGCGCGGCATCGGCGAAATCGGCCTGGCCGGCGTCGCCCCGGCCATCACCGCAGCGGTCTACCATGCTACCGGCGTCCGCGTACGCGAACTGCCCGTGCGCATCGAAGACCTGCTCAATTCCGACATTCGCGAGGTATAAGCCGCCAGTCTATGACCGATCTCGACCAAATTTTGCCGCTCTGGCAGGAGCTTCGCGCCAACGGAACTCCCTACGTGCTGGCCACGGTAGTCGAGGTCGAGGGTTCAGGCTACCGGAAGCCCGGCGCGCGCGTGATGATCGCCGCCGACGGCCGACGGGCCGGAACCATCAGCGGCGGATGCCTCGAGGCAGAAGTCGCCCGCAAAGCCTTCTGGCACACCAGCGACGGCCCAGCCATACGCCATTACTCCACCAGCCCCGAAGACGGCGAAGTCCCGTTCGGCATGGGCTGCGGCGGCGTAGTCCACGTGCTACTGGAACGTCCCGAGACCGCAGAGCCGATGCTCGAACGTCTAGCAGCCCACTATGCCGACCGCACACCGCTCGCAGTTGCTACCATTCTCGACCGCGACGGCATCGGCGAACGAGCCTTCTGGCCGCGATCCAGCGAGGAAGTACCGGACGCCGCCGATTCTGCCGCGCTCCAAGAGCTGGCACGCCAGGGATACGAAGAGCAATCGAGCTTCTCCAACACCATCGCCCAGGATGGCGGCGAGCCGGTCCCCGTCCGCGTCGAATGGAATGCTCCCCGCCCCGGACTTTTCGTCTTCGGCGCCGGCGACGACGCCATCCCTCTGGTCAGGCTGGCCCGGCAGATGGGTTGGTATGTCTCGGTTGCCGACGGGAGATCGAATCTCGCCACGCAAGCGCGTTTCCCTGAGGCTCACGAGGTCCACGCCCTGAAGCCAGGCGCACTGCCCAGCTTCAACCTGCGTTCGGCAGACGCAGTTGTCCTGCTGACTCACAGCCTGGAGCAGGACACGCGCATCCTCGGCTCACTGATCGAAGAGGACCTGGCCTACATCGGTGTCCTCGGCCCGCGTCGCCG
>Ga0182012_10005853_pt1 | contig 12625 bp, 10 predicted proteins | sample 612S2SmetaG_FD_120486 | JGI IMG/M metagenome (GOLD analysis project Ga0182012, IMG submission 120486) | Permafrost microbial communities from Stordalen Mire, Sweden - 612S2S metaG | ecosystem: Environmental > Terrestrial > Soil > Wetlands > Permafrost | place: Sweden: Stordalen | collected...
AGGTGGGCGATAAGCTGCAAGAACCGGTCCCTCAGGGGCTAAAGCCCTCTCATGTTTTCAGCCACTTGCGGCACGACTGAAGTCGTGCCCTTTCAAATCAACAGGAGTTTTTATACAGGTTCTAAGACCGTTTGGATTGGTAGTCTCCCAGGTCTCAAAATCGAGACCCTTCGACCTTGCTCAGGGCAGGCTCTGGGGCACCCAGATTTGTGGGCGAGATTACGAAATCACCCCGTCAGGGTACGAGGTCTGTGGCCGCGTGATTTCGTGCGTCGAGGTTCGTGCTCAGGTGTCAACATCGAGATCCCCTTCGCCCTTCAGAAAGTGGGAGAAAGCACGCACTTTGGGCGACAATCCAAACTGAGCACCTTCGGCGCCATTCCCATGACGGTCGGCGACTGTAAAATGGGCGGGTGGATTCGACACGGCAGCGGTTTTATACTCTCCTATAGAGGGAACAAAGATCGATGTCGAAACGTGAATTTCAAACCGAAGTCAACCAGTTGCTGCAACTGATCGTCCACTCTCTCTATTCGCATCCCGAGATCTTTCTTCGCGAACTCATCTCCAACGCCTCCGATGCGCTGGATAAGCTTCGCCATCTGACCCTTGTCGATGAAGCATACAGGGTACTCCCATTCATTCCCCGGATCGATCTGGAACTCGACGAGGAGAAGCATACCCTTACCGTCGCCGACACGGGCATCGGCATGAACGAGGAGGATCTGGTCTCGCATCTGGGCACCATCGCCCGCTCCGGAACCAAGAACTTCCTCTCGCAGCTCTCGGGGGACGCCAAGCGGGACTCGAACCTGATCGGCCAGTTTGGCGTCGGCTTCTACAGTGCCTTCATGGTTGCCGATCGCATTGAAGTTGTTTCCCGCAAGGCCGGCGAAGATCGGGCCTGGCGTTGGGTCAGCGATGGCAAGACGGGTTTCGACATCGAACCCGCAGAGCGCGGTGTCGCCGGTACAACCGTGCTTCTTCACCTCAACGACGAAGGCAAGCAGTATGCCAATAGCTGGCGCTTGCAGGAGATCGTGAAGAAGTATTCCAACCACATTGCTTTTCCGATCTTCCTCACCTACGACAAGAGCGATTGGAACGCGGACGAGAAGAAATCTGTCAAGACCCGCACCACCGAGCAGGTCAATGTTGCCAGTGCCCTTTGGCGCCGGCCAAGAAATGAAATCACCGAAGACGATTACAAGGAGCTCTACAAATCAATCACCGGCGATTCGGAGGATCCTCTCTTCTGGTTTCACACCAAGGCCGAAGGAAGCCTTGAATACACCACTCTTTTCTATGTGCCTTCGCAAGCGCCCCTTGACCTCTACCAGGCTGAATACAAGGTGGGCGTCAAGCTCTACGTGAAACGCGTCTTTATCATGGACGACGCCAGGGAGCTCTTACCCCAGTATTTGCGATTCGTTCGCGGCATCATCGACAGCGAAGATCTTCCGCTTAATGTCAGCCGCGAAATCCTTCAGCAGAACCGCGTGCTCGCCAGTATTCGGACCGCCAGCGTCAAGAAGATCCTCACCGAGTTGAAGAACATCGCGGCGAGTCAGCCCGACCGGTATCTCAAGTTCATCACTCAGTACAACCGTCCGTTAAAGGAAGGCCTCTACGGCGACTTCGCCAATCGGGAGACGCTGCTGGATCTCATCCGCTTCAAGTCCACCAAGGTGGAAGGCCTTACCAGTCTCGCCGACGTGAAGTCCCGCATGAAGGACGGACAGAAGGGCATCTACTACATCACCGGCGGCGCCGAATCGCTGCTGCGCACATCGCCGCTGCTCGAGATTTACAGGAAGAAGGATATGGAAGTTCTCATCCTCGATGACGACGTCGATGAAATCATCTTCTCCGGCGTCGACAAATATGGCGAAATCGACCTCAAGGCGGTGAATAAAACCTCCACCGGCGAGGACCTGAAGGACGAAGCCGAACCCGACAAGGCCGAAGCGCTGAAGCCGCTGCTGGTCAAGCTGAAGGCAATCCTCGGCGATCGCGTGAAGGATGTGCGCGTCTCCGTGCGGCTTGCCGACAGCCCTTCGTGCATCGTTTCCGACGAAGAGGAGCCTTCCCTGCAAATGCAACAGATGTTGCGCGCCATGGGCCAGAAAGAAATGCCTGCGCTCAAGCCCACGCTCGAAATCAATCCCGACCACGAAATTGTGAAGAAGCTGCTTGCGCGCCCTGACGATGCCGTCGCCGAGGACGCAGCCTGGCTGCTTCTTGACCAGGCTCTTCTCATGGAAGGCGTACCCCTGCAGGACCCCAGCGTCTTTGTCCGGCGTCTCAACCGCATCCTCAATCTTTCCATTTAGCGTTGTTTCAATGTGCTCGGGGGAGGATCGGCGACCTACTGTCCCGGGGCAGAATTGTCTCTCGGGAAATGAAGGAGTTGACCACCCATGCTTCCCACCTTGGAGCGGCAAGATACCGGGCCGGGTAAAGGCTGGAAAGTCAGAAGAGGGTAAGTGAGCCGAAGAGTTTGTCCGATCGGACGCAGTCTGTTACGCGTGCCGGTCCGTTCTTTGAACAGATTCGGATTGACATGGGAAAGCGCCGAGTCTAGTACATATTAGTATCAGGCTAGCCATGTACGATTCCCCAAAATCCGATGATCCTCTGTTGACTACGCTCCTCGTTACAGTCAAAGTAGGCGGTACCGCCGATAGAGATTACGCATTCAAGGCGCTATTCAAGATTGGGCGCACTGAGGAATGCGATGTCTGCATCAAGAACGAGTTTGTCAGCCGGCTCCATGCCAGTGCTTTCATCGAGAATGGCGAATGGTGGTTGATCGACAACAACAGCAGTAATGGCGTCTACGTCGGCGATACCCGGATTCCACGCTTGCAACTGAACGAAGGCACGGTCGTTCGTCTGGGCATTCAAGGGCCCGAGCTCCGGTTCAACATCGTAAGACCCGTTGTTGTGCGCCGGCCCGTGGCCGACACGAAGCTGGATAAGTCCGAGTACGCCAAGCATTACTTCGGCAAAGGTGACCAGAAGCGCGCGGCGGGTGAGCATACGATGCTGATCCGAACGGTATTTGCCGAGGTTCAGAAGAAACAGAAGCGCAAATACGGTGGAGTGATCGTGGCTCTGGCCGGAGTGATGGTGTGCCTGGGAGGCATCGCGCTGTACGAGCACCAGGAGGCGGCCAAACAGCGAACGATGGCGAAGGAAATCTTCTACTCGATGAAGGCCCTGGATATCGACATCGCGAACCTGCAGGATGCGGTGAAGGCGTCGAATAACCAGCAGGGCATGGATCAGATCAAGAGGATTGAAGCGCAGCGCGGGGAGATGGAAAACAGCTATGACCACTATCTCGCAAGCTTGCATGTCTACAGTCCAAAGATGTCGGAGCAGGATCGGCTAGTGCTTCGGGTGGCAAGAATATTCGGAGAGTGCGAGCTGGATATGCCGCCGGATTTCGTGGCCGAAGTGAACAAGTATATAAAGCTATGGCAGTCTTCGGGCCGGATGGAGAGGGCGATTACCAAGGCCCGTGCGAATAACTATACGACTACAATTTCCCGTGAGCTTCTGGCCGAGGGACTGCCGCCGCAGTTCTTTTATCTGGCATTGGTGGAGAGCGACTTCGATCCGTACATTAGTGGCCCCGAGACCCGCAAGGGATACGCGAAGGGAATGTGGCAGTTCATTCCAGATACGGCGGTGAAGTATGGGTTGCATCTTGGACCGCTTGTCGATATGCCTCGGCCCGATACATTGGACGATCGGCATAACTATGAGCGAGAGACTGTCGCTGCGGCTCATTACTTGAAAGATCTCTATGGAAGCGACGCGCAAGGTTCCGGTTTGCTAGTAATGGCGTGCTACAACTGGGGCGAAGACTACGTCCTGCCGCTGGTTCGAAGCATGCCGGCGAACCCCAGGGACCGGAACTTCTGGATGCTGCTGCAGAACCATAGAGACAAGATTCCCAAGGAAACGTATGACTATGTCTTCTATATCGTGTCTGCCGCGGTGATCGGGGAGAACCCTCGGCTATTTGGGTTTGATTTCGACAATCCGTTAATGAATTTGAATGCTCAGGCGCAGGTAAATGCGCAACTGCTGCGGGTGACCCGTCGCCGTTCACACCGCCCTGGACAGCACGCCCCTGGGGCCGGATTAGCAGGTGTGGTTGAGAATCGAGGCCAAGGGGTTACTCATCGCTACGTTCGCTGTTTGGAAGCTGCGGCAACCATCAGCCAAATGTGGCACGCTGAGAAACCGGCCATTCGCTCACAATCTGTTGTTGGATTACCGGCCATGCGGGGGTTACCTGTCGATCAACAGTCCCGCTCGCCTTCGCCATGGATGATTTTTTCGTTGCTCTGAAGCTCCCGCTGCCTGCATTACGATGCGCTTTCCTATATCTTCGAATAAAGTAGCTGCGTCGAGAGTATCAGGCATCTCTTGTCTTGTTTGCGCTATCTGTCTGTACACGAGTAGCAGGGGTCGATGGAGGCCTGTATCAAGGGTGTGTCGGCAAGACGGGCGCCCAGCGCCATCCAGCGGATCGCGGGCATGTTGGCAAATGTCGGCGTGCGCACGTGTACCCTGCTCGGATTTCTGGAGTTCTCTTTCCACGAAACGCTGTACATGACTTCCCCGCGCGGCGCCTCGACGCGGCTGACGGCCGTTCCGGCGGTGAAGACGATCTTGCCGTCGTCGACGTGAATCTCGCCGGGCGGCATCTTGGTAAGCGCCTGGCGCAGAATGCGGCAGCTCTCCATGATTTCAAGCGCACGCACCAACAGGCGGGCACGCACGTCGCCATCCGTCTGAACCGGCACGTCGAATTCAAGTTCGGAATAGGCTGCGTAGGGTGCGGCGCGGCGAATGTCCTGGGGCAGTCCGGAAGCTCTTGCCGTAGGGCCAACGACACCGCATGAGATCGCCTTCTCGCGGGTCAGGACGCCGATGCCCGCGCATCGCGACTGCGCCGTTGTGCTGGTGGTGAAGATGGGGATGACAGTGCGGACCATCTCTCTCTCGAGTTGGTCGATCACGGACAGCAGCGCCAATGGGTCTTCAATGTCGCGATTGACCCCGCCAATGCGGTTCATCGAGTAGTTGACGCGGTTTCCCGAGATGGCCTGAAGCGTGTCCATGACCTTCTCGCGCAGGGCGAAGCAGGTCATGAACATGGTTTTGAAGCCCATGAGCTTGGCGGCGATACCCGCCCAGAGCACATGCGAGTGGAGGCGTTCCAGTTCCGCCATCACGACACGAATATAGAGCGCGCGCGGGGGAGGCTTGAGGCCGGTCAACTGCTCCATTGCCTGACAGAGAGTGAGCGTATGGATGTTGGAGCAGATTCCGCACACGCGCTCCATCAGTGCGATAACCTGGATGTAGTTTCGCGTTTCGGCAAGATGCTCGATGCCGCGAAAATTGAAACCGATATGCAGCTTGACGTCGCAAATGGTTTCGCCTTCGCAGATCATATCCATCTTGTACGGCTCTTCCAACGCCGGATGGTAGGGGCCCATTGGAATCTTGTAGCTCATACGACCTCCTCGCGCAGGTTCACTCCCGGCGTGTCATCCTGGCGCAGCAGAAGCGGTTCGTACTCGCGGCCAACAAAGTTCAAAGCGAAGCCTTCATGGACTTCGCGCTCGATCCAGTCCGCAGCTTCGCAGAGGTCGTAGATGCTGTCGATCGAATTGCCGGAAACGAAAAAGGGAAAGCCCAGCAACTGACCGTCGAGGTCCCAGTGATACTCCAGGCGAAAGCCTTCGTCGCCCGGCAACTGATAAGCAGTGATGGTCACGAAGCGGGCATTCAGGGCGTTCATCTGCCTTGCCAGTTCGCGCACTTCCAATGAACCGGTACGCAGCCAGTACACGCCGTTTTTTTCGACCCAGGGTTCGGCGATTCCCAACCTTTCCGGTATGCTCTCAAGCGCTGTCATTGTGCGTCTCCCTTGGTGGGTTGCTTGGTTCGATCGCCGGCAGGCGGCGGTGCCGCTGCGCCGTTCTTGGGAGCGGGTGGCTTGCGCGCGAGAGTGTATGAAGTCTTCAAATTCCCGATGGTCAGATACACGGGCGGACACGAGGGCTCCTGGCTCAGCGCATGAGTCTTGCAGCCTTCCACACAGCGCCCGCAGAAGGTACACTGGCCCGGATCGTAGCTCCAGGTGAATTCTGTTTTGGCGCTGGAGAAAGCGATGGCGCGCGCGGTGCAACGAAATCTGCAAACGGCACACCCGGTACAAAGCGCAGGATCGAATCGCACCAATCCGCGAAAGCCGCTGGGGACGGGGGGCCGGGCAGGAAACCGAAGAGTCATGGCGCCGCGCCGTACATTCCTCCACATCATGGTGAGGATGTTCATGATCGAATCCTCATGAAGAGCGCGGACGAAATGGCAAGGACCGCAAAGACGAGAGTGCATTGCCAATAGAAACGCACCGTGGTATCGATCGCCAGGCGCGCGGTGGCGGCCGCAAGCACGGAAAGCAGCAACACGATCCCAAATGAGAACGCGGCGAAGATGGGGATACCGAGCCACCAAAATGCGACATGCGGTAGGGCCAGTGTGGCCACCAGCCCGGTTGCCGCAACCCACTCGAGGCCATGCGACAGTTGCCACATTGCCAGCTCGGGGCCTGCGTATTCGGTGAGGGGGCCGGAGTAGATTTCCTGCTCCGCATTGGGCAGAGAGAAGGGATTGATATGCAGCTTGGCGGGAATGCATACGAGGATTGCGAGCACGCCCAGGTAACGCAAGGGCGTGGCAGGAAGCTGCGCAAGGGCTTCAAGCCGAAACGTATGCTGCGAGAAGGCAATAGACACGATGGCGAGAAGAAAGACGATGTTGTATGAGACGGTCAGAACGGCTTCGCGCGCCGAACCGATCTCGCCAAAGAGAGATCGCGAGGAGAACCCCGCGGCGATGATGCAAATGGCAGGAACTTCAAGCAACGCCAACAACAGAATCAAGTCCCCTTCGAAGCCGCCGGAGGAAGGCAGCACGGGAAGCAGCCCAACCGCGCCAACCGCGGCCGACACCGCAATCAGCGGCCAGGCTTTCATCAGAAGGCCGTCTACGCCGCTGCGGCTGGGAGTTGACTTGCCCAGCAGCTTGATGAAATCGAAGAACGGCTGCATGAATGGAGGGCCGATGCGCTCTTGCATCATGGCGACCGATTTGCGCTCCACCCACAAAAAGAACCATGCGACCGGTACGGCAAAGAGGAGTCCAGGAAAGATCAGCAGGCGCGCGAGAGCGGTAATCAAATTCATGGCTGGCCCTCACCTGGTTCCGCACTCGATAGCGGCGTGGATTGCGGTGCGGGCGCCGGCTCTGGTACTCGCACAGTTCTGCCTCTCTCGGCCAGGATCTCCGCTGCCTTGACCACACCTTGCAGAATTGCATCGGGGCGCGGTGGGCAGCCGGGCACGAACACGTCGACGGGGATATGCCGGTTGAGCGGACCTGCGAGCACACGGCTGTCGATGAAGACGTTGGTTGTGGCCGGACAGGAGCCGATGGCCACTACGGCTTTGGGTCCGCACACCTGCGCGTAGACGGTTTGAACCGCACGCACCGAAGTGTGAGTTACAGGACCGGTGATGCACAGAATGTCGGCGTGTCGAGGGCTCCCTTCCAGGCACACGCCCAATTGCTCGGCATCGTATCGAGGCGTCATGCTGGCGACCAATTCGATATCGCATCCGTTACAACTGCCCGAGTTCATGTGAAAGAGCCACGGGCTGTGGCGGCGGGAGTAGCACATCAGTTTGTTCCAGAGGTTCATCGTGGCCCCCCATGCAGCATTTGCAGAGAGTCGGGCCATCCAGCGGCAACCAATAACAAGACCACCAGAACGACAATCGTCGCTTGCAACAGGAACGGTTCCCTTATCGGCGCATCAGGCTGCGGAGTTAAGTCGCCATCCCGCGGCGGTCCCCACCAGTTGCGGGTCAAAGCCAATACATACGCGATCAGCGCAAGGACCGACGAGAGAATAAAAGCTGCCAGCAACAGTGGGTTGATCTGCAACGCGGTTTCATAGAGCCGCCATCGGCCGATGTATCCGAGGGTAGGGGGCACGCCCAGCATGGCCAGCATGCCAAACAGAAAGCCGAAAGCGCTGACCGGGTAGCGGATGGCCAGGCCGGCCGGTTCGCCTTCCAGCGCGCCGTCGGCCTCCGGAGCGCTGAGGGAGGCAAACAGCACAGCCTTGGCCAGGGCGTGGGTGGCCGCAGCAAACAATGCGCCTTCGATTCCGATGAAGTTGAAAGATAGCGAAACGACACCCAGCATCAGGAAGCCGATGTCCTCAACCGTGGACAGAACCAGCAGGCGTTTGAGGCTGCGCTGGGTCAGCATCAGAAGAGCGGCAAGCAACGACGTTGCCGCCGCCGCAGCGAGCAGAAATCCCGACGGAAGAACGTAGCTGGGAACGGAGGAGACAGAGACCAGGAATTCGCCGAATGCGGCCATATCGACCACAGCGATAATCAGGCCTAAAACCAGGGCCGGAACTTCGTCTGCCAGCCGCAGCAGCCAGAAGAACAGCGGAATCGCGGCCAACTTCACGCACACGCTGGTCAGGAACAGCGCCCGCGCCCATTGCTCTTGTCCGCCTTCCCACAACAGGTCGCTGAAAACCAGGGACACTGCCGAGGTCGCTACGACTGCCAGGTAAGTCAGCTTCGCGGCTCTTGTACGCGCGGTCTGCCAAACCAGCGCCAGGGTCAGCAGAGCGCCAAGTTCCAACAGCCCGAGGCGAATCCATGGGCCGGCGACGACCAGGCCCGCGACTGTGGCTGCGCCGGCCAGAACCATCAGTGGCGCCAGGTGGCGCCAGGTCTTGTGGGAAAAAGCGGCCAGGATCAATGCGACTGCGGCCACGGCGCAAGCTGCAATCAGCAAGTGCGGCATTTGAAAAGACCTGGGAAAATCCTTGAACGAATCCGGTCGCGGGGCCAGCCAGCGCAGGCTCGCCAGTACTGCTGCCGCCAGCACGACGACCAGCAGCGCCGCGTGGCGCTCCAGCAACGAAACCGCGACGCCCAGCACGCGCGATGCCGCCTGCAACCCCTGCCAGACGCCAAGATACACGCGATCCACATTGGACCAGCGGAAAAATCCACTCCAGTTCTGTACAAATATTTCCGAGAAGTCGCCGGCGGTGAGCCTTGTCTGATCCTGCAATGGTTCTCCGCCGGTGAAGATGTCGCCTCCGGTGCCGGCCAATACCGCACCGCCGGTTACTGTGCCAAGCAACGAAACAGCAACGGTGGCCGGCCTTGCGAAGTACGCAATGGCGTAGATTCCACTGCCGAGCACGAGCGATACCAGAGCGAGCACCAGGCCGCCAGTGGTGGAAAAGCTCCCCGCACCCGCGAACAGTCCAAACCACGTGACCTGCAGACCGGAGCCCAGCGAAAGTGCGGCCAGAATCGGATTGAGAAGATAGTTCACCGCCAACTGCGGTGCGATCCCCAGGACAATGCTTCCGGCTGCCATCAACCCCATTCCCCATTGCATGGTGGGCGGAGCCTCATGGGCGTCCATCGTCTTCTCCGTGAGAGGACCGAGGAACACCGCACTGGTCGCCTTTGCGCAAAGGAAGACGGTGCCCAGGCTGACCACCCAGGCAATCATCGCGGGAACGGCCCAGCCCGCCTGCAATGCCGCCGCATAAAGCATCCACTTGCTGACGAAGCCGCTCATCAGGGGGATACCGGCCATGTTGCTCACGCCGATCAACCACCACAGCGTGGTGCGCGGCATGCGCTGTGCAAGGCCGCCGAGTTCGTTCATATCGCGCGTGCCCGTAGAGTGCAGCACCGCGCCGGAGTTGAGGAACAGGCCGCCTTTGAAGAAGCCGTGATTGAGACAGTGGAGCAGGCCGGCGATGATAGCGAGGGGCGTGCCGATTCCCAGGCCCATCATCATGTAGCCGATCTGACTTACCGTGGAGAAGGCGAGCATGCGCTTCAAGTCGGTCTGGACCATGGCGTACATCACGCCGACTGTCATGGTGATTACACCGATCCACACGAGAAGCGCGCTCCACGCCACGGGCCATACGCCGAAACTGTGCATCCGCGCGGCCAGGTACACGCCGGCCGTGACATAACATGCGGCGTGAAGCAAGGAACTAACCGGGGTTGGCGCCGCCATGGCCTCGGGAATCCAGGTGTGCAACGGCACCTGAACGGACTTGGCCATCAGGGCGGCCAGCATCAACAGAAACACGCCGCGGGTGAAATTGTGCGCCACATTAGGATCGGTCCACAGAGCGCTTCCCGTGCGGTGATAGAGGATGAGCACGGCCGCCAGCAGGCCATAGCCCGCAATGTGAGTCATCAGCAACACCTTCCGCGCGCCATCCACGGCCTCGCGGTTGGTGTACCAAAAACCGACCAGGCTGAACGAGCACAGGCCGATCACCTCCCAGAACAGATAAAGGAGAAACAGGTTGGCGCTATAGACCAGTGCAATGAACCCTCCGATAAAGAGAAGCATGGTGCAGTAGAAACGGGTTGCAGACGGGTCGTGCGCCATGTATGCAACGGAATAGAGCAGCACCAGGGCGCCCAGGAACGCTCCCATAAATGCGAACAGGACGCTGAGCGCGTCCACATGGAGAACGAGGGCGAGCGGGCCGTCCCAATGGAGCAGATTGAGGTCGACTGCCTGTCCCGCCCGAACCTGGCGCACCATGCCGCCCACGGCGACAATGGCCGGCAGACAGGCAAGCACAGCCAGAATCCCTTTCACGCGTGCGGAACAGAACCGCGCTACGAGAATCTGCAGCATTGCCCCGCATAGAAGCGAACAGGGCGCAAGCAGAATAAGGAATCGATCGTCTATAACCGGCATCAATTCCTCCCAATCTGGTGGGATGAAGCCCAGATTCTGGGCTGTCTTGCCGAGCCATCGGTTGGAACCGCATGGCGAAATACATGCGCAACCCTTCCTAGAGCGGCTGCGACTCTCTGCCGCGGAGGCGCCAGCAATCTATCCTCCGGAGTGATCCCGGGTCCATTTCCGCCACGCGCCACGGCAGCAAACCAAGTACCGGATGGAGGTTTAGCACAGCCGTTTTAGGTTACTCTGTGATGAGCGTCACGATGTGTCTTTGTGCGGCATCGAATGCAACGCCCGCGTCGCAGGCTTTCCGAGGAGACTGCAATTCTTCCCAAAAAACATTTGGCCATCCGCGCTAGCATTGGAGTAGAATCTGTCGCCGGAAGAGCTGTAACCCAAAGTGGAGATGTGAAGATATGAAGTTTGAAGGCCTCTGGTATACGCATTTTTACGCAGGAGAGTTGCAGGGCGACGGGATGGCAGTGTTGCGCGATGGAGAAATTCTGGGAGGCGATCCCGCCCATACCTACACCGGTTCGTACACATCCGACGGACCGGAACTCTACTTGAATGTTCGTGTGAGTCCTTATGCAGGCCATGTTCCCGCGGATATGACGCGGCCATTGGAATTTGTCCTGTGGGGTTCGGCAAACGGAGATTCGGCGAAGGTGTCCGGTTGCGCCGACAACAAACGAGACTTGAAGGTCGTAGTCGATTTGCATCGGGCGGCGTGACTGCGATGAACCATTCCTGAATGCCGCAAAGAACTCTGAATTGTCCCGTTCGTGGCGCCGGAACCGGTTGAGGTTGAATTCTGTCATTGCGCATTCCTTATCACTGCGCGAGATGCGGCATCTGCATTTCGGAGATTCCGCAAGAACTAACTGAGCTGGCGCCTCGGCCTCTGTCACAAGCAGGGGCGCAGTTGCGCTCCCACGAGGGATCGTCGCTCGACAAGAGAACTTACAGACGGTTGATTCGAACTTTCACCGCATGAGTCGAGCAGGAGATGCAGGGATCGTAATTGCGCACCAGCCTCTCGCACTCATCCACAATCTCCGCATCCGTTCGCTCCAGAATCGCTGGAATCAGAAGGCGCAGATCGTCTTCCATGCGGCGGTAGTTTTGCGACGTGGGCGGAACGATCCTGACGCTTTGCACGAGTCCCCGATCGTCGATGCGGAAGCGGTGATACAGCAGTCCTCGCGGCGCCTCGGTCGCGGCACAACCCTCCGCCGCGCGAACCGTGTATTCAAGACTCGGTGGATCGGGTTCTGTATATGCGTCGATGCGCCGAAGGCTCTCTTCGCAGGCCATCACCAGTTCCACGGCCCGGGCTACGATTCCCGCATAGGGGTTGAAACAGGGCCAGGGGACGCAGCTCTCGTCCGCGGGCTCGATTATTGCTGTCTGAATCATCGTGCCCCCAGTGAGCGAAGCGTGCTCAGTTCTTCGGTAATGTCGATTCCCACCGGGCACGACGCGATGCAGCGCCCGCAACCTACGCAGCCGGAGCGGTCGAACTGATCGATCCAGGCCGCCAGCTTGTGCGTCATCCCCTGACGGTAGCGCGACTTGATGGTGGGACGGTGGTTGCCCCCGTTCCCGTGGGAAAAGTCCAGGATGAAACAGGAATCCCACACGCGCGCCCGGGTGGCGTTCGTCCCGGTCGGATCGCTGTGGTCTTCCACGGTGGAACAGAAGCAGGCGGGACAAACCGACGTGCAGTTGGCGCAGGACAGGCATCGCGCGGCAATGGTGTCCC
>Ga0182012_10005859_pt1 | contig 12621 bp, 6 predicted proteins | sample 612S2SmetaG_FD_120486 | JGI IMG/M metagenome (GOLD analysis project Ga0182012, IMG submission 120486) | Permafrost microbial communities from Stordalen Mire, Sweden - 612S2S metaG | ecosystem: Environmental > Terrestrial > Soil > Wetlands > Permafrost | place: Sweden: Stordalen | collected...
GACCTGGGACCGGCTTCAACCCCTGGCGGAGAGCGAGCCGCGCATCAAGCTCATACGGCACGCGGTGAACCAGGGCAAGGGCGCGGCGTTGCGTACCGGTATTGGACATGCCACATCGGACATCGTCATCATTCAGGATGCGGATCTGGAATACGATCCGGAGGAATACTACCTGCTGCTGACGCCGATACTTGCAGGCAAAGCCGACGTCGTGTTTGGTTCGCGTTTTCACGGCAGCAGCGGCGCGCGGCGAGTGTTGTACTTCTGGCATTCGGTGGGAAACAACTTCCTCACCATGTGTTCGAACATGGCCACCGATTTGAACCTGACGGATATGGAAACCTGCTACAAAACGTTCCGCCGCGAGGTCATCCAGAGTGTGCGGATCGAAGAGAACCGCTTCGGCTTCGAGCCGGAGATCACAGCCAAAGTTGCCAAAGCCAAGGTGCGCATTTACGAGGTAGGCATCTCGTATACGGGCCGCACCTATGCCGATGGAAAGAAGATTGGCTGGCGCGACGGCGTGCGCGCCCTGTGGTGCATCTGCAAGTATAATTTCCTGAAGAAATGACCGATCAGCCCAATGCAATGGCCCAGACGGCTGATTTTGAATTTGCCGCGCTGAACGAGGCAAAAAACTATCGTCTCGCCCTTCTGCGCGACTTTGAGAAGCAGTTGCGCGGCAATGTGCTGGAGGTGGGCGCCGGCATTGGCCAAATCACCTCAGAACTGCTGCAAAAGACGGCAATCACGCATCTGCTTTCCATTGAGCCTGACAAGGATTTTTGCGCGCAGTTGCGGGCTCGTCTTCCCCAACACAATTTGCTTGAGGGAACAGTGGGCGACCTGCAGGCGAAGACGGAGTGGAATGCGATCCTGAGCATCAACGTGCTGGAGCACATTGAACGGGATCAGGAGGAACTGGCTGCGTATCACAGTCTGCTGCGTCCGGCGCGGGGCGCGTTGTGCCTGTTTGTGCCGGCGCGGCCTGAGATTTATGCGCCCATCGATCGGGATTTCGGTCACTTCCGCCGCTACACGCGGCCGGAGTTGCGCAGGAAACTGGAAACGGCTGGATTCGAGCCGTCGAGTATTCGCTACTACAATCTCGCCGGCTACTTCGCATGGTGGGCGAGTTTCTGCGTATTAAAGAAGCGCTCGTTCAACGTGGCGGCAGTGCGGCTGTTCGATCGCGTAATTTTTCCCGCGGTCCATGGTTTTGAATCGCATGTTTGCGCGCCGCCGATCGGCCAAAGCCTGATGGCCATTGCGCTTGCTCGCTAGGCCGCCTACTTCTGAAACTCATAAAAATGCGGCCATTCTGAGCAGCCTGATTCGCCGCGCCGAGTTACGGATGAAATGAACAGCAGTCGGAGATCCGGCCCTGCGCTGACTTGCTGACTTGCTATCGCGGCGAAGCCGCGGCTAACTTGCTGAAGTTATTCGACCGGATTTCTTGTTCATAGGGAGCGAACGGGCCCCGAACGTTTTTCGAGCTCCGAGGGTGGTGAGTCGAAAGCCTGCCCTGAGCGAAGTCGAAGAATCTGCATTCATTCTGTCGGCTTATCGCTGCTCCAGTTGCTCATACAGTGTGCTGTTCTGGAAGCCGAGCAGCACCACCAAGGTCCAGATGCCGAGAGCGGTTCCGAAGGGAAACTTGATCAGGCTCAGAACGGCGACCACGATGCCCAGGATCCGTCCCCAGCGGGCGCGCGTATAGAGACCATAGCCGGTCACGAGTGCCAGGCAGGTCCGGATCAGGACGGACACCCACACAATCTGGAAAATTGCCGGCAGGAACCAATTGGGAGCAAAACCATTGCCCCATGGGGTGTTGCCCCAGCTGCCGGTGTGATGGGAGAAGATGCCATGGGCAAAGGCCAGAACCGCCAGGCCGCTCAGTACCGAGTAGCCAGCGAAGAAGAACCAGACAATGCCCAGCGCTTTGATTTTGCCGGCGTAGCTTTCCAACTGGAACTGAAGGCCGGGGACCGGGGGAACCACGGGAGCGACCGGACGGCCGCAGTTGGGGCAGAAGGCAAGTCCCTGGGCTAAAGCGTTTCCACATGAGCTGCAAAACATAAACGGCCTCCCGAAAAGCGAGTGCACAGATTATTACGCACCGGGCCCAAGCTCGGTTCCACAGAGGGCAGGGAAAAGGGAACTGGGCAACGCGCTAGCAACTGACCACTGACCACTGACAACTGCTTCTCACCGGCTCGCCGCCTGCACATGCTTTTCCCAGCGCTCTTCATGGCGGTCGTCGCGGAGGACCAGGGCAGTCACATGGCCTTGCGCGTCGCGTTCGAAGGTGAGCCGTATGATGCTGGAGCCGTTGGGGTAAAAGAAAATCGAGGGTGTTTCGGCGGCCATTTCATCGATTTCACCCACCCGGTTCTTCATGTAGAGCTGATCCCCCTGGCGAATCACCGTGATTTCCGGGCGGCCGCTCTGGTCGCGGTAGTCGCCGGTCAGCGCGTCAAGCTGGGCCGATGTGAGCTTCAGGGCGGGCGGGTGCAGCGGAACCATCACGCGCTCGGCGAAGGCGGCCGGCTCGGCCGGCGGCTTGGCAGCCTGCGACGCTTTTTCTCCCGGCGCAGTGGCCCCTGCACTTCCTTCAGCCCGATGCGCCAGAAGCCAGTGCGGCAACTCCGGCTCGTTGAAGGCCCGCGTCCACGAGTCGTGCTTCAGCCCCTGGTAGATCCACAGCCGCACGCGCCCGCCAGAAGCCTTCAGCGCGTCGTACATCAGCTCGCTCTCGCGCAGCGGCACCACGTTGTCTTCCGCGCCGTGGAACAGCCACACCGGTGTCTTCCCCACGGCATGGGCGTATTCGGCAGGCAGGGTAGCCATCTGCTGCCAGCGCTCCGGCGCGTAGCTCCAGAACACGCCGCTGGAAGCGATGGCGATCGCCGCCCAGCGATGCGGATCGGTGCGGGTCAGCTCCCATGCGCCGTACCCGCCCAGGCTGATGCCGGTAAGGTAGGTGCGCTCCGGGTCGGTATGGAACTCCGCCGCCTCCTGCTCGAACGCGGCCATGGCCAGCGCCTGCATCTCCTGGTCGGTCCAGTAGCTGGGCTGCGGGCATTGCGGCATCACAATCACAAACGGCCAGCGCTCTGGGTGGTCGCGCACTTCCGCGGCCAGGCCAATCTGCGTTTGCCACATGCCTTCCGAGCCGCGTTCGCCGCGTCCGTGCAGAAACAGCAGGATGGGCCATTGCTTGTGGTCGTCGCGCCGCCAGTCCTCAGGCAGGTAAACCTGGAAGCGGTAAGTGACGCCGTGCAGTTCGATTTTCCGGTTCAGGAAGCCGGTCTCCTGGAATGGCTCAGGATGCGCCGGATGTGGCTTGGCCGCCGCGCGCACCCCCGCCGGCGAAAGAAAACAGGCGAGCGCGAGGCAGGCGGTGAACAATGGAGAGGGGCGCAGCATTCTGGGTCTTACCCTGATTGTATGTTGGATGCCGCCTCCAGTGTGCGCCTCTGCCTGCCCTACCTGTTACCTTTCGAATTCCTGAGAGCCTGTTATCAACTTTCGCGCGGGAAAGTTGATAACAGGCTCTTAGACCTTTCTTACGAATTGGGGGTAACAATTACAGTGGTATGCAGACCCTTCTCATGACCATCCTCGAAACCGGAGACACGCTGGACCACTACCGCCTGGACGCTACGGTCGCCCACAGTGGCATGTCCACGCTCTACCGGGCCACCGATTTGCGCGACGGCAGGCAGGTGGCCGTCAAAGTTCCGCACCCCGAAATGGAGGCCAATCCCATCCTCGTGGAGCGCTTCAAGCGCGAGCGGGAGATCGGCCAGGAGCTGGACCACCCCGGCGTGGTGAAGACCTACGACGACGAAGAGCGCAGCCGGCTCTACATGGTCATTGAGTGGGTGGAAGGCCGCCTGCTGCGAACCGTGCTCAACGAGGAAGGCCCGCTGCCCATTGAGCGGGCCGTCAATATTACCCTGCAAATCTGCGATGCCCTCGACACCATGCACAAGCACGGCGTGGTGCACCGCGACCTGAAGCCGGAAAACGTGATGGTGGACGACCGCGACCGCATCAAGCTCATCGACTTTGGCATTGCCATGAAAGAGGATGCGCGCCGGCTGACCTTTGTGGACATGTCGGCTACCCTCGGCACGCCCGACTACATCTCGCCCGAGCAGGTGAAGGGGCAGCGCGGCGATCAGCGCAGCGATATCTACTCGCTGGCCATCATGTTCTATGAGATGCTCACCGGCGAGGTGCCCTTCAGCGGGCCCAATCCCCTGGCCGTCATGAACGAGCGCCTGCTCCACGACCCCGGCCCGGCGCGCAAGCTGCGCCCGGAGATTCCCGCCGAGATCGACGAGATTCTGAGTCGCGCCCTGGTCCGCGACCCGCGCTTCCGCTACGCCACCGCCACCGAGATGGTCTGGGACCTGGAACACCAGGAGCAGGTAGGCGTAGACGCCGCCGCCCGCCCCAAGCTGCGCGTGCCGTTCTCCGTCGATAAGCGCAAGGCGCTGCTCTACGCCGCCCTGGCCCTGGTGCCCGCGCTCATTTTCGGGTTGATGATGGCGCTCGCCGGCCGGTAAGAAGCAGCTTTCAGCTATCAGCTTTCAGCCATTAGCTATTAGTCCCCCACCGTCTTCGCCGACCCTCAGGGAATGAAACTGTAGCGCCGATCTCCAGATCGGCTGTAGCGCGGGCGTCCTCGCCCGCGCCCTTCAGTACTGGCCGCGCTTGTTTCCTATCAGCTTTGAACTGCCACCTGCCCGCGGAAACTGATCCCTGACCCCTCCCGCACCGCAGGCGCCCTATGGCAGCACCGTAAATTCGAGCGGACCAAAAGTCGTCGAGCGCCCGCCCGAGTCGATTGCGGTCACCGTCACCGAGTGCGATCCCACATCGAGTGCCACCACGGGAGCGGCAAACCGGTAACCGGAGTTATAGTAAGCGGCCCCCAGCGCCGCGGCCACATCCGGGCGCGCTTGCCCAGGGGCGGGTTGGCCCACCGAGCTCCCGTCAATGTACACCGTGACATTGCTCACTGGCGCGCCATCAACCGCGTCGGCAACCCACCCCACGATCCTCACATACCCTCCCGCGGAAACCGACGTACTCCCTGTCACGCTGTCCACGGCAGAGTCCAGGTGCCCGAACGGAGGCGCAGGCGGGGCAGCGCCAGCAGTGGCTGCAACGGTGAACGCAAGCGGCCCAAATGTCTTCGAGAGCCCAAGCGAGTCGATCGCGGTCACCGTCACGGTGTGCGACCCTATCGAGAGCCCCGCCGCGGAGTAAATCAGCTCGTATCCCGAATGAAGGTAGGCCGCCCCCTCAGCCGCCGACACATCCGAACGGGCAATCCCCATTGTGGGCGTGCCCACTGAGGTCCCGTCGATAGACACCGTGACATTGCTCAAGGGGGCGCCATCCGCAGCGTCGGCAACCCACCCCTTCACCACTACCGAATTCGACTGCCCAACTGTGCTGCTCCCAGTCACGCTGTCCACGGCCGAATCAATGTGGCCGAACGGTGGTGGAGCACCAGCGGCAGCCGCAACAGTGAATGCAACCGGGCCGAATGTGGTCGAGCGCCCGCCCGAGTCGATGGCGGTCACGGTCACGGCGTGGGAGCCCAGTGCGAGCCCCGCCGCAGAGAAGCTCATTAGGTATCCGGACTTGAGGTAAGCGACGCCCTCGGCCGCGGCCACATCCGGACGCGCAATGCCGAGAGTCGGCGTACCCAACATATCCCCGTCGATGTACACCGTGACATTGCTCAACGGCGCGCCATCAATCACGTCTGCTGCCCATCCCTTCACCGCCACCGAATCCGACTGCCCAACCGTGCTGCTTCCGGTCACGCTGTCCACAGCCAGGTCGATGTGGCCGAACGGTGGCGTAGGCGGAGCAGGCCCGGCGGTGGCCGCAACAGTGATGTCAACCGGGCCGAATGTGGTCGAGCGCCCTCCCGAATCAATGGCGATCACCGTCACGGCGTGCGAGCCCAGCGAGAGTGCCGCAGCGGAGTAGCTCAGCTGGAATCCGGAATCCAGGTAAGCAGGTCCCTTGGCCGCCGCCACATCCTTACGCGCTATCCCCAGCGTCGGCGCGCCCACCGAGTTCCCGTCGATGTACACCTTCACATTGCTCAAAGGCGCGCCATCGATATAGTCGGCAGCCCATCCTCTGACCACCACCGAATCCGATTGCCCGACCTGGCTGCTCGTAGTCACGTTGTCCAGAGCCGAATCGAGGTGGCCGAACGGATTTCCTCCTCCAGTGCCGCTGACCGAAAAGCTCTGGGTCGCATAAAGGGGAGATGCGGCATTAAGGGTGTTGTCCGTAATCCTTACGGTCCCGGTCAGGTTTCCGGAGGTTTGCGGGTTAAAGGTGACTCTGAGGTAGCATAGGCCCCCAATGCCAACGGTGGTCGGCACGTTCTGGCAGGGCGAGAAATTGGAAAGAACGGGAAAGTTGCTCGGCGAGTTGACACTCGACACCGCTAGCGGGGCGTTGCCGATGTTGACAAGGGTTACAACCTCCCAACCGTCGACCGAATCGGTTGTGCCGGCCTCGGTGGGCGTGGGGAAGGTCAAGCTGGGCGGATCCACGAGGTCTTCGATTACTACGCGATTATTGAGGGTGTCGGCGATGTAGAGATTTCCACTGCCGTCGATCGCCACTCCTCCGGGTTGATTCAGCCCGCTGCCTGAGATCTCGGACGCCTCGTAGGCACCGTTCTCAAGCACGGGCGACTCCTTCAGGATCACACCATAGCGCTGGTCGGAAATATAGACATCGCCAATGGCATCCACGGCTATTCCCGTTGGTTGAATTTCGCCGTCCCCAGTGAGTCCTTCTGTCGCGACATTGTTCTGATGGTAGCCGCCCGAAACTGGCGTTTCCTTAACAACCCGGAAGTTCCCGCCGTCCGCGATGTAGACGACCCCATTGCCGTCCACCGCCACGGCGGCGGGGCCGTTGAACCCGCTGCCAATTGTGCTTTCGGTATAGGCGCCTGCCGACAGCGTCTCCATCAACACGCGGTTATTGCCGTTATCCGCGATGTAGACATTGCCGCTGCCGTCTACTGCGACCCCATAGGGATCATACAGAGCGCTGGTGGGCACAACGCTCTGGGTATATCCCCCTCCAGGCGCGGGAGTCTCCTTCAAGACGCGGCCGTTGAATGTATCGCTGACATAGACGCTGCCGGCGCCATCCACGGCTATCCCGTAAGAAACGACGTAGCCGCCGGGCGCTAAAACGGAGCTTTCGGTGTAGCCACCTGCGGCGAGTGTCTCTTTCAGAATCCGGCCATTGATGGTATCGGCAATATAGACATTTCCGTTGCCGTCGGCCGCCAGCGCCCGGGGCGACTGCAGGGTACTTGTAGTGAGCGTGCTTTGCGTTCCCGATGGGAAGTTCACCAATGGTGCAACGCCCGTACCCTGCAGGTATACATTCGCAATCAGGTTCCCTGAACTGTCAAACAGCTCCGCCGCGCCATACCTCGGTCCCGGATAATTCGGTGCGAAATTCACTTGAATCGTGCAAGTGGCGCCCGCGCTATAAGTGGTCGCCGGGGCGCAGGTTCCCGTACCCGCATCCGTAAAGTCCAGCCCTGTTGCTCCCTGCGTAACCACCAGCGTCGATCCCAGAGTTCCCGCCGTGTTCATCGTAAAGGTCAATGAAATTGGGCTGGCGCTCACGCTGCCCACGTTCACGGACGGAATAGTAACCGGCGATCCGGAATACTGCGCAGTCAGCCCCGCTGTTGTCGGATTCACCACCAGGGTCACTGTCGCGGTAGCGCTCGTCCAATGGACAATATCCGTTGGTGTAAACGTCACGGACAGCGTTTGCGTTCCCGCAGCCGGCACAGCCCCCGCCCCCGGCGTATACACAAACGTCCCCGGCACGCTGGCTGTCGCGTCCAGCTGTGTGGCGCTCAGCGGCGTGCCTTGCGTAATCGCCGCGGGCGTAGCCCAGGTAATGGTCGGCACTCCTGAGGCGACTGCGGAGCAAGTGGTCGGTCCACCCCCCACGATGATGATGCAGGTGGACGGGCTAACCCCCACCTCTGAACTCGAACCGTCACGGCTCGTGGCGGGGTTCCAGATATTCAGCGTCAGCGAATCGCCGTTGTTGTATTGATAGTAGCCGCCATACCCGTAGTAGCCGCCAAAACCGGTGATCACGATCTGGGTGTCCGTCCACGAACTCACCGTGGCCGTCACCCCATCGTACCCATAGCCGGCCGACCAGTTGCCCCCCGTATCATCCCAGATGCCCATGTAAAAAGAGGTGCCGGAAAAAGCGGGCTGCGTGCCAAAGCCGCTGCCGGTTATGGTGACGGTCTGCGACTGCTCCGGAAGGAATGCGCTGACAGACGTGATTGTGGGCGTGGACGAGGAAGTGCCAGTGATAACCTCGCTCACCGTGTTCGATGTGCTGGACGAAAAGTTGGAATCGCCGCTATACACCGCTTGAACAGCATAGGTTCCCGGCGCCAAAGCGGAGGTCGAGTACGACGCCGAACCCGTGCCATCAAGCGTCACTGTAGCCGCAGGCGATCCACCCACGTTGAAGGTCACGGTGCCGGTCGGAATCGTGCTGTTGCTAACACCCGCGACCGACGCGGTGAATGAAACCACCTGCCCCACGACTTGTGGGTTGCTGTTCACGGCCAATGCGGCAGTCGTCGCCGTTGAGGAGTTGAAAGCGCTCAGGTCAAGCTTGGCGACGAACGCATTGACACTTGCATTTACATTTCCGCGGTTCGTGGTCTGGTAGGCGCCCGTCGTCACGGGGAAGTCTGTTGAAGCTGCATACCCCGTCACATATACGCCGCCGCTGCTGTCGAGAGCCAAAGCGTTCCCACTGTCGGCCGTGCCGTAACCCCCACTCCCTCCCAGGTAAGTTGAATACACCAGTTCGCTTCCTGAAGCGTTCAATTCGCTTATAAACGCATTCTGTGCATTGATCGCGGCTGCTTTGTTTGTGGTCTGGATCGCACCGCTCGTCACCGGAAAATTCGTAGAATTAGCAGCTCCGGTGACATAGGCGTTTCCGTTTGCATCCACTGCCAGCCCTGTCGCGATATCGTCTTGATAAGACGAAGTAGTTCCGCCAAGATAAGTTGAGTAGATCAAAGCTGTGCCGGTTGGGTTCAGCTTGGAAACAAACGCATTTGATGCGTCGTCTCCCGATGCCTTGCTATTCGCCTGGAACGCCCCCGCCGTGACGGGGAAATCCGGGGAGCCTGTGAATCCGGCAATGAAGGCGTCCCCAGAGCCGTCGACCGCTATAGCATAAGCGTAGTCACCAAAATAATCGCTGCCTGACCCTCCAAGATAGGTTGAGTACAACAGCCCAGTCCCGGTGGGGTTCAGCTTCGTAACAAATGCGGATACAGCTTCTCCCGCCGATTTGGACGTTGTTTGGTAGGCTCCAGGCGTGATGGGGAAATCGGTCGAATAACCCGTTCCAGTAACGTAAACATCATCTTGGCTATCAAGGGTCAGCGCCGATGCGCTATCTGCTCCACTGCTGCCACCAAGAAATGTGGAGTAAACCAAACCACTGCCGTTCGTATTGAGTTCGGCTATAAATGCGCTTCCTCCGTTATTAGCGATGCCGCGATTCGTGCGCTGAAATGCGCCAGGCGATGTTGGGAAGTCGGCCGACCAGGTATAGCCGGCCACAAATGCATGACCGGAACTGTCCACAGCAATAGCTTGGGCTACATCGCCGGTATAGCTTGTGCTGCCACTTCCGCCAAGAAAGGTTGAGTAAAGCAGCGCACTACCGGACGGGTTCAGCTTCGTGATGAATGCGTTTGACGTGGAGTTTGCTGTTGCGGCGTTGGTCGTTTGAAATGCGCCCGCAGTGACGGGGAAGTCGCCTGAACCAGTAAAACCGACAACAAACACGTCTCCTGTACCGTCTACTGCAATTCCAGTGGCTTCATCATTCGACGCCCCATAGCCGCTTCCACCCAGGTAAGTAGAAAAGAGAAGATGAGTTCCGGTCAGATCAAACTTGGACACGAAGGGTGTAGTGTAGGGGACAGCAGCGGGATTGTTCTGTTGGAATGCCCCAGCCGTCACCGGAAAATCATTCGATCCGGTGACGCCTGCCACATAGGCGTTCCCAGAAGAATCTGCGGCGATTGCTAATCCTTGATCGCCCCCATGCGCACCCGATATTCCGACGCTTCCGCCCAGGTATGTGGAATAGACCAATACCGGATCGATCACCAACGGCAGTACCCTGTCATAGATCCCAAGTCGAAATCCGACATTGTGGCTGGCAAGCAAAGTAAATCGCCCTTCCACAGCCTGCCGCTGTCCATCCTTCACTTGGTAAACCACCGGCTTGTGGAACGCAATCTGCCCGTTGCTCGCCGCTACTGAGAGGTCTCCATTCGCCGTCAAAGCAAGTTTGCGCGCGCCATCGAAGTGCAGCCGAATCGCCTTCGGATCGGCTCCCGGCGCAACGACGAAGTCGTATTCAAGCTGGCTCTGGTTGCCGTAGTAGACCAAGTCCACTCCGGGATACACGGCGGAGAACCGCACCTTGGAGTACGTGGGAACGCCGGTCTTCCATTTGGAGGGATCGTTGCCGATGAAATAGTTGGCCGTCCCCGGCAACGCATCCACGCCCGCAGGGGCAGCAGCCGCATTGGCCCCGCGTAACTGCATCCGTACCACGTCAGACTTACCCGACTGATGCTGTTCAATGCGATCCGATCCCCTCACGCCTTTGTGTCCCTTTGCAGGCTGCGGCGCATGAAGCGTCAGCACAGCCTCCTGCCCGGTCAAGAACAGCCCATACCCCTGCCCTCGCGCCAGAAACTTGACACTCTTGTCCGTCTGCCCTTGGTTGGCTTCAAAGCTGATTGGGAGCTTGCCGTAGTCCTTCGCGATAACCGCGGATTGGGCTGTCTTCGGTGCCGCGGGGGCATCCGTCTTAAGGGTTTGAGCCCGTGCGGCAGCGAACGGCGTGACGGGTGTAAGCAGGGCGACAGAAAGACTCAAAGCGAGCAGGGACTTGCGCATGACAACGGCCTCCGGGGAATTTTCGATTGACCTGCGATGGGGTGCAACTAAAGTAGCACAGCTCCAGCGCATCAGCATCCCTCAAATGGGAGTTACTTTTTGCGTGGGAAGAGAATTTGCTTGACCTTGAGTTTCTGCGAGTTAACGGACGAACCGAACATTTCATTTCTTCGTCGAAAATACTTGACGAAAAGTTTACGTTTTCCTGAAATAATCGCTACTCGTGAATAACTCGACAGTGAAATCCACCTACCGGTTCAATGGGTTCATTTTGGATGTGCGGCGGCGCTCCCTGCAGTCGCCCGAAGGCGATATCCCGTTGTCTCCCAAAGAGTTCCTGACCCTCTTGGTGCTGGTCGATGCTGCCGGAAATGCGGTGGAACGAGAGACAATCATCGCTGCGGTTTGGCCCGACACCGCCGTCGGCGACACCAGTCTGGCGAGGAATATCTCATCGCTGCGCAAGCATCTTGGTTCTGGCTCCATCGAGTCTTTGCCGAAGTTTGGCTACAGGTTTGCACTTCCCGTCTCGGTGGTCGCATCGCCGGAGACCGCTGTGGGCCAAAACGTCAGTTTGCAGGTCCCGGCAAACGGCTCAGCGCTCGCCCAGCCAGCGACAGTCTCCGCAGGAGCAGCCGAGACTTCCGGGAAACCGGTAAGCGCTTCGCCGGACACAAACCCAAAACAGAACCCCGGCAATCTGGGGGAACGGCCGCAGTCTGGCAAGCAGCATCCTTATCCATGGTCCAAGCGGGTCGTCATTGCGGCAATCGCGGCCGCGCTTGTCACTCTGGCGGCAATCCCGCTCGCGTCGAGTCTTCTTGAGAAGACGGCGCCGACTTGGACCGATCCTCAGACCAAGCTCATCTGGGCCCGGCGTGATAACGGCAAAGACGTCAACCGTGAGGGGGCCATCGCGTACTGCCAGAGCCTCGATCTCGCGGGGCATCGTGACTGGCGATTGCCGGCCATCGACGAGGTCCAGACACTCTTCGATCCAGCCATCAGCATTGCGGGTGTTTGGGGCCTGGGTTCCAGGACTGCCCGCCCGGTTTATTGGCACGTAAAAGGAAATGTGTACTTGACTGGCGGAACCTCGGCCAGCGACCTCACCTTCGATGGATTGCAGGAACAGAGCTACGACTTCAGCTACGGGAGACGCAACTTCGATCCGCCGGACTTTCACTGGGACCACCGAGCTCTTTGCGTTCGAGGAGTTGAGAGTCGTTAGGCGGGTGGCCTCGGGTCCGGTGACCGTTTCAACCCGTGGTGCGGGTGCCCCAGGTCCCTGGTCCGCCGCAGCGGAGGAACCGGGGATGGCAGCAATTGCACAGCAAACAAAATCAAATAAACAACGCATTATCAATAAGTTAAGCCACTATCTCGCGCCGAATCTGCGCGTTTTCAAAAAAAGCGGCTAATTCTCTGCAACCCAAACCTTCGATTAGTTCAATTCTCAGCAATCAAAACATCTGAAAAGGTTGCCCCGTAGGTTCCTGTCTCGAAGAAATGCAACCTTATAAGCGCACCTTTGCCCCTGTTTGTAACCTTGCAAGCAGCCTTTCAC
>Ga0182012_10005860_pt1 | contig 12619 bp, 8 predicted proteins | sample 612S2SmetaG_FD_120486 | JGI IMG/M metagenome (GOLD analysis project Ga0182012, IMG submission 120486) | Permafrost microbial communities from Stordalen Mire, Sweden - 612S2S metaG | ecosystem: Environmental > Terrestrial > Soil > Wetlands > Permafrost | place: Sweden: Stordalen | collected...
AGCCGACGAGGCAAGGACCGCTTGTGATGAGGCGCGTGCGGAAGGCGCCGGCCTGGTTACTGTGGCAAACTATAATGGCGGCGGTCAGGTTGTTATCTCGGGTGAGGTCGCCGCAGTAGAGCGCGCCGGCGAGATAGCAAAGGCCAAGGGCGCCAAGCGCGTGATGCCTCTTGCCGTATCGGGTGCATTTCACTCACCGCTTATGGTGACAGCCGGCGATGCCCTCTATGCGTCCCTCTCCACGACACCCTTTCGCAAACCGTCTGTAGCAATCGTATCTAATGTCGATGCTCGCTACATTCAGAGTCCTGCTGATGTAACGGCAGGCTTGACGATGCAGGTTAGTGGTTGTGTGCGATGGGAAGAATCGATGCAACTGCTGACAAAGGATGGCATCAACACAGTCATCGAATTTGGTAGCGGCGAAATACTGTGCGGCCTGATGAAGCGAATCGATCGTTCCGTGGCATTAGCGGCAGTGTACGATGTAGATTCTCTCAATAAGGCGATAACGCTGGTAACAAGCGAGGACGTGCATTGAAACTGAAAGATAGAGTTGCAATAGTAACCGGTGCGGGGCGCGGCATTGGCGCTGCCATTGCGCGTGAACTGGCTTCGCAGGGTGCAAGGGTAGTGGTTAACTATAGCAAGAGCGCAGACGCTGCTGACCTAGTGGTTAAGGAGATTGAAGCGGCCGGCGGTGCTGCGATAGCAGTGCAGGCCAACGTCTTTGACCTAGAGCAGGTCGAGGCTATGGTTAAGACCGCAATCGCAACGTATGGCAGAATCGATATTCTTGTAAACAATGCCGGAATTACTCGCGATAAGTTGTTGCTTCGTATGAGCGTTGAAGATTGGGATGCAGTTGTAGATACTAACCTGAAGGGCGCGTTTGTCTGCCTTAAAGCGGTTGCTCCTATTCTGCTGAAGCAGCGATCCGGAGTTGTCATCAACGTGGGATCGGTAGTAGGTAAGGTTGGACAGCCCGGACAGATCAACTACGCGGCTTCTAAGTCTGGTCTTGTGGGTCTTACAAAAAGTGCGGCAAAAGAGTTTGGAAGCCGCAACATAAGAGTGAATGCCATTGCTCCGGGCTTCATAGAGACAGAGATGACCGACATTATGAAACCGGAAGCGAAAGACGCTATCCGTAAGTTGGTTCCTCTCGCAAGATTTGGGGCCGGTGAGGATGTCGCCCATCTCGTCTCTTTCCTCTGTTCAGACGATTCTTCGTACATTCACGGCGAAGTTATATCCATTGATGGCGGACTTTTTATGTAGATTCCACATTGTTGCTTCGTGTGATGGCAGCGCAACTTGAGCGCTACACTTCCACTGGAGCCGGTCTTTACAGGCAATAGGCTATCCTGTAAAAGCAAACTTCCGAAGACGATTTTCGGAAACTCTAAAACTTCCGAAGGGAATTACTGTCCCTTTGGAAAACAATCGACACCGATACACCAACAAGGAGTTACTCTCTGATGAACACATTTGAGCGCGTGAAAAAGGTACTGGTCGAGCAGTTGGATGTTAGCGAGGACGAAGTAACCGAGTCCGCTTCTATCGTGGACGATCTTGGCGCAGACTCTCTTGACGTCGTTGAGATTATCATGGGCCTCGAAGAGGAGTTTGATGTTGAGATTCCTGACGAGGATGCCGAGAAAATCACCACGGTCAAGCAGATTATAGACTACGTCGAAGAGAAGGCAAAGGCCTGAGGTCTATCGTCATGAGCGAGACTACAACGAACGGAACCGAGCCTCGGCGGGTAGTTATCACCGGGATCGGTGCTGTATCGGCATTGGGCCGCACGGCCGCTTCGCTCTGGGAAGCATGTCTAGTCGGGCGATCCGGCATTTCGTTAATATCCGGCTTCGACACATCGGCATATACGACAAAAATAGCTGCTGAAGTTAAGGACTGGACTGCAGAGCCCTATATGGAGAAGAAAGAGGCCCGGCGGATGGACAAGTTCATCCAGTTTGCCGTGGCCTCCTCAACGATGGCTCTGCAAGATTCCGGATATGTGATTGACGATACAAACCGTGACCGTGTCGGCGTCGTAATCGGCTCCGGTATCGGCGGCCTGGCTACGATCGAAGAGCAGCATTCCATTCTACTTGAGCGGGGACCAGGTAGGCTTAGTCCCTTTCTGATTCCTGGTATCATCTGCGATATGGGGGCCGGGCTAGTTTCGATTATGCTTGGCGCTCGCGGTCCGAATTCGTGCATTACAACAGCATGCGCTACCGGGGCCAACAGCATCGGCGAAGCCTACGCCATTATTAAGCGCGGCGAGGCAGATGCGGCGATTGCAGGTGGCGCAGAGGCAGCGGTTACGCCGCTCAGCCTCGGCGGTTTCTGTCAGGCACGATCGCTTTCTCAACGCAACGACGATCCTGAGCATGCCAGTCGGCCATTCGATATTGGCCGCGACGGTTTCGTTATGGGCGAAGGTAGCGGTATCGTTTTTGTGGAGACTCTCGAATCGGCGCTCGCACGTAAGGCACATATCTACGCTGAAATCATCGGATACGGTATGGCCGGGGATGCCTACCATATAACATCACCAGCTCCGCATGGGGAAGGCGCAGCCCGTGCCATGAAAGCAGCGCTCCACAACGCCGGGGTCTCACCCGACGAGGTAGAGTACATCAATGCACACGGTACCTCGACAGTGATCGGGGATCGTTGCGAAACAGCCGCCATCAAGTCCGTATTTGGTGAACGCGCCTATTCGATTCCGGTGAGTTCGACCAAATCTATGACCGGTCACCTGATAGGGGCCGCAGGAGCGGTAGAGTGTATCCTCACTGCGATGATGATTCATGAGGGTGTGATACTTCCGACCATCAATTACGAAGCGCCGGATCCCGAATGCGACCTTGATTGTGTGCCGAACACCCCACGCAAGGCGGATATGAAAATCGCCATGTCCAACTCTTTCGGTTTTGGTGGACATAACGTTTCATTGGTGCTTAAAAAGGCGGATTTCTAAACATCACCCTGGTCTGTGCGCTCGCTTGTTATGCTGCGGCCGCATTGACCATCGAACTCAGGTATAGAGTATAATGAAATGTTGCACGCGTATTTGCGCGTGTGACAATTCATTTTCGATATCATTTTCGAAGACCACTTGTTTGCGTATAATACCAGGAGACTATCGCATGAGCTACGACGAACTGCCGCCGGGCTCGACGCCCCCTCGTGATAGTGAGGATGTGGCCTCGAACACCGCGCAGGAACCGTCTGGCCAGGATGCGCCGCCTGCCGCTCCAAAGCGAAGAACTCGCTCCCGAGCCGCAGGGACTGCCGCTGCATCCGAGCCCACACTACCTGAAACAACCGTGGAGCCGGCTGCCCAGAAACCACGGACACGACGGAAGCCAAAGCCGGCTCCCGATGAGCAAGAGTTGCCGAGTGCAGAAGCGATTACGCCCCGGGCAGATGCCGCGGTCGCTCCTCCGGAAACTCCGTTGCCGGCATCCTCCGGCAGAAAGAGGCGAGAGAGACAAGTTGCTCCCCCCAAAGAGGTTATTGCGGAGCCTGTTTCTGAGTCTGCTACTACCGATTCCCAACTATCTGCTCCCACTGCTGAAGAGCAAGTGGTTGCAGCAAGCCCCGAACCATCCACACGATCGAATCGACGCAGGCGCTCCGCCGTTAAATCAACGCCCGCAAACTTAGCAGCAGATGTGGCAGAGACTCCCATAGTCGAGCCTGAGTCTGATGCGTTGTCGACAGCAGAGGCTGTCGTTCAGTCGCCTACGCCGCCCGCACGCGCCCTCAGGTCTCGCAGATCTCGGTCTCGCAACTCCTCTACCGCTGCTGATGCGAACACAAAGGGTACACCCACTGAGCCCCTTGCCGAAGGTGAGCCCAATATCGCATCGGAATTCGGTACGGATCTTCCGGACACGCTTGCAGAAGTGCCGACACCCGGGCAACCGGAACGCCAAAACCGACGCAGACGTGGCACACGCGGACGCCGTGGCGCTACCGCAGAATCCACAGAACGGCCAGCAATTGAGATTTCAACTGGTCCAGACACGTTGGGTGACGAGCCGCTGATTGATGGGGATGCTGATGCCACTTCGCCTGAAACAGAGCTGGATTCCACAAGCGTATCTGGCAGATCGCGGCGGCGCAGAAGCCGACGTTCCATAGTTCGCATTGAGACCGAACCTGTTGTAGAAGAAATTGAACCGAAGGTGTATATCGCTCCGGTTATCGATAGAACCGTCGGCGCTCACTTGATCTCCAGAAACGGAATTCCGGAAATTCACATCGACGGTGTAGTCTATCCGCCTGTGCTTTTCTTTGGAAACATTGAGGAGCCTGATAATCGCGCAAAGGTGCTCTCCGAGGTATGCCGCGCGGCAAAGGCCGGAATCCACATCCACTCTACGCTCGTCGAGTTGCCGTGCCCTGCCCTACCGCAATCCGCTGCCTTTCACACTGCTGTCGATCATATCAAAACTCTCCTTGAGGCGGATCCGGAAGGTTATGTCATCCCGCGGCTGGTGTTTATTCCCGCGAAGGGCTGGAAGAGAGCGAACCCATCTGAGGTTCCAGTATATGCCGACGACACTCCGGGCGATCCGTCTATCGCGAGTGAACTGTTCTGGAGTGAAGCAGAGCGGTCCATTCAGCAGCTGATCGAGCATATCGGAACCGTTGACAATCTGAGTTCCAGAGTGGCTGGATACCATCTTGAGCGTGGTGAGTGGTTCCACCCTCTGGCTCTTGGGTATGATCGTAGCCCAGCTAACCGTGAAGGATTTCGCGAGTGGCTGAAGGCGAAGTATAAGAATAACGTCGTGCTGCTTCGTGCGGCCTGGTATGACGGCGAGGTTCAGTTTAGTACGGTTGAGATACCTACCTTCTCTACACGAGCCAATCCGCAGAGAGCCTTTTACGAGCCGCGCCGAGAGCGTTCTATTATCGACTTTCACGAGTATACGTCGGAGTCAACGGCACGCCGGCTTATTGCACTGGCCACAACTGTTAAGCGCGTTGCCGAACACAAGGTACTCGTCTCAGTCTGTTACGGATACACGTTCGAATTCGGTCATACGTTCAGCGGTCATCTCTCGCTGGGCCTACTGCAGACTTCACAGGCAGTCGACCTTATCTGCGGCCCACCTTCTTATCGAGACCGTACTCCGGGTGGATCGGCCGGCATTCCGGCACCCATCGATTCCCCGCCACTGCATGGTAAATTGTGGGTCTCGGAAGATGATACGAAGACTTTTCTCGCTCCAATTGCTGAAGAGCCGGACGACTTCCATGTCCGATTAGAATCGAGACATGCTACAGACCAGGCACAGCAGCGTGCAATTGGGCGAACAGTCGCGCACTCCACAGGCATAGGTTTCATGGATCTCTGGGGTGAGGGCTGGTTAGATGACGATGACATCTGGACGCAATTGAGTACATTCGTGTCACGTTATAAAGACCAGTTGGCCAAAAAGCAATTTCCACGCATCCCAGATGTGGTAGCGCTGATCGATGAGAGCAGCCTGCTACATGTGCAACGTGGTGAATCTTTTCTGCGCAGGCTTGGCGCTAATCTGCGAGATACACTGCAACGAGCGGGGATCTCGTTCGGGATCTATCTACAGAGCGATCTGCTGGCAGACTCGTTCCCAACAGACGCAAAGCTGTACCTGTTTATGAACCCGTTCCGGCTTTCCTCTGAACAACAAGCCGCTATTAAAGAGAAGCTTCAGAACAACAATAAGACCCTCGCCTGGCTGTATGCACCAGGAAGTTGCGAAGACCGGCCATCGGTCGGCGGAGCGCTGGAAGAGACCGCAACGGGAGCCATTGGTATTGCGTTGCGACAGCAGGAGTGGAACTCCGAGGTGGGTTCGCGAGTCATAGATACTCACCACGCACTCACAGAACGATTGCCGGGGCGAGAGTTGGGCACTAAAGAGCGCCTGAATCCGTCCTTCTATGTAGATGATCCAGATGCCGTGGTTGTTGCTGAGTATCAGGGATCCGGATTACCCTCCGTTGCAGTTAAGAACTGCGGAACATGGAAGTCGGTATTTGTTGGTGATCCGGGCGTCTCTACGGAGTTAATCCGTGGAATATGCAAATACGCCGGCGTGCACGTGTGGACCCCGCAGGGCGATGACGTGGTAGATATCGGTAGCGGATACGTTACGATTCACGCGACCAAAGAGGGCCATCGCATTATGCGGTTGCCCGATGCAACTGGCCTATACGATGTTAACGACAGCAGACACGTTGCAGACGAGATTCGAGAGCACCGGTTCTTTATGCGCTACGGAGACACGCAGAGCTTCTGCGTTGGCTCCGCCGAGCGGTTTATCGGCATCGGCCTGCCGAACGTAGCACCGCCCGGACCAGGACGGCCTCGTTTCGTGCCGCCGCCACCCGTAGAGCGCGAACCTAGACGGGACACTCCAGCTCCCACGCCCAGAAACTCGGATCTGGAGACGCTGGAAGCTGTGCTCAATATGGACATTACCGCGCTGGAAGGTGTCGATCTGGACTCGTTGCCGGATGAACCTATAGATTTTATCTACACGGGTGTCGATAGTGATCTACAAGAGACGGAAGCAACCGGCGAGGTGATCGCAGGCGGAAGACGCAGGAGAAGACGAGGAGGCCGGGGCAGAGGCCGGCGAGGCATCGGTGACCCATTGACAGGTCCAGGTAGCCTCCCCGACTCGACTACGGGCGCCGGCGAGTTCTCTCCTCCTGATGCTGAGGCGGACCCGGCGGTGATCAGTTCCGAGGTTTCGGATATTGTGGAGTTTCATAACGCACAGACCGAAAACTATGTTTGGGAAGATACCAAGCCATCCTCTCAGGAGCAACTTGATGCCGAATCCGGTGCCAACAGTGAAGGAGATGCGAGCCTATAAGATCGGCGCGCGCGCACGCAAATTTGCTCTTGAAGGCTGCATTATAGAGGGATATGAGATTCTCTACACAGCGATAGCAGAGAGCAAAGCAACCGATCCGGAGCTCCACGGAATTCTGGTAATCGAGTTGGAGAAGTTTGAACGCCGTGTAGCTAATCTCGACGAAGCATCTCTTTAATCAAGCTGCAGTGCCGAGAACCGCGATGATGTTCTCGGCACTCCTTATACAACCACTAATTCGCGTTTCGCACTGTTATTAAGGAAGCAAGTCGATGTCCTTGAAATTTCGGTGGCTCAGCTCCCTCACACTATCCGTTTCCCTCTGTCTCTCACTCTCTTTATCTCTATCTCTATGGGTACCCTGCTCCGCCACACCTTCAGTTATTGCCGACGGGCAGAGCATCAAGCCCGAAGTTGCCGCGCTGATAAAGCAGTCAACAGAAGCCTACCAGGCAATGAGCTCATACTCTGTAGATATTACAGAGAAGGTTATAAGAACGACTGAGATGGGAGTGGAGACTACAGATGGTCGTTATACGTTGGCGCTGGATCGTGTCGGACCGCGTTTCTGTTACCGAGACATGTCCATCGACACGGGCACCGCAGCGGTATGTAACGGCAAGACGCTGATCAACTACGACAGTAACCGTAACCAGTATATTGAGAAAAGTGCACCGAGGGATTACAAAGGCATCAATATTGTCGACGATGTTACCTTTGAGCCCATCGGAGGCTACCTGATAGCGTTGATGCTACAGGGTGATGCCTATGCAGACAAAGATGTAAAATCGGCGATTACCAAGGCAACATTGGGCCAGCCCGTGGTTGAAAATGGTAAGAAGATCCAGATATTGCACATCCTTCTGGGCGCGCAGGAAGAGCCGTATGACATCACTTTCGGTGAAGACCATCTGATTAGCCGTGCTACGCTAAAACTGCGTTCAAAGGATATTACCGTTAACATAACCGAGGCGGTAACCAATGTTAAAATCAATAAACCCATCGACCCCGCTATTTTCATCTACAAACCACCCGCCAATGCGTTGAAAGTCGATCACTTTATGGCTCCGCAGAGGCCTGGCGACGCTGTACTGACACCTCATATGAGTAGTCTGCATCTGGCCTCCTTCTCCTCACCACAGGTGCCTGGAACCCCACAGGATGTTGTAACGCTCATCAAGCAGGCTACAGAGGCCTATGGCAAACTACAGAGCTACAGTCACACCGCCATCTTCAGGGTCACCGGCACCGCAGAAGGCAAAAAGATAGACACCTCTGCTAAATTCATGCTTGCCATGGTGCGCCCTAACAAGTTCAGTTTTAAAAGCCTTACAAAGGCGCCGGTTGCGGCGATCTGTGATGGGAAGATGTTTACTGACTTTCGAGCCGGCGAGTACACGCAGGGAAAAGCACCGGGCGATCTGAAGGATCTGCATCTGGACGAGGATGATTTCGACCCGGTAGCCGGGAGCTACCTCGTGGCACATCTACTGCGAAGCACGGCCTTTAAGGACCCCAAAATACTCGGCATCCTCTATAAAGCGTCGGTACACACGGGCATTGTTGTTGGTGGTAAGTCCTGGGATGCCCTCGACTTTCCAATGCAGGACGGTCTGCGGTTTGTCCTCTATTTTGATCCGACGACACACCTTCTCTCCTACGCGGCCGCCAAAGTGCCAGATCAAGACCTTTTACTCTCAGAGACTTTTGAAGATGTGATGATCAACAAACCGGTTCCAGATGCGGCATTCACATTTTCGCTGCCAACCACAGCCAAAAAGGTCAACAAGCTCGGATTATAGACAACTATTTCTATTCCTGATCTTGCAGATGCGCAGTAAAGCGCCCTAGTGCATCACTCTATGTGAGTTGCACAAGGGCGCTTTTTTTACGTTCCGCAGTCCATTCGTTGCAACGAGAACCAGCTGCGGATTGACCGATTTGCCTTTGTCTATGCGAGATCGGCTGCAAGATCGGTCTGCTCCCATGGGAAGCTCGAATTGCCGAAGTGGCCGTTCTTTGCGGTGGCAAGATACTGAATACGATCCGAGTTGAGAAGCTGCAGTCTTTCGATCATGGCACGTGGGCGTAGATCGATTGCATTGCGAACCTTCTTTACAATCTCGGTGCCCGCGATCTTTCCAGTGCCGAAAGTATCAACAAGCACGCTCACCGGCTCAGCAACACCTATGGCGTAAGCCAGCTGAATCTCAGCGCGATCGGCCAGCCTGGCTGCTACTATGTTTTTGGCAATATAGCGACCCGTGTAGGCTGCTGAACGGTCCACCTTGGATGGGTCCTTACCGGAGAATGCACCACCACCATGCCGTGCGGCGCCACCATAGGTATCCACGATGATCTTGCGGCCCGTCACGCCGGTATCACCCTGTGGCCCACCGATAACAAACCTGCCTGTCGGGTTGATATGATACTTGATATTGCCTTTGACGTAGGCGCTGTAGTTCTCGAGTACGGGAGCAATAACCCACTTCTGAACGTTCTCCTGAACCTGGGACAGTTGATGCTCCGGGTCGTGCTGGGTGGATATAACGATCGTATCGATGTGATCTGCCTTACCGTCGGCGGTATAGGCAATCGTCACCTGGGATTTGGCGTCCGGGCGGAAGCCGAGCTCTGGATTGGAGCGGCGAACCTCAGCCAGTTTGCGAGTTAAGTCGTGAGAGATCGTGAGCGCAAGCGGCATCAATTCGGTGGTTTCGTTGACCGCATATCCGAACATCAAGCCCTGATCACCGGCACCCTGATTCGCGAGATCTACCCGATCCACACCCTGGGCGATATCTGCAGATTGCTGCTGAATTGCGAGCATAACACCGCAGGTGTGTCCGTCAAAGCCAAAATCGGTGCGATCATAACCCACCGATACGATGGTCTTTCGAACTACATCCGCGATCTCAACATATGCCTTCGTGGTCAGCTCTCCTCCAACCACGCAGACGCCGCGGGTTAGAAAAGTCTCAAGAGCAACACGAGAACCAGAGTCCTGCTTCAGGAGCTCATCCAGAACTGCGTCACTAATCTGATCCGCCAGTTTATCCGGGTGACCCTCCGACACACTCTCTGATGTAAACAGTGAAAAATCCGACATCCTGAGTATCCTTTCAATAGTTACAGGCGTGCTTTACTTGAGCGCAACAAGGTGGATTGCGCACGCCTGAACCGGCGACCTGCCGATAAAACGGAAAGGGTACACCGGTAAAACAGGCAAAATAAATCCTCTTCTGCAGGCAGAAGAGGTCGTAACGGCGGAGTGGCAACGAGGGAGTGAAAAAACTGACGATACAACACATCGCTCGTACGGAGTCGCCTTACGCTCTTATCTTGCAGTTGGCAGTCTTAACTGCCCGGAATTAGCACCTGCCGTTGGTAATGAAAAGCAAACCCGTGGGGTATGCTGCCAACGGTGGTTGTTGTGGCGTCATAGGGCCGGATCCCTCGACCACTCTCGATAAGAACCTGAGCTATTTAATTGTCGATAAATGATAGCACATTAGAACCGCGCGGGTCAACCCTGGAGCTAGACAGTGGAACAAAACATAGCAGGCTATTCCGTCTGCCCAAGCTTATTAAGCTGTTGCTTCGCGACGTAGGCAACATCCTCATTACTGCTCTTAGATAGCTGAACAAGCGTCGGACGCGCTTCAGACACGCCCAGGTCCCCCAATGCAACGGCTGCCCACCTCTGCCCAACCGGGTTGGACGTGTCGGCAGCAGTCTTTTGTAAATCGGATAGCGCCTGGATTCCAAGCCGTCCAAGTGCAAGTGAGGCATAGTACGAGCTCGTGCCTCCTTTTTTTATAACGGAGATGAGCGCTGTCGTCGCATCTGGACCGATGGATGCAAGCGATCCCTGCGCGGCAATGGTTACGCTTCCATCTGGATCGCTCAGCGATTCTATAAGAGATGGAATGGCTCTACGGTTACCTTCGTAACCCAGAGCGACCGCCGCAATGGCCCGCGACCTGTTATCAACGCTCTTTGAGTTCAGACGGGCCAGAAGTACATCACACGCGTGCGATGCGGCAGCATCTGACGGCGACACTCCGATCAGTGCTGACTGAAGCGTACGTGCTGCTCCATACTGAATTGTGTCGGTAGCACCGCTTGTTAAAGCAGTTGCAATGGCGTTCAGAACGGCCGGGGTAGTTGGGTCTGATAATCGAGGGTGTGCGGCTCGCGCCAACGCCGCAATGGCTGCCTGGCGAATATCCTGATCTTTATCATCAAGCGCCTTTAGCAGCTCATCAATTGCCTCTCGTGAGCCAATCTTACCCAACCCGGCGGCCGCCTGAGATCGGGCCTGTTTGTCATCGTCCAGGTTCGATAGGGCTTCCGTCAGGGACGCTTCTGCTGCCGGTGCGGCGATGAGCGCCAATGCGCCGATGGCAACACGCCTTACACGTGGTGTATCATGATGCATGGACTCAATCAGTGTGGGAATCGCAGTTGCATCACCGATCTTTCCAAGCGCGTCGGCTGCACCGCTGCGTAAACCTTCGTCCGCTTTAAAACCCTTTGCGTCCCGATCGGTCAGAAATCCTATCAACAGAGGCAGGCTGCGCGCGTTCGCGCCGCTCTGCGTAAACAACGTGCTGCTCAGGATATCTCCTCCCGGGCCTCGTGTAGGATCGTCCGCCTTCATTCTTGCGATAATGGCGTCAACCACGTTTGGCTTCGGACCTATGCCTCCATTACTCGCTGTGAATGCAGCTTTGACGCCTTTACGTACATAGTTATCGCCGTCTCCGATACCAATTATAAGCTTGGTGAGATTTCCGCTTGAGCTGTCACCAATCTTCTGCAGCGTCTCAATAGCGCGCGAACGCACCTGACTACTGGTATCTTTTAGCAGTGCAATTGCCTGTTGTACCGCGGAGGCTCGGTAGTCGGGTGCATCCTTCTGAGACTTATCCGGAAGTACGGAGGCATCATTGCCGAGGGCCTCAAGCGCAATGGCGGCATGGACACGTGTAGAGACAGACTCACCGGTAATCGAATCTGAAAACTGCTCGGTCTTGATGAGCTCTAGAGCAGAAGAGCTCTGTACTCGGACGTCTGAACTGCTCATACCCAATACCAGACTGTGTACATACTGGCTGTGTCGTATCGCTGCTCCTAGCACAGCAAGCACAACGACCCCGAACAGTATATAGTTGAGGTATTTACGCACCATGGTATTCTCCATCCAGAGCCGATTATTCTCGATATAGTTTCCCTGGCCGCAGCGCGAGGAATCTAAAAAGCTTCCAGCCTGAAACACACTGCACTGAGAGCCAGTCCGAGCAGTAGAATTACCAGGCCCCAGAATTTCCACCTGTTAGCCGTGACAAGTTGGGCAATCGCCACCAGTCCCAGACCAAAGGAAAACTCGAATGCGCGGGATATGCCTTCACCTAATTGCCCATTATACCCAAATCTGCTTGCGGCGGCCGTGTTCGCGCCAAGCACAACGCACATGCACGCCATCATGACGCCGCATGCGATTCGTTCTGCAAATCCAATATCCGCTGCGGCCGAAACGATAAGCAGCATCAGGCCGAGAAATAGAGATGAGGCGGCAGCAGGAGGTGCCATGTTTTTATGTGGATCACCCATAGCAGCCGTCACTATGACTGGTGCAAGCGCTGCACAGAACAGCGGCACAAACCAGAAAGCAATCTGTGTAAAAGTAGGGCGCGCACTCAGCACTGTTACAT
>Ga0182012_10005862_pt1 | contig 12617 bp, 11 predicted proteins | sample 612S2SmetaG_FD_120486 | JGI IMG/M metagenome (GOLD analysis project Ga0182012, IMG submission 120486) | Permafrost microbial communities from Stordalen Mire, Sweden - 612S2S metaG | ecosystem: Environmental > Terrestrial > Soil > Wetlands > Permafrost | place: Sweden: Stordalen | collected...
CTCGGGAAATGACGGGACTCGGGAAATGACGGGACTCGGGAAATGACGGCCACGGACCAGTGCCCGGTCTGCGAATACGTCTACGATGAGGCCAAAGGCGATGCAAGGGAAGGCTTTCCAGCGGGCACGCGGTGGGAGGAAATTCCCAACGACTGGCGCTGTCCAGACTGCGCGGTGCGCGAGAAAGCAGATTTTGAGCAGGTAGGAGCGAACGCATGACTGACTACAAATTGTTTCGCTGCATCCAATGCGGCTTCGAGTACGACGAGGCGGTGGGCTGGCCGGAAGACGGCATTGAACCCGGCACCTGCTGGGACGACATCCCCGAGGATTGGAGTTGCCCGGACTGCGGCGCGGCCAAGTCCGACTTCGAGATGGAAGAAGTAGCGCGACCGTGAGCGCTTTAAAAGAAGATATTCTCGCGCCTATGAAGCGGCTTCCTTACGCCGAGGCGTCGCGAGTCCTGCTGCGTGATTCGGTGCTGGATGCGATGCGGGATTTGCTGCTGACCCGGGACTGGTCTGCGATCACGCTGTCCGACGTCGCCAGCGCAGCGGGCATCAGTCGGCAGACCATCTACAACGAATTCGGCTCACGTCAAGGCCTGGCACAGGGTTACGCCCTGCGCCTGGCCGATCGCCTGGTCGACACCGTCCATGCCGCCCTGGACGCCAACGTTGGCGACATCTACGCAGCGTTTCTCCAGGGTTTTCATTCATTCTTCGCCGAATCGGCGGCCGATCCGTTAGTCATCTCGCTGCTGACCGGTGCCGCCAAGCCCGATCTGCTGCAGATCATCACCACCGACAGCGCGCCTATCATCACGCGCGCGTCGGCGCAGCTGACCGCGGCATTCACTCAGTCCTGGGTGGCCACCAGCGACGAGGACGCCGGCGTGCTGGCGCGCGCCATCGTGCGGGTGGCGTTGAGTTACGTATCGATGCCGCCCGAAGCCGACCATGACGTCGCGAGGGATCTGGCGCGGCTGATGACACCCTTCGCAGAACGTCACGGCGTCATCAACGTGCCCTGACCTGCCGGTCCCGGGGCCATTAAGGGCACTGAACGGCACAGACTACAGTGGAAGAAGAGCGTAACTAGGCTAACTAGGGGCCTGACTTGGCCCGCGCAACCCGTTAAGCACCTTGAGACCCACCCTGAAACTGTAGTGAGGATGAGACACCCAATGACGACGACGACCGAAAATTCGCTGAAAACCGACGTTCTTAATGGCGTGGAGTTCAAAGTCGCCGATCTGTCGCTAGCGGAGTTCGGCCGCAAGGAACTCGACCTGGCCGAGTACGAGATGCCCGGCCTGATGTCGCTGCGCCGCGAGTACGCCGAAGTGCAGCCCCTCAAGGGGGCCCGTATTTCGGGCTCGCTGCACATGACCGTGCAGACCGCGGTGCTGATCGAGACCCTGACCTCGCTGGGCGCCGAAGTCCGCTGGGCATCGTGCAACATCTTCTCGACCCAGGATCATGCGGCGGCGGCAGTCGTCGTCGGCAAGCACGGCACCCCCGAGGCGCCCAAGGGCGTCCCGGTGTTCGCCTGGAAGGGCGAGACGCTCGAGGAGTACTGGTGGGCCGCCGAGCAGATGCTGACCTGGCCCGACCCTGACAAGCCGGCCAACATGATCCTCGACGACGGCGGCGACGCCACCATGATGGTGCTGCGCGGTATGCAGTACGAGAAGGCCGGCGTGGTGCCGCCCGCGGAGGAGAACGACTCCGCGGAGTGGAAGGTCTTCTTGAATGTGCTGCGCGAGCGCTTCGAGACCGACAAGACCAAGTGGACGAAGATCGCCGAGTCGGTCAAGGGTGTGACCGAAGAGACGACGACCGGCGTGCTGCGGCTCTACCAGTTCGCCGCGGCCGGTGACCTGGCCTTCCCTGCGATTAACGTCAACGACTCGGTCACCAAGTCCAAGTTCGACAACAAGTACGGCACCCGGCACTCGCTGATCGACGGCATCAACCGCGGTACCGACGCCCTGATCGGCGGCAAGGCCGTGCTGATCTGTGGTTACGGCGACGTCGGCAAGGGCTGCGCGGAGGCCGTCAAGGGCCAGGGCGCACGGGTCAGCGTCACCGAGATCGACCCGATCAACGCCTTGCAGGCGCTGATGGAAGGCTTCGACGTCAAGACGGTCGACGAGGCCATCCGCGACGCGGACATCGTGGTGACCGCCACCGGCAACAAAGACATCATCTCGCTGGAGCACATGAAGGCGATGAAGGACCACGCCATCCTGGGCAACATCGGCCACTTCGACAACGAGATCGACATGGCCGCCCTGGAGCGGTCCGGGGCGACGCGGCTCAACATCAAACCGCAGGTCGACCTGTGGACCTTCGGTGACACCGGCAAGTCGATCATCGTGCTGTCCGAGGGCCGGCTGCTGAACCTGGGCAACGCCACCGGGCACCCGTCGTTCGTGATGAGTACCAGCTTCGCCAACCAGACGATCGCCCAGATCGAGCTGTGGACCAAGAACGACGAGTACGACAACGAGGTGTACCGGCTGCCCAAGCACCTCGACGAGAAGGTGGCCCTCATCCACGTCCAGGCGCTGGGCGGTTCGCTCACCAAGCTGACCAAGGACCAGGCCGAATACCTCGGCGTCGACGTCGAAGGCCCCTACAAACCGGACCACTACCGCTACTGAGTCCAGTAGTCGCCGAACGTGACGTTGCAGTCACATTCGGCGCCGAATGTGACTGCAGCGTCACGCTCAAGGCAGCGGATAGGCTCGCGCCGTGCTGATCGCGATCGAAGGGGTTGACGGCGCCGGCAAGCGCACCCTGTCAGAGGGTCTGCGCAGCTCTTTTGCAGCTGCCGGGAAGTCCGTGGCCACCCTGGCGTTCCCGCGTTACGGGCAGTCGGTGACCGCCGACATCGCCGCGGAGGCCCTGCACGGCGAGCACGGTGATCTCGCGTCGTCGGTGTATGCGATGGCCATGCTTTTCGCGCTCGACCGTGCCGGGGCGGTCGGGGAAATCGAACGGTTGAATCGTGACCACGACGTGGTGATTATGGATCGCTACGTCGCCTCCAATGCGGCCTACAGCGCGGCACGCCTGCAGCAGGACTCGGCGGGGGAGGCGGTGGCCTGGGTGGACCGGCTCGAATACCGGCGGTTGGGGTTGCCTGCGCCGGACTGGCAGGTGCTGCTCGCGGTGTCCGCCGAGCTCGCGGGAGCACGGGCCCGCAGCCGGGCCCAGTCGGAGCCGGGCCGACCGCGCGACAGCTACGAACGCGACGATGAACTCCAGCGGCGCACCGGTGCGGTGTACGCCGGGCTGGCCGCCGCGAACTGGGGCGGGCGATGGAAAGTCGTCGACGCAGACGTTGATCCGGGCCGATTGGCGGCTACTTTGACCCCCGTTTAGCACAATTTTCGGGATATTTGCACCTATCAAGCACGAAACGCCCGTGGCGTGCCCCAGTTTTGTCCCGTTCTGGTGACACCATGGACACCATGAGGCAAAGGATTCTGGTCGTTGACGACGACGCATCGCTGGCCGAGATGCTCACCATCGTGTTACGTGGGGAGGGCTTCGACACCGCAGTCATCGGCGACGGTACTCAGGCCCTGACTGCGGTGCGTGAACTGCGCCCAGACTTGGTGCTGCTGGACTTGATGTTGCCCGGCATGAACGGCATCGACGTATGCCGGGTGTTGCGCGCTGACTCAGGTGTTCCGATCGTGATGCTCACCGCCAAGACCGACACCGTGGACGTGGTGCTCGGCCTGGAGTCGGGCGCTGACGACTACATCATGAAGCCTTTCAAGCCCAAGGAACTGGTCGCCCGGGTGCGGGCGCGACTGCGCCGCAACGATGACGAGCCCGCCGAGATGCTGTCCATCGCCGATGTCGAGATCGACGTACCGGCGCACAAGGTCACCCGCAACGGCGAGCAGATCTCCCTGACACCGCTGGAGTTCGACCTGCTGGTAGCGCTGGCACGCAAACCCCGGCAGGTGTTTACTCGTGATGTGCTGCTCGAACAGGTCTGGGGATATCGACACCCCGCAGATACGCGCCTGGTGAATGTGCATGTCCAACGGCTGCGGGCCAAGGTTGAGAAAGACCCGGAGAACCCGACTGTTGTATTGACCGTTCGAGGAGTGGGATACAAGGCCGGACCTCCGTGATCCGCAAGAAAAAGCGCCGCCCTTGATCTGGGGCTCGCGGCGGCGCACTCGAAGTCGTTGGGGGCGCTCTGGCCCCATGACACGTGGCATGGGTGCGCTCAGTCGAGCCGTAGGCGTTGCCTGGCGTCGATCGCTTCAGCTGCGCGTCGTGGCGCTGACGCTTGGGCTGTCGTTGGCCGTGATCTTGGCGCTCGGCTTCGTACTGACCAGCCAGCTCACCAATCGTGTGCTCGATGTCAAGGTCAAGGCCGCTATCGAGCAGATTGAGCGCGCGCGCACCACTGTCGGTGGGATCGTCAACGGTGAGGAGACGCGTTCCCTGGACAGCAGCCTGCAACTGGCCCGTAACACATTGACGTCGAAGGCCGATTCGGCTTCGGGTGCTGGCCTGGCCGGTGCATTCGACGCGGTGCTGATGGTGCCCGGTGACGGTCCGCGTGCCGCGACCGCGGCTGGGCCCGTCGATCAGGTGCCCAACTCGCTGCGCGGCTTCATCAAGGCCGGGCAGGCCGCCTACCAGTACGCCACGGTGCACACTGAAGGCTTCTCGGGACCGGCACTGATCATCGGGACGCCGACGTCGTCGCAGGTGGCCAACCTGGAGCTCTACCTGATCTTCCCCCTGAAGAACGAGCAGGCCACGGTAACCCTGGTGCGCGGAACAATGGCCACCGGCGGCGTGGTGCTGCTGGTCCTGCTCGCCGGCATCGCGCTGCTGGTCTCGCGCCAGGTGGTGGTGCCGGTGCGGTCGGCGTCGCGCATTGCCGAACGATTCGCCGAGGGGCATCTTTCCGAACGAATGCCGGTGCGCGGCGAGGACGACATGGCCCGGCTGGCCGTGTCGTTCAACGACATGGCCGAGAGCTTGTCGCGGCAGATCACCCAGCTCGAAGAGTTCGGCAACCTGCAGCGCCGCTTCACATCCGACGTCAGCCACGAACTGCGTACTCCGCTGACCACCGTGCGGATGGCAGCCGACTTGATCTACGACCACAGCTCCGACCTGGACCCCACGCTGCGACGGTCGAGCGAGCTGATGGTCAGCGAGCTGGACCGGTTCGAGACGCTGCTCAACGATCTGCTGGAGATCTCCCGACACGACGCCGGCGTGGCCGAGTTGTCCGTCGAGGCGGTCGATTTGCGCACGACGGTAGAGAAGGCGCTGGGCAGCGTGGGCCACCTGGCCGAAGATGCCGGTATCGAGCTGCTGGTGGACATGCCGCCCGAAGAGGTGATTGCCGAGGTCGATCCCCGGCGGGTGGAACGCATCCTGCGCAATCTGATCGCCAACGCCATCGACCACGCCGAGCACAAACCGGTGCGGATCCGGATGGGCGCCGACGAAGATACTGTGGCGGTCACCGTCCGTGACTACGGAGTCGGGTTGCGGCCCGGCGAGGAGAAGCTGGTGTTCAGCCGCTTCTGGCGGTCGGATCCGTCGCGGGTGCGGCGTTCCGGCGGCACCGGGCTGGGTCTGGCGATCAGCGTCGAGGACGCGCGACTGCACCAGGGCCGGCTGGAGGCATGGGGCGAGCCCGGCGAGGGTGCGTGCTTCCGGCTGACCCTTCCGCTGATTCGCGGCCACAAGGTCACCACCAGCCCGTTGCCTATGAAGCCAGTGCCGCAGCCGGCCCAACTGATTTCGCAACCGAGTGCGCCCGAAGCCGAAGACCTTCAGCGCGAACGCGAGCACGCCGAGTGGATCGTGTGATGCGGCGAGTCGCGCCGCTGATGTTCCTTGCCGTGTTGCTCGCCGGTTGCGCGGGAGTTCCCAGCTCGTCGGCGCCGCAAGCGATCGGCACCGTCGAGCGGCCGGCGCCGCCGAATCTGCCCAAGCCGACCCCGGGTATGGATCCCGACGTGCTGCTGCGCGAATTCCTCAAGGCCACAGCCGATCCGGCCAACCGGCATCTGGCGGCGCGGCAATTCCTTACCCAGTCGGCATCCAATGCGTGGGACGACGCCGGTAGCGCACTGCTGATCGACCACGTGGTCTTCGTCGAAACCCGGGCTGCCGAAAGGGTTTCGGCGACTATGCGGGCAGACATCTTGGGTTCGCTGTCCGATGTGGGGGTGTTCGAAACCGCGGAGGGCGGGCTGCCAGACCCGTGTCAGATCGAGTTGATCAAGACCTCGGGTGGCTGGCGGATCGATCGCCTGCCCAACGGGGTCTTCCTGGACTGGCAGCAGTTTCAGGCGACCTACAAACGCAATACGTTGTACTTCGCCGATCCGACCGGCAAGACGGTGGTTCCCGACCCGCGCTACGTCGCGGTTTCCGATCATGATCAGTTGGCCACCGAACTCGTCTCCAAGCTGCTGGCCGGACCGCGGCCCGAGATGGCGCACACGGTCCGCAATCTGCTCGCCCCGCCGCTACGGCTGCGCGGGCCGGTGACCCGGGCCGACGGCGGCAAGAGCGGGATCGGGCGCGGTTACGGCGGCGCTCGCATCGATCTGGAGAAACTGTCCACCACCGATCCCCACAGCAGGCAATTGCTTGCTGCACAGATCATTTGGACTCTGGCCCGGGCGGACATCAGAGGCCCGTATGTGATTAACGCCGACGGCGCACCGCTGGACGACAGGTTCGCCGACGGGTGGACCACCTCCGATGTCGCGGCCACAGACCCGGGCGTGGCCGACGGCGCGGGTGCGGGGTTGCATGCGCTGGTGAACGGGACGCTGATGTCGCTGGACTCTCAGCACGTCACGACGGTGCCCGGCGCGTTCGGGCGGATGGGGGACCAGACCGGTGCCGCGCTGTCACGCAGTGGGCGGCAGGTGGCGTCGGTGGTCACGCTCCGGCGCGGCGCTCCGGACATGGCGGCGTCGCTGTGGATCGGCGATCTCGGTGGCGAGGCGGTCCAGTCCGCCGACGGACACACGCTGTCGCGGCCCAGCTGGTCGCTGGACGACGCGGTCTGGGTGGTGGTCGACGCTAACAATGTGCTCCGGGCGATTCAGGAACCGGCGTCGGGACAACCCGCACGTATTCCGGTGGATTCCGCTTCGGTGGCCAGCCGCTTCCCGGGTCCGATCACCGACCTGCAGCTGTCCCGCGACGGCACACGTGCGGCGATGGTTATCGGTGGCCAGGTGATCCTGGCCGGTGTCGAACAGACTCAGGCGGGGCAGTACGCCCTGACATACCCGCGGCGGCTGGGTTTCGGGCTGGGCACCTCGGTGGTGTCATTGTCCTGGCGAACCAGCGACGACATCGTGGTGACCCGCACCGATGCCGCGAATCCCGTCTCCTACGTGAACCTCGACGGCGTGAACTCCGACGCACCTGTCCACGGTTTGCAGATTCCGCTGACGGCGATCGCGGCCAATCCGTCGACGGTGTACGTCGCAGCTCCACAAGGAGTGCTGCAGTATTCGGCGTCCGCCGCCGAAAGCCAACAGGGCTGGTCGGAGGTGCCCGGCTTGATGATGGGCGGCACCGCGCCTGTTTTACCGGGCTAGATCGCCTCAGCGCCCCAGGCCCCGATGTCACCCCCAGTCGCCACACTTGTGATGTGCTCGACCTGATCCTGCCACTGGAATGCGGCGGCTGCGGGGCGCCCGCTACCCGCTGGTGCGAAGCCTGCGCCGTAGAGCTGTCCGTGGCTGCCGACAAGCCGCACGTGGTGAACCCGCGCGTGGATCCGCAGGTTCCGGTGTTCGCGCTGGGCCGCTACGTCGGCGCCCGCCGCCAGGTGATCCTCGCAATCAAGGAGCGCGGCCGCGGCGACCTCGTCGCACCGCTGTCGAGGGCACTGGCCATCGGTGTGCACCGGCTCGTGGCCTGGGGCATGGTCGAGACTCCGCTGACGATCGTGCCCGCGCCGACACGGCGTTCGGCGGCACGGCGGCGCGGCGGTGACCCCGTCACCCGGATGGCTCGGTTGGCGGTGGCAGGCCATCCGGAGATCGCCGTCGTCCCGGCGCTGCGAATGAGAGCCCTGGTCCGCGACTCGGTGGGGCTGGGCACGTCGGCGCGCGAGCGCAACGTCGCGAACCGGGTGCTGTTGCGGGGCGCGCGGCCGCGCACTGAGGTTGTGCTGGTCGACGACATCGTGACCACCGGGGCGACGGCGCGCGAGTCGGTGCGGATCCTGCACGGCGCAGGGGTCCGGGTCGCTGCAGTGTTGGTGATCGCGGCCGCGTAGCCAGTGAATCCCCGATGAGTGGCCAAGAGGTGGCCAAGAGGTTGTGAAGAAATTGCAACAGGTGGACCAAATTGCTGGCACGTCGGGGCGAACACGGGCTAACGTCGAGGTCAACCTTCATGAACCCTTGGGGACCCTTCGGTCTACTCGAGGGTCGCGATCCGAGGTTTGAGACGCCACGTGCGGAGGAGGTGATTATTCGACACCTTGCACCGGCGGGCAGCCTGCGGCGGTGATTTTCATCAAACCGCTCCCACCTCGTCGGCGCGTTTTCTAAGAAAGCCGGCACGCAGATCGCGTGTGACGTGAAAAGAGAAACGAGCTGTCAAGTATGTCAAGGCTAACCGTGGATTCCGGTCAAATTCTGGGCCAAGCAGTGGTTGGAACCGACGAACCGGTCGAAGCGACACCGAAGGCCGAGGTCGTTTTCAAGGGCCGCAACGTCGAGATCCCCGAGCACTTCCGCACCTACGTCTCCCAGAAACTCACCCGCTTGGAACACTTCGACCGGACCATCTACCTGTTTGACGTCGAACTCAATCACGAACGCAACCGTCGCCAACGTAAGTCCTGTCAACGCGTCGAGATCACGGCTCGCGGTCGCGGGCCGGTAGTCCGCGGTGAGGCCTGCGCCGACAGCTTCTATGCCGCACTGGAGTCCGCGGTCGTCAAACTCGAGAGCCGGCTGCGTCGTGGCAAGGATCGACGCAAAGTGCACTACGGCGACAAGACCCCCGTCTCGCTGGCCGAGGCCACCGCAGTGGCCCCGCTGCCGGATAAGGCCTTCAACACCGAATTGGTGGACGCCCATCAACACGAGGACCCGAGCCTGGACCATGAGCCGGGCAGGGTGGTCCGCACCAAAGAGCACCAGGCCACGCCGATGTCGGTCGACGACGCGCTCTACGAGATGGAGCTTGTCGGGCACGACTTCTTTCTGTTCTACGACAAGACGACCGAACTGCCGTCCGTCGTCTACCGTCGCCACGGCTACGACTACGGCCTGATCCGACTGGCCTGATCCGGCTGGCCTGATTCGGCTGGCTTGATCCGGCTGGCCTGAGGATCGGCGGCCATCACGGCGTCGTCACCTACGATGGGAGTCGCCTTATAGAAGAACAAGACTCCTACCTACAGGGGACATAGCTGTGCTGTCGAAGTTGTTGCGCCTTGGTGAAGGTCGCATGGTCAAGCGCCTCAAGCGGGTAGCCGAGTATGTCAACACGTTGTCCGACGATGTCGAGAAACTCAGCGACGCCGAGCTCAAGGCGAAGACCGACGAATTCAAACGGCGGCTGGCCGACGAGAAAAACCCAGAAACCCTCGACGACCTGCTGCCGGAGGCGTTCGCGGTGGCCCGCGAGGCCGCCTGGCGGGTGCTCGACCAGCGCCCGTTCGACGTGCAGGTGATGGGCGCTGCGGCGCTGCACCTGGGCAATGTCGCCGAGATGAAGACCGGTGAAGGCAAGACCCTGACCTGCGTGCTGCCCGCGTACCTCAACGCGCTGGCGGGCAAGGGCGTGCACATCGTCACGGTCAACGATTACCTGGCCAAACGCGACAGCGAGTGGATGGGTCGCGTGCACCGCTTCCTCGGGCTGCAGGTCGGGGTGATCCTGGCCTCCATGACACCTGATGAACGCCGCGTCGCTTACCACGCCGACATCACTTACGGCACCAACAACGAGTTCGGTTTCGACTACCTGCGCGACAACATGGCGCACTCACTCGACGATCTGGTCCAGCGCGGGCACAACTTCGCCATCGTCGACGAGGTCGACTCCATCCTGATCGACGAGGCCCGCACCCCGCTGATCATCTCCGGTCCCGCCGACGGCGCCTCCAACTGGTACACCGAGTTCGCCCGGTTGGCCCCGCTGATGGAAAAAGATGTTCACTACGAGGTTGACCTGCGCAAACGCACCGTCGGCGTGCACGAAAAGGGCGTGGAGTTCGTCGAGGACCAGCTGGGCATCGACAACCTTTACGAGGCCGCCAACTCTCCGCTGGTCAGCTACCTCAACAACGCGCTCAAGGCCAAAGAGCTGTTCAACCGCGACAAGGACTACATCGTCCGCGACGGCGAGGTACTCATCGTCGACGAGTTCACCGGCCGGGTGCTGCTTGGCCGCCGCTACAACGAAGGCATGCACCAGGCCATCGAGGCCAAGGAGCACGTCGAGATCAAGGCCGAGAACCAGACGCTGGCCACCATCACGCTGCAGAACTATTTCCGGCTGTACGACAAGATCGCCGGCATGACCGGTACCGCCCAGACCGAGGCGGCCGAGCTTCATGAGATCTACAAGCTGGGCGTGGTCAGTATCCCGACCAACAAGGCGATGGTCCGCGCAGACCAGTCTGACCTGATCTACAAGACCGAGGAAGCCAAATACATCGCGGTGGTCGACGACGTCTCTGAGCGCTACGAGAAGGGCCAGCCGGTTCTGATCGGCACCACCAGCGTCGAGCGGTCGGAATACCTTTCCCGCCAATTCCAGAAGAGGCGCATCCCGCATAACGTGCTCAACGCCAAGTATCACGAGCAAGAGGCGGCCATCATCGCCGAGGCGGGCCGGCGGGGCGGCATCACCGTGGCCACCAATATGGCCGGCCGCGGCACTGACATTGTGCTGGGCGGCAACGTCGACTTTCTCACCGACCTGCGGCTACGTGCGCGCGGGCTCGATCCGGTGGAGACCCCCGAAGAGTACGAAAAGGCCTGGCACGAGGACCTGCCGGTGGTCAAGGAGGAGGCGAGCAAAGAAGCCGCCCAAGTGATCGAGGCCGGTGGCCTGTATGTGCTGGGCACCGAACGGCACGAATCGCGGCGCATCGACAACCAGTTGCGCGGCCGTTCCGGCCGCCAGGGCGACCCCGGCGAGTCGCGCTTCTACCTGTCGCTGGGCGACGAGCTCATGCGCCGGTTCAACGGCGCTGCGCTGGAGACGTTGTTGACCCGGCTGAACTTGCCCGACGACGTGCCCATCGAGGCCAAGATGGTCACCCGGGCGATCAAGAGCGCCCAGACCCAGGTCGAGCAGCAGAACTTCGAGGTGCGCAAGAACGTCCTCAAGTACGACGAGGTGATGAACCAGCAGCGCAAGGTGATCTACGCTGAGCGTCGCCGCATTCTCGAGGGCGAGAATCTTCAGCAGCAGGCCACCGAAATGCTCGTTGATGTCATCACCGCCTATGTTGACGGCGCGACGAGCGAAGGCTACGCCGAGGATTGGGACCTGGACGCGTTGTGGACAGCGCTCAAGACGCTGTATCCGGTGGGGATCAAGCACGAGACGCTGACCCGACAAGACCAGGAATCCGAGCGCGACGACCTTACCCGAGAAGAGCTGCTCGACGCACTGCTCAAAGACGCTGAAAGTGCTTATGCCGCCAGGGAAGCCGAGCTCGAGGAAATCGCAGGCGAGGGCGCGATGCGGCAGCTGGAACGCAACGTGTTGCTCAGCGTCATCGACCGCAAGTGGCGCGAACACCTCTACGAAATGGACTACCTCAAGGAGGGGATCGGGCTGCGTGCGATGGCGCAGCGCGATCCGTTGGTGGAGTACCAGCGCGAGGGTTATGACATGTTCATGGCCATGCTCGACGGCATGAAAGAGGAGTCGGTCGGCTTCTTGTTCAATGTCGCGGTGGAGGCGGCCCCCGCCCCGGCGGTGGCCCCGGTGGAAGCGCCGGAGGGGCTGGCCGAATTTGCCAAGGCCGCCGCCGGAGCGGCCGGACAGCCAGACGGTGCCGGCGCGCCCGCAGCGGTGCGCGAAGAGGTGCCGAAAACATTGCACGCCAGGGGTATTGACGATGATTCGCCCGCCCTGACTTATTCCGGCCCGTCGGAGGACGGCTCGGCGCAGCTGCAGCGCAACGGCGGCGCTGCGGCCAAGACACCAGCCGGTGCGCCCGCCGCCGCCAGTCGGCGCGAGCGTCGCGAAGCCGCCCGGCGGCAAGGTCGCGGCGCGAAGCCGCCGAAATCGGTGAAGAAGCGTTAGCTGGCGAGCAGACGCAAAAGCCCCCGACACGCCGCGCGTGCGGGGGCTTTTGCGTCTGCTCGCCCAATGTGATTATTGTAAACATGGACTGGGGAGGGCCCGTTGACTGCTCCGCGATCCCGCGCCGCTGCCGACACTTATCACCATGGCAATCTTCGGCAGGCACTTCTTGAGCACGCTGTCGAACTCGCCCGGGCGGGCGGCCCGGACGCGGTGGTGTTGCGCGACGTCCAGCGGATGGCCGGGGTGAGCAACTCCGCGGCGTACCGGCACTATGCCGATCGCAACGCACTTCTGGCC
>Ga0182012_10005863_pt1 | contig 12615 bp, 13 predicted proteins | sample 612S2SmetaG_FD_120486 | JGI IMG/M metagenome (GOLD analysis project Ga0182012, IMG submission 120486) | Permafrost microbial communities from Stordalen Mire, Sweden - 612S2S metaG | ecosystem: Environmental > Terrestrial > Soil > Wetlands > Permafrost | place: Sweden: Stordalen | collected...
CAGCTTCACTTTGTCGGACGGCTTGCGTACACGCATCTCTGCATCTGCTGCCCGCGCAACACCGAAAGCGAGAGCGCCGGTCACGGCCAGGGATCCGCTTACAAATTCGCGACGATTCAACTTGTCCATCTCATCTCATCCTCACATTGCATATATAGAACAGATTATTGTCGGGATTAACCGGCACTAACCGGCATCATAGGCCGCGCGAAGCCATCCCGCCAGCTCCGCATCGATCTGGTCTGCGCTTTGGTTTGTGCTTTGGTTTGCGCCGTAGACGCGCACGCGATGAGTCATCATCGCATTAAAGCTGCCGGATGCCTCTAATCGCTCCGTATTCGGCGTGGCTTTAAGTACTAATCCTACGTCGATGCGCCCTGCGCCAGGTTGAAGAATGGCAAACTGTCTGGATCGGCGAATGCTCACATAGGCCTTCTTGGGCGAGAACTCCACATCGGGGCCAAATCCGCCAATGGTCTCAACCAGTAGGTCGTAGATTGGTTTAAGTGATGCTTTTGTTCCTGAATATTGCGCTGATACGAGGTCAACAGGCTCTGCATCCGCTGCGGTAAGCGCTCGAAGTGCAATCTGGTGTGCGTAACCGTGAGTCAGTCCGAAATGGGTCTTTATATGATCGACAAGCTCTTTGTGCTTCGTAATCCCGGTATTACGGGCAAGGTCGCACCACTGGTCGATGGATTTGCCCGTAGCTGTTTCGAGGTTACGGTAGAGTGAAGCCATGCCCTGTTCCGGTGGGGTTGACATCGTGCATCCTCCTTTGTGGGGTTCGAATTGACTCGCGATTCCCGTCTCTAAATCCTATCGCATGTGTCGAGAAGAGTCCGCTCGTTGTGGTTTAATTGTCTCTATTTTGATATGTCCGAATTTACCTTTGACCGAGCAACTCCGAACGTCAAGTCTCGAATTATTGCGACAACCGCATGGTACTATTATCAGCATATAACTATAACTTATTATATAGTCGGGAGTCAGTAATTTGAAGTTCACCATGATCGGCCACAGCACCGTGTTGATAGAAGCGGCAGGTATAAAGCTGCTTACAGACCCCTACTTCAACACCTGGGGCAATCCCGGTTATGCGCGAATATGTCCCCCAGCAAAATCAAGGGAGGAGCTCGCCAGTGTCGACGTAGTAGTTGTTTCTCACGGTCACTTCGATCATGTCGATACGCGCTTCCTCTCCTCTCTGCCATCTGCAACACCGGTGATTGTGCCTCGATTTATGGAGCCGCATGTGTGGCACGCGCGCCACAAGGTTGTGCGGCAGCCAAATTGGAAGAGCACAACTATTGGGGCCGTCACTGTCACCACCGTTCCGGCGCTCCATCCCGCAATTGCCGTTGGATACATCATTGAGGCCGAAGGAAAGGTCGTGTACTTCGCCGGTGATACCTACTATCGCCCCTTTATCAATGTGATAGGTAGCCGCTACAAGCTCGATGTGGCGCTATTACCGGTAATGACATACAGAATACCGATGACAATGAGCGAGAAAGGCGCGGTTAAGGCAGTCGAGGCGCTGAAGCCAAAGATGATCATTCCGATTCACCTTGGCATACGACCGCGTTCTCCTCTTATGCGAACAGGACAGAGTGTGGAGGGTTTTCAGAAACGTCTTGAGGATTCAGGGGCAGAGGCGAAGTTTGTTCTACTTAAGGAAGGTGAGAGCACAACTATTGAGGAGTAAAGGGTCAGGGCAGGTTGCGACTTGCCCTGAGCAGAAAACCACACATGAAACTCGTCCCTATTTCACCGCGAACACAATCGCGTGGTTGCATGGCACACGTTGCGGTCTTTGAATAACTAGTGCGTCCGCCTCCTGTTTCCACTTGAGCGGCTCTTGACTACCTAGAAGTGTGACGCCGGAAATCGATCGGCTCGTGTTCCCTGTTGTCTTTCCAAGCGATTTGATACGTATCTCTGCTGTTGGAAGCGCAAGGGAGATGGCGTAGACCGTATCGTCCTTTGCGGTGAAACGGATATCGCTGGACTGGAACAGCTGTTTGCGCTCCTCCGCCGGGTTCTTCGCTGCCGGCGTTGGACCCTCTCCCTGCACTTTCCACGGATGTGTTCCGTAGATTGCATCGCCGTTTACCTTCAGCCAGTCCCCCATATCGATAAGGCGCTGCTGCATAATCACGGGGATAGTTCCATCCGACTCCGGGCCGATGTCGAGCAAAAGGTTGCTTCCGCGCGAAACCAGGTTGGACAGCAGGCAGACAAGTCCGTAGGAGGTCTGGTACTCATCCAGAGTCTCATGGCGGTTATATCCGAAGCTCGATCCAATGCCGCGGTTCTCTTCGCATTTGTGGCTCGCAGCCAGCTTCTCGCCACCGCCAACTTCGCCGTACTCAGTGGTGTAGTAGCCACCATGATGGCTGCGTGTTTCCTTGCCCCACCGGTCGTTGATCACCACCTCATCCTTGCAGGGCGACTCATTGAACAACCAGGCTAACAGGTCTTCGCTTTTCCACTCGGCGCTACTGTGCTCCCACTCTCCATCGGTAAAGATGATGGACGGTTTGTAGCGATTGACCAGATCCTTAAACTGTGGCTGGAAGTGCTCGCGCACGTAACGGGGGAAATCCTGGCGGTAGATCGGGTTGTACCATTCATAAAGCGAGTAGTAGAAGCCCATCTTAAGGCCACGTGCTCGAACTGCCGTCGCTAGGTCGCCACATAGATCTCGGTGTGGACCCACATCTACGCTGTTCCAGTTCCAGCTATCCGCACTGGGCCATAGGCAGAATCCCTCGTGATGCTTTGAGGTAAGTACAACATACCGGGCGCCGGCACGGGCAAACACATCCGCCCATTGGTCCGGCTCGAATAGCTCTGCTTTGAACTGCGGTGCAAAGTCCTGGTACTTAAAGTTCTCTCCGTAAGTCTTAGCGTGGAACTTCCAGGTCTCGCCCTTTTTATTCTGCATGGCATCCCAGTACCATTCGGCATAGGTGCCCTTGGGCCCCCAGGATGGCACGGAGTAGACGCCCCAGTGAATAAAGATGCCGAACTTCGCCTCATCAAACCAGGCCGGCATCGGTCGGGTATCCAGAGACTCCCACGTGGGTTTATAGGTTGCCTGTTCTGAACCTGATGGTACCGCTCTCGCTTTAGAGATAGTGCTTGAGAGCACGGAGGCTGCCGCGAGCAGCAGCAAGGAGTATTTCATTGTTGATATCCTCGATAGATTGGGAGCCGGGTTAACCCCGACGATCTCCATCATGATTCGTCTTCATCACACCTGCCACCTGTGCCTATTTTCGTAAGCTGTCTTTCTCCTGTTTCACCGCAATCGGCACATAACCGTACTCAAAGCCCTTCGGTGGTTTCACTATCTGTGCCGGATCCAGCGCCGTTAGCTTGCCTAGGGTCGGCGGCGGCAAATACTCGTGGTTTTTCGGCCACGACCGATGGAGCTTAACTACCCTGGCCTGCATTCGCTCGCGCTCCGCACCCGTCAGGCCCGCATTCAATACCGCAGGTTGATCCGCAAATCGATACCAGTAGTAGGTCACCACGGTGCCGTCACCCAGGTGGGCTTCAAATGGACCTGCGACCGGCCCGGGGCTCTTCCAGCTGCTCTTGGGTTCGGTCGGGGTGGTGTACGCCTCCTGGGTATTCTCCTTTGGAGTGTCCCAAACGATTGACTGAAGTCCGGTTTCCGCTGGAACTTTGTCTGCTGCTATCGGTACCCATTTCGCTCTCTTTGGATCGGTGCCATTCTCCAGATGAAAATACTCGGGAAGCGTCACCAGAGATCCGGACTTTGTTTCTGTCTTAGAAGCGCTGTTATAGTTCCACTCATATCCGAATGTATCAGGAGTAATCGCTTTGGGCGTCGCGAACTCGTTCCACGCGATAGGAACCTTTGTCTCTTTGTTATCTGCGCCGGGTGTTCGAATCTGCCATGTTGCCGCTCCGTTGCCGGGGAAGGTACGAACATGTGCGCCATTTAGGTCGATACGCCCGGAGGCGACAGGACCGCCGTTAAACCAGGCAACGACCGATTCCCAGAGCGCTGAACTATTGTATGCCGTATCACGATGCACCAGAGCGGAGCTCCCATCAGCGCTCCGTGGAAACGAGGTTGGTGCAATACGGGCGTACGACTCGCCCTTAGAGTCAGTCGCCTTGCGGCACGGGATCCACTGGGTCTCCATCTGTATCTGTCGATTCGGATCAACGGGACGAGTGTCTAAGAGTTTTCCTATCAGTTCGGGATGGGCGATAGTGGAGTGCGACCAGAAGTTGGGAAGAAAGAAGGCGACCGGCCCCTTGAAATTGCTGGAGTTAAGGAAGAGGGTCCAGCACTGGTCGCCGGTTGGGACGTCCTTATCAAAGGTGGTAGTGCGCGGCTCGGCAAGCGGCAATTTCAGGTATCCGTATCCCAGGAACTCGCCGCAAGCACCCTGCTTGATATTGAGGCCATCAATGGGAAAGAGCAGCCATGGGCTCAACTGGGCCACACCATACAGTCCCCGCGGCTCCTGCCAGTTGCCCCAGCCGTGCGAAGGGCCATTAGCGATCTCGGAGAAGTTAGGAGCTACACCTCCCATGATGAACTTGGGGGTCTCTGTCGGGAAGCGTGTATCTGTCCACCAGCCCAGCCCACCTTCAACGTCGGAATACATATCCTTCGGCGGTGTTCCATCGTACTGAGCAAACATCCAGGTTCCTGGTAATCCCGTCTGAAATCGGTGTCCGGGATACTTTCGCAACAGTGGCCAGGTGGAGATGTACATGGAGTATCCGGCGTTGTACGATCGATCCACACGTTCGGAGGTGGGGATAATCAGATAACCGGCAAGGTACTCATTTTGAGCGCTGGATCTTGCGGAAGTAAGGCCAATTACGGCAGTGAGGAAGATACAGATCCCGAGGTTTCGGGCGTGTTTGAGAAGGGATGGTGTAAGGAAACGGGAAGTTTGCACAAGCTCCTCCATGTATGCAGATTAAATCATTATTAATGATTGTAGCATGTTGGAGAGGCGGGGAAGTGGCGATTGCACGAAGGGCTCGGGGACCGAGCCCTTCGCATCTCAGTGGAAGATAACGCAACTACTTAACGTTATTTTTCTCCTGGAGCTTCTTCTGTTTTGCAACCTCTGCGATGCCGTCAGAGACAACAACACGGTCGGCATCATAAAGTTCGCGCTCGGATGTGAAACCGGCGACCTCGCCGCGTACTACGGCACGAATATGAGACTGCTGACTGTGTCGGCTCGGTGGGCTAACGTACTTCTGTCCGCGCACCAGTACCGGGACCGCAGCATCTCGCTTCGGTGTGCCGGCAAGTTGGCAGGGTCTTGGTACGCGTTTTGCTTTCGGTTTGGCGGCGGCGTCCGCACGGTTCGTGTATGCCATGGTTAGAATGCTCCTTACCGCCGGGCGCGAAGCCTGCCGGCAAAAACGTGATCGGATGATCTGTCGGTAGTAGCGCAACGGTTAGGCGGCAGAAGATGGCGTGAGCCATCCCAATGTCCGGGTCTTAATGCGCAACAACAATAGTTTTCAGCAACAAAAGCGAAGAACGTCCGGTGAGGTGTCCGTTACGCGTGGCGCAGGACGATCTGACAGAGAAGTTGCCAGAATCAGGGGGCGAAAGAAGCCGTTATCACACAATACGATTTGTACGCGGATATGATACCACAGGCAGGAAGGCCTGTGATGCCCGAGCATATTGACCCTGCGGTCAATATGCTAAGTCGTCATCCAACTGCCTCCGGCAACGGGTATGGTGATTCCGGTAAGATAGTCCGCTCCCGACGATGCAAGAAACGCTGCCACGGACGCCACATCCTCCACGCTGGCGATACGACCAAGAGGGATCTGAGATAGGATCTCGGCCGCCATAGCCTCCATGCCTTCCCGAGCCATCGCAGTCTCCACCCAGCCCGGCGCGATACAGTAGGAAAGGATATTGTTGTGAGCTTCGGCTCTGGCCAGACAACGAGTCAGGTTTACCATGCCTGCTTTGCTGACCGCATAGGCCGGCGCCTCCGTTTCGGCACGAAAGGCGGATCGCGACGCGATATTGATCACCTTGCCGCCACCTTGCCTGCGCATCACATCAAGCACACAATAGGTTGCGTTAACAGCGCTCATAAGGTTTGTGTCCAGCGTACGCTGCCAACCTTTGATCCAGTCGTCATAGGATTCGGTATGAAACGGGGTAGGCTCAAAGATTCCGGAGTTGTTCACCAGTAGATCTAACCGACCAAAGTCGGCGAGCACGGTGTCAACACAGGATTTTACATCCGCCGGGTTCGAAAGGTCACCTTTCACGGCGATGTGGTCGCTGCCGCTCAGGCGCTCTACTGTCTCCTTTGCCTTATCACCATTGGAGTTGTAGTGGACCGCAATTCGAAATCCCGAACGGGCGAGGGCACCGGCAATTGCCGCGCCAATGCCGCCGGACGCGCCGGTAACAAGAGCCGTACGAATAGGCTGATCTGGCATGGAACTCCTCTGTTGACCTATCGATAAACATACGACCACCATATTCTGTTCGCGGTCCGGCAAATCCTGTGGAGGTCGGGTAGTATACAGGAGCATCCCTATAAGGATGCAGCGAACTTACGTTGCTCGTTTCGAACAGGTATGGAACTATTAATCTGGAGGGGGACTGCGTGGGGGATTCGGCGGTTGGGCGCATCCTTTGGCGGGCAGTTGAAAACGCTGAGTTTCGCAGAAGGGCAATGCAAAACCTGGGTACTGCTCTGGCGGAAGAGGGGTTTGTAATCTCGGACGACGAGATGGAGACACTCAGAACGTGCTGGGAATCGGTGGATAGCCTAGGCGAACGCGCCGCGTACGAACGTATCAGCGCGATGGCTCGAGGATATCGCCGAACACGGTAAGGTCGGGGAGAACTACCATCTCCAGGGCCTCACTCTGCGTGGAAGTTCCGGCAACTGCGATGGTCGTATTATGAGCTGTCAAAGTTGTGTGATACGGTTGTGTGATACGGATCTATAACACAACTTAATATTTGTACTGAATCAGGAGGAGATACACACATGATCAAATTCGGTAAATGGCTGATTGTATTCTATGCGATCTTAATGCTCGGCGGCGGTCTTGGTGGATTCCTCTCGAAGAAGCATAGCGTCCCGTCACTTATCTCCGGGATCGTCAGTGCACTTCTATACGCCGGTGCCTACAGCATGTTGGCGAAGTCACCCAAGAAGGCATATACCCTCTCCGCAGGCATAGCGGCCGTGCTGACGCTGGTTTTCATCGAGCGCACGCTGAAGACGTTGAACGAGCCATCCGGCATGATGCGCAATGTTGGCCTCGCTGTATTTAGCGTGGTGGTGGCGGGTGTTTTCGCGGTGTGTAGTAGAGAGGCAACGGCCTGAGATTGGACGAGACGCCGACTCTGAAATGCGAGCTATCATTTATTAGATGCAATATTCACGTATAGTCTAAATCAGGATAGATACGCTTGCAACTTCTGGCACGATTCTTGCCCTATATGCATTGATGAGGATAGCGTGAAAATCGCGTCTCCCAAAGAGACCGTGCTGCCGGGTTCGGCAATGTGAGGGATGGTTCCGGACTTCCTTCGCTGAATCCCGCCTATCGGCACTCAAACAAAGGCGGTCGGATCTTTCGATCCTGACCGCTTTTGTCGTTTTTTATGCGGTACAATCTGCCCAAATGGCGACCACACCTGGATCCCCCCGTAAACCCGGCTTCAGCCCGACACGGCTTAACACCTTCTTAGAGTGTGAAGCCCGATATAAGTACATCTATATCGATAAGATCGGTAAGTTCTATTCGCGCTCCACCCCGGGACTTAGCTTTGGCTCCTCTTTGCACGGCGTACTTCAGCGGTTTCACCTTAACGGCGGCATTGACACACCACAGGAGCTCGTTAACGATCTACGCTCAAGTTGGATCTCGGCAGGTTATGAATCTGCAGAACAGGAGAGAGAGTACTTTGAAGCCGGTATCCGTATCTTGACCTCCTACCATCAGGACTATCATGCGGGACACTACGCTCAGGCCGAAACGATCGCTACGGAAAAGACGCTTTCGCATGATTATGGAACCTACAAACTTACCGGGCGTGTCGACCGGATCGACAAGCATCCGGATGGTGCGCTGGAAGTGGTCGACTACAAGAGCGGTCGATCGGATGTGACGGAGGACGAGGTTGCCGCGAGCCTGGCCATGCGTTGTTATCAGCTGATATTGCGCCGTCTCTACCCGGAATCGGCGGTTCGCGGTACCATATACTGCCTTAGCACAGGCAAACTGGCAACCCATCAGCTTGAAGAATCCGCAATGATTGCTCTTGAGAGCGAGATTGCGGTGATAGTTAATCGTATACAGAGTATCGAATGGGATGAGGTTCGCCCTGTTCCTGTCGATGTCTGCCCTGATTGCGAGTTCCTATCACGATGCCGCACCTACTGGCGGCAACAGGAGCGCATGGCACTGCTGGATGAGCCGTAACCACCGACTTTGAGCCGGCAGAGTGAGGTAATCCAATAGGTTAGTGCCCGTGTGTCGGAATAGATGAGAGAAAGGCCCACCATGAAGCATGACAAACCCGTAGCCGGAACTTCAAAAAAAGCGGCCAATCTTCCGGTGACAGTTCCGGATTTTATCCGATTCAAGACAGCCGGGACGCGGATTGTCATGGTTACGGCATACGATTATCCATCCGCACTCCTTGCGGACCGAGCCGGCATCGATTGTATCCTTGTGGGCGATTCGGTTGGCACAACCGTGCTGGGCTATGAGAATACCGTTCCCGTAACACTGGATGAGATAATCCACCATGCGCGAGCGGTGAGACGCGGAGTACAGAGGGCACTGCTCGTCGCAGACTTGCCGTTTGGCACATATCAGGCTGAGCCGGCGGAGGCGCTTCGAAGTGCGGTTCGACTGTTGAAAGAGGCGGGAGTACAGGCGGTAAAGGTTGAAGGGGGCGCACCGATGGTGCCAACGGTACGACGATTGACGGAGAGCGGCATTCCAACGATGGCGCACCTGGGGCTAACTCCGCAATCTGTTCATGTCTTTGGAGGCCACAAAGCGCAGGGTAAAGATGCCGAGTCCGCTAAGAAGATGATCGAAGATGCCGTAGCGATGGAGCAGGCCGGCGCCTTTGGAATTGTGCTTGAGACAATACCTGCGGAGCTTGCATGCAGCATCACCGCCGCGGTAAAGATCCCTACCATCGGCATCGGTGCCGGTGTTGAGTGTGACGGTCAGGTACAGGTCTGGCACGATATTCTGGGAATCATCCCCGGCAAACCCTTTCGTCACACAAAACGGTATGCTGAGCTAGGCGCCCAGATTGAGCAGGCATTGAGCGCCTATGCCTCTGAGGTTCGCGGCCAGGAATTCCCCGGGAGGGAGCACAGTCTCTAGTTATGCGAATGTTCGAACAGATCTCTTCACTTCGATCTTATGTGCGCGGAATGCGCAATGATGAGCGTCAAAAGGGTAAAACCATCGGTTTTGTGCCCACGATGGGAGCCCTGCACGAGGGCCACCTTGGTCTTATACGCAAAGCTAAATCGGATTGCGATATCGTTATCGGCTCCGTCTTCGTAAATCCAACCCAATTTGGTCCAAATGAAGACCTGGCAGCCTATCCAAGAACGCTGGCACGGGATCAGCAGCTTGCCTCGCAGGAGGGGTTGGATGCGATGTTCGTGCCGGTTGCAGCTGAGATCTACCCCGCAGGATACCAGACAACGGTAACGGTACCCATAGTATCAGCCGGCCTGGAAGGGGCCATTCGGCCTGGCCACTTCGCCGGAGTAGCCACCGTGGTTCTGAAACTGTTGAACATTGTTCAGCCGGACAGGCTCTACCTGGGTCAAAAAGATTTTCAACAGGCTGTGGTCGTAGATCGAATGATCCATGACCTCAACGTGCCTGCCGAACTGATCGTCGTGCCAACCGTTCGCGCCGCAGATGGTCTGGCGCTCTCCTCAAGAAATGTTTATCTATCCCCGGAGGAGCGCCGCGCCGCGACCATTCTGTTTCGAACCTTGCAGACAGCGCGGGAGTCAGTGGCGGCCGGCGAGGACAGTGCAGAGCAGGTCCTCCTTAAGATGCACACCACCCTCGCTTCCGAACCACTCGCACGCCCGGACTATGTCTTGCTTGTTGACCCATCCACGCTGGAGCCGGTTACAGCCGTGGGCGAAGCCGCAAGCATTGCGTTGCTTGCCGTGCGCATCGGTAAGACCCGACTCATTGACAACGGACTGTTACTCCCCCCGAACTACACCATGCCGCGATCTCGCTTCTTCATCTGATGGGTTACGCAAGTGATCTTACAAACGATGCTTCCTTTACTTATAATGGGAGCCCTCGATCAACAAAATCAGAGTAGCCCCGACTGTAACCGTATGTGTTACTGCAAACAGGAAATCGACGATGACAACTGGTTTATGCCTCGATTGGGAAGGCAAACGCCCCGCCTCCATTCCAGACCCGGCTCCCGCCCTTGAACAGATTTCACAATTTGAAGGTGCCGAGCTTGAACCTAGCGGTAACCGGCTGATACAGGGCGACAATCTAGCCGTGATGGCGGCGCTCCTGCCGGAATACACAGGCAAGCTGAACCTGATCTACCTCGACCCTCCCTTCTTCACCGGCAAGGAGTGGTTCATACAGTCTCCCGCCGGGACGCGCCGGAACTCACTTGCGTACGATGATGTCTGGAATAACGATATCGGTCTCTATCTACAATGGCTCTACGATCGGCTCAGCTGTGCGCGTAGACTACTTTCGGATACCGGCGTTATCTACCTGCACCTCAACTGGCAGGCTGCACACTACGCCAAGCTGCTGATGGACGAGATATTCGGCATTGAGCAGTTCCAGAACGACATTATCTGGTGCTACCGGGAGGCGATTAACTCAAAGGTACGCTGGAACCGCAAGCACGACAACATCCTCTTCTACTCCAAAACGGCGAACTTCACGTTCAACTCCTCAGAAGTGCTCCAACCCTACTCGGAAAACACAGTTAAAAAGTTCCGGAATAGGGACGATAAGGGGCCTTATAGACTGATGGGTCGTGGTATTACAGATAGCCCGCTGCGCTCAAAGCGAGACATCCCTGCCCAGATGGAATCACTGTTCCCGGAGTTAACGTATCGGCACTACCTGGGCGAAGGTACCCTGCCGGTGGACTACTGGAATATAGACATTGAAAATCAGGCGAGCGCCAAAAGGACCGGCTATCCCACCCAGAAACCGGAGGAGCTGCTGGAACGGATACTGCTGGCTTCGAGCAACCCGGGAGACCTGGTTGCCGATTTCTGCTGTGGCAGCGGAACGACTGCGGCAGTCGCTCACAAACTGGGAAGAACGTGGATCGCGTGTGACGTCGGTGAGCAGTCGCTTGGTATCTGTACCGCAAGGATGACTGCCCTCAGCGCAAACTTTACGCTGGAGCGCACAGCTTAATACTAGTGACTGGAGGTTGGCACAGTAAAGGCGAATGGGCGTTTGATGTCGAAGTAAATACCAGATACATTGCTCTGGTGAGGAGAAGATATTGTCATCCAAAACACTTAATATGACCGAGCCGCTATATGAGTACCTGCTCTCAATCAACCGGCCCCTGCCGGATATCTTCGAACGGCTGAGAGCGGAGACCCTTAAACATCCCGCTGCCGGTATGCAGATATCCGTGGAGCAGGGCCGGTTTATGGCGCTTCTGGTTCACGCGCTCGGCGTTAAGAAGGCGTTGGAGATTGGCGTTTTCACTGGATACAGCGCACTTACCGTAGCGCTTGCGATGCCGGACGATGGCAAGCTGATTGCTTGCGATGTGAGCGAAGAGTGGACCGCCATCGGTCGCCCCTACTGGCGCGAGGCAGGTGTAGAAGATAAGATCGATCTGAGAATTGCGCCCGCAAACGAAACTCTGGATGGGCTGTTGGAGACCGGCCACGCCGGCACCTTCGACTTTATCTTCATCGACGCAGATAAGCCGAACTACGATGGATACTATGAGCGTGCGCTAAAGCTCCTGAAAACCAACGGATTGATCGCCATCGATAACACGCTCTGGTCCGGCCATGTAGCAAATCCATCTGTTCAGGATGAAAGTACAACGACTTTACGTGCGCTCAACCTGAAACTGCGCGATGATGAGCGTATCACGCTCAGTGTACTTCCGGTAGGCGATGGCCTGACGCTCGCGCTTAAACGCTAGTCCGATTGAGGCGAACGTATTACCGATACCTGAGCCACGGAAGCGGTGTGACGGTACAAAGCTTGCATGCGGAACCTGCTAGTCTTTGATCACCGATATTGATCGGGGTAGCACAGTGAATTCCCATTCCGGCCGGTTCACTATGTGAATCGGCCGGAACCATGCATGAACCACTCAATTGAGCTCAAATCAGGAATAAACGGCCTATTCTGGCAATATCCCTTGACACACAGGGTTAGCTGGAGTACACTACTGAGGCTTCGAGATGGAGCCCTGAAGTTGAGCGATCTGAAGAGAGAAAGCGGAGTTGCGCAAGCTGTTCTGCGGATTGATTTAGAGAGTGCGACGGCGGGGTGAAATCCTGTATGTCGAAGGTCTTTGCTCCCATAGCA
>Ga0182012_10005865_pt1 | contig 12613 bp, 12 predicted proteins | sample 612S2SmetaG_FD_120486 | JGI IMG/M metagenome (GOLD analysis project Ga0182012, IMG submission 120486) | Permafrost microbial communities from Stordalen Mire, Sweden - 612S2S metaG | ecosystem: Environmental > Terrestrial > Soil > Wetlands > Permafrost | place: Sweden: Stordalen | collected...
ATCACCACGAAGGACACCACGGCGGCTGGCGCACTTTTTCCCTGAAATACGACGTCGACCTTCCGGAATTAGCCAGACGCTACGCGGCTCGCTCGCCGTTTATTAGGAATTGACACCCGGAAGTCCGACCTATTAAACCCGTTTTCCACCGCCCCGGAGCGCGCCCATGTCTGACGATCGCAATCCTGACGATCTGCCGCAGTTCTACGAGGTGATCCAGCGCATGCGGGAGGGCGAGCTAAACGATAAGCTCACCGAGGCAACACAGGGAATGATGCGCCACTTGCTTGACCGTCAACGCGACATCGGCGGCAAGCCAGAAGGCAAATTGGTGCTGACGATGAAATACACGTTGGATGATGGTATGCTCGATCTGCGGGCCACGTTTGCCGTGACAACGCCGAAAGAGCCCGTCACTCGTGGGGTTTTCTACGTGAAGTCCGACGGCTCTCTGACGACGCTCAACCCGGCGCAGAGATCGCTTCCGTTCGGCGTCACCCGCGATGCGGCCGCGCATCCGCGACGACTCCGCGACGTCAATAATAACGACTGAGCCGAATCAACAAAGGAAACCCCATAAATGGTTGACACGCCCGATCTTGCCACCGCAATGGAATGGATTGCAGCGCACCAGAAGGTGCACAGCGTCACGCTGTTCTACCCGGATTTCGGCGACGAATCCATGCCGCTGCATGAGATGAAGGCGCTGGCGTCGGTCGGCTCGGACGGGCGGATCGCTGTCCACACCGGCACGGATCTGTTTGAGCCTTTCCGCCAATATCCGCGACGCTACACGGGCACGGCCGCTGCGGCAAACATCGAGACATTCGTCGCGCATGTCGTCCGGTTCAAGGACGAGGACTCAGCAATCTGGTGCAACAACGATCCGTCCAACCCGACATTGACCGCGATCCTGGACTATCACATGGCCCGGAACGTGGACCCGGAGTTTACCGATGATACGAAAAAGGAACCTTTGCCGTTGCCCGGCGCGCACGCCCAGTTTGGCCAGCATCGGACGGTTTACAAATTCCCTCTTTCCGTCGAATGGAAGGCATGGTCGGCCGCCGCCGGGAAGCCAATGACACAGAGCATTTTTGCCGAATTCGTGGAGGACCGCATTCTGGATGTCCTCGGTGACCGGGCGGATGCCGATCTTTCAGACCGGGCGCGGCAGATGAAAACGACCCTGGGAGGGACGTTCGCGAGCACGGCCAGGCTCGTGGAATTGTCCCGTGGCCTCAAGCTCCATGCCACGTCTCTCGTGGGGCAGACCAACAACCTTTCATCGGGCGAGGTCTCGATCGTCTTCGAAAGCCAGCATGTTGATGACAAGGGAGATCCGGTCAAAATCCCCAATCTCTTCCTGATCGCGATCCCGGTGTTTCGCGGCGAGGATCCCTATGTGATGCCGGTTCGGCTGCGTTATCGGATCGCGAACAAGAATGTTTCCTGGTCGTTTGAGATCGCCTACCAACAGGAGACGTTCGATCACGCTGTCGCCGAAGCCGCTAAGGCCGTCTCGGACAAAACTGGCCTGCCGCTGTTCTACGGCACGCCGGATTGAACCAACAGCCGCAAGGCCAGAAGCTCCGGCCCTTCAGGACGGGGAGAAATCGCGAAATGGAGAATGACGATGAATGAGGATCCGGTCCGTCCGCCGACGGTAGAGGAAATGCGAGCCATAATGGGCGCTGCCGAGGAGAATCACCGCATCCTGCTCGCCCAGTGCGATCTCTCGCGGGTGCAGACCGCGCTGGCGCTGTTGGGCGAGCACCTGGCCACCACGCCTGGCATAACGAGTGCCGACCTCGCTATGATTGCAGCCGACATCCTGGGCAACGCCGTGGCTTGTTTGAATGACCCCAACATGGGGCCTTTGCTCGTTCAGGGCGCGCTGCGCCAGACCGGGTTTGTCCATGAACAACTGCTTGCGCTGCGAGCGGCGTCGCAGTCTGGTGGCAACCGCCAATTCGTTGGAGGCGGCGAATTCGTGCTGGCGGGTGATGCGCAGGTTCTGCGCGCCGGCGGTAAAATCGAGATAAACGGGGCAAGCGATTTCTCGGCTGATGCCGAGCATCTCCAAGGTGGTTGAACCCCTCCGGCTCTGTAAGATTGTCGAAGATCCGTCGCGCCCTGGCCGCTACCTCTACGCGATCGGGGCGCCGATTGTTTGCGCGTGCGGCAGCGATGACATTTTTGGCGTTCATCCAGGCGTGATGGACGATGAGCCGACAACCGGCTACTGCTTGGCCTGTTGGCCCGCCAGTTGGACGACGCCGAGGCGGATCGGGTCTGTTCCCTCACCAGTAGGTTCCGCGAGAAATGCGTGTTCGCCCGACCAACAGCGGCTTGCTCGTTCCAGCCGCTCCAAAGATCATCCGGCCACCCCCGCTCACAACGCCGGCCATCAGTCGCCGGGCTGCACTGGCCGGGACGGCGGCGTGGCTGGCGTCCCAGAGGTCTGAAGCGGGGACTCTCGCGGCCTGTCCAGCAACGACAAGCGCGGCGCCACCCCAGGCCGTCGCGGCAGGCTTTACCACCGCAGTCCTCAACATGGATAGCTCGAACGTCAATCAAGTCAGCAACACGGTCGACGGGTCGGTGCTTGCCCAGCTTTATGGCTGGAACCAGTACGGATCGGCTTATGCCGTTGGTCCGGGCGGCTGGTCCATGGATACGACCAATAAGTTGCTGTACGTCAACCAGGCGACCGCTTTTGGAAGCGGGTTTGCCTCGTGTTGCAGTACCTCATCTGCTGCTCGGTCTTCCCCTGGAAACCACGCACCCAATACAGGCTGGGGCAAGATATTTAATCAGGGGTATTTTGAGATAATTTCGACTGCTGCTTGGCAGGACGGCACGAACTACGCAATGTCGTGGATGAACGATCCTACCGGCCAGGTATTTGAAATCGATATCTGCGAGACATTCGGGGCCGTTGCATCTAACATAATTGCCTGGAGTGAAGGCAACACCAACGGAACAGACGGGGCTGTTCTTCCGGAACCCGCCAGCACGAACGGATCTCCGTTAAGTGGAAACACCAATAAGTACGGGTTTCTTTGGACCAGCACCTTCATGCAGTTCTTCATTAACGATGTCTCTGTGAGCGCGCAAGTTCCCACAAAAGTAGCAACAAGATGGAATGATCGCAACGGGAACTACTGGGGTACTTATGCGATGAATGCCATGCCCTCCGGCGGCGATCTCGAAGGCCGATATCTGTATTGGCAGACCGGAACCTGGGTGCATCCTTACACGATTTCCCGCGTAACGGTCTATCAGTGAGGCTTTTCCGAAAGGTTCTGGACGGGATAGATGTCGATCCCCTACTGGCCCAGGTGAAGGCCTACCCGGCTGATCTCTGGGGCGTGGATGACGCATGGACGCGAGGCAAGCATTTCCCGGGGACAGGAAAGGGGAACGCCATTCTGAAAGCGGGGTTGGCAAAGAACAACGTCGTCTTGCGTTACAACAAAACGCCAGCGGGCTTAATCCCGGATGGCACGAAACACTGGGACCGGCCGCCGATGGCGGTTCTGACCGAAGCGCGGCCGATCCTCGATCGGCTGGTCACCGCGGTGCGCGGCCGCACGCTGGGGCGCGTTATCATCTCCCGCATGGAACCTGGGGAGGAAATTGTGCCGCATATCCATACCGTGCAGTTCGGATTGCCGCGTATTTTCCATACATTCCAGATCCCCCTCCAGGTCGATAAGGACGTCATCTTCGGCTGTGCCGACTCCGATGGGACTGTCGAAGAGCTATGGATGCGTCCGGGCGGGGGTTACACGTTCGATAACCTGAAATACCATTGGGTCTTGAACGAAAGCCATCGGAGGCGATACGCGCTGATGGTCGACATAGAAATCCCTTAAACGAGAAGCCTGCCGCCGGAGGTTACGTCGATGCCCTTGTTCAGACTGGTCTTTTGGCTCGTCGCCATCATGACGGTTTTGTTTGGCGGACAGGCCGCGGCGTGTACCATGTCGCCGAACCTGTCCGTCATATCGACAACCGGGTCGATCACGGATGCCAACTGCCACGTTTGGACTCTCAGCGGACAACAGGTTGTTGTCGACGGGAAAACGGACACCACCACCGGCGCTGTCGTCAACCTCGCTTTCGTCAACGGTGCGATGTGGCAGGAGAACAGCGGCTGCAACTGGTGGTCGGAGGTTTTACCAACCGCTTCGTGGGCGCCAACCGGCGGCACCACGACAGGGCCGAACGTCTCCACGCTCGTCCCGTCTGCGTCTGGGTCCACCGTCACCACGCCTGGTTCGTCCCTCGTCGACGCGTCAGGCAACGTCTGGACCTTGACTGTGACTGGCGGGGAGGTGGCGGCCAATGGCGTCACCAACACGACGCAAGCCGGCGTGAACCAGATTCTCTATTACAACAAACTGATTTATATCACGAATACCTCGGGAAAGTGGTTCTCCATCGCGACCCCGACGTCGCCCTACGTCGCGTTTTCCGGCGACCCGCGGCTGATCGAAATCCTGACCGTCACAAACATTCCCGTCGCGGTGACGAACCAAAGTTTTCTTGTGTCAGGGACCATAGCAGGCGACACGACCGCGCCAACTCTCCAATTTCAGGATGGCGCGGGCGCGTGGGCAGCGCTTCCCAGCGGCGCCGTGGTCACCTCCACGACGTTTTCATTTACCAACACGGGCATTGTGGCTGCCGCGTCGATGACGGTGAGCGTCCGCGACGCTAACAACAACGCGGTCACGGCCTCGTCCAACGCCTTCACAGTGGCAACCCCGAGCCCCAGCGGCACGGTGGTAACAACCGTCGGCCCGACGGTCATTGACTCCATTGGCGAGATCTTCTCCCTCACCGCCAATCCCGGGCAGATTGCTGTGGGCAATCCGCCGGTCGCCGACAACACCACGAGTGGTGTCGTGGCACTCGCCTACGTCACAGGTAATGTCTGGCAGGAAAACTCGGCCAACCTATGGTGGTATAAGGCCCAGGCATCGGGGACCTGGGCCCCCACGGGTGGTACGAGCGTATCGCCGCTGACGACTGAGACGCTGGCGCTCGCGGCGATTTCTCAGCAAACCGCGAATGTCGCCTTTGGCGTCAGCGGCGCGGTCACCAACGACACCGTCGCGCCCGCTCTGCAATATCAGGTCGACGGCGGGGCCTGGGCTGCTCTTCCTGGTGGCGCCACGGTCACCAGCTCCACGTTTGCCTTCACGGTTCCAGGGATTGCCGCTGGTTCCTCGCACACGATCAGCGTCCGGGATTCGGTTACGACCACCATATCGACCACCTCCAACATTTTCTCTGTCATTGCCGCGCCGGTCGAGACTTTCGCGATCAACGCCATCCCTTCTCAGGCCGCGGGAGTTCCCTTCACCGTCTCGGGCATTATCGCCGGGGACTCCGTTGCGCCGAGCCTGCAATACGAGGACTCTGGCGGGGCGTGGTCCGCCCTGCCCGGCACGCCCACCGTCACGTCCACGTCGTTCTCGTTTGTCAACCCAGGCTTGTCCGCTACCGCATCGGCGACAGTCGGCATCCGGGATGCGGCGGCGACAGCCACGACCGCGCTGTCGAACAGTTTCAGCGTTGCGGCTGCGCCGGTTGAGTCGATCAGTATCAGCCCGATTTCACCAGCGCTTCAGGGGACGCCGTTCGCTGTTGGGGGAACGGTGCTCAACGCGCGTTCGGCTCTCGTTCTGCAGTATGAGGACAACACCGGCGGTTGGCAGCCGCTTCCCTCAGGGTTCTCACTAAGCGGGGCACCTGGCACGGCCACGTTCAGCTTTATCAATCCGTCGTTGAGCGCTGGGGCGTCGAATACGGTCTCCGTCCGCGATGCGAGCAACAACGCGATCTCTGCGACCTCGGGTGGTTTCGCGGTCACCTTTCCGCCGTCGCCAAACGATACAGTGGTCACAACGGTCGGTCCAACCATTGTCGACGCATCCGGGGAGTCCTTCAGTTTGACCGCGGCAGGGCAGGTCGCGGTCAACGGGGTTCCTGACTCTTCGTCTGCCAACGCCAAGGCATTGGCGTACGTCTCCAGCACGGTGTGGTACGAGTCCGTTTCAAATCTTTGGTTTTCCAAGACCATCTCCACGTTTGCCTGGTCACCACCCGGTGGCACTGGCACGTCACCGCTGCCGGCCGAAGGGCTCGCGGTCGGCACGATCGGCCCTCAGACGACCGCCAACGCGTTCACGGTCTCCGGTTCGATTGGCAATGCCCTCCTCATTCCCTCTCTTCAGTATCAGGTATCGGGGGGCGGGGCGTGGACGGCGCTATCCGCTGGGTCACCCATCAGCCTGACGGCGTTTTCGTTCACCGTGCCCGCAATCTCTGCGGCTGGCTCTTACACCGTGTCGGTGCGCGACGCCAATGCGCCCACGATTGTAGCGGCTTCGAACGCCTTTACGAACACGCAAGCTGTCAGCGCTCCGGAAACGGTGCTGATCGCCCCGATTGCCACGCAACAGGCGGGCTACCAGTTCGCGGTCTCCGGCTCGATTGGCAATGTCACGAGCATCCGCGCGTTTGACTATCAGGATAATGGGGGCATCTGGCAGCCACTGCCACAAGGCGCGTCGGTGTCCACGATCGGGTTTGCCTTTGTGCACCCTGGTATGGCGGCGAACCCGGCGGTTACCGTCGCGGTGCGTGACCACCTCACCCAAACAGTTGTGTCGACCTCAGGCCCATTCCTGGTGGCTGGGCAGCAATCGCAAAACCTCGCAACCGTCGTAACCGTTGGTCCGCAAATCATCGATGCTCCGGGCAATGCCTACACGCTCACCCCGTCTGGCCAGGTTGCGATCAACGGCATAGCGGACGGCACGACTTCGGGCGCTATCGAGATAGCGTATGTGTCCGGCTCGGTCTGGTACGAAAACGGCTCGAAACTCTGGTCCGAGCGGTCCGTTTCGAGCTGGCTCACCGGGACTTTGCTCGGACCTCTGCCGTCCTCTCAGCCCCAGGTCTACATGACATGGGTAATGCCGCTGGCGGTTGTGCCAGGGTTCACGGTGGGGGTTCCTGGCATTGTTATCACAGACACCGTCCCGGCTGGGACTTTCTCGCTTAGCCTCACGTCGACGGACGGCACGCTGACGCTTCCCGGTGGCACGGGCACGGGCTCGGCTGCTGTCAGCATGGTGGGCAGTCTTGGTACGCTGAATGCTGCCTTGACGGCGCTCATGTTCACGGGAACCCAGGTCGGGCCCGGGGCGGTCAACATCCTCGTCACCGACCCGGCCGGCATCACGACGACAGCGGAGATCCCCGTCACTGTGCCCAGGGGCGCTCCGGTCACGACATACGGCCGCTTCCAGTAAGCCCAGCGGGTTGCGCTTTTCCACGGCAGGGTCTAGCGGGTTGGACTTATAGGTTGACAGGATTCGGGCGTGACCCATGCAGCCTGAGGTTTTTCAGTGCACGCGCAAGCAGATGACCTTGACGGTATCGGGCTGTACGCGACTGCACGAAGCGGCCAACAAACCACGCGCGCCTGACCCGTGGCTCGGGATGGTGGCGTGCCGGGGCTGCCCGACGGGCGCGATGCATCGGACGGGCAAGATGCCCAACCCGATGGAGACAATATCGGCGGCGATGCGCATGCTCTGCCCACGATGCGGGCGGATTTCGGACAGGATGATTTGGGGGCGCTTGTGTGCCTCCTGCGATGCCAGGCACGCGGAGGCTTTGCGCGGCCGCAACTCGAAAGGGTCAGTGCCCAAACTGACGCATCTGCTGCACCCGGAGCACGTGGCTTTTGGTTCCGGCGATCAAGTCAAGCTGGTGCACCGGCAATCCGTCACATCCTTGGGCGAGGTCATGATTGGCATGGTCAAATCGGCGCTGACGCCTGTGACGTTCGGGCTTCCGCGCGTGTTCTGGCCCTCTCTGGTCCGTTCATCGCCGCACCGGCCATGGTCCGCCCAATACGAGCTGTCGATCTGAACGCGGAGCCTGATACGGGCTGGAGGCTCGTCGATCATGTTTGTCGGAGCTGCTTAGGCCGGATCGTCGAGCGGAATGGGGTTTTCCTTTGCTCCGGCTGTGAGCGCACGGCGACGGGCAAGCCCGATGCGATCTGTGGTTGTGGCATGCACCTCGATGGCATGCCGATTTCCGCCCGCACGCTGTTCCGGTGCGACGTCAACCCGAACCAAGGCCCCACCTCACCGGCTCGGATCGTCATTACCTACGGTGGCACCGCCGCAACGCCCCGATACGCTTGACTATTATGAAAGGTCGCTCCAATGCCTCGGAAGCCAGCAGCCGTCGCCGTCAATGATCCAGTGTCAGAGCGTCTTGTCGTAAACGAGACACCAATCAATGACATAAAGGAATACCCAAATAATCCGCGTCAGCACTCCGTTGAGCAGATCGAGATGATAGCGAAAAGCATCCGAGAGTTTGGCTTTACGAACCCGTGTCTCGTAGATGCCAATAACGAGCTCATCGCAGGTCATGGGCGACTGGCGGCGTGTCGCAAGCTCGGCATGACATCGGTTCCGACGATCCGGCTCGGTTATCTCTCGCCGCTGCAAAAGCGCGCTCTCGTCATAGCGGACAACAAGATCGCCATCAGTGGGTCGCAGTGGGATATCCCGCTCCTGAAGCTCGAACTGGCTGAACTGAAGCTCGAACACGTCGATCTGACGCTTTCCGGCTTCTCCACGCAGGAGATCGATCAACTTTTCGCCCCGCTGATTGATCCGACGAAAGAGTGGGAAGGCATGCCGGAATTTGAACAGAACGACAAGATGGCGTTCAAGACGCTGGCCGTTCATCTTAAAGATCAGGATGCGGTTGACGAGTTTGCCAGGATTATCGACCAAAAGATCGGAGCGAAAACGCGCTTCGTCTGGTTCCCCTTGATCGAGATTAAGACACACGTCGACAAGAGGTGGGCGACCCAATGAACCCTAGATTTCCGGTCTATATCATTTCGAAGGGGCGCTCTGATAGTCGGTTGACCGTGCGATATTTAGAGGAAGTGCGCGTTCCATATCGGATTGTCGTTGAAGAGCAGGAATTCTCCGATTATGCGGCGGTTATTGATCGAGCGAATATCCTCGTGCTCGATCCGGCGTATCAGCGCGATTACGATACGTTCTGGACGTTTCCGGATGGAACCGGGAAGGGTTCTGGTCCGGCACGGAACCCTTCGTCTGGGATCACGCGATTGCCGCGGGCGCTGGCGCAGATCGGCAGCCCGAAGCGGGGGAAGAGCCGCCATCATGTCTCATGAACCGACCCCGCATTCCCGAGAACTCGTCAAAGGCATGGCTGGTCTCGCCATAGAGATCGAGGACATCGCCCGCCTCGTTCACGCCACGCCGACCGAGATCCGCACCCTCTACGGCGAGGAACTCGCTTTTGGCGTCGCCCAGGCGAACGTCGAGATCCAGCGGGCTTTATTTGTTGCTGCCAAGTCAGGCGAGATTGACGCTATAAAGCTATGGATCGAAACTCGACCCGGCTATTATTAACCAAGAGAGCAGAATGATTTCATGACCAAGTTGACTCCAGCCCTCATCGAGCAGATTCGCGCGAAAGCGGCGCCAAGGCTTCTCCGCCCATCAGACCGCGGCCGCCCTCGGGCTGGACCGCTCGTACCTTGTCAAGCAAGCCGGCCAACTCGGCATTCGCTTCAACAAACTCCCCACGGATCAGATGGTTGTTCTCCACGGCGCGGAGATTGCGCAGACCAGCCACGCCGTGATCACCCGTCGACGTACGCGCCTTTCCGCGGAACTTCGGGCTGAGATCGCCGCCGCGAAGGCCGAGGCAGCTACCGCGCCCCTGTTCATGTGCGCGGAGAACGGAGAATGAGTGAGCCCATTGCCTATCGAGCCCAGGGCGTCGAACACGTCTAGACACCGGGCTGGATTCCAGTCAGGAGTCCAGCCATGGCTGGAAAACCCACGAATACCGCGCTTCAGGCTGAGGTTGCCGCGGCTGTTTCTGCCGCTCCGGATGGCACGCCGCGCGGGGTGATCGTTCGGCAGTTCCTCAACCGGGGGGTGTCCAGGGCATCGCTCTATGTCTGGGTCGAGCGAGCCATGACCGGCCTCGCCATGAACAGGCTCAAGGGCACGCACTCGCCGCCGATCGAAACTGACGCTCGCGTGATCCGTGGTCTGTCTGGCATAACCAAGAGAGACCGCGCAAGCGCCCCTATTCGGTTCCTCGATATCCTGCATCGGACTATCGCCGACCTGGAGGCGCTGCGGGCGATGGCGGTATCTGAGGACGGCAAGATTAGAAATGTTCGGCTGATGTTAGAAACGGCCGACAAGATTGGACGGACATTGGACAGGGCTGCCCGGATTGGTGTAATAATCCGCGATATCGAAGCGGATCGGGCATTCATGCGAGACCTTGCCGACGTCATCCACAGGCTGCCACCGCATGTCGGGGAGCCAATCCTGGCCGATATGCGGGAACTCGGGCATGGGGCGATGCTGTGAATCTTATCGATCTGACGGGTCAGACGTTTGGTCGGCTAAAAGTGATCGAGTACGTAAGAGCGCCTGCGGGAGGGCGGTCCAGATGGAAATGCCAGTGTTCCTGCGGGAATGTAGCATTTCCAGAGGGACCTGGGCTTACGCTTCTATGTGCGCCTTGCAACCGGAGAAAACACGACAAAGATCCGATTGATTGGGCGCGGTCGATCGGCCGCCTCTTGTGAGTGGTATAGACCTCCGTTCGGAATGGTTGGCCCAACTTGACCGGATCACGGTTGCATCCGGTCGGAAAAGCGAAGCCGCCATTCTGGGGTTCGTCCCATGGGTGGAGAGTTTGGCCCAGCAGGGGCTAAAAATCGATGGTATCGACTTCGAGCTTAGTTCGAGACCGGTCTTAAAACAGATTTACATGTCGATGCCGGCCACCATCGAGGAAGCGCGACGTTCTACTATCGTTTTGATGAAAAGCGCGCAGATGGGGGCGTCTGTGCTTTCTTTCCTATATGCGTTGTGGATCGCGATTGCGTGGGAACCGCTGGTGATCGGCATGTTCCTTCCGGACCAGGCTACAGCTCTTGATATATCGCAACGCCGCTTCCTTCGTCTGATCCGGGCCGTGCCGGATTTGCATAGACGCCTCACGACGAGGACGTTGCCCGACGGGTCGATCATCAACGTTGGCGAGCAGAACGTCCTGACGAGGATTCTAGGTGAGTCTCATTTCCTGTTCGGGTGGACGAGTTCTGAGACGGTGACAGAATCTCGCGCCATGGACGCTGAAATCGTTGATGAAGTCCAACAGATATCTCTCGAACAATTAGACCGCATCTACGAGCGCATGTCCGCCAGTCGGCTACGACTTCGTTTCATGTTATCAACGGCAAATATGCCCGAGGCAGACATCGCGAAATGGTGGAGCCTCGGGAGCATGAAATCCTGGTACAGCCTGTGTACCGCATGCGGCGCTGAAAGCGACCTGTCGCAGCATTTCCCGTCGTGCGTGACGCTGAACACCGGGCAGATCGAGGAAGCTCCCCTCGATTATGTCTATTGCTGCCCGAAGTGCTCGGCATGGATCAGAGATCCAGCAAACCCGGGCAGGTTTGTTGCCGCGCGTCCGGATGCGCACATAGACAGCTTCCATATTTCCCAGATCGTATCGAGCACAATCACAGCTAGGGATATGATTGAAGCCTGGAACCGCGCCATTACAGGTGATCAACGAAAGTCATTCTGGAACCGGAAGCTAGGGCTTCCCTATATCGACCCCAAGCAGGTGCCGCTCGACATGGCAGCATGCATGGCCAGTGCCGAGGAAGGCGAGCGGCTGGGGTTGCAGTGGCAGGCATCCAACGCCGCGGGCGACGTCTACATGGGCGTGGATCAGCATGCCGCGTGGTGCGCCGTCGTCATCAAGAAGCGGCTGCCTGACAATCGGCAGGCCATCATTCACTGCGAGGCCATATTTGACACCAACAGCGATCCGTTTGCCAGGGTCGATGAACTGATGGAGCAATACCGGGTCTCCATCGCGACGGTTGAGCAGCTGCCGAACGCCAACGACGCTAGGCGCTTCTGCGCCCGGTGGTCTGGCCGCGCATACATGGTTTCTGCCTATACGGGTGCCAGCGCGGACATGCTGACCTGGGGAGATGCCGCATCGCGCAGTGATCGCAAAACGGCAGAGGACGATCGTAGTCGGTACACGGTTGGCGTCCAGCAGTACCGAATGATGCAAACTTCGTTAATGCGTATCAAGAACAGACATTGCCTGTTTCCATCGGCGGTCCTTGAGCAGACGGTGCTGGACGATGGCGAGTGGAAGCGCGTCAACATCATCCGCGATATGGTATTCCGCGACTACTGCGCCACGGGATTGGTGGTCGAGCAGGATGACGAGACCAGAAAACCTAAACCCAAGGTTGTAAAACTACGCGGCATTGATCCACATTTTTCATTCGCAACGATGCTGGCTGACGTCGGGTTCACGAGAGTACATGGAGCATCGCAGTTCATCATTCCGGATTCCGGTCAGAAGGGCGAGCGGCCCAAGTCAGACACCCCGCTGGGGGAAAAGGTCACCCGCAACATGCCTGGCTTCCCGGTTCACGTCGCCAACATGATGGACCAGGGCTATC
>Ga0182012_10005867_pt1 | contig 12610 bp, 10 predicted proteins | sample 612S2SmetaG_FD_120486 | JGI IMG/M metagenome (GOLD analysis project Ga0182012, IMG submission 120486) | Permafrost microbial communities from Stordalen Mire, Sweden - 612S2S metaG | ecosystem: Environmental > Terrestrial > Soil > Wetlands > Permafrost | place: Sweden: Stordalen | collected...
CGGCGAGTTGGATTTGGAAGCTGATCTGCGCTCCGATACGCGTTCCGTATTTCCGCTGGTCGAAGCTTTGGTGAATGCAACAGCCCCAGGGGTGCGCTGGATGCGCGATCCCACGCGTGGCGGTGTGGCCACATCGCTCAACGAACTCGCCCGCGATTGCGGACTTGGCATTTTTCTTTTCGAAGATCAGATTCCGCTGCGCGACGAAGTTCGCGGAGCATGTGAGTTGCTGGGACTCGACCCCTTGCATATCGCGAACGAAGGCCAGTTCCTCGCAGTCGTCGCGCCAGAATATGCCGATGCCGCGCTTAATGCGCTCTGCCTGGTTCCCGGCGGAGAGCGTGCGCAAGTGATTGGAGAAGTTCGAGAACAGCCTGCGGGGTCGGTACTCGTGACCACCCTCTACGGCGGCAGCCGCATCATAGACATGCTCGTGGGTGACCCGCTCCCGAGAATTTGCTAGTCAATGAATGCGTGGAGGCGTTCCATCGTGGCGAAACTCGAGTTGTTTGGCACCTCGCGTTGTCCGCATACTTCGGAGATGCGGGAGTGGTTGGAATGGAAGTGCTCAGAGTTCGTGGAGTATGATGTCGAAGCTGACGCCGCGGCGCTCGGGCGCATGCGTGAAGTATCCGGCGGACAGCGCACCGTCCCAATTCTTGTAGAGGACGGGAGAGTTGTGCAGGTGGGCTGGCAAGGCCACGGCTGCATTGTGGACGGAGAATAAAAATGACGACTGCATACTCCATCCGAGTGCGGGGGGTGGTGCAGGGTGTCGGTTTTCGTCCGTTTGTATATCGGTTAGCCGCCGCCAACGAGTTGGCAGGTTGGGTTTTGAATGCGGGAAACGGCGTCGAAATCCACGTAGAGGGCGCTGAAGCTAGGCTGCAAACATTTCTTGGTGCACTTCAGTCTCGCGCACCCGTCGCAGCGCAAATTGCCGACCTCGAAGTGCAGGCCGCGCCCTCCGAAGGATTGAGTGACTTTGCGATTCGTAACAGTGCCGACGACTCGCGTCCAACGGCTCGCATTTCTCCCGATTTGCCGGTTTGCGACGAGTGTCTTCGCGAGCTTTTTGACATCACCAACTCCCGTTATCTCTATCCTTATATCAACTGCACGAATTGCGGGCCGCGCTACAGCCTCGTCCTCGCGTTGCCGTATGATCGTCGAAATACGACGATGCGCGACTGGACTCTCGATCATTACTGCGCGGAGCAATACCGCGATCCGGCCAACCGGCGCTTTCACGCACAGCCAGTCGCATGTGAGACGTGCGGCCCCGGATACTACATTTATCCGTCAGACCCAGAGGCAGTCAGCAACGACGCAGCTATCCCACGAGCCGCCAAGATGCTCAGCGAAGGCAAAATACTCGCGATCAAGGGACTTGGGGGATATCATCTCGTATGCGATGCGCGAAATCCACCGGCAGTTAAGGCTTTGCGCGAACGCAAGTATCGCAAAGAGAAGCCGTTCGCAGTGATGGCCAAAGATATTACCGTTGCGTCGACACTCGTTGAGTTGTCTCTGGAAGCCGAGGCGTTACTGGCTTCGAGGGCGCGTCCGATCATGCTTGCGCCGGCAAGAGTCGAACTCGAGGGCGTCGCTCCTGGCAATGCCGAACTAGGCGTGATGTTGCCGTACACTCCATTGCATTATTTGTTGTTCGCGTCCGGCACTCCCGAAGTTCTCGTCATGACGAGTGCGAACCGTTCCAGCGAACCCATTGCCTATGAAGATGAGGATGCATTGCAGCGCTCGGCAGGGATTGCCGACTCATTTCTGATTGGACAGCGGCCCATCGCGCGCCGCGTGGACGACTCCGTCGCGCGCATAGGAAGTTTCGGCCCCGTGATTCTCCGCCGCTCGCGTGGCTATGCGCCGGCTGCGGTTGCCGAGATTCCCTCCGCGCGGCCCATTCTCGCGCTGGGAGCAGATCTGAAAAATGCGATCACTTTGGTGGTCGACGGACAAGCATTCGTGAGCCAATACATCGGCGATTTGGCTCACTACGATTCGCTACTTGCTTTTCGACAAACCGTCGAAGATTTGTTGTCGATGTATGAGGTTCGGCGCGAAGAGTTGATCGTAGTTCACGATCTTCATCCGCAATATGCTTCCACGGCGCACGCCGCAACCCTTCATGCCGGAGACTGCCATCCTGTACAGCATCACCGGGCGCACATCGCGTCCGTGTTGGCCGAACACGAAGAGTGGGACATGCGCGTGATCGGCGTGAGCTTCGACGGTACGGGTTATGGCGACGACGGTTCGATCTGGGGCGGGGAGATTTTCGTTGGCAGCGTCATCGATGGTTTCGAGCGCGTGGCTCATCTGCGCCCGGCAGCACTTGCTGGCGGTGATGCGGCTGCGGAATTTCCCGTGCAAGCCGCTGCCGGATTTACAGCTCAGATTGATCACACCGCCGATTTCTCAGCGCCACCATTCAAATTCTCGGCGCGTTACAAAAACGCGTCGGAACTGCTTTGCAAGAATGTTCGGACCTTCCCTACAACTTCCATGGGCCGTCTTTTCGATACCGCCGCTGCCCTAATGGGATTCACTCGTGAAATCACTTTCGAAGGCCAAGCCGCTATCTGGCTCGAACAACTTGCGCGCCAGGCGCCGATGCACAATCCTTATCCGTTTCCCTTCGTCGATGATGAACTCGACTTCAGGCCGTTGCTGACCGCCTTCATCGAAGATCGAATCGGCGGTCGCGATGTAGGAGAGATTGCCCGGTCTTTTCAACGGAGTATTGCGGTTGGTTTGTGCGACGCGCTGAAGCATATCTCTCGGGCACATCACCTGGATACAGTCGTTCTTTCAGGAGGAGTTTTCCAAAATGAATTGCTCCTCGCGGATATCAAGTCTCTGTTACAGGATTCGCCGATACAGATTTGGACCAACCATGCCGTGCCGTCCAACGACGGCGGAATTAGCCTGGGACAAGCTGCCATAGCCGCATTTGGACAAATCCACCGAAGTGAGCGGACGCATGAAAACGCCGGCGAGGTGACGCATGCATGAACTCTCCATCGCGATGAGTATTGTCGAGATGGCACAGGAGGAAGGTCTGCGCCACGGTGGCCAGGTCCACGCGGTTCATCTTAAACTTGGCGCACTCTCCGGCCTGGTGAAAGAAGCCCTGCTCGCGTCTTATGAAATGGCCTGCGAGGGCACCGCGCTTGAGGGTTCACGACTTGTATTCGAAGAAGTCCCGGTTGTGGTTTTTTGCCCCAACTGCCAAGCCGAACGCCGACTCGATTCGATGCAGTGGTTTTGTTGTTATGAATGCGGCACGCCGACGCCCGAAGTGTTGCACGGAAAAGAGCTCGAAGTAACGGCATTGGAGATACAGTGATGACTCCAGAACCGCGCCTGGTTGAGGTCCGCAAGAACGTGTTGAAACAGAACGATCTCGTGGCGCGCGAGCTGCGCCAGCGCTTTCGCGCCGCTGGAGTGTTCGTCGTTAGTCTGGTATCCAGTCCCGGCTCGGGGAAGACTGCGTTTCTTGAAAAAACGCTGACTCGGCTTCGATCTGATTATCGTGTGGCGGCGCTGGTCGGCGATCTGGCCACCGATAATGACGCGGCACGTCTGGCTCGCAGCCAAGCTCCGGTGAGACAGATTACGACGGGCACATTGTGTCATCTGGAAGCCGCGATGGTGCAAAAGGCTTTGCAGGATGCAGATTGGGATCTCAACCGGTTGGATTTTCTATTTATCGAAAATGTCGGCAATTTGGTCTGCCCTTCTTCTTACGATCTCGGCGAAGACCTGCGCCTCGTGCTGATTTCTGTGACCGAAGGCGAAGACAAGCCGCTCAAGTATCCGACTATTTTTAATAGCGCGGACATTGCCATCGTCACCAAGCTTGACCTCGCCGACGCGGTCGAATTTAATTGGGAAGCTGCTTCCAGTAATATTCAGGCAGTGCGCCCTGGCATGAAAGTATTTCGGCTTTCTTCGAAGAGCGGTGAGGGGATGGACGATTTCTTGGACTGGATGGCAATGCGGCTGCGCGAATTGCGAACTCCGGCAGCGATGTGAGTACGTCATCAATTTTCCTATGATCGGATTGCTTTCCATTCTTGCGGTCGGATTCCTTCTCGGTATGCGTCATGCCACCGATCCCGACCACGTGATTGCGGTCACGACCATCGTCGCCAACCAGCGCAAACATTCAAAGGCAGCGCTGATCGGGGCCTTCTGGGGCGTGGGTCACACGGTCACCATCTTCATTGTCGGCGCCGGCATCATTCTGTTTCGTCTGGTAATTCCGGTCCGATTTGGGCTCAGCATGGAACTCTGCGTAGCCATTATGCTGATCATCTTGGGCTTGATGAATCTAACCGGCTTCAAGAGAGCGATTCCCCGACTCGATGGTGCCGTGACACACACACACTCGCACACTCACGGACACTTCTCGCATAGCCATCCGCAAGCCCACGAAAGTCGTGCAGACGAACAGACGCCTTTGGCACCGCTGGATCGGGCCTTCTGGAGCGTTGGGTTGTATCAATATGTTCGCCCCTTCATCATAGGCATCGTTCATGGGCTCGCTGGCTCTGCCGCTGTCGCTCTGTTGGTGCTGGCCACAATTCAGAATGTGCATTGGGCCATCGCGTATCTGTTGATTTTCGGCGTAGGAACGATTGCCGGAATGATGGTCATCACGGTGAGCATTGCCTCGGCGTTTACGATGGTGGGCAAAGGCCGTCAGAAGTTTTCCCATCGTTTAGGATTGGCTTCCGGGCTGCTGAGTCTGTGTTTCGGTCTTTTTGTTGCCTACCAGATATGCATCGTCAACGGCCTGTTCACGGCGCACGCGAAGTGGATCCCACAGTAGTCAAGGCGCGATGGATTCTTCTGTGCCACGGGCAGGCCCCCACTTCGGTGCTGATTTCGCTGGTACTTTTGCTCTCATCTGCGCTTGCTCACACCGCGGTGATGCGCGACCGGATCATCGATCTGCAAGAACGCAATTCTTCGCCTACACTCGTTGCCGCGCAGGAGAATACACCGGGAACCACGAGTGACAAAGCTTATCCGCCTGAGCTGTCAGGAACTGTCGTAGACAAGTCCGGCGCGGTGATTGCCGGGGCTAAAGTGCGGGTTCGAGGCGCGAACGGTACTGTACAAAAGACGACCCAGTCGGACGCGAGCGGCTCTTTTGTTATTTCTGGACTCTTGGCAGGTAATTATCTAATCGTGGTGTCTGATCCCGGTTTTGAAAGCAAAGAAACGCCCGTCATCATTGCGTCCGCCGGGCCGCCGGTCACCCTGCGCATCGCTCTGGCGGTGGGCTCCGTGAGCACCACCCTAAACGTGCAGGGCCGAGCGGATGACCTCGTTGGAGTTGCCGAGTCAGCCACCCAGGGAACCGTGGGCGCAAACGAAATCCAGGATCATCCTATTCTTCGTTCGGGCGAAATCCTGGAGGCGATTCCGGGCGTCATCATTACCCAACACGCCGGTGGCGGCAAGGCCAACCAGTATTTTCTTCGCGGCTTCAATCTCGACCACGGTACAGACATCGCTATTTTCCTCGACGAGATGCCGCTGAACCTGCCGTCGCACGCGCACGGCGAGGGCTACTCCGACATGAACACGGTTATCCCGGAGTTTGTGCAGCGGGTGAATTTCGAGAAGGGTCCTTATTACGCCGATGTTGGCAACTTCAGCTCGGCTGCATCGGCCCATCTGGAATTTTTCAAGAGACTGCCCCAGAACTTCTTCAAGGTCGAAGGAGGTATGTATGGTTATGGGCGAGCCGTGTTCGGCGTGTCGCAAAAGCGCGGCAAGGGCAGTTTGCTTTACGGCGGAGAAGCGTATCACGACAACGGACCGTGGACAACGCATGAGGATAATTCTTACAAATACAATGGTCTTGTAACCTACAGCCAGGGCGGAGATGGCGATGGTTTCAGCGTCACGGCCCGCGCCTACCGTGGCACCTGGCACTCGAGCGATCAAATTCCCGTTGACGCGATACCCCTGGTTGGTTTCTTTGGCGCCCTGAATCCGACTGACGGGGGCGAGTCACAGCGGTATAGCTTGCAGGCGGAATGGGATCGCAGCGGCGCAAATTCCGAGACGAAAATCACAGCCTACGGATTTTATTACGACCTCAATTTATTTTCGGATTTCACTTACTATCTGGATGACCCAATTAAGGGCGATCAGTTCGAACAGCAGGACAGGCGGTGGGTGGCAGGGTTTGACGCACACCATACGATTTCCAGCACGTGGTTTGACCGCAAGGTGGAAAATACCTTCGGCCTGCAGCTGCGCAAAGATTGGGTCCACAACGGCCTTTTCCGGACGGAAGATCGTGTGCGCACGGACAAGAACGATATCAACGCCTGTAATGACGAACCCATCAGCGAGTGCGTCACCAATCCGAATCTGACGGCAATTTTGCCCTCGGACACCGATTTGAATAAATTTACGGACACGGTAGTAAGTTTTTATGCGGAAAGTAAAATCCAGTGGGCGAACAAAGTCCGCTCGGTCGTGGCCCTGCGCGGTGACGACGCGAACTATGCCGTCACCAGCTTGACGCCTACGTATGTCTCCCCCAGCTTTGGCCCGGTCAACTTTGCGAAGCTCAATTCCGGTTCGGTCAACAAGTTCCTGCCTAGCCCCAAAGCAAGTTTGATTTTCGGCCCGTGGTACAAGACTGAGTTCTATGCTCAGGGCGGATTCAGTTTCCACAGCAACGACGCGCGTGGCGCAACGCAAAAGGAGGAACCGATTTCACCGGACAATCCTTTCCCCACGTCCAGTACCCCAATTTCTCCCTTGGTCCAAACTAAGGGCGCGGAAGTCGGCGTGCGTACGGTGGCCGTCCCACATCTGCAAAGTACCCTTTCGCTCTGGTATCTCCACAGTAATTCCGAGTTGCAGCAGGATGGCGACACCGGAGGCACCGTTGCTTCAGAACAGTCGAGCAACCGCTATGGCATCGAATGGGCGAACTACTACACCGCATTGGAACATTTGGCCTTTGATCTTGACCTTGCGGACTCCCGCGCCCAATTTACGCAAATAGACCCGGATGATGCTGCATACAGCAACGTGGGCGGCGGACACTATCCTGTGCAGAGCCCAGGAGGCAAGCTCGTGCCCGAAGCGGTCAAGGTCGTGGTCTCATCGGGCGTCACACTGCATGATTTTAAGCGCTTCTCGTCGAGTTTGCGTCTGCGCTACTTTGGCCCGCGCGATTTGACGTCGGACGGAATTTATCGCTCAAACGCGACGGCGCTGCTCAACGCGGAGGTCGGGTATCAAATTAACAAGACTTGGCGCGTTTCTGCTGAATTCTTGAATGTGCTTAACCGGCGCGATAGCGATATCGACTACGCCTATATTTCCCGAATAAAGCCAACAGCCGCGCCGGCTTTTACACGCGTTTCCCATCCCACCGAACCATTCCAGGTTCGATTCGGGTTGGAAAGAAGCTTTTGACAAATGTTGCAGCTGCGGTCATTGCCTCACCGCGATTGCAGAGTTAGAGACTCTTCGGATACGAAGTTGCTTCTATCTCTTGGCTGCACTGTTTGTATTTCGCGCTGCGGCAGTATGGACACTGTTGGTACTTCACCACGGATCATCGCGACTTCATCGCAATTGTGGAAGCGCGGGCAAACGCAGCAGTCCTTGGAAATCTTGTCTGGAATTTCCTCGCGCTGAGTGATTGAGAATCCGAGCTTGGCGAAGAATTCTGGAGCGCGCGTGAACAGGCAAATTGAAGTGACGCGGTGCCTGTAGGCTTCCGCGAACAGAGCTTTTACCAGGCGTCCGCCGCCACCTTTGCCCTGTTGTCCGGGATGCACGGTGATCGAGCGAATCTCGGCGAGATGCGTGCCATAAAGATGAAGCGCACCACAACCGATGATCTGTCCCTGGTCTTCGAGTACGACGAAGTCGCGCACGTTCTCGCAGATTTCGGCCAGGGTGCGGGGCAGGAGCGTGCCGTCGCCGGAGTAAGCGCAAATCAGCGCGTGAATGTGAGCGGCATCGGGAAGCAGAGCCTTACGCGTGCGCATGAATTCCCTCCCGGGTGGATTCGAGCTTGCGTCGAGCTTCGCGAATCGCCTGCTGGACGCGATGCGGAGCAGTGCCTCCGTACACGTCATGCAGCGCCAGAACAGAGTCCAGAGTGAGGTGCTTGTAGACATCCACGTCGAACGCTGGGCTGACTTGCTGCAACTGTTCGAGGGGGAGATCCTGTAGCTCGCAGCCCTTTTCCAGGCACAGGCGGACGGCCTTTCCAACCTGCTCATGGGCGATGCGGAACGGCACGCCGCGCTGGAGTAGATAAGTCGCTGCCGCCCATGCGTTGAGATATCCGGTCTGTGCAGCCGTTGCCATATGGCCGTAAAGAAAGTCTGCGGCTCTGACCCATCCGGTGACAAGTGGCAATAAAGAGACGACAGAATCCGCCGATGAGTAGAGCATTTCCTGTGTTTCCTGCAAGTCTTTCTGGTAGGCGAGCGGCAGGCCCTTGCGTGCGATCAATAACGCGGTGGCGTCGCCGATGATGCGGGCCGCTTTGCCGCGAGTTAGTTCGAGCAAATCAGGATTTCGCTTCTGTGGCATGGCGCTGCTGCCGGTTGAATAAGCTTCGGGCAAGCGGATGAATCCGAATTCCTGCGAGGAGAATAAGATCATCTCCTCCGCCCAGCCGCTTAAATGTGCCGCCAACAAGGCCAGCGTGTTGCAGAACTCGATGACGAAGTCGCGATCCGAAGTTGCGTCGATGCTATTGGCGGTGGGGCCATCGAATCCGAGCGCCTTGGCCATAGCGTCGCGATTCAAGGGCAGCGTCGTTCCCGCGACTGCGCCTGAGCCCAACGGGCACAGGTTCACGCGGTCGCGGCAGTCCGCGAGCCGGTCGGCGTCGCGCTGGAACATTTCAACGTAGGCGAGCAGCCAGTGCGCGACGAGAACAGGTTCCGCGCGCTGTAGATGCGTGTATGCGGGCATGGCCGCATCGCCGGCTTCGCTGGCACGATCCAAGAGTGCGGTGCAGAATTCGTTTAGATCAGATCGCACTTGATCGATCGCGGTTCTTACGTACAAACGGAGATCGGTTGCGATCTGTTCATTACGGCTGCGGCCGCTGTGCAGTTTGTAGCCGATGTCTCCGATTTGCGCGACTAACTTTTTCTCCACGAAGTGATGGACATCCTCCGCTTCTGGATCGTTGAGAAATTCCGGGGAAACCGCGGCTTGGGTACCGATCTCCTGCAAGCCTTGCAGGATTGCGATCAGTTCATCCGCAGCGAGGAGGCCTGCATCTTTCAAGGCATGCGCATGGGCGCCGCTGGCGGCCAGTTCGTGCAGCAGCAAGCGCTTGTCGAAATCGAAGGAACGCTGCCAGCGCTCGAAGGCGGGGTCAAGCGGCTCGCGAAAACGTCCCGACCACATCTTCTTGTTAGTCACTTCGGTCACGACGAAGAAACCTCAGAGGCGGCTACTTCCGCTGCCTGTTTGGCGCGAACCCAGGCGCGGGAACGCGAGGGCAAGCCGAGGATGCGGATGAAGCCGGCCGCGTCTTTCTGGTCGTAGTTTTCGTCCATGGTGAACGAGGAGAGTTCGGTGCGATAGAGCGAGAACTCAGACTCGCGGCTGACCACGGCGACATTACCCTTATATAAGGATAGGGTGATGGTGCCCGTCACGTTTTGCTGCGTTGAGGCGGTGAACGCGTCGAGAGCCTCGCGCAACGGGGTGAACCAGAGACCGAAGTAAACCACTTCGGCGTACTTTAGGCCGATGTGTTGTTTGAAATGCGCGACCTCGCGTTCGAGGCAAAGGGCTTCGAGTTCGCGGTGGGCAGCCAGCAGCAAGGTTCCACCGGGCGTCTCGTAACAGCCGCGCGACTTGATGCCGACGAAGCGGTTTTCGACCAGATCGATGCGTCCGATGGCGTTGCGCGCGCCGATTTCGTTGAGCAACTCGACCAGCGACACGGGATCAAGCGTCATTCCATTGACCGAGACGGGCGCGCCGTTTTCGAAACCGATCTTTACTTGTTCTTCGCGATCGGGGGCTTCTTGCGGCGAGCGCGTGAGCTGCCACGTTGTGGAGAGCGGAGCATTGGCGGCGTCTTCGAGTTCTCCGCCTTCGTGGCTGATGTGCCACAAGTTTTGATCGCGGCTATGAATCTTCTCGCGGCTGGCGGCAATAGGGATTCCGTGCTTCTCGGCGTAGTCCAGGCAGTCCTCGCGTGACTTTAGTGTCCACTCGCGCCACGGCGCAATCACTTTCAGCTCGGGTGCAAGCGCCTGATAAGTCAGCTCGAAGCGCACTTGGTCATTGCCTTTCCCCGTGCAACCATGAGCGACAGCGGTTGCGCCTTCGCGTAGCGCGACTTCCACCTGACGCTTCGCGATTACAGGACGGGCCAATGAAGTGCCGAGCAAATACTTGTGTTCGTAGACCGCGCCCGCCTGCACCGCAGGGAAAACGTATTCGGTGAGGAATTCCTCGCGCAGATCTTCTACGAAGACCTGGCTGGCGCCGGTCGCATAAGCCTTCTTGACTACGGCGTCCATGTCGTCGCCCTGGCCGACGTCGCCGACCATCGCGATGACGTCGTAGGAGTAGTTCTCTTTTAGCCATGGAATGATGATGGACGTATCGAGCCCACCGGAATAAGCAAGGACAATTTTTTCAGACATATGCGCTCCTCGTGGGCCGGCGATGTGTGCCCGACCCCAGCAATAAATAAAGAATGGCTTTCTGCACATGCAGGCGATTTTCCGCCTGATCGAAGACCACCGAGCGCTCGGAATCGAGAACCGCGTCAGTGACCTCTTTGCCGCGCTGGGCGGGCAGACAGTGCATGAAGAGTGCACCTGGCAGGGCCGCGGCCATCAGATCGTCATTCACCTGATACGGCGGGAAGACGCGGCACCGCTCGTCGGTTTGATCTTCCTGGCCCATGCTGGTCCAAGCGTCGGTGTAGACCGCGTCGGCGTTCTTCACAGCCTCGATGGGATCGATCATGAGTTCTATGGTCGCGCCGGTGGCTTTGGCGATTCGCTTGGCATCGGCGACGATCGTCGAATCAGGCTCGTAACCGGCCGGCGTTGCCATGCGGATGGTCGAGCCGAGGCAAGCGCCGGTCAGGAGGAGCGAGTGAGCGACATTGTTGCCGTCGCCGACGTAGGCCAGCGAAATATTCTTGACGCTGCCGAAGCGCTCTTCGAGCGTGAAGTAATCGGCAAGGGCCTGGCAAGGGTGCTCAAGGTCGCTGAGCGCATTAATAACTGGAATCGAGGCATAGTCAGCCATGCCGGCGATGGTCTCCTGCGAAAAAGTGCGCAGGATGATGGCGTCCATCCAGCGTTCGAGATTGTGGGCGATGTCGCTCAGCTTCTCGCGGGCGTCGAGTCGGCCGCTGGTTTGATCGACGAAGATTGCCGATCCTCCAAGGCTGGCCATTCCGGCCTCGAACGTCAGTCGGGTGCGCAAGGATGGCTTCTCAAAAAACATGACCGCCTGTTTACCCAGCAACGATTTGCGAAAATCGTTGGGGCGCGACTTAATGGCGCGGGCCTGGCAAAGAATGGCTTCTACGCCGACCGGGCCGAGGTCGCGAGTCGAAATGAGATCGGTGCACCCGAGGACTCCGCGGGTTGGGGCTGGCGCCAACCGGGCGGCGCTGGCAGTTTGAGTAATCAATGCTTGCTCCTTTTCGTTTGCTTTCCCGCGGCAACGATTGCGGGCCTTGCTTCACTTTGTTCGGTGAATGCGTCGCCCAGCGCGCGAATCAGCTGATCGACGTGCTTTTTTGTAATGATGTAGGGCGGCAGAAAACGCAATGTGTTCTCGTGGGTGCGATTGATGAGGATTCCTTCCGCGAGCAATTGCTGCACAGTCGCTTTGGCTTTGTCCGAGGAGTCCAGTTCCATCCCCAGCATGAGGCCCATTCCACGAATCTCGCGGACGCTTGCGTGCTTCGCCTTCAGTTCTTCGAGCTGAGATCGGAAATAGGATCCGGTTTCTCGGACATGGCCGAGAAGGCCGTCCATCACGTGGAGGAACTCGATTGCGACAGCGCAGGCCAGGGGGCCTCCGCCAAAAGTCGTGCCGTGCATTCCTGGATGGAGGCTGCGCGCGACGCGATTAGTGGTGAGAATGGCCCCTAAGGGGAGTCCAGCAGCAAGCGGCTTGGCGATCGTGACGATATCCGGTTTCACGCCGTAGTGCTGAAAAGAAAACGGAAGCCCGGTGCGACCCAGCCCGGACTGGATTTCGTCGAGAACGAGCAACGCGCCGGTCTTCGCCGTTACGCTGCGCGCGGCCTTCATGAACTCTGCGCTTACAGGCCGGATGCCGCCTTCGCCTTGAATGGGCTCGACGCATATAGCGCACACGGTGCCATCGAACTTTTTCCTAAGATCGTCGACGTCATTGAAGCGAACGAAACTTACGCCGGGCATGAGTGGCGCGAAGGGCTGACGATATTTTTTCTGACCGGTGGTTGCGAGCGAACCGAAGGTACGCCCGTGGAAAGAGTTTTCCAACGCGAGGATGCGCCACTTCGGCGCGTGGCCGTTACTGTTCGCAAAGCGGGCGTAGGCGCGAG
>Ga0182012_10005869_pt1 | contig 12609 bp, 11 predicted proteins | sample 612S2SmetaG_FD_120486 | JGI IMG/M metagenome (GOLD analysis project Ga0182012, IMG submission 120486) | Permafrost microbial communities from Stordalen Mire, Sweden - 612S2S metaG | ecosystem: Environmental > Terrestrial > Soil > Wetlands > Permafrost | place: Sweden: Stordalen | collected...
CGAGCGCAACAGCCTTCGCGGCAATAACATGCATCAACGGGCCGCCTTGTGTCCCGGGGAAAACTGCGGAATCGAACTTTTTCGCAAGCTCATCATTGTCGGTGAGGATCAAACCGCCTCGCGGACCACGAAGGGTCTTGTGTGTCGTTGTCGTGATAACATCGGCATAGCCCACGGGAGTTGGATGCTCGCCGGTGGCAACGAGGCCGGCAATATGAGCGATATCGGCCATCAGCAATGCCCCGACTTCATCGGCAATTTCGCGCATTCTGGCGAAGTCGATCGTGCGAGGATAGGCGCTTGCCCCGACCGTAATTAGCTTCGGGCGGTGCTCGAGAGCGCTGCGGAGCATGTCTTGATAATCGAGGCGGCCCGTTTCAGCGGACACTCCATAAAACTGAGCATCGTAAGTTTTCCCGCTAAAATTCACAGGAGAGCCATGCGTCAGATGTCCGCCTTGATCGAGGCGCATTCCAAGAATTGTGTCACCCGGTTCAAGGAGAGCGGTGAAAACCGCGAGGTTTGCCGAAGCGCCGGAGTGCGGCTGCACATTGGCGAACTTGACCCCAAACAACTTTTTCGCTCGGTCGATCGCAAGTTGCTCGACAATGTCGACGTATTCGCATCCGCCGTAGTATCTTTTGCCGGGATAGCCTTCCGCGTACTTGTTGGTAAGAACCGAGCCCTGGGCCTCAAGAACAGCGCGGGAAACAATGTTCTCCGATGCAATCAGTTCAATCTTGTCATGCTGCCGGCGCTGCTCTTGCTCGATCGCTGTAAAGACCTCCGGGTCGGCCTGTTCAAGATGGGCGCTGTCAATCCTGGTTTCACCGTAATGGCGCTGCACCGCGTTATCCCCTCGCATTGCTTCTTCAGCGATAGCCACGATCATCGTCTCCTAACCAAATCATCATAATGTGTCCCGTTATAGTACCGCAAGTGGGCAAATGTTCGGGCAAAAGGGAAGGGTACGGATGGGTCTGCCTCATCGATTGCTAGCATTTGGCCCACAATAATGCATCAAGGGACATAACTTTGAAATAATTAAACAGTGTATCAAAAGGCTGTTCCTAAGCCGACGTTATCCCGTTCGGTTTCGTCCGCCCGTATGGTATAAATGCAATTAAGGCACGCATAAATGACTCAAGCAGACAAGCAGCCGGCGCCGTTCTTTAGGAGATCGGGAGGTCAATCGACAATCCCCGCTTACTCTTCTGTACGCGCTTACTCCGTCTTCTCAATCTTTCTTCCGAAAGCGTTTCGCCGCTGTCTGCTCCTGGATACTTTCGCTATCACCCTCCCCAAAGGTTTACAGTTCAATGAATCATCCTAACGTTCTAAAACCCACTCAAATTTTGGTCGATCTAATCGTCGTATTGGTCATCGTAGCCGTTCTGGCAGCAATTCTTTTTCCGGTGTTTGCTTGCGCTCGTTGCGGCAAGTCGCGAGAGATTACGTGCCAGAGCAATTTGAAACAACTAGGCCTCGGCATTATCCAGTATTGCGAGGATTACGACGGGCAAATGCCGGACGGTCTCCAGACAGGAATTGTCAACGGCATGCTTCGCCCGGCAGGCGCTGGTTGGGCTGAACAGATTTATCCCTACCTTAAGTCGACCGTTCCTTATAAGTGCCCTGACGATGTCTGCAGCGACAGTCCCGACCCTTATGTAGCGATCTCTTACGCCTACAATAGAAACGCCCTTTCGGATTTGAGAATGGCTGATGGGACTCTTCCGTCAGCAACTGTCGCGCTGTTCGAAGTAACCGGATCGCATGCATTATTCGGTTCGTGGCCAACTCCCGCACAAATTGCAAGCGGTCCGCTTTCGCCCGTTGGAGACGGTACGGGTCTTCCGATCGACGATGGTGTGATACCCAGTGGGACGGTGCTCGCCACGGGCAAAATCGGAAGCCGGCCAATAGATGCTGCTGCTGGCCGTCACACTAACGGAGCAAATTACCTGCTTGCCGATGGCCACGCAAAATATTTGAAGCCGGCAGATGTCTCATCAGGATCGAACGCAACCTCACCGACTGCAGCGCAAAGTGGGGGCATCGCCGGGCAGGCGGCGGGAACTGGAAATCCACAATTCGCGGCAACGTTCAGTGTTGAGTAGAAACGAACTCATACTAATGCGCTTAATCTCAGATTCAATACCAACGTTCACAGGGCCAATGATCAATTACAATATTCGAAAGCGCGGTTTGACCTTGATCGAAGCGCTCATAATCATGGTCATCCTTGCTGTGATAGCAGCTGTCCTTTTTCCACTTTATCCCCACTATTACCACGGCAGTCGTCAGATTACTTGCGCAAGCAACATGAAACAGCTAGGCTTGGGCCTTATTCAGTATGCCGAGGATTACGACTCAAAACTCCCCGACGGATTGCAGACCCCACAGATTGGCAGATCAACGCCAACAATTGGCGCAGGCTGGGGCGAGCAAATTTACACGTATGTCAAATCCACCGGCGTCTACAAATGTCCCGACGACAAATGCTCAGACTCTCCAGCCCCCATGATGATTGTTTCTTACGCTTATAACAGGAATGCTCTACGTGACACACGCTTGACGGACTGGACTTCGCCATCGGCAACGATTGCACTATTTGAAGTTACCGGATCGCACTTTATTGTCTGGCCAACTTCTTCAAAAATCGCAAGCGGCCCACTTTCGCCGGTTGGCGACGGTACTGGTCTGACGATTGACGACGGCTTACCGTCTAGCGGTACGGTACTCGCCACGGGCAAAATCGGAAACCGGCCAATAGATGTTGCTCCAGGCCGCCACACGAACGAAGCAAATTATTTGTTTGCTGACGGCCATGTCAAATATCTTAAGCCGGCAGAAGTATCTTCAGGCTCGAACGCATCGTCGCCAAAAGGAGCTCAAACCGGAGGCATTGCCGGGCAAGCCGCCGGCACTGAGAATTCAGCGTTCGCAGCGACTTTCAGCACGAAATAAAAGGATTTATTTGAATGGTCAATTCTGGAAAAAGAAAATTTATTGAAGGCAGGTTTATCAATGTAGTTGCGGCCTTGCTGGTTGCATTTATGGTTGCGGATGGCTTCTTCAGCATTAAGGCTAACGGAGTGGAAAAATCCAAACAAATTATCTGCCTGAGCAACATGAAACAGTTGGGGCTGGGAATGTTGCAGTATTCGCAGGACTACGACGGAAACCTTCCTCAGGGCATTCGGCCATCCAGTGACGCAGCAACCGCAGGCGTAGGTTGGGCCATTCAGCTGTGGCCGTATATCAAGAGTGAACACGACTTTGCCTGCCCGGATGATTCCAGCGAGACGGGATTGAAGGGTTTGCCAAAGGTTTCTTACGCTTTAAACAGCAACGCGGCACTATACCCAAAATTGAAGGAGATGGTCAATCCGTCCAAGACGATTCTCCTTTTCGAAGTTTCCAATTCCCGATCGCCAGTGGACTTTTATCCAAATCCCGAGCAGATTGCGCGCTTTCCGCTTAGCGCCGTCGGCGATGGGACACAGTCAACCCTGACTGACGGCCAACCGGGCAATCATTTGCGTCTCGCAACAGGCAAAATTGGAGGAAGAGCATTCACCCGTTCTTGCTCGCCGAGACATCGCGAAGGAAGCGACTATCTCATGGCGGACGGCCATGTCAAATGGCTCCTGCCAACCTGGGTGTCATCAGGATCGAATGCCGCGACATCATCCCTGGATCAGTCCGGCGCTGTAATCGGTCAAGCCGCTGGAACGGCATGCACGGAATACGAAACTACGTTCAGCACAAAATGAAGGCGGTTGAGATGATTACGCGCCCGTACTGCCTAGCTAAGACAAAACATAGTTATCTGCATGTCGGCTTTCCAGCATCCGTCTTCGTCCTTTTGTTCAGCTTCCTGCTTTTCCCAAGTCTAATTTCGTCTCTCCAAGAAAAGTCACACCAAATGTCCTGTCTTAGCAATTTACGGCAACTTGGACTGGCGTTCGCCCAATACAGCGACGATTATGACGGCAAAATGCCGGACGGTATCAGGCCTCGATTCGTAACTGGAAAGGCCCGTAAAACAGGTCTCGGCTGGGCTTGTCAGATCTACCCATTCGTGAAATCTAAAAGGACATTTTTGTGTCCGGACGACGCAACATCAACAAAACAGGCGTCAGACGTTGTAATTTCGTATGCACTGAATAGTAATATTCCGCGACATCCGGTTGAGACGGAGTGGTCTAATCCGGTCAGGACGGTGATCTTGTTCGAAATCTCGGGGGCGCATACTCCGCTAGACATGTATCCTGCCCGCGGACGGATCGCTAGCGGACAACTATCACCGGTTGGCGACGGTACGGCTCCAATGCTCAACGACGGACTGGCGCATTGCACGACAATCATGGCGACCGGCGATATAGGTGGTCGCCCAAGCGAGAATGTAATACTGGAACGCCATGAGCTTGGCGCGAACTATCTCCTCGGCGACGACCACGCAGTCTTCCTGCGGCCTATTAAAATCTCATCCGGCGTCGATGCACTCATCCCAGTGAGCGTGCAGACGAACGGATATGTCGGGCGAGCCGCGGGCGCCAACCTCACGGGACAAATTTCGTCCGGGAGTGCAGGGACTATCGAAGCGACTTTCAGTACCAAGTAGGACTTCAAACTCAAGAGGCATATCAAATGAAATGGAATCCTAGCATACTTCGAATGCCGGACCGGACAAAATCCCGAAGTAACGGCAATCTTATTATTAAAGCAATTTTGTTGTTGGTAGGGCTCTTTATTGTTGCTGCAATACTTTTCCCGATCTTCACGAAAGCGAAGGAGGGTGAGAACCGGGACTTTTGTAGGTCAAATTTGAAGCAACTCGGTCTCGCGTTCATGCAGTACAGTCAGGACTACGATGACAAAATGCCGACTGGAACCGGCTGGGCGTATTAGGTTTACCCTTACATTAAGTCGACAGGAGTTTACAAATGCTCTTTCGACGACACAAGCGCTCCAACAAACGGCAAGTACGTGACATCCTACGCATACAACAGCAATATAGGCCAGCCCAAAGGTTATAAGCTGCCGGGAGACCCAGCCAGTAATACGGTGCTGCTGTTCGAAGTTTCAAACGGTTGCTTCTCACCGGACACCGGCGCGGATGCGACAACAACCGCACAAACAACGCCGTCACCAGCCGGCGACGGAACTACATTGCATTTGGCCGATGGCAATCCGACCTGTATGGCCCAGCTTGCTACAGGCGATATTGGCAAGAGGCCAGCGCAGTCCGGAACTCCTGAACGGCACGAAGGCGGAGCAAATTATCCCTTATTGGACGGCCAAGTCAAATGGTTTAAGGCTGAACAAGTATCTTCAGGCGCCGACGCAATAAAGCCCGAAGACGGGCAGACTGGCGGTATTATTGGTAATGCCGCTGGGACGGCGGACGAGGGTTACGAGGCGACATTCAGCAGACGCTAGCATCGAGGAAATACAATGGCCGGTAAACGGAGCAACCGCAATGGACAGGCGTTGGCGATGGGTATTCTGCGCATCTTTCTGCCCATCGCTCTGATATTTCTCGCTTTTGACGTCTTCATAGATTACAGCGGGCAGGGCCACGCCGATATGAGCTTGGTATGCGCGTCGAATCTTAAGGCGATGGGCCTGGGATTCCAACAATATGCCCAGGATTACGACATGAAACTGCCAGCCGGGATAAGGCGCTCTGCCGCAAAGAACGCTGCATTATCAATGGGTCTCGGTTGGTCAGATCAGACATATCCCTACGTTAAACGAGAGTACGTGTATAAATGTCCTGATGACATGTCGAAATGCATTAGTCGCGATCCAATCATATCCTACGCATACAATATCAACGCGGCAAAGAACGACAGGCTGTCAAAATGGACGCGGCCGTCGGCAACGGTGCTTTTGTTTGAAGTTTCGACAGCAAATGCACCTGTTGCGTTCTGGCCGGATCGGCAGCAAATAGCAAGCGGCGAACTCTCGCCAGTTGGAGATGGAACGACTGCCAACTTGATCGACGGCCAAAAGGCTCCATCTGTGCGCCTTGCGACCGGAGATATTGGACGGCGACCAACTCAATATCCGGTTGTACCACGGCATTCCGATTCAAAAGGAAACAGACATAGGGGTGCAATCTATCTTCTAGCCGACGGTCATGTAGCGTGGATATTGCCCGAAAATGTATCCTCCGGCATAAATGGCGTTACATCCACAGGCTCTCAGGACGGCGGTTCAATCGGCCACGCCCGAGGCGCCGGCCTCCCCGGCGTCACATTCAGCACACAATGATTCCTATGTCTGTCCCTAACCGCCTAAATTAAATATGATTATTATATGATTTTAATGCGCACTATATTATAGAAAATCGTTTGTTGTGCACAAAACTGCGAGATCAAAGCCGACTTAGACTTTGGATTATTCACACCATTATCCCACTATATTACTCGTGAATACCAGTCGGCCCCGTCGAAAACTTTAAAAGTTGCGCCATTTCATGTTATATTAAGAGAATGTTAAGGTAACATAGAATTAACCAATTATCATGCGACCAAAAAATGCTTGACACCCGACAAATACATCCTTTAACCGACTTTTTGAGAAACCATAAGAAGCACATTGCCAGGATAGCAAAATTGAAATCTCCGGCGATTCTGACTGTCAATGGGAAAGCTGTTCTTATAGTCCAGGATGCTGAAAGCTATCAAGCGCTGATTGACCTCGCTGAACGCGCCAAATATATTGAGGCGATACGAGAGGGGCAGGCGTCGGTCGGACGAGGAGAAGTTAAGCCGCCGGAACAAATTTTTGAGGAAATGACCTGCCGCGCTGACGAGGCAAGCCAGCTTTCCTTTATTTCCGACGAGAACGATGTGCTGTCGGCCTGAAACGAACAAAAAAGGTCCGCGAAGCCATTATTTTCACCGGGATTATCGCCGAATATTAGTAAGAGATAGTCATGTTAATTACGCACCCAAGAAAGTCAACTCTAACGACTTTAATACAGTTTATCTTGATCGGAACAGTGGGAATTGCTGTAATCGCTATTTTACTACCGGTCTTCGCCATGTCTCACGAGGCCTGCGTTAGGAATGTGCAAAGCCGGCTGCATGATATGAGTTCGGCAATGCAAGAATATTCTGAGGAAAATGACGGACTATTTCCAAGTGGAAGCTATAGCTTCCACCTCGGAGGACGACGCTCGCTCACCGGGCTGGGCTGGGCCGGCCAAATCTATCCCTATGTAATGTCGGCAACCGATTTCGACGACGCAATGGGGCAGGCGTCTGGCGATTCTTCGACGGGCCATTCTGTCGCTTTTGGCATCAATCAAAATGCGGTGAGAAACGAAAGACCGTCGACCTGGAATGACAGAAGTAGAACTGTATTGCTATTCCAGGTTTTGCGAGCCCATGCGAAAATTGATGAGCCCGAAGAAGGCGACTGCTCAGGTCCAGGCGCTTGCTCGCCCTCAGGTAACGGAACGATGATCATGCTTATGGACGGCTTGTTCCCGAGACAAGTCGAACCTGCGACAGGCGACACTGGAGCCCGCAAGACCGATCCAATGTCTGTCGTTTGGCCGGCGCCCGAAATAGATGGCGGTTCCTACTATTTGATGGCGGACGGTCATATCGCGTGGTTTAAGCCAAGTCAGGTATCGTCGGGCACTGATGCTGTCAGAGACACTGCGGCGCAAACCGGTATTATCACCGGACATGCGGCCGGTACCTACAATTTCCAATATAAAGCGACATTCAGTACTAAGTAGGCGAATCAACTGGTGAAGTGAGGACCACTCCGACCGCAGCGCTGATGAACAAGGTAAATTAGTACGCACACAAATCCCTACCTCCCGCTGTATAATCGCACTATGTTTTCGATAGCTTTTTCCACAAGACTGACTATCGTCGTCTTAGTAACCGTCGTATGTGCGGTTCACTGCCTATTGGCTGATCCGATGCTGACGCCTTCGACTGCCCCCATAGCCGCGCAGCATCCGCTTTACCTGGATACGTCCAAACCAATTGACACCCGTGTAGCCGACCTAATAGGCCGGCTGACCTTGGACGAAAAGGCGAACTTGCTCAATCATGTAGGCGACTACGATGCCGTTTACGGCATTCAGCCGGACCGATGGAATCAGTGTTTGCACGGGGTCTGGTGGGACAGGCCAACCACCGACTTTCCTACATCCATTGCACTTGCCGCAACGTGGAACCCGGAACTGACACACGATGAAGCCGATGCGATATCCGATGAAGCCCGCGCAATCTACAACGGATGGCATTTGGATCCAAACGCCGCTGGAGAACATAAGGGCCTCATTTACCGTGCTCCGGTAATCAATATCAGCCGCAACCCCTATTGGGGCCGTATTAATGAGTGCTACGGAGAAGATCCGTACCTCGATGGCCAAATAGCAGTCGCATATGTTCAAGGACTTCAGGGAAACAATCCCAGGTATCTTAAGCTTGCTGCCACGCTTAAACATTTTGCTGTGAATAACGTGGAAAACGGTAGGCAGGGACTGTCGGCGACTGTCAGCGAACGAATGCTTCACGAGTACTGGCTCCCCCATTTCCGCGAAGCGATCGTCGATGGAAAAGCGCAGTCAATAATGTCATCGTACAACGCAATCAACGGCGTTCCCAATGCAGTCAATCATCTGCTATTGACGGATATTCTCAAGGATGACTGGGGCTTCCAGGGCTTTGTCGTATCCGACCTCGGCGGGATCGGCACAATGATGGCAAATCATATGCATGGGAAAGTGACGCCTGAGCAGGCGGTAGCCGAATCCATCAATGCAGGATGTGACTTCTCGGACGCGGAATTTGCAAAATATGCTCCTGCGGCTGTCCGCGACGGATTATTACCCGAGAGTCGACTGGATGACGCACTTACCCGCGTTTTGCGTGTGCGATTTCGGTTGGGTGATTTCGATCCCTGGCAAGTCGTACCCTACAGCAAAATTCCAACATCAGTTATCGGGTCTGCGGAGCACCGGGCGCTGGCTCTTAAAGTGGCGGAGCAATCGATAGTTCTGCTGACAAATAATAACAGTCTTCTGCCTCTCGACGCTTCGAAGTTAAAATCAATTGCGGTCATAGGCCAGCATGCAACCGTTTTTCAGCCTGGTAGTTATTTCGGGAGCTGCTTTGATCCTGTGACGCCGCTGCAGGGAATTCGAACTCATCTTACGCCCACCACGCAAATCACTTACGTTGACGGCGACAGGATTAGTCGGCCCATGGATCCGGATGCCGAAGCCAATGCGATTGGCGAGGCGGTCGACGCTGCAAAGAGAGCCGACGCGGTTGTTCTTTTTGTCGGCACTACTCTTGACATTGAAGCGGAGGGTCGAGACAGAACGACCCTCAGATTGCCCGAAGGCCAGGAAAAGCTGGCGGAAGCCGTAATAGCGGCCAACCCAAAAACAGTCGTGGTGGAAATGAACGCCGGTCCGTTAGCGGTCCCTGAGATTGCCAAAGGCGCTGGAGCGTTGCTTGAAGGCTGGTGGGACGGTGAAGAAGGCGGAAACGCCATAGCCGATGTCCTATTTGGCAAAGTGGATCCCGGCGGCAAAATGCCGCTAACAGTATATGCATCCGACGACCAGGTGCCTCCGCAAGATGAGTATGATATTTCGAAGGGCTTTACCTACATGTATTTGAAGTATCCGCCGCTCTTTGCTTTCGGACATGGACTGAGTTACACGTCATTCCAGTACGGCCCCCTCAAATTGTCGGCCGACAAAATAGCCGGAAGCGAAACTGTAGAAGCGTCCATTACAATTCGCAACACGGGGAAACGCGCAGGCGATGATGTCCCTCAGTTGTACATTCATCTGGTCGACAGGGATATACCTTCGCCGAGTGAAAAACTCGTGGGATTTCAGCGGATAAGTTTATCGCCGGGTTCAGTTGCGACAGTCCACTTTAGCGTTCCCGCAGAACAGCTTTCTCTTTACGATGAAAAAGTGCACAAATTTGCCGTTGAACCTGGAAAAGTTGAACTCATGGCTGGGTCGGCGTCAGATGATATTCGAAGCAAAGCATCTCTCGTGGTAACATCCGCTGCGGAATATGCACCTTAAGCTCGGGCTGATATAATTCCACCCCAAATATAAGTTAAAGCGGTAGAGGACATTGGACATGCATCGCAATCGTCATTTGATTCTCATTGCTCTGTTCGCCCTTGCGAATTGTCGCCTGACTGCCACTTCGGCGAACACGCCGCTGTTTCCACACTTCTCGACAGCCGCCGCCGCGCGAGCATGGGCGGAAGAACAGGAGCGTTCCGGCAACTACGCCCTCGCTTCTGACGGTTATGCGAAAGAGGCCGCCATGCGACGCGCTCTTGGGGACGAGCAGGCTGCCGAAGTAGAAGAGCGGCGCGCCGGCCGCCTTGCAACTGACATAAAGCTGTCGATTCCCGTTGAAGACGCTGCTCCTCAAGTCAATTTAGCAAAACTTGAGCCGGCGCAAGGATGCCTCATTGGCGTCAGGGATGAAGAGGGCCAAAACGCCGAAAGCTTCGTCAATCGCTTGGGACGGCCCATTAGCATCACCTATGATTACCTGGCCTACGGTGATCCATTTCCAATGAACTGGGCCAGAGATCAAGCAAGAGCTCACCGTGCAATTCAAATCGCCTGGGAGCCCAGCGATATTGGCGCCGTCATGGATGACCAATATCTGGAAGACTTCGCTGTTGACGCTGGACGATGCGGGACGGGAGTCTTTATCCGTTTCGGCGGAGAGATGAATGGAAACTGGACTCCCTGGGGACGCGATGCAGCCGAATACATAAAAGCGTTCAGGACAGTTCACGATGTGATGGACAGATTTGCACAAAATGTCGCCATGGTATGGGCGCCCAATCAGGTACCGCTGGCCAACATTGATCGCTTCTATCCAGGCGACAGCTATGTCGACTGGGTAGGTGTCAGCGCCTACACGGTCCGCTTTTATGACGATAATCTCAGCCAGCCAGCCTCGCAAGACAGTCCAGCAACGATGATTGAGCCGTTTTATCGTAAGTACTCATCACGTAAACCAATCTGCCTGGTTGAATGCGGCGTTTCCCGGCGTAGCAAGGTTGAAAATGCCGATGCTGACGGATTTGCAGGAGCCAGGATTACCGACCTGATGAACGCGATTCGCGTGCGATTCCCGCGATTGAAGATGATCTGCTTTTTCGACAGAAATAATCTAACCGGCGCCGTGCCTAATCGAAGATTGAACGACTATTCCCTTCCCGAGGGCAGTAAAGCGCTCGCTGCGCTCGTCCAGGCAGCGGGGGATCCATATTTCATCAGAAATTTCTCCGATGCTGATTCTGCTCCGTTTACGTACGTACCTGTAGCGGCAGCTTTCCCGCCTGGTTACTCAGGTCCGGTGCTGGCTTCAATCATTACGTATGACATGCACCCTACACTTACGTTGAAGCAAGGTGGAAAAGTGCAAACAATTTATCGGCCATATCTTGGTCACATTGCTAAAGAAGCCGGCCCAACGACGTTCACAGTGTTGGATTCACACGGGAAATTCGCGGGCGCACTCACTGTCGCCTCGCCATGAATCGGCACTAGCTTATGAGAACCTAACGGCCAAACCTACCAGTTAGTACCGCCGTACCAATCGAATGCTCCCCTATTTCCGCGCTTACTGCTTCCGGATTTTCGTCAGATTTCACGGAAAGACTCGAAACATTCAGTGCATATAGTGTAAAGACGTAATGGTGGGGAGAATCGCGTGGAGGCGGACAAGGACCGCTGTATCCAAGATTTCCGAAACTATTCTTGAGAAAAGGGTAACCGAATTTAACGGCATGGCTGCTGTTCCCATCGCCGTACCAAAGCTCCGACGCGGTCGCCGGGATATCTACTTGAATCCAGTGCCACCATCCCTTGCCCTGACGAGCGTCTGGATCAAACACAGTTAACGCGAAGCTTTTCGCACCTTTCGGCGCCTTCTTCCAGCTTAGCTCTGGTGAAACATTTTTACCTCCAGCAACGGTGTAAATCTGCTCGTTCGGAATAGTCTGGCCGTCCTTGAAACATCTGCTGTGAAGCTGAAATAAACCCGTTGAGGTCGAATGCACTTCCGGTTCGATAAACAACAACGAAGCAACGAACGCAAGCGCTACCAGTAATCGTACAATTGATACAAACATGATTTTCGCTCCCGAGAATACTGCTTCTATTCCCAATTTTACGCGATTTTCGGCGTAATTGTAGAATCGTCGACAGTTTACGAAGATCTGTAACGACAGTCTGGTTTCTGTTTCACGTTGAATGATCCAAAATCCTCCGTTCCGCCGATATCGTTTCGAGCGCTCCACAGATGGCATCAGGTAAACTGACGTTATGAATATCTCTGGCAAGAAGTGCCTGGTAGTAGGCGCTTCGTCCGGCATCGGAGCCGAGCTCGCAAGGCAGCTCGCCGGTAATGGCTGTCCCGTAGCCCTGGTTTCTCGCAGGGAAGCTGAACTCACAGACCTTGCTGCGGATCTTAACCGTATTGCAGGACGCAAGCTAGCTTCGGTCTACCCAGCGGATGTAACCGATTATGCAGCGGCTCCCGCGCTGATACAGACTATCATTGATGA
>Ga0182012_10005870_pt1 | contig 12607 bp, 10 predicted proteins | sample 612S2SmetaG_FD_120486 | JGI IMG/M metagenome (GOLD analysis project Ga0182012, IMG submission 120486) | Permafrost microbial communities from Stordalen Mire, Sweden - 612S2S metaG | ecosystem: Environmental > Terrestrial > Soil > Wetlands > Permafrost | place: Sweden: Stordalen | collected...
AGCCGGCCTCCGCTTCCCCTGCTATCCTCATCCTTAACCAGAAACTTCCCGTTCGCTATTGTTTTTCAGCGAACGGCAACTGTCCCCGAACTAGACTGTCTCAATTCACGACGCAGTGCACCGCTATGTTCCGACGTGATGACACTGAGGTCCGCGAGGGACGGTCCGCGAGGGTCCGCGAGGGACGGAGCGCTATGTTCCGACGTGATGACACTGAAGCAATCAGTGCCATCACGTCACTTCACAGTCCGAATCCGCTAGGCGCGTTCCAAATAACTGCCATCGGTTGTGTTAACGCGAATTCGCTCCCCAGCACCAATAAAGGGCGGCACCTGCACAACCAACCCGGTGTCCGTCGTGGCTGGTTTAGTCACGTTTGAAACCGTCGCGCCTTTTAAGCTCGGTTCTGTCTCGATCACCGTCATCTCAACGCTAGGCGGCAGTTCTACGCTGATCGGTTTACCCTCATAAAATTCCACATTCACTTTCAACTGTGGGATCAGATAATCCACGCCATCGCCCAGCATGTCTTTCGTGAGATGGATCTGCTCAAAATTTTCAGTGTTCATGAAGTAATACGAATCGCCATCGTCGTACATATACTCCATTTCCTGCTCTTCCAGCGAGATGCGCTCCACCTTGTCTTCCGAAGAGAATCGGTGCTCAATCATCGAACCGGAACGGATATTCCGCATTTTCGCCTGGACAAAGCCGCGGAGGTTCCCAGGTGTCCTGTGGACCATGCTGAAAACCGTGTGTAGTTCGTTATTGAACTTCACCACCATGCCGGGGCGCAGTTGTGTTGCTGCAATCATGAAACGAATTAGCTCCCTAAATAGGCCGCACTGCGAGCGTGCGCTGCCTGGAACTTATTAGTCTATCAGTGGGCCGCAATACAGGCTCTACCTTCCAGCGCCGACCCCGGACGCCAGATACCAGCGGCATCGGCTTCAGTAACGTGTTGCTCCTTGCCTTTACCGTGGCTAATTTTTTGACCCGGCTTAAGCCGCCAAACCAGAACCGACTCGTTGTTCGCAACATGCGGAATATCGACGCAACGATCAGTCATAGGAATGAGAGTGAGGTGACCGAAGGTAACTGTCTGCTCTCGCCAGTTAGCCGGACAATTCTCTTGCTGCACCGTTTGCGCGGAGATCTCAATCCAGCAGCTATCCGGTTCCCACGTAGACCGGGCAAACAGACGACCGTACTCATCGTAGGCCCACGTGTCCATATTTTGGTATCCGACACCTGGCAAGTAGGGGTCGGCCCAAAGAAGTTCGTAGGCGACACCTGGACCTTCACGCAAGGTCTGCGAATCTTCGAGCGCCCAGCTTTGCAGGAATTGCGATGCAGGTAGATTGGGGTCCAGCGCGACCAAAGCGAGAGCGGCCGCGTGCAGTTTCCACGAAGGTGAGTTGAGATCGTGCGGTTTGGCAGATAGCAGCAGGAGTGACGGCAGGACCGAAAAGAAATGCGGATCAACTTCGCGCAGGTCGTCGTGAGTAGCGGCCCGCAGCGCATAGACTAGTTCGCAAAACGCGTAGAGTTGATCGGCATCGCGATAGTCGCCCAGCATAAATATCTTTAAACGCGAGCGTAGAGTGTCCACCTTCGGGCCCTCGGGCGATGTATCGGAAATAATTGAGCGGAACCAGATGTTGCGGGCGTCTTCGAAGCTCATTTGGTTCACGACCGCGAGCGGAACCAAGGAGAGCCTTTTCTTTTGTTCGTCTGAAAGCAGCGGCGCACACCAATCGAGAACGAGCAAAGACTGCCGGGTAGAGTGGTGGCTTAAGGCCCACGCAATCGCCTCGCGGCCTTTGGCTTCGTCTCCAGTAACGGCGTAATACAGGGCGAGTTCGAAACCGCGCTCGGGTGAATCGGCGACGGTATTCACTCGGTTTTCAAAATTAGTCCAGCGGGATGTTTTGCGCTCGCGATCGCGTTTTAAGCGCCGGAGCCGCTGAGCGCTCAACAGAAGTTTTGGCGTATAAGAGGTTTCGTCGGCAAGAGCGGATACGACAGAAGATAGCAAGAGCAACACGGTCAAGACTTTTCGCGACACGCCCTTATTGTTCCACGTGTGCTTTCGGGGGGTAAAAAATCAGCTCAGGAGTGAACTGGGCCTAACGCCCCGTTCGTTTACAGGTTCCCCCAGGTACGAATGCCGAAACAGACCACTGACCGAAAGAGAGGGGTACTCATGCCATCCCTGCCCGCACCCTCCATTCTGCCTGGCTCGCGGGCAGCGTAAAGAAGAACGTAGATCCTTCGCCCGGAGACGATTCCACCCAAACGTTTCCACCGTGATTCTCCACAATCTTCGAAACAATCGCTAAACCAGTACCCGATCCGCCTCCATATTCATCCTGTCCGTGAAGACGGCGGAAAATGGTGAACACATCCTTATGATGTTTCGGGTCAATGCCAATACCGTTGTCACGAACGAAAAACGTCGGCTCATTAAGGTCCAGAAATCCAACCTCCACCAGCTTGTCGGGGCGGTTGTTATACTTCAGGCCATTCATAATCAGGTTTACAAGTAATTGATGCACCTGCACCGCGTCGCAACGGACCATGGGAAGCTGACTCGCTGCCCGCACGGTTGCGCCGGAAGAAGAAATCCGGTGCCCTACCGTATCTATCGCCTGTCCCAATAACAGGTTCAGATCCACCGTCTCAATCACTGGCGTGGACTGGCCCGTTATCGCGCATTCGAGCAGCGACTGGAGCAGAACATCCATCCGGTGGGCCAGTCTCCCGATCGTTTCCAGCCGTGCATATTCAGTCTCGCTGATGTTCTCGCGAAGCTCCGCCGAGAGCATTTGAGAATAATTCATGATGCCTCGCAACGGTTCGCGTAGATCATGCGCTGCCGTATGTGCGAAAGACTCCAGTTCGTTTTTGCTAACGGAAAGATGGCGCGCTTCGGAAACCAGCTTGGTGGAAATCATGATCGATTCCACCGAGCGGCTCAAAGCTGCCGCACTTTCCAGTTCATAAGCCTGCCATGGTTGTGAAATACCCTTCAATGGGGTTCGCTTCATTTCGAACGACTTGCGCGGAGCAACTTTCAACTGCCCATCGCGTTCGTCAATCTCAACCGGCTTGGCGGGATCGCCCGCCCAAGAGATTTCGTAATCAATCTCAGGGCGAAACCATACCAGATGGCCGGCATCGCCCTGCCGGACGGCAAGAACGCCACTGGCCAAACCACGATACGAAGCGGCAGCCGGAAAATCGGACGATAAACAGCGCGTTGCAAACGTCTGTTTCGGCGCACCAGCATACCGCTTCTCCAGCCATGCGAATAGTTCCGAAACCTCCGCCGATGTCGGCGTCGAGCCCCTCAGCAGCAGTTTGCCATCAATAAAAGCCGCAGCACCGCCCGAAGGCACGCACTCTGCTAGACCATCCGCCAGAGTTTCAGCGCGAAATGGGCTGTCTAACAAGCGCGAGATCAGTGCTTCTACATTCTGCCGAACTTTTAGATTTTTCTGCGCACCGGCGGCTTTCTCTTTGTCGCTCAGCAATAGCGACACGGTGTGTGCAATGGTCTCGCAGGCCATCCTGATTTCGTGCGAAACATGTTTCGCCGTGGGGTGGAGGCAGCTGGCAAAGCCCCACGGCTCGCCTTCGTGGAGCAGGGCGATCACCAGCTTGGAATGGACTCCCAGATTCTGGTAATATTTGTTGCAATTCGCCGACGTACTGCGCAGCATCGAAAAGCTTAAGTCCAGCGGCGGTGACAACGGGTCAGCGGATTTGAGGGGTACCGGCACATAGGCTGTGTCGGGCTGATGCCTCACCCACACCAGCGAAAGAATGCGCCGCGCCGGCAAAGGCACATCGCCTGGAGGGAAGTGAAGTCCTAGAAAACTCGGTAATTCCTCCCGCTTTGCTTCCGCTCGAATCTGTCCCGTCCCATCTTCCAGATACTGATGAACCAGAACTCTGTCAAATCCTGTCAACCGGCGGATGCAGCGCGTGGCAACCGCCACCAGCCCATCCACATCGCGGGTCAACACCATTTCCGCGATACACGATTGAACCTCAGAGTATAACTTTGACGAGTCGTTTTGCGGAGGCGCTTGTTCGGCTGAAGGCACAGTCTCTAGTTCCAGGATGAGCCTGCTCTCCCAGCGATGTGCAAATACCCGGAATTGCGTTCCTCGCACAAACAATGCTCCAAGATGCATCGGGACCATCCCGATCTCAGTCCCCTTAATAATTTCGATTAACCATTCAGCCTGTTCAGGCGGCAGGGTGCTTTCCAACCTGCTATTCAATACCTCGACCACCGGCTGGTTGAACAGCTCACCGCAGTTCGCGCTGGCCTCCGAGATCGTCAGTTCGGGAAGCCTGACCGCCAGCAATATCCCAAAAGGTTGAATGGCATTGCTGAACTGGATTTTTTCCTGGTCGCAGAGAGTCAAACCGGCTGAATCTCTTGGCGTTGTCACGGCGCCGCCAGCCGCTTCTCTAAGCCGTAATTCGAGCATTCTTAGGTGTCTCCTGTATAACTTCTTCCAGCGAAAGCCAACGCCCAATCGATTTGAATGTGGCCACAGCGGAATCTACCATCTCCCTTTGCACTTCAAAGGTTCGCGTTCCTGCCGCGGCAAACTCACACAGTGCCCGTGTGAACCCCTTCCATCTAGAGCCCGTCTCCGCACCGTGACCGTAAAAGAAGCTAGCGCCTCTTCCGGGCGCAAGATGCAACGCATGTGACAGCTGGCGGCAGATGACTTGTCCCCCCAGCGTGGAACCTTCCGTGACATAAAGCGCGCCGAAAATGGCGGCCGCAGACCTTAGTTCCGGCAACCGCGAACATACCGGCAGTTCGCTAATCTCCTGTCGCTGCAGGCCCAGCCATCTCAAATCGTCTTCGAGCCAGGGCAATTTTCGCCGATCATCCCAATCGGGAAAAATCTGGCGCAGGCTCGCCCAGCCTTCAACTTCCGGTTCAAAACCGGCGTAGAAGCCATAAAAGCGCTCCAGCAAATTCTTATAGTCTGAGATTCCAAAACCACCTTCAAAAACCGGGACCAGTTGCTCAACTTGGGAATGCCATGTCCTGGTTTCGGTGCGGATAACATGCAGAATATCGGGGGACAACAGTTCGCTCATAGTGATCTCGGCAACGATGAATTTCAGCCAAACAGCTGGCTTTTGCCGTCTGTCGCTGGATGCAAGAGTTCGATCCCTTGAGAATGCTTCTCTTGAAAATTGTCGGAAATAGGAATGGACACCGAACGGGGTCCAGAGAGGGATTCGCTACAGAACCGTAGCGACGATATAATTTCAAACTATCACAGGTAAAAGTCCTAGTCAAAGAAAAAGACGGAGATTTTAGTAAAACTAAAGCTATTCTCGAGCGAATTTTTTGTCACCAAATAAGACTTGCATCCGTAGCCGCACCAGGGGTACCCTCAGTAATAGTACGCATCCCGTCGTTCGCTGCGAGCTCACCCGGACATTGGTAAACCACTTCCGTTCATTCCTTCCGCCCAACCTGCATTTTTGAAAGAACGTGCATCCGAGGGGCTTTGCAGGAGAGTAGCGCTCTCTCAAAGATTCCAGAGGCCAGATCACTTACCGTAACAAAGGCAAGTGAGTCTCTAAAAGACGGATGGTTCCAAAGTATCTAAACGCGAGGCGCCAATTTGGGAACATCAGCTCCAGCCACGGCAAAAGAACAAAAATTAGACCTAACTAATTGTGACCGCGAGCAAGTACAGTTTATAAGCGCGATCTTGCCACACGGTGTGCTTATAGCGCTTCGCGAGCCAGACCTCACCATTCTGCAAGCAAGCCTGAATAGTTCGGAACTCCTGGGAATTCCGGCCCAACAGTTGCTCGGCAGCTCACTAGCAACGGTCTTAGATCACGACCAGTTCACCAAGGTTCAGGAGTTAAGCCATGTTGCAGATCTAGCAATACCGCAACACTTATTTCGGGCCACTGCGGGCGAAGCTGAATTCGATGTCCTGGCACACCGCTCCGCTGGTGTTCTGATTCTCGAATTTGAAAAACGCACTGCCAGCCGATTGAACGATCAAGACGTAATCGACATGTATTCTGAGATTCGCCACACCTTGGCGAGGCTTGGCGCGGCACCGAACGTGCAAGTATTCCTCGATCTCGCCGTGTCGCAAGTCCGCAAGTTGACCGGATTCGACAGAGTTATGGCCTACCAATTCATGCCCGATGGCAGCGGCTGGGTGCGGGCGGAGTCTTTGCAGGAAGGGGAAGGCTTGCAACCATACCTGGAACAGCACTTTCCAGCTTCCGACATCCCTGAGCCCGCCCGCAGACTTCTTACGAAATCCTGGTTGCGGCACCAACCCGATATTGGCTACACTGCCGTCCCGCTCCTGCCAGCCGGCAACCCCGCCACGGGCGAGCCACTAGACATGAGTTGCTCTGTACTGCGCAGCGTCTCGGTCATGTATACCGGCTACTTGAAGAATTTAGGCACGCAATCCAGCATGGTGATGACGCTACTCAAAGAAGGTCAACTGTGGGGTTTAATCGCCTGCCACCATCATCGTAGTCCACGCCACGTGGCTTGGGAAATTCGCACCGCTTGCGAATTCCTGGCGCATATGGTCTCGCTGCTCTTGTCGGCCAAACAGGAACTCGAGACGAGAGATTACCAAAACAAAATGCAATCCGTTGCGGGCCAGTGGCTCAATATCCTTTCGCAGGCGGACGATCTATGCGCTGGCTTGCGGAGACTTTGTCCAAATCTGCTTGAGTTTGTTCATGCCGGCGGCGCCGCGGTATTTATGGATGGCGAAATCGAAAAACAAGGCAACACTCCTTCAGACGAACAACTCCGGGTGTTGACTAACTTCCTCTCTATAGATGTAGATCGCCATCTGTTTGCTACAGATTCAATGGCAGGTGAACTGCCGGAAAGCGCAAGTTATAAAGAGGTAGCCAGCGGCGTGCTGGCAATTCGACTGGCGGGCGGCCTTAAGCACTTTATGCTTTGGTTTCGTCCGGAGCAGGTCCAAACCGTTTCCTGGGCGGGCGATCCAAATAAGCCGGTAGATATCACCGCCGATGGCCAGCGTCTCACGCCCAGAACATCATTCGCCCTTTGGCAAGAAACGGTTCGTCTTAAATCACACCCTTGGCTCGATATCGAAATCGCTGCTGCGCGCGATTTGCGCGCGGCAATTCTTGAATTTGTACTCCGCAAAGCCGAAAAGCTCGGGCATCTATACGAACAACTGCAACACAGCCACTCGGAGCTGGATACGTTTGCCTATGTAGCGTCCCACGATCTAAAGGAACCACTGCGCGGCATTAGCAATTATTCCAAGATGCTGCAGGAAGATTGCGGCGAAGAGCTTGGTGCCGAAGCCCGGGCGCGGCTGAAGACACTTGGCCGATTAGCCCAACGCATGGACAGTCTGCTCGATTCGTTATTGGAATATAGCCGGGTTGGACGGATTGGTTTTTCCGATGCCAAAGTAAATCTCACTGAAGTGGCCGAAGATGCAGTTGACACTTTGCTCATGCGCAGCGGCAATTCAAATGTTGAGATCCGTATAATACCTGACCTCCCTGTAGTAACCGGCGATCAAGTGCGCCTGGGCGAGGTATTTCTAAACCTGATCAGCAACTCCATCAAATACAACCGCAACGAGAAAAAAATCATAGAAGTGGGCGCCGAGCCAGTTGGTTCTGGAGGGACCGTGGAAGTCTACGTTCGCGATAACGGCATCGGTATTGATGCTGCTCATCATGAACAGATTTTCCAGATCTTTCGCCGGCTCCACGGCCGCGATGAATTTGGCGGCGGAAGCGGTGTCGGCCTCACCATCGCCAAGAAGATCGTGGAACGGCATGGCGGAAAAATCTGGTTTGAGTCGCTTCCGCGCGTAGGAACGACCTTCCGCTTTACCCTGAAAACGCACAATCCAACATGACCCGGGAACGTAGAATCCTAATTGTCGAAGATAGCGACGACGACTATGCCGCCATGATGTGGGCATGGGAAAAAGCTCAAATTAAGACACCCTTCGTTAGATACAACGATGGTGAATCAGCGCTCGAATTTCTCAAGCGCTCCGCCTCAGAGTCAGATCCGCGGCATGGCGATCTGCCGGCGCTGGTACTGCTGGATCTGAATCTGCAGCGCCAGGACGGGCGGGCGGTGTTAGCCGAAATCAAAATCGATTGCTGCCTCAAATCAATCCCCGTGGTGATTATGACCACTTCTGCTAACCCCAAGGATCTTGAGGCGTGTTACGCGCTGGGGGCAAACAGCTACATTGTAAAGCCGTTCGAATTGACTGAATTCAAAGATACCCTACAGAAGCTAGTTGCTTACTGGATGGAGGTCGTGCGCTTACCAAGTAGTGGAGAAAACGATGCAAACCAAAAAGTTAAAGCTGCTGTTGATAGACGATAGTCCGGAAGATCGCGTGTATCTAAGACTCTTGCTCAGCAGAGCGAACAGAGAAACCACAATTACATTTGTCGAGGCTGGCAGCCTCAAAGAAGGTTTGAAAGCCCTCGATAGCTCCCAGTTTGACTGCCTGATTTTGGATCAGCGCTTACCGGATGGTGCTGGACTCGAACTTCTGCAAGGACTAAGAACTTCAGCCGGTAGGGTGAGCGTTCCTGTCGTCTTTATGACCGGCATGGGAGATGAGAATGTAGCAGCGCAAGCGATAAAGGCTGGCGCTCTAGAGTATGTTTCCAAGCACCAGCTAACCGAGCAGGTAATTTGGCGTGCGGTATCCAGCGCGATTAAGCAATTTCAGTTGGTAGAGCAAGTGGCTTTCCACACTGAGCAACTACGGCGCTCAGTAGAGGAAAAACAGCTTCTCCTAGAGGAACTTCATCACCGCGTAAAGAACAACCTTCAGCTGATAGTAAGTCTTATTAACCTGCAGGCGGAGTCTTTGGATGATCCGGCGTCGGGCGCTTTGAAGGAATGTGGGCGCAGGGTGCATTCAATTGCGTCCGTCTACGAGCGTCTGCAGAGTAGTGACACGATCCGGGAGGTCGACTTCGGCGAATATGCCAAGGCCGTTTTAGATGGAATCGTTTTTTCCTACAGTGGCGGTTCCAGAAATTTTGAGGGCCAAGTGGAGGCGTCGCCAATTATTCTCGGTTTAGATCAGGCGATTCCCTGTGGTCTGATCCTGAATGAGCTGATTACCAATGTCGTGAAATATGCTTATCCGAACGGGAAGGGATTGGTCAACGTCGAGATTAAAGACGCCTCACCCGGCTGGGTTCGTTTTAGCGTTTCCGACCAGGGGGTTGGTCTTCCCCCCGGGAAGGAATTGAGTAGTGGTCAATCCTTGGGCCTGCTAATTGTGGACAGCCTAGTAAACCAATTGGATGGAACCTTGGCGATTTCATCCGAACGGGGTGTCAGAACGGTCATAGAGTTTCCCTTGCAAAGGCGGTGTTCGCCAGAACACCTGTCAGCCGCCTCCTGACAATCTCTTCAGACTCCATGCCAACCAAGAAGTTAAGACTGCTGCTAATAGATGATAGTCCGGAGGATCGCGTTTATATAAAGCGCCTGCTTACGATAGCGAACAAAGCAACAACCATGACATTTCTGGAGGCGGGGAGCCTTAAGGAAGGTTTGCAGGCCTTACATAACTCTCAGTTTGATTGCGTGATTCTGGATCAGTCCCTGCCGGACGGCGCCGGGCTCGATCTTATTCACAGCTTAAGAGGTTCGGGCAGTCGGGTAAGCGTTCCCGTCGTCTTCATGACAGGGTTCGGGGATGAGAATCTGGCGGCCCAGGCGATAAAGGCTGGAGCGCTCGAGTATGTTCCCAAGCGAGAGCTAACGCAGCACCTGATTTCACGAGCCGTATTGGGATCGATTAAGCAATTTCAGTTGGCGGAACAAGCTCTACAAGCCGAGGAGCGTGCCAAGCAGGAGTTGAACGAGTCTTTGCGGCAGTATCGTTCCCTAGTGGATTCAGTGCCCCAAATCGTCTTCACCTGCACAGCGGATGGTTCTAGAGAATACTTAAACGCCCACGCCAGCAGCTATACCGGCATCAGACCCGAGGAAATGAACTTAAGTAAGTGGGAATCGATCATTCACCCGGATGATCTAGATGTCTCCCTGGCACATTGGGCGCAAGCGCTTGCCAACGGGCAGCTTTATGAAGCCGAGTACCGCATCAGGCGCAAGAGCGATGGAATGTACCGCTGGCACCTTTCTAGAGCCGTCCCATGCAGAAATGGAGCCGGCTCCATCATTCGGTGGGTTGTCACTTGTACCGACATACACTACCAAAAAGCCGAGAATGATCGATTAGAGGTTCTGGTTGCCTTCCGAACCGAGCAACTCCGGCGCTCACTAGACGAGAAACAGCTTCTCCTCGACGAACTTCACCACCGTGTGAAGAACAACCTGCAAGTGATAGTGAGTCTCATTAACCTGCAAACGGAGTCTTTGCAAGGTCCGGAAGCCATTGCCTTGAAAGACTGCCTGCTGCGCATAGAGACAATTGCCTCGGTCTATCAACGGCTGCAATTTAGCGATAGGGTGCAGGAGGTTGATTTTGCTGACTATGCCGAGGCCATACTAGACGGCATCATTTTTTCACGCGTCGGTGGGAGCAGCGACTTGGAGGGTCACGTTGAGGCATCCCCAATCGTTCTCAATCTAGACCAAGCGATTCCCTGCGGCCTTATTCTGAATGAGTTGATAACGAATGTCATGAAGTATGCCTATCCGGGCGGCAAAGGATTGGTCCAGCTTCGCATTGAAAACGCCGCGCCGGGCTGGGTACGCTTTAGCGTTTCAGACCAGGGGATTGGTTTTTCGCCCGATTCGAGAATAAAGGACCGCCAGCCTTTGGGCCTGCTCATTGTGGAAGGATTGGTCAACCAATTGAACGGAACCTTAACGACTTCATCCGATCTCGGCGTGACCACGGTGGTCGAGTTCCCGTTGCACGGCAAACGCGCGAAATCAGCCGGCGCTGCCTAAACGCCCCGAAAGGCGCCCCCCGAAAGGGGACAGACGACTTTTTCCAAACACCCCAAAGTTAACAGACGAAGAGAATCTCGCGTTATTCGAGCGGCTAAGTAAGCCCGAATAGGTGGCGCCTTTTTGTGGAATCAATTAGACTTCACTATCAACGGTATTACTCAGTTGTTTAAGCGTGGTCAACTTTCAGCCTAGCTGACTCAAGCTCACACTCGCCCCTGCCTCCGAAAGCAAGGTTAGAACTTACTCCCACAGGATTCGCACTGCGTATTGGCTAATCAGCGGATCTGGAGTGACCAGCGTCAATCCCCGCTCGATCGCCTGCGCAATCAGCATACGATCAAAAGGATCCCGGTGCCAGTCTTGGAGCTTTGAGCTTTGCAATACGTCCGCCGCTTGCAATTCCAAAGGCTCGATGCTCGATCTGCTGCGAACGGCTGTTACAAAATCGCTTGGTTTGCTCGGCAAAGTGAGCTTACCAGCTCTCCATTTGAGCACGATTTCCCACACCGATACTGCGCTCAAGAAAACTTCATTCTTGCGATCCTTCAGGGCTTCCATTGCCCGCTTGGGCACCCGCGCCGGGTCTAACTCCAGCCAAAGCAGCGTGCAGGTATCTAGCAGAAACTTATTCACCGTTAAACACTTTCAACACCTCTTCGGGCAGCGGTTCAAAAAACGTTTGCGACACGCCAAACCCATCCCACAAGCCAAATTCACGTGGCGCCTCCGGAATTTTGGCTTCCTCCAGTCGCCGAAGTTCGGCAATCGGCTTGTTATGCCTGCACAAAATCACCACCTCCCCTTTCTCTACCTGATCAACGAAGCGCGAAAGATGGGTTTTTGCTTCCTGAATGTTGACTGTAATCACGACTAGATTATAGCTAATTCTGGTCTACAATCAGATCAATACGGATTCGAGTCAAGCGCAACGATTCCATAGCCATGACTCACTTTGGGTTCGAATGGTAAAGGAGCCCAGAGCGGTAGCATCCGTTCCGCAAAATGCGCCATCTCTTCGCCATTGCTCAGGATGCGTGACCGTATGCCACGCCTTCTGATAACCTTATAGTTCTACCGGCTGCAACCTGCTTGGCACCGGCCCTGAATAGTGATGCCGGCTCGGGTGAGTGAAACTTACGTTCTCCGCACATACCCGTTTCGCGAATCGGATCTGATTGTTAGTTTTTTTACCCGCGATCAGGGGAAGCTCCGAGGTGTCGCGCACAGGGCGAGACGGCCAAAAAACAGTTTCGGCTCAGGTTTGGAACGGCTGTCACTCGTGAACTTATCGTACTCGCAAAAAGAAACTCGCGAACTGGTTAACTTGAATTCTTGCGATTTGTTGCAATCGCAATTTGGCTTACTGAATAGCTTTGAAGCGTCGCTTACCCTTGATTATGTGGCTGAAGTAAGTGAGCAATTGTTACCGCCGAACGAGCCGAATGAGCGCTACTTCCGTTTGATGGCCACCATACTTGACCACATGCATTCGGGCGCACCGGGAGCAATCTGGAGCGCCATCACTTATTTCTCACTTTGGGCGACCCGGCTCTCAGGTTTCTTGCCGGATTTGGCGACCTGTCCCGAAAAAGCATTGTCTGTAGCGTCGCG
>Ga0182012_10005872_pt1 | contig 12605 bp, 15 predicted proteins | sample 612S2SmetaG_FD_120486 | JGI IMG/M metagenome (GOLD analysis project Ga0182012, IMG submission 120486) | Permafrost microbial communities from Stordalen Mire, Sweden - 612S2S metaG | ecosystem: Environmental > Terrestrial > Soil > Wetlands > Permafrost | place: Sweden: Stordalen | collected...
CGGCGCAGACCCGTTCGGCGTCCGCGGCCGACCCGGCGGGCGGGTGCGGGCGGAACGCAAACCACGCCCCCAGCAGCGCCAGCCCACACGCGGCCGACGCCAGGTACGCCACGCCGGCGCCCGCCGGCAACGCAACGACAGTCCCAAGAGCGGCCAGCAGCCAAACGCCGCTGCCGGTGTCGAGACCCTCCTCGGCGCCGTAACCGCCCAGGAACCCCAGCACCTGCCATCCGGCGCCGGCGTACATTGCATACAACGCAGCAACGACGACCAGTGCGGCCGACGCCACGCGCCAGCCAGCCGAACGCGGGCGCCAGAGGGCGGGCGCCACGACCGCCGGCAGGAATTTCACCAGCGCCGCAGCGCCGAAAATCGCTCCCGCCAGGGTGTAACGCCGCCCGACCCGCAGCAGGAAGGTCAGGCCCAAAAACCCGATCGCGGCGGCGTCGATATGGCCATTGCCGGCAAAAGCCCAGGCGGCGAGCGGATTCCAGGCGTAGATCAACACCCGTGAGGCCGGCAGACCCGCGATCGCCAGCAGCCGCAGGAGACAAAAAACCGCCAGCGCCTCGAACAGCACCATGACCGCCTTGATCGCATAGACGCTCTGCCACACCGCACCGACCGCGGCAAAGATCACCTGCGCCGCCGGCGGATAAATTGTCGTTGCGTAATCCGCTCTGTTGATGTGCGAATAGACCGGGGAGTCCCGCAAGCCCGCCAAAGCCGGGTCATCCGGGACGTAACGATACGGATTGATCCCCGCCACCTGCACCCGCCCGTCCCACACATAGCGGTTGATGTCGGAGGACAAAAACGGCGGCGACACCAGCAACGGCAGCCGCATCGCCACCGCCACAACCAGCACCAGCCACAGCACGACCGGACGGCGCAGCACAAGGCGCACCGCCGTGACATACAGCACCGCCTGCACCGCCATCAGCGCGACCAGCGCGTCCTGACGCGCGGGCGTACCGACGATCCCCTCGCCGGGCACATGCAGCGCCAATCCGGCCAGTGTCAGCCCCACCAGGGCCAGCCCGATCAGCGCAAAAGGCCTCATTCCGCGGCGCGGGTCATCGGTTGCAGCAACCCCATGGCAGACAAGGCCGCCGCGGTGGCCGGCGCGTCATAGGGGCGGGGCGAGAGGGAGGAAGGCACATCCGTCACATCCTGGCACAACCGGTCCAGCGCGAAGCTGTCATCCACATCATACCACGTCGGCAATTCGACAAGCTCTACCCCCGCCGCACGCGCTCTGTTTCGTGTCGTATCAGCAACACTGTCGGTGCTCCAGGCGATGTCGGTGAACAATGCGGCGCGCGCGGATTTCATACCTAACAGGTAATAACCGCCGTCATCGGCCGGTCCCAGCACCGCCCGGTCACCCGGCGCGAGCAAAGTCCGGGCGGCGCGGGCCAAAAAATCGGTGGGCAGGGTCGGACTGTCGGAATTCAGCACGACCGCCGCGCCGTAACCCAGGGACAGCATCTGGCGGATGGCGTGCAGCAGGCAGCGGCCAAAACCTTCGACCCCGGGTGGGACATCCGGCGCGCCATCGGCCAGCAACAGACCGGTCCCAGCGGCGAGGTGGCCGTTGAACAGCAACTCGGTTCCGGCCGGCGCGAACGCCACATACCCCGCGATCGGCGCCTGGCGCGCCGCTCGGGCGATATTCTCAGTGATGTCGCGCAAAAACGCGGCGCTGAGCGACGCCGCCTGGTCGGATCGCAACGGCGGACAGAGCCGGGTTTTCGAGCGTCCGGCTTGCGGTGCCTTGGCCATGACGCCGATGGCACAGAGCGTGCTGATATCGGGAAGGGGCATGGTGGTTAAATCCCGCTGAACCAGTTGTAGCCGCGGTCGGGCCAGAAGCCCTTCGGCCGCTGGTTGGTGACGTAGATCGTCGTGACGAACTTCGGATTCTTGAAACCCAGCTTGGTCGGGATGCGTATCTTGAACGGATAGCCGTAGCGGACCGGCAGGATTTCGTCCGACAGCCGGAACGCCATGATGGTCTGCGGATGCAGCGCCGTCGGCATGTCGATGCCTTCATAGTAACCATCGGCACACTCGAAGCCGACATAGCGCGCGGTGGTGTCGGCGCCGATCCGTTGCAGGAAGGTGCGCAGCGGCGTGCCGCTCCATTTGCCGATCATGCTCCAGCCTTCGACGCAGACATGGCGGGTAATCTGGCTTTCCTGCGGCAGTGCGTGCAGTTGCTCGACGGTCCAGGGGGTCTTGTCGGCGATCAGGCCCGCCAGCGACAGGCGATAGTCGCCGCCATCGAGCCGCGGCGCCTTATCCGGACCATACCAGGCGTTGTAACGAAAATCCTTGACCGCCTGGCTTTCCGCAAACGTCGGCGCGAGGCGGGCCGGGTTGAACAGCGCCGCCTGCACGCGATCGTTCCATTGCGAAACTCGGGCGAGGAAACCCTGCACCGCGTCGTTGTCGCTGATGTCGCAGCCGGTGAGCAGGCTCAGCGACCCGAGGGACAGGCCGCGTGTCAGCAGCTTTCGCCGGTCGATCGTCATGGGCGGTTCTCCGTTGCCGAACCAGTGATCATCGCACGCAGGGTCTTCGGTACCAGAATGACCAGCGCGACATGAACCACGAGAAAAAGAACAAGGCCGGTCATCACCAGGAAGTGAACGATGCGCGCGCCCTGGAAGCCGCCGAACAGCGCCTCCAGCGGGTAGGTCTGCACCGGTTTCCAGATCGCGATGCCGGACAGCAGCATCAGTCCGGCACCCAGCAGCGCCGCCCAGTACAGCAGTTTCTGCACGGCATTGTAATGACCGAGCCGGTGGTCCAGGCGGAAGGTCAGCGCGGCGATCAGGTCGTGCCAGACCTCGGCCGGGCGGACCGGCAGAAAGTCGCGGCGGAAATGGCCGGACAGCGCACCCCACAGCACGAAGGCCAGGAAGGCGAGCAGCAGTCCCCACATCGCCGCGAAGTGCCAGGCGATCGCTGTGGCGACACCCGGATCGTTATGCCGCGCGAGGGCCGCATCCACATCGCCGCCCAGGGTGAACTGTTCGGGGAAGGTGAAGGGAAAGATCGGGGCCGAGTTGTAGATCCGCCAGCCGCTGCCGATCAGCACCAGGATCGACAGCGCCATCAGCCAATGGGACAGGCGCACCACGATGGCATGGCGCTGGATGTTGACATTCATGGTGCGGCCTCCAGGCCGGCGGCGCGCAGGACGGCGGCGGCGTCCGGGGTGGCGAGGAACGCGAGGAAGGCGTCCGGGTTGGGCCGTCCTGCGTTGCGGGTGATGGCGGCGCCGATTTGCAGCGGCGGGGCGATGTCGTCGGGGACCCGTGCCAGGACCTGGAGCCGGTTCGCGACGGCATCGGTCAGGTACAGCAGGCCGGACTTCGCCACCCCCGTGTTCAGCAGGAAGGCGACGCCGGCGGTGTCCACCGCACCAATCGCGGCGGCCGGTTTGCGGCCCATGGAGACGAGCACGGCGCGGCCGTCCAGCATCGAGACCGGGGACGGGTCGGTCACCGCCACTGGTCCGTCCGTTGTCGTGGCCCCCGGCGCTGCGGCCAGTACCAGCGGATTGCGCCAGGGACCTGCTCGCCGGTCGGACTGAAGCCGTTCGGCTTGCGCCGCCTGGTCCAGGACGGAGGATCGGGTGACGATCAGGTCGTTCTGCGTATCGCGTTCAAGTTGCGGGACGATCAGCGCGGGGGAGGTCGGGAACACCCGGATGGCGATCCGCGTGCGGGCGGTATAGGCGGCGGCAACGGCGGTGACCGCGGAGCCGAGGGCGGTGTCGCAGGCAACCACCAGATCGGTGGTGTCCGCTCGCGCGCCGACCGCCCACACAAGTGGTAACGCTACGACGGAGGCCCGGAACAGCCCCCTTCGTCCGATGTTCATCGCTTGACCCTCCGCCAGATCCGACCGGATGAACCGGTTCTCTTGGGGTAGGACCGCGGAGGGAGCCATGCGTTACAGGGGATTTCGGGAGAAAAATTCACTTCGGCCCGCTGAGCCAGGACCCCGCCCGCCCCACCGAGGAACATGAAGACGAACGCCACGCCGCCCTCTGCATGTTCGAGGCGCTCGACCCGCAAACCGGTTCCGAGGCCGCGTTGGTGGCCCGTGCCGTCATCGCCCATCACGCCGCCGCCGAGTGCTTCCGCCCCGCCGTGCTGCCCGAGGTGTCGCTGGCGTTGCAGAGCCGGCTGATCGCGCAGGCCGCCGCGGTGTCGCGGCTGTCGTCACAGTTGGTGATGGCATTGCAGCTTAGAGCACTCAGGGACGCCCTGATCGAAGCGGGAGCGAGTGATGCCAGGGCGCAACGTGCCGCGGAGGAACTGGCCGGCTACGAACGAGAGTTCGCCGGCATTCGCGGTGACATGCAGCAGGGCTTCGCCAAAGTGGACCAGCAGTTCGCCAAAGTGGACCAGCAGTTCGCCAAAGTGGACCAGCAGTTCGCCGTGGTGCGCGGGGACATCAATCTACTGCGGTGGATGGCCGGGGCAAACTTCGCACTGACGCTCGCCGTGTTCGTCAAGCTGTTCATCCATTGAGTCCGCGTCGGCATTCCCGTCTCGCCGGTCGCTCACGGCCGCCCCCGGACGATGCGGCAGCACGAGCGACCGGAGACGCTAAAGGCCGCCGGAGCTGTTGTCGGCATCCTCGCTGTCGCGGGATTCGTCCTTTATGCTGATCCTGGGTTCGTCGATCTGACCCGGTTTGCTGAGAAACTTTGGCCGCTCTTCGTGGTATCTTTCATCTTTTGCGGCATCGTTGTATTGCCCGCCGCCGCTCTGTTCTCACGGTGGCGACGCCGGGATTTGCCATCAGCGACGAACCCGACACCTCGAAGCGCACGAACGCTTCCCCGTAAAAGCCCGCCCTGAAAGACGGGACCGTTTGCGCGGGCCGTCCAGGCCCGCTCAGGGAGGAGTCGCCCGACGCCCGGAAACGGTCTACCTGGTCCCGGCCGTGAAGGGCTTCAGCACCGCATGCAACACCGCATGCACCGGCGTCGGCACGCCCAGTTCCCGGCCGAGGGCGACGACCTTGCCGGACAGCCATGGCAACTCGATCCGGCCACCCCGGAGCAGGTCGTGCGCCATCGACGCCATCATATCCGGCGGAAAGGCTTTGGTGGCAGCGACCATCTTCGCCTCGGCGTCATTCGGCAAGGCGACCCCTCGGGCCCGGCCCACCGCCGCGACCTCGTGGAAGCCGGCCTCGAACAGCGCCATGACCTCGGGATCGTCGCGCAGCTTGCCGAAAGGGGAGCGGGTCGCCGATGTGACCGCGCTGTTGGTCGCCAGCAGGATGAACTTCATCCACAGGTCGGTCAGGATGGCGGCGCTGTGGGAAGCGTCGAACCCGGCCTTGTGGCACAGGGACAGGAAGGCCTCGCCGCGATCGCTTTTGCCGCCGGCCAGTTCCCCAAACACCAGGCGCATGAAACTGCCGGTCTGGCGGATGACGCCGGGTTCGGCGATCGTGGCGCTGATCTGTGCGACGCCACCCATGACCGCACCGGCGCCCAGGATCGGGACCAGGCGTTCGGGCGCGTCGATGCCGTTCTGGAAGGGGATCACCGCGGTGTCGGGGCCAACCAGGGGCCGGATCGCCTCGCCCGCACTTTCGACGTCCCACAGCTTGACGCAGAACAGCACGAAATCGACCGGACCGATGGTGGCCGGATCGTCGGTGGCCTGCACGGGGTGGATCAGGGTCTCGCCGCGGCCGCCGGTAATCCGCAAGCCCTTGGCGCGCATCGCGGCCAGATGCGCACCGCGGGCGACGAACGTCACGTCGGCGTCGGCATTGGCCAGGGCCGCACCAAAGGCGCCACCGACGCCACCGGCGCCGATCACCGCTATCCGCATCCTGGTCTTCTCCTGTTTGGGGCGCCGGACGGCTGCCCGGCTTGTATTCGGGGTCCGACACGGTATGCCCTGCCGCGGCGATTTCCGCCAGGATGGACGGGCGCTTGCCCGGCGCGCAGCGCAGACAGACGATCGGGAAACCCTTCACGTCGCCCGGCGCCGTGCCTTTCGGAAGGCTCTGATTTCCGCCGCGGTCACTGACGCGCCGAGCTTCAACTGGAACCGCCGGAGGCATCAACCAGCCCAATCCTGCCACCTGTTACATCGGGACTGCGTCCGTGTCCGATGCCGGAAGATCGACCCCCTCGTACAACTCGGTCACCGGTATTTCGATGCCAATCTCCGGCAGCAGCAGCAAGTCGTCCGCCGTCGCCGGCGTGACGGTCCATCGCTGTCCCGCCGCCTGCCGCTCGTTCACGGTCAGGCCGGCACTCGCCAATTCGACGATGACATAACGGCGGATCGAATCGACGGCGGCGTATTCGCGCAGCTTGACGATCCGGTCCATATGGTCCGATGTCGGACTGATGACCTCGAAAACCACAATGGGGTTGGGCACGAGGCGCCCAAGCCCGTTCGCGGGGGAACAGGTGACAACCCCATCGGGATAGCGGACGATATCGCCGGTTGTGGCGACGCCCGCATCCAACCCGCGGGGCCGGCAGCCGGTTCCGCGCAGGCGAGTCCGCAACGCGTTGTAAAGGTTCAGGGCGATATCGTTGTGATTGAGGTTTCCCCCGGTCATCGCCACCGGTTGAAACCCATCGAACTCGTACCGTCCTTCCCGGGCTTCAGCCCAGTCGAAGAACTGGTCGCGGGTCATGGTTGGGACGCGAAGGGCGACGCTCATGGTGTTGACTTTAGCGGAAGGCGAAAGACTTGTCGCCGGTTTTCCCGCAGGCGACCGGGCGGTGGGTCCCCACGACCCACCATGCCCGGGATCGCCAGGACCGTGAGCCGGAAAGACAGGGCCGATCGCCCGTCCGGGGTGCGCCTCATCGTCGGCAGATCACCGCCGGTTCCGTTTCGTTGCAAGCGTCAGAGGACCGATTCCGGATCGATGACCCGGTCCTTCTTCGGGATCAAATCGTACGGCAGAGCGAAACCGGGCATGGCTTTCAGGCGATTGGACCAGGCTTCGACGTTCGGCCAGTTGGCGATGTCCAGACCGCCCTCGGCCATGAACACCATCCGCCCCCAGCAGCCGATATCGGCAATGGTCGGGCCGTCGCCGACCAGCCAGTCACGGCCTTGCAGGGCGGTATCGACGAAGGTGACTGCGGCCTCGGCCAGGGGGCGGAAATACGCCATCACGGCGGGATCGACGGTGCGGAAGCGGCTGTAATGGCGGACTTTCGCGACATTGGTGATGTTGTCGGCCTCCCACGACAGCCACTCGCGCGCGGTCCACTGGTCCTGTTCGGTCTTGCCCGCGAAGATGCCGGTGGTGCGGCCGAGGTAGTCCAGGATGACGTTGGACTGCACGATCGTCAGCCCGCGGTGGCGCAGCGCCGGGACCTGGCCGTAGCGGTTGACCGCCAGGTAGTCCGGCTGCTTCTGGTGGCCGAATTTCAGGTTCACCGTGCGGAAGGTGAAGGGCAGGCGCGCGAGCGCCAGGTACAGCATCGGCTTGTAGGTCGAGCTGGAGGTGAAGCTGCCGAACAGAGTGAGGCCGTCGTCGCTTGTCATCCGGTAGGTCCTGTGAATGGGGAACCAGCGTAGGACGGTGTGGAATGGGGCGGAAGGGCGGTTGCTCAAGGACCGGAATTGATGGCGCCGAGTGCCGTCGCGGCGTTGACGATTCCGCGGTACGATTTCAGGTCAGGCGCACGCCGCTGCTCGGCCCGATAGGCCGCGATTTCGGCGTCGATCTCGTCGTTGGTCATTGGCGGACGCGGCTTCGCCCGGAGCTTTGCCCGAATCGTGGCAAGATCCGCGATCCGCGTGGCCCGCAGTCGGTCGCGGAGAATGGTCTCCAGCACCTGCGGTTCCAGCAGCCCGAAGGCGGCCAGTTCCCGAGCGAGCTCGTCCGGAAGGGTTATCCGCACGGTCGTCACGGTCCTGGCTCCTGTCGCTGCCGGTCCATCTGTGGGCGGAATATGGGCCACCATGGCACAGCAGATCGGGATCACCCCCGCGGCGCGCGCTGCCTCGCCCACACAACGAACACCACCGCCAAGGCGACCGCCAAGCCATACCACGTGAAGATATACGACAAATGATTGTTCGGCGGAGTCGGCAGATGCCGAGCCGGATCCGGCCAGTGTTCGGCTGGCGCCTGGCCGAGCGCCACCAGGGTGAAGGGGGCCACCTGCGGCAAACCCAGCGCCGCACCGATCACCCCGGGATTCAATGTGAAGAACTGTCGCCCCGTGACGTCATCGCGCGCACTGAACCAACTGGCCTTGTCGGCTCGGCGGACATAGCCGATGACGGTCACCGGTCCGTCCGGCTGGTCGATCGGGGTGCGCCTTGTCTGCGGCACCCAGCCGCGATCCACCAGCAGCGGCGGCGCCTCGTCACGCATCAGCGGCACGACCAACTGGCTGCCCATCTCCGGCCCGGTTCGGGTGTCGCGCACCTCGGCGCCATACAGTGCCGAACGGCCGGAATCGAAGCGGCCCGTCACCGAAACCTTCGTATAGGGGGATGGGTCGGCGGGCAGCGGCACCGGATCGGCGGCCTCGGCTCTGGCAATCTGGGCCAGGATGCCCAGCTTCCAGTGCAGTCGCTGGACCTGCCAGGTGCCCAGACCCAGCAGCACCGCCATCATGACCACGGTCATCACGCCCGGCCACAGCAAGCGCCGCAGGTTCGCGGTCACAACCCCATCTCGGAGGATCGATGGCGGAACTGCATCGCCACCAGCGCCGCTTTGGCGTGCCGGATCATCAGGATGGCCAACGGCACCGTGACCACCGGCCACAACACCGCATGCACCCACAGCGGCGGGGAAAAGCGGAACTCGAACCAGAAGGCGAGGCCGACGATGATGGCCCCCAGCACCAGGATCACCAGGGCGGCGGCGCCGTCGCCGGTATCGACCTGGCGCAGGTCCAGCCCGCACACGGCGCAGCGATCGGCGATGTCCAGCATGTTACGGAACAGCCTGCCGCGCCCGCAACGCGGGCAGCAACAGGTCAGCGCGACTCGCAGACTCGATACCGGCGGGTCGGCCACGGTCCGGGTTACTCGACGGCGATCTGGCCCGCGCCATACCAGTAGATGCAAGTGAACAGGAACAGCCAGACCACATCGACGAAGTGCCAGTACCAGGCGGCCGCCTCGAAGCCGAAATGCCGTTCGGGGGTGAACTGCCCGTCCCGGGCCCGGAACCAGCAGACTGCGAGGAAGCAGGTGCCGACGATGACATGAAAGCCGTGGAAGCCGGTCGCCAGGAAGAAGGTCGACGAATAGACCCCGCCGCCCGAGAACGCGAAGGGCGCGTGCGAATACTCGATCGCCTGGCACATGGTGAAGCTCAGGCCCAGCAGGATGGTGATGCCGAGACCGGTGAGCATGCCCTTGCGGTCGCCCTCGATCAGCGCATGGTGCGCCCAGGTCACCGTGCAGCCCGACAGCAGCAGGATCATCGTGTTGAGGAACGGCAGGTGGAACGGATCGAAGGTATGGATCGTCGAGGGCGGCCACACGGTCATCCCATTGCCCTGGGTGTCCGGGAAGATCAGGAAATTGAAATAGGCCCAGAAGAAGCCGACGAAAAACATCACCTCGCTGGTGATGAACAGGGTCATGCCATAGCGCAGTCCCAGCCGGACGATGGCGGAGTGCATCCCCGGCGTGCGGGCTTCCCGCACCACGTCGCGCCACCACATGAACATCATGGCCAGAACGACGATGACGCCGCTGACCAGCACCACATAGGTGCCGAAATGCGCCGCCAGGATGATGCCGAACACAATCAGGAAGCCGCCGAAAGCCGAGATGATCGGCCACCAGCTTGGATCCGGCAGATGGTAGGGCTGCTTCATGCCCGAGTGTTCGACGGGAACCGTTGCGCCGTGCGCGTCGCTGCTCATGACGTACCCAATACAAAATGGCTGGGGAAGCCGCCCCGGCACGGCTGGCGCATCATCGCCAAATCCTGCCCCGGTTCAAGGGGCGCGAAACCGGCAAAATCAGTTTGATTTTGCATTGCTTTGCCGGTCGGTCGCACTCAGCGGGCCGACATGCGGTCCGGCCTTCGCCAGGGCACCGGATTTCGCGGCGTCGGCCAGCGAACGATAGAAGGTGTAGGACAGGGTGACGGTGCGCACGTCGGCGGTGTTGGGGTCCTTGGCGATCTCGGGATCGACCCAGAAGCTGACCGGAAACTCCATCGTCTGGCCAGGCTCCAGCGTCTGCTGGTTGAAGCAGAAGCAGGCGGTCTTGTGGAAGTACTTCGCCGCCTTCTCGGGGGTGACATTGTACAGCGCCATGCCGGTCACCGGCGTGCCGGCGTCGTTGTGCGCATGATAGAAAGCCACCCGGTCCTGCCCCAGGGTCAGTGTGACCTCGTTCTGGTCCGGCGCGAATTGCCAGGGCAGGCCGGCATTGGTGTCGGCGTTGAAGCGCACGCGGATCGTCTGATCCGACCCGCCGGGCGCGGCGGCCACACCGATTTTCGGGGTGCCGCCATAGCCGGTGACGGAGCAGAACAGCCGGTAGAGCGGGATGGCCGCGAAGGACATCCCCAGCATGCCGGCGGCCATCGCCGCGAAGACCGAAATCAGCACCAGGTTGCCACGGCGGGTCTGCATGTCAGGCCTTCGTCAGCTTCACGATGGTGATGGCGTAGAACAGAAGGGACAGCGCAATCAATACGATGATCATCGCCCAGTTCCGGCCGCGGCGGCGGCGGCGCAGCGTCTCGGCTTCAAGGGCCGTTGGCCGTGGCGGGTCCTCCGGCATGGTCGGACCGTCAGCCGGCAAGGTGATCGACGGCAAGCGCACCGAACAGCACGAACAGATAGTAGATCGAGTATTTGAAGGCCATGCGGGCCGGCGCGTCGCGAGTCAGGCTGACCCCGGCCGCATCCTGCCGGTCGGTCAGCACACGCCAGACGCTGACCAGGAACCCGATGCCCAGAACCGTCGCGGCGACACCATAGATCGGTCCGGAAAATCCGATCCACCACGGCGCCAGCGACAGCGGCACCAGCAGCAGCGTGTACAGGCCGATCTGCCGCCGGGTTTCCTTCGCGCCGGACACCACCGGCAGCATCGGCACGCCGGCGCGCCGGTAGTCGTCGTTCGCCCACAACGCCAGAGACCAGAAATGCGGCGGCGTCCAGATGAAGACGATGCCGAACAGGATCAGCGGCACCAGGTCCACCGAACCGGTCACCGAAGCCCAGCCGATGATCGGGGGGAACGCGCCCGCCGCCCCGCCGATGACGATGTTCTGCGGCGTCCGCCGCTTCAACCACATCGTGTAGACGAAGACATAGAACAGGATCGACAATACAAGGATCTCGGCGGCCACCAGATTGACCGCCAGCCCCATCACGATCACCGACCCGGCCGCCAGGATGATGCCATAGGCCAAAGCGGCGCCGGGTTCGATCCGGCCCGCCGGAATCGGCCGGTTGCGCGTCCGCCGCATCACCGCGTCGATGTCGCGGTCGTACCACATGTTGATCGCGCCGCAGGCGCCCGCCGCCACCGTGATGCACAACACGGCGGTGAAAGCCAGGACCGGATGCAAATGCCCCGGCGCGACCAGCAACCCGATGAAGCCGGTGAAGACCACCAGCGTCAGGACCCGCGGCTTCAGCAGCGCGATCCAGTCGCGAACCTCCGCATCCCGAACCGGGAGAGCGGCTTCGTCCCCCCGTTCGGCACCGGCTGGCGTGGCGATGAATTCGCTCATGTCAGGTCAACGGATCCGCGGCAGTTCCGCATAGGTATGGAAGGCCGGCGGCGAGGTCTGGGTCCACTCCAGGGTCGTCGCGCCCTCCCCCCAGTAGTTGTCGGCCACCGTCACCTTCGAGGTGAAGGTTTTGTAGCAGACATACAGGAACACAAGGTACGCAATGCCGCTGATATAGGCACCGATCGAGGACACATAGTTCCAGCCCGCGAAAGCCGCCGGATAGTCGGGGTAACGCCGCGGCATGCCCGACAGGCCCAGGAAGTGCTGCGGGAAGAACACCAGGTTCACCCCGATGAAGGTCAGCCAGAAATGCACCCGGCCCCAGAATTCGGGATACTGGCGGCCCGACATCTTGCCGATCCAGTAGTAGAAGCCGCAGAAGATCGAGAACACCGCGCCCAGCGACAGCACATAATGGAAGTGCGCGACGACGTAATAGGTGTTGTGGATCACCTCATCGATGCCGGCATTGGCGCACACGACGCCGGTGACGCCGCCCAGGGTGAACACGAACAGGAAGCCGATCGCCCACAGCATCGGCGTCTTGAACTCGATGGAGCCGCCCCACATCGTGGCGATCCAACTGAAGATCTTCACCCCCGTCGGCACCGCGATCACCAAAGTCGCCGCCATGAAGTAGGCGCGCGTATCGATGTCGATGCCGGACAGGTACATGTGGTGCGCCCACACGACGAAGCCGACCACGCCGATCGCCACCATCGCATAGACCATGCCCAGGTAGCCGAAGATCGGCTTCTTGCTGAAGGTGGAGATCACGTGGCTGATGATCCCGAAGCCGGGCAGGATCATGATATAGACTTCGGGGTGGCCGAAGAACCAGAACAGATGCTGGAACA
>Ga0182012_10005873_pt1 | contig 12604 bp, 12 predicted proteins | sample 612S2SmetaG_FD_120486 | JGI IMG/M metagenome (GOLD analysis project Ga0182012, IMG submission 120486) | Permafrost microbial communities from Stordalen Mire, Sweden - 612S2S metaG | ecosystem: Environmental > Terrestrial > Soil > Wetlands > Permafrost | place: Sweden: Stordalen | collected...
GAACGGCCCCTCCCGGTGGGGAGCGGTTGGCCACAAACTCTCTGCAAACGGATCACCTCACCACGGAGCTTGATTGGCAAATTCCGACCCGCACGCGGCCCCCAGGGCCACCTGCCATGCGCCATCCCTCAAGCGAGAGTCTTCCTTTTCGTTCATTCCTTTCCCTGCCGGATTTGCATTTCCAGTGCCGACCTTGCCGCTAGTACCCGCAGCTTAGAGCTTGCGGGCGGAAAGGTACGATGGCAAAGGAAATTTGTATCTCCAGCACTCCGCACGAAACGCGGCTTGCAATTCTTGAAGACGATCAACTCGCGGAGATTTATTACGAACGCGAAAACGAATATACCCTCGCGGGGTCCATCTATAACGGCCGCGTAACCCGCGTGCTCCCCGGCATGCAGTCGGCATTTGTCGATATCGGTCTCGAACGCGACGCGTTTCTTTACGTGACCGACTTTGTCGAGCTTGAAGATCAGGAAGACTCCGACGAGGTGGAAAAAGCCGCCGAGAGCGGAGCCAATCTGGCGCCGCGCGAGATTCAGCACTCCAGCGGCCAGCGCCAGAATGGACTGCAAGACGGTCTGAACGACAAGCGCGGCGACCGTTCCCGCCAGAGACAGGAACAGAAACCGCAACAACTATTATCTGACCCGCGCCAGGACCGCACCCCGCGCGACCGCCGACCTGCTGCCGAAAGCGTGCCACTGGTTGTGGAAGAAGTATCCTCGTCGCCTGAGTTGCCGGCGAGCACAGCGGAAGGCGCAGACGCAGAAGGGACCACTGGCCGTCGCTGGCGCGGCAGGCGGCATCGCCGCGGTGGACGCGGCCAGGGTCAGGCTCCCGAGCCCGGCGCAGAGCAGGAAAGCTCAACAGCGCCGGAGCCAGAGGCGTCAGCCGATTTTGAGACCACTACCGAAATTCATGCCTCAGCGGGCGACCAGGGGAGAGCGCGCCCTGATCGCAAATCATCCGGTCGCCAGCCATTTGCGCAAGAGCCAATCGAATCGCCGCGTGGAGGTTCATCAACTCCCGCGCCCTTTCTTCTGCCCGGTGAGTCTCTTTCAAAATACGGTGCATCTTCTCCGAGCAGCTCTGCTGATCAGACCGGCGCGGTCGAGGAGAGCGCCGCTCCGGCAAAACCGAGCTACACGTCAAGGCCCTCCACGCTGATCGAAGCGCCGCTGGCATGGGATGGCAGCGGATTGCTTCCCGGTGAATCGATCTCCAGACACCGCGAGCGCGGCCCGGAGCCAGTCGAAGAAGAAGGCGTCCAGGCTCAACCCATATTCGAAACGATGGAAGAGTCGCAAGGCGAGGACTCCAGTTCGCCAGCGCCGCATGAGATTGCCGGCTCGGCTTCGCATGAGGCCGTGCATGAGTTCAGCGAAGATGATTCTGAAGAGCATTTTGAATCGGTACTCTCCAACGAGCAAGTTGCTTCCGACGACATGGAAGAGGAGACGCTTGCTGCCCCGACACAGGAATTTCAGGCGCACGAATTTCAGGCGCACGAACATCCTGCGCACGCAGTTCAGGAGCACGAAGCGCATCCGTCTCACCAAGAGCCTGAACCGGACGCATCGGCCTCCCACAACATTGACCCTGCGCCTCCCACTGGATTTCGTCTTCTCGATCTGCTGACCGGAAAAAAGAAGAAGGAGCCCGCAGCGCCGGCTCGGTCCTCCTATGCGCCGGGCGAGGGGCATGTGGAAGAAGAATTGATTGAAGGCGAAGAGTTGGACGGAGGCCTGCATGCCCGCCGCCACAAAGCCGACGATCACGACCTCGACGTATACGAAGAGGAGACGCTTCCCGCGCAGGCTCGCGCCGGCGCATTGGGCGAACTACTGCACGAGGCTCGCATTGAAGCCAGAGGCGCGGACGAAGAAGTCGACTTCGACGAGGACGAGGAAGAAGAGGGCGCAGCAGTCAGTGCTCCGGCAGCTCCGGGACAACGCCGCGTAGACCGCAACGCGCGCGGCCGCCGCGGGCGCGCCCCGCAGCAAAACAATCGCCGCGGACCTTCGCGCCGCTCCATGCAGATGTCCGACCTGCCCATCATTAGTGATTTGCTGAAGCCGGGCCAGGAGATCCTGGTGCAGATCGCCAAGGAGCCGATTGCCAAAAAGGGCGCGCGCATCACCAGCCACATCGCGCTCCCCGGCCGCTTCCTGGTCTTCATGCCGACGGTCACCCATGTCGGCGTCAGCCGCAAGATCGAGTCCGACGAAGAGCGCCATCGCCTCAAGCGTATTCTGGTCCACGAGCGCGGCGAATCGACCGGCGGATTCATTGTGCGCACCGCAGCCGAAGGCGCGTCAGAAGAAGAGTTGCGTGCCGATCTCCGCTTCCTCATCCATCTCTGGGATGAGATCAAGAACCGGTCGGAGTCCTCGAAGTCGCCGGCACTGATCTATCACGATCTCTCGCTCATCGAGCGCATTCTCCGCGATCAGGTCAGCGCGAACTTCGCCAACATCTGGGTCGATTCCGAAGCCGACTACGAGCGCATCGTGCGCTTCCTCAATCGCTTCTCGCCTACGCTGGTGCGTCGCGTAAAGCTCTACACCAAAGAGGTGCCGCTGTTTGAGCACTTCGGCATTCAGGATGAAATCTCGAAGGCCCTGCGCTCGAAGGTCTGGCTCAAGTCCGGCGGCTCCATCGTTATCAACCAAACCGAAGCCCTCGTCGCCATCGACATCAACACCGGAAAATACGTAGGCAAGTCGGCGCGGCTTGAAGACACCATCGTCAAAACAAATCTCGACGCGGTGCCTGAGATCGTCCGCCAGATTCGCCTCCGCGACCTTGGCGGCATCATCGTCATCGACTTCATCGACATGGATGACCGCAAGAACCGCTTCAAGGTGCTCGCCGCTCTTGAAGAGGCGCTCAAGACCGACCGCGCGCCAACCAAGGTCCTCCAGTTCAACGATTTCGGCTTGGTCGCCATCACGCGCAAGCGCGTCAAGCAGTCGCTGGAACGCACACTGAGCGTCCCCTGCCCCACCTGCCAGGCCACCGGCATGGTCAAAAGCCCAGCCACGGTGTGCAACGAAATTTACGTCGAGCTGCGCAAGATGAAGAAGCACTTCGAAGGCGCGGACATCATGCTGCGTGTGCATCCCGAGACGGTGAAGGTGCTCAAGTCCAGCAACGGAAGCTGGATCACTGAGTTTGAGGAGTTGGTAGGCCGCAACGTGCTCGTGAAGAGCGATCCCACACTGCACCCGGAACAGTTTGACGTGCAGGGGTAGCAGTAAACCATTCTGCTCGAACGACAGAGGCCGGAGCAACGCTCCGGCCTCTGCTATTTGCTGATCTATCGGATCACATGAATCGGAACGCCAACCTTCAGATCCTTCCAAATCTGTTCGGCGGTGTATACCGGAGCCTTAAGCGCAATCGCCAGCGCCAGACAGGATCGATCTCCCAGAGAGAGACCGTATTTCTGTGTTTTTGCAGTGAGCGTCCCAGCGATCTTTGCCTGTTCTCGCGTGAAGGGCTTTGCTGCCGCGACCAAGGAAAGGGTGTCTTCCCATGCTTCGTCGGGATCAAATCCCTTCTGGAGTAGTTTGGATTGCACCTCCGCGAGATTTACCGTACTGGCGACAGCGCGGTCCATCATTTCATCGGTGAGTTTATCGTTGCCTTTCTCCTGAAAAATGATTGCAAGAATGGCGGATGCGTCCAGCACAATTTCATTCATGCTTGGCAGCCTCTCGCCGTTCCGCGCTCAATTCTTCGGAAACCAAAGTTCCTGGTTTGACGTAACGGCTTGCCCGCTCTTGAACACGACGGATGCGGCCCCTGATTGTGGAAATACGCAACTCATGGTCCTCTACGCGAAAGACCACTGACTCGCCAACATCCATTCCCAGCGCCTCACGGATGGCAGCAGGAATCACAATCCTGCCCTTTTCGCCGATTTGACCTCGCGCCCGAAGTTCCATGTACCCTCCTTGACCTTGACTTAATCCTGACTTCTGAGCGTAGCCGCTTGCTTGCCGCAAAGCATCAAAATGGCCTCATTCATGCTTGGCCGCCTCGCGACGCTCCGCGCTCAACTCATCGGCAAGGCTCACCCCTGCCGGTATATGTTGTCTTGCCCATTCCTGCGCGCGGCGCAGTCGTTCTCGCATCGTCGTAATCCTCAACTCCCCATCCACTATGCGAAAGTCCAAAACATCACCCTCGGCCCAACCCAGTGCCTCGCGCATCGCAGCGGGAATTACAATCCGCCCCTTGTTTCCGACCTTCGTTTTTGCACGCAGGTCGTTCGCAAACACCCGACCCTTACGAAGTTCCTTTGGCTGCTCAAGCTCCAACACTTCCATATGGCCCACCTCGCATACTAGTGACACTAATATACCAAGGTATCACCTTGTCGCAAAGTTCCCACATTTTTCACCTTGCACCACCGTACTCCTGGTATTGGATTCAAAGGGTTTCCGTATCTCCCGCGAAGGCCTTGGACTCAATTGACGGCCCAACAGACCATTCCATCGGGCAGGTCGCAGAAGTTCACCACGGCTTGCGCTCTTCGGTCGGCGCGCCCACCTCGCCGCGCTCAATGCGCCCGAGCAGTTCCCGCGCCAGCTTTCGCTCTCCGGGATTGGCTTCGCCGTGGATGGTGCACAGGTCGAGAAAATCATCGCAGAGGGCATTGCGATCCTGCTGAAGCGCAAGAATACTTTGCAGCGCTACGGCCAACTCACGGAGGCTCGCGGCCTCAGGCCAACTGTGTTCTTCATCGTCAGTGTTTACCGCCTCTGAAAACAGCCCGCGCCGCCCGCGGGCGCATTCGTCCAGGCAGGCCAGCAACTGCTCGCTGAAGGCGCGGTTCAGCTGATCGATCTGTTCTGGGCTCAATTGGTCACGCGAATCCATAATTCTCTTTTCGTCGACTCATAGGGTCGAGCCTCACCTTTGCCGAATTGCGGTTTCTACTTCATCCGCGGTGTGCGGAAGCTCTGCATCGAGGTCAATCATTTTTCCGTCTGCGCCGACAAGAAAATCGCATTCGATGCGCACGCCTAGCTTCTCTTCCGGAATATAAATCCCCGGCTCGATTGTGAAGACCATTCCCGGCTTGAGCAGGGCCGGATATTTGGCCGGATCGTGAACGTCGATGCCCATCATGTGGCCGAGGCCGTGCAGCCAGTACTTGCCCAGGGGCCCTCCGTCGAGGGCTTTGCCGTGCGTGTTGATGTAGTTGTACGCAACGGTATCGAGCGAGTTGGGGTCATGCCGGTCGCGGTCGTTGAGCGTGGATTTGCCGGCGACAAAAGCCTCGATGGCCGCCCGCTGCGCTCCAAGTACGATGTTATAGATATCTCGCTGGCGCTGGGTAAATCGGCCGTTGGCCGGAACGGTGCGCGTGATGTCTGCGGCGTACATCGAGTACTCGCAGGCCGCGTCGACGAGCAGTATGTCGCCGTCTTCGATGGTGCGATCATTTGCCGAGTAATGCAGAATGGTCGAGTCAGTGCCGGTGCCGACGATCGGCGCGTAGCTCGGGCGCTCGCAACCGTTCTCCATCCACACTGCCGTCATTTGGCCGGCGATGGCGCGCTCATTCCTTCCCGGCTTTGCGTAGCGCATCATGGCCAACTGCGCCTGGATCGATGCAGCGGTCGCTTTTCTGATGAGTGCAACCTCGCCCGCATCTTTTACCAGCCGCAACTCCGCTGTAAGCGCCGTAACGTCATGCGGCTCCGGCGCGGGAGACATGCCCAGCGAGATGGCCGTAAAGCTGAGCAGCGCGCGTGCATCCGCGAAGTCGGGTTGCAGCCAGATATTTTTCGCGAGCGGCCGTTGCATCCCGCTACCATTGATGAGCCGATTTACCTCGGCCGGCAACTCCGTCATCGGCGCAACGGCTTCCACACCGGCTACCTTTGTCGCGCCGGGTGTGGCTGCGTCCATCTTGGGGCCGGTGTATTTCTCCATCTGCAAGTCGCGCGTGGGCAGGTAGAGAACCTCCTTATATGCGCTAGCGGCAGGCAGCTGCGATGAATCGGCAACAATGAGCAGCGCCGCCCCCGGCTCGGTCCAGCCGGTGAGGTAATAGAAGTCGGAGTCCTGGCGGTAGGGCGTGAAATCAAGCTCAGACTCAGGCAGCGCGAACAACACCGCGATGCCTCCCTGCAGCTTGGCAGCTAGCGCCACACGGCGCGCGTGGTAAACCTCGGCGGGCTGCTTTTCAAGGGCATAGGTAATGGGTGAAACCGCCGTGAGGGCAAACATGAGAACTGCGGCAACGCGGATTCGCATCATTTCGCTATTGTGAAGGCTTGCGGCGCATACGTAAAGACAGCATCGCGTCCCGGAGGCGCAAATTGGAACAGGACAAATGCAGAATGTATCGAAACTCTCGCTTCCTATCCGTTTTCATGCTATTGTTGAACCAAATTTAGAGCCACACCTGCTCGCATAAACGTGCAGGAGGGTTGAAACATTGACCTTCCCCGAAACTGGTATCAGCGACCGACATTTTTTGGAGAGCCCGCTATGAAGACCTTCATTGGCACGCATACGGCGATTCGTCTTGCATTTGCCTGCGCCATTCTGGCTTCCGTCACGTTTGTCTCGGCGTCCACATGCCGCGCTGAATCCTCTGCTGACAAGCACGCGCGCAAGGTTCACTCCAAGCTTGAAAAGTATAGCTCCGGAAGCTACCTGCACCTCGTGCTGCGCGACCACAGCAACGAATACGGGGCTCTCGGCGCGCTCACGGACGCATCCTTCAGCTTCAAAGACTCCGACACCAACGCCGTGTCCAAGATCTCCTATGCCGATGTAGGGCAAGTCAGAACCGACAGGGAGCCCATCGGCGAAGGCTCGGAGCATCATATCCGCACCCGCACGCTGGTCGTCGCGGGCGTTCTTGCCGCAGGCGCGGCCGTTGCTGCCTTTGAAGTTCGCTAGCGCCGTAACCACATCGATCTGCGCACCGCCATGTCTGCTGAGAAACTTCCTGCGAGTTGTTTAGAATCTCCACCACCAAAGCCGGGTTGCCGTTCAACAGCGAGACATGGAGCCCCCATTCATATTTTGGGAGCTGATATATGGGGACGACATTTGTAAATTAGGATTAGAACTACTTTAGCAAACCCAATCCGAATTCTGCTACTATTTTCACCTAATGAAAAGGCTCGAATTTGAGGCTATGTGGAACACGCAGAACGCGCTCGCCTTTACTTATAGTCCTGCGCGGAGGGGTAGTAGCCGGGCTTGGCGGTGATGGAAAGGTTGGGGCGGTCTACGCGGACTTCGATCTTCCGATATTTGCCATCATAGATCGATTCGTGGCTCAGATAGCCGGGCGTGTACTGATTGCGTGCTTCGTCGGCGATGCGCGCGTAGCTCTTCTCCATGGTGTTGGTGCCGCCGGCTGAGTCGACGTCGCCGCCTGTGGCCGCAGTGTACTTGTAGAGAATGTTGTCGTACATGGTCATAGGCAGATGGATGCGATCGAGCCAGCCCTCGCCCCAGCGCGCCGAGTCTCCGACCAGTGTGGCGTAGACAGCGATCTTGTTGGTCTGCAGATAGCGGACGACTTCTTTTTCCGTGGCCTTGCTGCCGTACTCCTTGCCGTCGGAGATGACGTAAATCACGCGGCGGCGGCTCTTGGGGCGTGTAGACAATTCCTTGGCCGCCTGCAGAATCGCGTCGTTGAGGGTGTGAATCTCCTTGGGGATGGTCATGAAGGTGTCATTGCCGGCCGAGCGTCCAGGCTGAATGTTGGGATCGACGCAACTGCCGTTTTCGCGGATGTTGCATCCGGCCAGTGGGCCGTTATTGATGGGCACCATGTCGTCCCGGCCTGTGGACTGCGCCAGCGCAAGGACGGCGGGAAGGCGATTGCCCTGCGCGCCGGTGAAGCCTGTCCACTCTTTAGCGCCGTTGTTGTAGGTGAAGACGGCAGCTTCATCGTACGGAGTGAGCGCGCCCTGGATTGCGCCGAGGGAGTGGTTCACCTTCTCCATGATGTTGGAGGGCACGCTCTGGTCGACGACGAAGGCGACGGAGAGCGGCGCGGGGTCGACGCTGAAGACGCTCAGCGGGACCTGCGTGTTGTTTTCAAATACCTGAAAATCGCGGAAGGTGAGGCCGGCGACGGCTGCGCCTTTGGAGTCCTTGACGATGACCGGGACTTCAACAAAGTTCACGTTGACAACGTACTTGGTGAGAGCGGCTGTGCCTTGTTCGGGCGTGGTAGCCTGGGCTGCAGCGGGCGTTTGGCTGGGCGCGGGTTGGAACGAAGTGGCTGGCGTCACCGGCTCGGGAACCGTTGGGTTCGAGGAGGTGGAAGAGCCCGCGCCGGGTGGAACTGGGGCTTTGCCCGGTGTGATGGGCCCGGTTGTGCCGGGAAAGGTTTGGCCGGTTTGGGGCGTGGGCGCGTCCGGGACTTGCTGCTGGGCGACAAGCTGCAGAAGCGGGGCTTTACCCGGAGCGATGGGTTCGGTTGCGCCGGGCAGCATTTGGCCGGTTTGTGGCGTAGGCGCGTCGGGAATGGAGGACTGGTTCTGCGCCTGGACAGAATGGTTGATAAGAATACCGGAGATGAGGAGCGCTGCCAGCGCTATTGCCATTGCACGTTGCTTCACAGCTAGACTTCCTCCCAAATCAAAATCACAGTTCCCCAGGTCTCAAAAGCGAGACCTGAGCCACCCACTCAGTAAAGCGCCGGGGGGTGGATGAGTTGATTCCCCGGTCTCAAAAGCGAGACAGTGGGAACCCACCTAGGGTGTAGATTTGTTTCACCCAGGTTCGTGGGCATGACTGCAAAATCGCCTAATTACGGTACAAGCCAAGTGGAACTAGCCTGTCTAGCCACACCCCACAGAGTATCAGACGCGGAGAAGGCGGGCATGGTGCGGATTGATCATAAAACGGTTGGATTTCCAGATATAAAGTGGAAGGAGCCGCTTTCCTGAAGGTGGGAAGTGGGGTCTAAGCACGTATGCGGAATCGGACTTGGTTTGCAACGTTATCGATGTGCGCGGCTTTGATTTGCGGTGCCGGGTTTGGTACGGCGGCGCGGGGGCAGCTTGCGCCCTCGCCGGATGCGCCGCCGGTGAGCCATGCGCCTGCGCCGTCGCCGGATGAGCAGTCTTCCGTGGCGACGTTCAAAGTGAGCGTGAACCTGGTGGACTTGTTCTTTACGGTGAAGGACAAGAACGGCAACCTGGTGCCGCATTTGACCAAGTCTGATTGCACGGTAACGGAAGACAAGGAGCCGCAGACGCTGAAGAGCTTTGTGGCGCAGAACGACCAGCCGCTGACCTTGGGGATTTTGCTCGATACCTCGGGGAGCCAGATGAACGTGCTGCCTTTGGAACAGGATACGGGGAGCCAGTTTCTGGATCGCGTGATGCGGTCCAAGGATGAGGCATTTCTGGTTTCCTTTGACGTAAATGTGGACCTGCTGCAGGACTACACCAACAGTCCGCGGCAACTGGCGCGGGCAATGAACTCGGCGAAGATCAATGCCGGTCAGGGCGGCTTTGGGTCAGGGCCGGTTCCGACGGCGGGCGCGCCGCGAGGGACGCTCCTCTATGACGCGATCAACCTGGCGGCTAACGAGAAGATGAATCAAGAGACGGGGCGCAAGGCCATGATTATCCTCACCGATGGGGATGATGAGGGCAGCCGGACAAAGATCGGCGACGCGATTGCCGCGGCGAACAGGAACAATATTATTGTCTACGTGATTTTGATTGCAGACCGTGGGTTTTACGGCGGATTCGGGATGGGATACTCGGGCTACTCGGCGGCCAAGCGGATCTCCGATGAGACAGGCGGGCGGCTGATCGATGTGGGCAACAACGGGCCGAAGCTGCAGGCGGCATTTGAGCAGATCCAGGATGAGCTGCGGACGCAGTATGTAGCCAGCTATACGCCTAGCAACACGAAGTTGGACGGGACCTTCCGAAAGGTTGGGGTAGAGTGTGGAAATGGGACGAAGGTGCAGGTTCGGAAGGGATACTATGCGCCATCCGGCGGGGACAGGAATTAAGAAAGGCCAATGATTAATGCGCTTTAAGGCGCGGTGCAGGGCGCATTGTCCTGATTTTGTACAGGGGCGTTACCATGGGCGCACAAACCGGTAATCTGGCGCGAACTACCGGTATTTACTAATATCGGCACAGGATGGAAAAACATTAGGCCCGAAGAGGAAAAATTTTGGGCCAATGCTAACCGACCTTTAGGAGACGGCATGCTGACCAATAGCGTAGCTTACGAGGGATATGAGATCAGTCCCCGCTTCCGCGCAATGTTGGAATCGCGGATAGAGCGGCTGGAGCGGGACGCGACCGTGGACGAGTCCACAGTGACAGACCTCGAGGATGTGGATCACATTCGGAGGCAAATGCGGCTGGTCGCGATGCAGCGGGCGGACGCGCTGCGCATGAGGCTGTTTCTGGACCGGGCCTCGGGGAGTGCGAAGTCGAGCGTGTTGTCGGGGAATAGGGACTAAGGGAATAGGGAATAGGGAATAGCAAGACCATGTAGAGCAGTGAAGATATAATCTTCTCCCAGCTTCGGCAGCTGGCATGTTGCTCATGCCATGGCTTCGCAGGAGCCTTCGAATCGCAATTCATCTTTCACTATGATTTTGGCCCGCTGTCTGCGAGCAGGGACGGCTTTCTGCGTTTCGACTTGGAGCTAAGAGCAGCGGACATTAGAATGCAGGTTTGACGATTGGAGAAGGGCGAAGAAGGATGCGGACACCGATATTTCAGATTGATGCGTTTGCGAAGCGGCGTTTTCAGGGCAATCCCGCGGCGGTGATGCCGATGGAGAAGTTTCCCGACGACGCCGTGATGCAGATGATTGCAGCGGAAAACAATCTTGCGGAGACGGCGTTCCTGGTTCCGAAGGGACGGGACTTCCTGATCCGGTGGTTTACGCCTGAGGTGGAGGTGCCGCTGTGCGGGCACGCAACGCTGGCCAGCGCGGCAGTGGTTCTGGACCACCTGCAGCCGGCGCGGGATGAGGTGGTGTTTCACTCGGCCAGCGGACCGTTGACGGTGAGGCGCGCGGGGAATGGATTTCGAATGGATTTTCCGGCTCGGTTTGCGGAAAAGGTGGAGACGCCGGCCGAGTTGACGGCAGCTTTGGGAGTCGAGCCGCTGGAGGTTTACTATGCAGCCGATATGTGCATGGCGGTGCTGAAGGATGCGGAAGCGGTACGCGGACTGACGCCGGATTTTGCAGCGATTGCGGCCATTGATCGGCCGGGAGTAATTGTGACCGCAGTGGGGGATGGCGAATATGACTTTGTGAGCCGGTTCTTTGCGCCGGCAAAGGGCATAGCGGAGGATGCGGTGACGGGATCGGCGCACTGCATGTTGGCCCCTTACTGGGCAGGGCGGCTGGGCAAGAGTGAACTCCGTGGGTTTCAGGCATCGAAGCGGGGCGGCGAGGTTATTTGCCGGCTGGCGGGGGATCGAGTTGGGCTTGAAGGGACTTGCGTGGTTTATATGCTCGGGGAAGTGGTGATTTAGGGAGTAGGGACCAGAAACACGCTTTCAACGAATCCACTTGCGGACTGCTGCGTCCAATGGGTATGAGCACAGAAAAAGCGACGTTTGGCGCAGGATGTTTTTGGGGAGTGGAGGCAGCCTTTGCCGCTATCCCCGGTGTGACGGCAACCGCGGTTGGCTACGAGGGCGGCAAGCTCGACAAGCCGACATACAAAGATGTGTGCACGGACTCGACCGGCCACGCAGAGGTTGTGGAACTGGACTTTGACCCCTCGGTGGTGAGTTACGAGAAGATTCTGGATGCGTTCTTTGAGCTGCACGATCCGACCACGATGAATAGGCAAGGGCCGGATTGGGGCACACAGTATCGCTCGGCGATCTTCGTTCACTCGCGGTTGCAGGAAGAACTGGCTTTGGCAAAGATTGAACAGTTGACGGCGGAAGGCAAGTACAAGCCGAAGCGAATCGTCACCAAGGTGGAACCGGCGCAGACTTTCTGGCGAGCTGAGGAGTATCACCAGCAGTACCTGAAGAAGCGCGGGCTGGCAAGCTGCCATATTTAGGAACAGGGAGCAAGGGAACGAGGGAACAAGGCTTAACAGGCGTAAGACAAGAACTTGCTTAAGTTGGGTTTTGCAAGGTCGGTGAGGAGCGCTTCCTACCCGTTACACTCTGGTTCCCTTGTTCCCCGTTCCCTTGGTTCCCTCGTTCCCTGTTCCTTGTTCACTCATCCCTCGAGTTCCTCAGTTCCTTCCCCCAGTACTGGAACGGCGGGGTCCGTGATAGATGCCAACGCGGATGTCGGCTCGTCATTCCAAAGGCAAACGATCCACCAGATCAGCACAACGATGTAGACAATATTGTTGGCGTTGTTGAGCTTCCCCTGGTAGGCGATGATCTTTTCGTAGTCGGCCTGGGTGTGGATGACGGCTTTGGCGGCGGTGAGTTGCCAGATGGCTCGCACAGACAACTGCGAGACGGCGGCGACGAAAAGTCCCACGATGATTTGGAAGGTGTGGCTGCGCAGGCCGGCGGAATAGCGGCGGCCAAACAGAAGCGCCAGAATGCCGACTTCGATGGCCAGCAGGCTGGCGAGCATGTCTCCGCGC
>Ga0182012_10005875_pt1 | contig 12602 bp, 3 predicted proteins | sample 612S2SmetaG_FD_120486 | JGI IMG/M metagenome (GOLD analysis project Ga0182012, IMG submission 120486) | Permafrost microbial communities from Stordalen Mire, Sweden - 612S2S metaG | ecosystem: Environmental > Terrestrial > Soil > Wetlands > Permafrost | place: Sweden: Stordalen | collected...
CGGCCAGGGCATCCTGGCGCCCATGACGCGCAAGCTGGGCGCGGAACATCGTGGGGCCATTGCCCCCGGACGGAGCCGGGGCGGTCGGCGGGCGAAGTCCGGCCGGGCGCCGGCCGGAGGGCCCCCAAATTCCGGCGGAAACCCGGGGCACGAGGATTGGCTTTCGTTCGCCAGCCCTCCGCCGCGGCGGTGGCAGAAGGTTAACAAACCTCAAAAACGAACCATCCTATGGGTGACCCCTTTCTCGGAGCGCGGCGTTCACGCCGCTTCAACGTGCCAATGCGGGCGATCCCCGGAATTTCGGGAATCATCTGCGCTGTCCACCTCGAAGCGGCATAAATGCCGCGCTCCGGCGGCGGGGCCGTTCCCCGCCAGCGCAATCAGCGCGAACACAGCGGGCTTGGCGAATGCCGGATGGCAAAGCCGGTTGAAAAAATGGCGCATGCCTTTTCTGCTACGCCCATTGACGTTTCACGCCAATCCGAAAAGCATGACGATTGCAACACAGGTGACGCCCGGCGGGTGCAGCCCGCAGCCCCCTGCCCGCCTCACTTCACCAACCGGTAGAAGACCGGGCCGGCGTTGCCCGGCGACAGGGTGACCTGCCATTGGTTGCTGATGATTTGCGGTCCGGGAGACGTGACGTTCAGCCAGCCACCCGACAGCAGGTTCGTGCAGGACTGGAGGGTGTAGCCCGCGGACGCCAGCGGCCAGGAAAAGGTCTGCCGGGGGCCCGCCAGGACCGTGCCGATCGGCGGGCGGTTGGTGCTTAACAACTGGCCGGGGCCCAGCGCCGCGGTGGCGGCAATCTCCGCGGCGGACAGCCCGGCATTGTAAATGCGGAACTCGTCCAGCGAGCCGTTCAGGCATGGATCCGCATACTGCGATTTGCCAAGGTAATCGTTGGCGCCGGGGCCCAGGCTCGCCGGGGTGATGGTCAGGCCCGAGTTGGTTCCCACGGCCGCGCCGTCCAGGGAAAGCACGCCGGTTCTCCCATTTAGAGTGACCGCCACCTGGTGCCAGACGCCCGTGGTCAGGGTGGAATTACAGTTGATCTGTTGTTCCGCGCCGGACCCATTGGTGGTGATGGCAAACCGCAACGTGCCCGTGACGCCGTTCTGCGGGGTCAGGTACATGTTGGTGGTCGTGTTGTTGCCAAAGTCAAAAATCCGGCTCCAATTGGTGCTTGAAGTAAGATTCACCCAGGCCAGCACCGTGAAGTTGGTCAATGGACTGACGATGCCCGGGGGCAGGCTCACATATTGCTGCGCCGCGGCCGACAGGATCAGATGTCCGCCGCCGATCGTGCCGCCGTTGGGCAGCGTCCCGGTCCAAACCGGCCCCCCCACCGAGTCGGCGACATTGCTGCCGCTGGTCTCACTGAAACTATGGCGGTGAACCAGGGATCCCAGGGTGGGCGACACCGTCGTCGCGGCCGCCTGCGCGCTGTCCGGGGTTTCGCCGCCGGCCTCCACCGCGCTGACCACATAGTAATAACTGGTGCCGCCGGCCAGCCCGCCATCCTGATGGTTCGTGGCCGTCACGCCGCCGGCAACGACGGCATAGGGACCGCCATTGGTGAGCGAGCGTTTCACGTTGTAGGCGGTCGCATTGGTGAGGGCGTTGCAGACCAGGTTGATTTGACCGGTGGGGACGGCCGTGGCGGACAGGCCCCCCGGCACCAAGCCTTGCGCCAGCAGCCAGCCCGGCGCCGTCACGTTGTCGAACGCGGCCGTGCAGGACAACGCATTATTATGGCTGGTCAGCGCCAGCCCAATGAAGGCGGTGGACGCCATGGCGAACGTCGCGGTTCCCTGGGGCGTCCAGGTTACGCCGTCCGGAGAACGGTAACCGGTGAACGTATTGCCGCTCCGCACCAGTTTGACCCAGTAAGGCGTGGTCAGGCCGGCGGCGGGGGTGTTGACCGTGGCGCCGCCGGTGCCCGACCGGGTTTGCCACGTCACGCCGTTGCCCGGCGTCACCGCGATCAAGGCGTTGGCCGCATTGGCCGCCAGGCTCTCGCGGATCATGACCCCGGCTTTGGACCACGGATCCGTATTCTGAACGGAAGGCACCCGGGCAACGATGGTGGCATTGCCGGTCACGGGCACATAAACGAATTGGAAGGCGTCGGCCGTATTCCAGATGTCGCCCCCGGACCCGGTCACGGTGAAGACGCCGTTGCTTAAACTGGCGCCGCCGTTCACCCCCACCGACCCGACATCCTGCGACAGCCAGGGGAAAGACAGGTTCACCCCGTCGAGGCCCATGAACGGGATGACATAGGCCGCGTTTAAGTTCGCGTCCGTGCCGTGTGGGCCGTTGTACTCGGACCAGGCGTCGAGCGCCGGGGCGCCGGAGGAACCCGGCCAGATTTGGTGTGTCCATTGGTGGCTGGCAAAGGTCACGGTCGTGCTGAACGTCGCATTGGTGCTTAAACCCAGGACATCGGTCCATTGCTTGATGGCTTCGATCTGGTTGTTGTAGTTGATGGTGCCATCCGCCATGCCGTGCCACAGTTGGACGCGGGGGCGGGATCCCGAATATCCCGGGTCCATGGCGCGGGCGATCGTTCCCCAGTCCTGCGGAGTATGCGTCACCTGACCGGCCGCGGCCGGACCGCTCCACCCGCCCGTCGGGTCATCCACCGCCCAGGCTCCGGCCGGCACCCCGGAAAACTCGGCGCCGGCCTTGAAGACATCCGGATAGAGCGCCAGCAGGGCTTCCGTCATCATGGCGCCGGACGAGGTTCCGGTGACATAAACCTGGTTGCTGTTGGCCTGATAATTGGTGAGGGCGTACTTCACCATCTGGGCGATCGCCTCCGTGTCCCCGCCCCCGTTGCGCGTGAGGGCGCTCGTGGATCCTACGTCCCAACATCGCCCGCTCCCGTCGGGATTGACGGCCTGCGGAAAGATCATGATGAAACCGTACAGATCAGCGGCCGCCACAATCCCGCCCCCATACGCCTCGCCAAAAACGCCGGCGGCGCTTCCGCCACAATAATGCACGACCACCAGAACCGGCGGGTTGGTCGCCAATTTGTCCGGTACATAGACATACATGCTGACGGTTGACGGCACCCCGTTGGTGCCCCAGTTGTTGCTGACCAACTGCAGCGAAGCGGCCGGCGCCGGCAGCGCCAGGGAAAGTCCGAGACAAACAACCGTCAGGAAAAAGCGGGCCGCGGTTTTTTTGAGAGTCATACGTTCGAATTCCGGTGCCGGCCGGTGCCGGCGGCAAATGAGGTGGTGCTTAAATAACATGGTTATGGACGCGGCGTTTGGGCCGCATGGCCTACGGCTGGCTCAGCAGGTAAAACCGCGCCGGCTCGTTCGAGTTGACGGCGTTGGTGATGCAGTAGTTGCCCAGGCCGTCAAAGGAGCCGCCGCCGACCGGCAGCCAGTTGGTGAGCGGGGCGGTCAGGTTGGTCGAGGACCTGACCGTATAGCCGCCGCCGGGCGAACCGTTCGTGCCGCTGAACACCAGGCCGCCGCCGGCCAAGGCCGCGGCCACGATGCGGGGCTGACGTAAGGTGGTGGCGCCGGCCGGGGCCGAGTTGGCGTTGCCACCGACCAGGTTCAGCGCCGAAACCATGTAGTAATAGGTCGTCCCACCGGTCAGACCGGTGTCGGTGTAGTTGGTCGTGGTGACGCCGGTGGCGAGGGCCGCGTAGGGGCCGCCGTTGGTCGTTGAGCGTTGGACGGTGTAAGTGGCCGCATTGTTGGCCGCATTCCAGGTGAGGTTGATCTGGCTGGTGGAAACCGCCGTGGCCGTCAGCCCTGCGGGAGCGGCGGGCAGCACCGCGCGCAGCACCAGGCAATTGAAGTTCCCGTCGCTGGAATTGAGCAGGTTCTCCTGAATCGTTTGCACGGCGTTGGAGGCCATGAACGTCATGACGAGGTAGGCGTTGGTGGCCATGGAGTAGGTGGGCGAGACATTGATGGCATCCGCCGGGTTCTGCCAGTTCACCGTGCGGGCGCTGCCGGCCGGGCTCAAGCTGCGATCGTCCAGCGCGAACAACTGCACGGCATACTGCTGGCCCGCCACCAGGTCGCTCAGCGTGATGAGATGCGGGCCGCCGTCGTAATAAAACGCGTTCAGGCAACTGTTGAAATTGGCGTTGCCGGTGGAGTTCGTGCTGGCGCCGGTCGTGTAGCCATTGCCGCCCGACAGGCCGGTCCAGGAGGTGTTGGCCGGTGCGAACACGATGGACAGCCCGCCGCCGGGCGTGACGTTGATCGAACCGCCGCCGTTTTGCGCATACATCGCACCGACAATTTCCGTTCCCGGGAAGTTGGTCAGGATCTGGCCGGCCGTCAGGCCGGCGAAGCAAACCGGGCTGCCCCAGGAATAGACGAACGGCGAAGGGATGGCCGCCGAGGCTTCCGCGCTGTCCGGGCTTTTGGCGCCGGAAACGACCGCGTTGACCACATAGTAATAAGTGGTGCCGAAAGTGAGGCCGGTGTCGTTGTAGTTGGTCGCGGTCAGGCCCGGGGCGATGACGGTGTAAGGTCCGCCGCTGGTGGTCGAGCGGGCGACGTTGTAAGCGGCCCCGTTGGTGTAAGCGTCCCAGGCCAGGTTGATCTGGTTGGTGGCCACCGCGGTCGCGACCAAACCCAGGGGCGGGGCGGGCAACCAACCCGGCACAGTCACATTGTCCAAGGTGGCCGTACAGAGGGACGAGTTGTTGTGGGCGGTCACCGCCAGACCCACGTAGACCACGGACGGCATCGAGAGCGTCGTGCTGCCAACCGACGTCCAGTTGGTGCCGTCCGGCGAACTGGATCCGGTGAAGGTGCTCCCGCTGCGCACGAGCCTCACCCAATAGGGCGCGGTTGGAGCCGTCGTCGGGTCAACATTGTTGCACTGGCCGCCGGTGCTGGAGCGGTATTGAAAACTCACGCCGTTGCTGGGCGTCACGGCGATGAAGGCGTTGATCGCGTTGGAACTCAAGCTGGCGCGAATCATCACCCCGGCCTTGGACCAGTTATCAATGTCCGGCACCGTGGTGACGCGGGCAATGAGGGTGCAATTGTTCGTCGCGGGCAGATAAACAAAATGGAAGGCGTCGGCCGCGTTCCAAATGTCGGCCCCGCCGCCAATCACGGTGAACACGCCGTTGCTGCAGCTCTCGTTGCCGATAAGTCCCACCGCCCCGAGGTCCTGCGCCAGCCACGGCGGCGGCACGTTGGCCGCCGGGGTCGCGCTGGCCTGGGCCGAGTTGCCGCTCTGGCTGCCCAGGGTCACCGCCGACACCACGTAGTAATAGGTCGTGTCACCCGCCAGACCGGTGTCGGTGTAGTTCGTGCCGCTGGCGCTGCCGACGGCCGGGTAGGGCCCGCCACTGACGGTGGCGCGCCCGATGCTGTACCCCGCCGCGTTGCCGGCCGCCTGCCAGTTCAAGGTCACCTGCTCGACGCCCGCCGTCGCCGTCAATCCCGCCGGCGTGGCCGGCGGGGTGAACCCGCCGGTCCCGGACACGTTGGCAAACGTCACCGTGCCCGGGCTGGAGCCGTTATTATTGCCATACGCCAACCCCAGGTAATTCGTCGCCCCCATCGTGATCGTCGTTGACCCCAACTGAGTCCAACTCACCCCATCCACTGAATAATAACCCGTGAACGTGCTCCCGCTCTGCGTCAACTTCACCCAATACGACGCGCTCAGGCCGGTAACCAGGTTGGAACTGCACGCGGCCCCGTCGCTCGCACGATATTGCCACACCAGGCCGTTGCCGGGCATCACCCCCACAAAGGCGTTGGCCGCGCCCGGAGTCAGACTGTCACGAATCATCACGCCGGCCTTGGCCGCCCCCCCGTTGGCGCCTTGCTCCTCGCTCACTTGCGCGATGATGCTGGTGTTGGTGCCCACCGGTTGACAAACATAATGGAACGCGTCGGCCGTGTTCCCCAGGCCGGTCCCGGACGCAAGCAGCGTGAGCGTGCCGCTGCCATTGCCATAGACCGCGCCCCCGGTCGCGCCCACGGCCCCGATGTCTTGGGATTTCCAGGCGGGCGGCAGGCCGCTCGCGGCGCTGACGATGCCGGACACTTTGTTGAAACCGCCCCAACGATAGGTTTGCCCCGAAACCACGATGCTGCCGGAGGATCCCAGGTTGAATGCCGAAAGATTGGTGCCGCTCGCCGCGTTGCCGTTGACCTGTTGCAGCGTGCCAATCAGGTTGAAGGAAAGCGTGTCGGAACTGCTCCCGCCGCCGTTGATGGTGGGGGTGATGACCGGCAGGCCGGTGATATGCACATCGGACCCAGCGCCAAAGTTGAACGAGCTGGCGCGGACGTCGCCGGAGTTCCAAACGGTCGTGCCCCACCACGTATTGACCTGGCCGCCCAGCAACGAGCCGCTGTTGGTAAACCAGATATGGGTGTTGTTGAAGCCGGCGCCGAAGCCCCAAATCACGATGCAATAAGCGGCGCTGGGCGCGGCGATCGTGCCCAAATTGTTAAAATGAATGTCGCCCGCGTTGCTGTCATTTTCGAGGATCACGGCCATGCTGGGGCTGCCGTTGGTGATCGTCCCGCTGTTATAGAGGTAATCGTCATAGCCATCAGAGCCCTCGTAAATTTCCCAGTCGCCCCCGGAGGCGTCCAGGGTGTAGAGCAAGCCGGTGTTCCTGAGGATGGCCGGACCGCAGCCGGCCCAGCAATTGAAGACCCGGCAATTATTGGTCGGGGCGTCGGTGGCGGTGACGATGGCTTTGACGATGCCGTCGTTCTCGAAGTAGTTGGGCTGGTTTCCCCCGCAGCAGGTCCCCAAACCAACGGCCACGGCATAGGCGTTCCCGACGTCGTTTCCTTGCGTGCCGCCAGAGGCGGTCACCGTGATCGTCCCGCGATTGACGATGTTCGCCGGGCCGCTTCCTTCCGCCAAAATGCCAAACGCACTATAGGCCGCCGTGGCGCTGCAAGTCGCCCCGGCATTGTTGGTGATGTTCTCGGAGGCGGCGTTCACATACAGCCCCGCCGCCGAGCCGTCGTTGTTCCAGACTTCCCCGTCCATCAGGCCGGAATTGTTGACAATGAACGTGTTATTTTCCCCCCAGAATCCCGCGGCAAACGCCTGGCCCAAACCCGTGACATAACCTTGCATGGTGCCACCGGAATTGTTATTGACGGTGACCGTGCCGCCGTTTTGAACCATCTCGCCCACTCCATAGTAGTAATCAGACCCCGCCGTGCCCGAATTACACACTTGATACATCGGGCCGATGTCCGCCGGCAAGGTGGAGTTGGAATAAACCAGCGCCCCGGAATTGTTGTACGTTCCGGAACTGTTGATATAGGTGATGCCGTAGAAATACAGCGTGCCCGCGTCATACGGCGTCTCGGTGATGGGAAAGGACGCGAACCCGCTCGCGGCGGGCAGGGTACACAACGCCGCCAGGAGTCCGGCCCGGAGAATGAGATGTTTCATCAGAGGCCACCGCCCGGCGGCCGCCGGCCGCGCATTCCTCCGGTTGGGGGATTTCGTGGTCTTCGTTTTCAGGATTTGCATTTTTGTTACGGGGTGTTGGAGTGAGGAGGGCCGCCCATGCCTACGGCTGGCTCAGCAGGTAAAACCGCGCCGGCTCGCCGGGGTTGAGGGCGTTGGTGATGTTGTAGTTGCCCAGGCCGTCAAACGAGCCGCCACCGACGGGCAGCCAGTTGGTGGGCGGCGCGGCCAGGTTCGTCGAGGATCTGACCGTATAGCTGCCGCCGGGCGAACCGTTCGTGCCGCTGAACACCAGGCTGCCGCCGGTCAGGGTCGCGGCCACGATGCGCGGCTGCGGGAGCCGCACCGGCGTGACCCCGGCCGGGGCCGAGTTGGCGCTCTCGCCCGCCGGGTTCAACGCCGAAACCACATAGAAGTAGCTGGTGCCATCGCTTAAACCGGTGTCGGTGTCAGTGGTCGTGGTCACGTTGGCGACGATGGTGTAAGGGCCGCCATTGGTGGTGGCGCGTTTCAGATTGTAACTGCCGGCCCCGCTGGCGGCCGCCCAACTCAACACCGCTTCCGAATCCCAGGCCGCGGCGGCCAAGCCGGCCGGCGGCGCCGGCGGCGCCGCCGCCGCCCAGCCGGGCGCCGTCACGTTGTCAAAGGTGGCCGTGGCCAGGTTTGAGGTGTCATGGCTGGTGAGCGCCAAACCCACATACACCGTGGCGGCGGCGGTGACCGTCGCCGTCCCTTGTTGCGTCCAGGTCACGCCATCCGGGGAACAGTAGCCCGTGAAGGTGCTGCCGCTCCGCACCAACCGGACCCAGTACGGGGCGCTGAGGCCGGTGGTGTTGTTGTAGGCCGTGGAGCCGCCGGTGCTGGCACGGTCCTGCCAGGTCACGCCGTTGCCCGGCGTCACGGCGATAAAGGCGTTGGCCGCATTGGTGGCCAGGCTCGCACGGATCATCACCCCGGCTTTGGACCACGAATTGACGTTTTGCACGGCGACGACGCGGGCGGTGAGGGTGCAGTTTCCGGTGGCGGTCACAGAGACAAACCGGAAGGCATCGCCCGTGCCTTGGATGTCCGCCCCGGCGCCCGCCACGGTGAACACGCCGTTGCCATAGGCGGCGTTCCCAGCGACCCCGACCGGACCAACGTCCTGCGTCAGCCATGGATAAAACAGATTGACGGTCGTTTCCGGACTGTTGGGGGTTTCCACCCCGCCGGCGACGGCGCTGACCACATAGTAGTATTTCATACCGGCGGCCAGGAGGTCGGTGTCGTTGGTGGTGAGTACGCCGGGGGCGACGGTCGTATAAGGGCCGCCGCTGACGGGCGAGCGCTTGACATTGTAGCCGGCCGCATTCGTGAACGCGTTCCAGACCAGGCTGACCTGGGTGGCGGAAACCGGGGTGGCGGACAAGCCGGCGGGCGTGAAGACCTGCGCGGCCACACCGGCTTGGATCGAGTTGGTGCTCTCGCCGGCCGGGTTGAGCGCTGTGACCACGTAGTAGTAATTGGTGTTGTTCGCCAGGCCGGCGTCGGTGTAGCTGGTCGTCGTCAGATTGGCGAGCAGGGCATACGGCCCGCCGTAAGTGACGGCGCGTTTCACGTTGTAACTGGTGGCGGTGCCGGCGGCCGGCCAGGTCAAAACCACATTCCAGTTGGTCACGGTGGCGGTCAGGCTGGCCGGCGCGGGCGGCGGGGTGGCATTCGCCCAGCCGGGCACGGTCACGTGGTCGAACGTGGCCGCGCACAAGGAGGAGCTGTTATGGCTGGTGACCGCCAGACCAACATACGCGGTGGCCGCCACGGTGAACGTCGCGGTTCCTTGCTGGGTCCAGGTCACGCCATCCGGGGAAAAGTAGCCGGTAAACGTGTTGCCATTGCGCGCCAACTTGACCCAGTAAGGCGCGGTCAGGCCGGCGGTGGCGGCGTTCACGGTGGCACCGCCGGTGCTGGAGCGGTCTTGCCAGGTCACCCCGTTGCCCGGCGTCACGGCGATGAAGGCGTTGGCGGCGTTGGTCGCCAGGCTCGCGCGGATCATCACTCCGGCTTTGGACCACGGATCAATGTCCGGCACCGCGGTGACGCGGGCAATGAGCGTGCAATTTCCCGTGGCGGTCACGTAGGCAAAACGGAGGGCGTCCGCCGCCCCCCAGATGTCCGCCCCCGCGCCCGTCACGGTGAACACGCCGCTGCTCAAACCCGCGCCGCCCGCGACCCCCACCGCGCCGATGTCCTGCGTCAACCACGGATAAAACAAATTGGCGGCCGCCGCCAAACTGTTCGGGCTGGCCGAACCGCCGGCCACGGCGCTGACCACGTAATAATAGGTCATGCCGACGGGCACCGTGTCGGTGTAGTTGGTGGCCGTGAGGCCGGTGGCGACCGTCGCATAGGGACCGCCGCTCGTGGCCGAGCGGCCGACATTGTAGCTCGTCGCGCCCGCGACCGCATTCCAGACGAGGCGCACCTGCGTGGGGGCGATGGCCGTGACGCTCAAGCCCGCGGGGAACACCGGGGCGGACGGGGAGGCGAGCGCCCACTGTTGGCTGGCGCTTCCAACATTGGCCGCCTGGTCAACGGTGTTGGGGTTGCCGGCGGAGGTCTCCAATGGCTCACCATTGGAGACGGGTAAAATACTATAGAATCCGCCGCTGGTGGGTGCGACAATGAAACACTGGCCGCCGCCGGTGCTCCACCCGGAGCCGAAATCCAGCGCCCCGTTGTTGAGATTCCAGCTCCATCCGTCGGCGGCGGCGGTGATTTCGTATTGGTCACCGCCGATGTGCTGGAGATTCCACTGCTGGTAGGTCGAGCCGGTATAATTGGTGGCGGTGACGGTGCCGTTGCCGGCCACCCCGTTAAAGGCAAGCGTGTTGGCGGCGTTCAGCAAGGCATAGGTGCCGTTGGGGACCAGGCCGGCGGACACCGGGGTCAGCTCCAGCCAGTTCAAACTAAACCCGCCGTTCAAAATCGTGAGCCGCACTTTCTGGCGGCCCGGTTCCAGCAGCACCGGCTGGGTGGCGGTCAGCCAGGTCGTGGCCGACCCCGTGGCCGGCAGGCTCCAAACGCCCGTCTGGTTCTGGCCATTGCCGGTCACCTGCACGGCGCCGCCGTTGGTGAGGGCGGCATAGCGCAGCGAGAGATTGTAATATCCGGGCGATTGCACCCAAATGGTGTATTCCAGCCATTCCCCGGCCGCCGTGCCGGTGACATCGTAGCCGCCGCCGGTGTCGGTCGTGACTTCAATGTCCACCGCCTCATTGGTGCGGTATTGGCCGCCGACATTGGTCGTGGTGAGCATGTGATACGCCACGCCTTCGCCGCCCGTGTCGAAATTTTCCGCCTGGAGAACGAGGGGCGTGCCGGTCAGGAAGTTGTTGACATACCCTGCCGGAACCGTCCACGGCTGTCCCCCGTTGCCATACGGCCCGCGCAGGGGCGGGAAGCTGCCGTAATCGGGAGTCCAGGACAGGCCGGCGTTGACAACCACGTTGGAATAATATTGCGGCTGCGTCACATCCACCGCCACCCCCGTGGGCGGGATATATTCGAAAGTGATCCAGGAAACGTCGAGGCTCTCCAATTCGGAGATGAGTTCGGCATCCAGCGCTCCTATGCCGCTCCCCCAAAGGGTGCCCAGATACTCGGTCATCATGGCAGGATAGCCCGAACTGATCAGCGACGACGCGGCGGTTGAGGTTCCCTGCCATCCGTTGTAGCCGTGGAACGCCACGGCTTCATTGGTCCAAACCTGGTTCGCGTTGCCGAAGACCGCCGTGTTGAAGGCGTGGATGTCGGTCAACGCGGCGGACGCGCCGCCCGTGCCCCCGAACACCGCATAAGTGAACAGCAGCACCGGCGTGTTCGGGGCGTATTGACGGATGACGTCGTAAGCGTTCACTTCCATGTTGAGGGCGCCGGGCGGGGTGGCGTTGGCCGCCGAGTAAGGCGGTCCCCAGGCAACCGGTTCGTTTTGGATTTCAAACAGCACATGCGTGTTGGTGGCGTAGCGCGGTGCGTAGAATTTCCAGAAATTGGTGATGTAGGCCGCGTTGTAGTTGCCGTTGTAGGCGCCGTTGCCGATGGTGATGACGAGGTAAAGCCCGTTGGTCTGGGTCGCCGCCACGATCGCGTCCACATTCGCCGCTGAGTAGCCCGGCGCGCTGCCCGAGGTGGGATAGTTCGTGTTAAAATCCTCCGCGTACAGATGCACCGTATTGAAGCCCAGGTTCTTGATGTTCGCGATGTTCTGCGCCGGTACCGGCCCTGTCCATTCGGTGGAGGTGAAGGGGCCGCGCAGATCCTGGCCGTTGTCGGCCACAAATGTGGTCCGCGCCGCGTTCAGATGCGGTCGCCCGCGGGGGACCGGCGGGGCGGCGTGTGCGCTCTGGACGCCCAATCCAACCGCGCAGGCCAAAGTGATGACGACCATTCCGAAGGAAGAAGTTTTCGATCTCATGAGTTGAATATTGGATTCCAGCCGGCACTGCCTCACCGCCCGGGAGGCTGAATTGAGGGGATTTTTGGAGAATTAGCTGGGATTTCCCCATGGTGGTGTCCTGCCCACAACCAAAGCGGGCCTTTTTTCCTAATTTTCTGCCCCCGCCCCGGAATGGCAAGCCCCTTCTTCCAGTCCGCGCGAGTATTTCGGGGGCATAATAGGGGAGATTCCGATGTCTTTTGAGGCTCCCAAGCCCTGGAGCGACGAGGAAGAGCACCCGTTTGCCGTCCTACGGTGCTGAACCGTCTGTGGCAGCGGGGTTTACGTGTGGTCATAACCCAAGATAGCATAGGCTCCAGAACCACACAACCGGCTGCTCAGCGTCCTCGCAAGGCTGCCGACAAAATCGGGGTGGGGATGGCTCATCCCCACATCCGTCCACCGCCTCGTCCCCGGCCCTTCGGCCCAAGATAGCGTAGGCTCCAGAACCACACAACCGGCTGCTCAGCGTCCTCGCAAGGCTGCCGACAAAATCGGGGTGGGGACCGCTCGTCCCCACATCCGTCCACCGCCTCGTCCCCCGGCCCTTCGGCCCAAGATAGCATAGGCTCCAGAACCACACAACCGGCTGCTCAGCGTCCTCGCAAGGCTGCCGACAAAATCGGGGTGGGGACCGCTCGTCCCCACATCCGTCCACCGCCTCGTCCCCCGGCCC
>Ga0182012_10005878_pt1 | contig 12600 bp, 10 predicted proteins | sample 612S2SmetaG_FD_120486 | JGI IMG/M metagenome (GOLD analysis project Ga0182012, IMG submission 120486) | Permafrost microbial communities from Stordalen Mire, Sweden - 612S2S metaG | ecosystem: Environmental > Terrestrial > Soil > Wetlands > Permafrost | place: Sweden: Stordalen | collected...
AAAACCAGTCACAGGCGGCTATATAGCGTACGATACCGCAACGACCCCCCATTCCCGGTCCTGGTTGCCTCTTCCTGGGGATCTACCGGCACTCTTGCGTCAGAGTTTTGCAAGAGGCTCTAGATTGAAAGGTGATTTCTTGTGCGGTCCCCTGCCGAGTGACGGGAGGTCTCGAAAGGATTCAAGGTCCTGATCGACCATGTGGTCCCTCGAAAGATCATACATAACGAGCAGCGCCTGCCCATCGTGTTTTAGAAGTTTCTTGACCTCATCTTTGTTAGAACAAGGCGATAGGATTGCCTTGCCATCCAGGGGACGGCGAACCACAAACTCTACCGCTAAGTCGCGGACGATGAAATCAATCCGTCCATTGCCGGAGAGAGAGCCAGGGAGAACGGAGCTAGCCTCAGGCACAAGAGATTCGCCAAAATATCCAAGGAGAAAGGTTCGTGCAAGCGGCAGAAGTTTACGTTCGGACCATTCGTTCAGCCTTAGTGACTTTCGAAAGTCACGTCGCCACAGACTTTGATAGAAAAGATCAAAAGCTTCTACCGCGTTTCCGATTCCAACGCCCATTGACCGCTCCGTGAGAGCCGACTCAGTTCCGATCCCTGACGTAATGATACGCGCCCTGGCCTATCGCGGCAATTGAGCCGAAAGAGGGCGCGGAACGCCGGCTTCGCAATGCGACCTCCCCACCCCATACCCCCCGACCCCACCCAGGCGTATACCGCCCCCATGAGACGCCTCCCCCTCATAGTCATCCTCCTGGCCGTCCTAACCGGCGCCGGCTACCTGCTCGTCCAGCGTCTGACCGCCACCCCACCCCCCGGCACCCTCTACGGCAACGTGGAAATCCGCCAGGTGGACCTGTCGTTCAACGCGGAGGGCACCGTCGCCACCATGCCCAAGCACGAGGGCGACCGCGTCCGCCAGGGCGAGGTCATCGCCACGCTCGACGACGCCACCTACCGCAGCGCCGTCGCCCTGGCGGAGGCACGGCGCGACGCCGCCAAAGCCGCCCTCGATGTCCTGCTTGCCGGCACCCGCCCGGAGCAGATCGCGCAAGCCCGGGCCAACGTCGCCGCCGCGGAGGCCTCGCTCGCCAACGCCGAGGTCACCTACACCCGCCAGAAGGACCTGGCGGCGCGCAACGCCTCCTCCAAGCAGCAGCTCGACGACGCGCGCATGGCGCTGGACGGCGGGGTGGCGCGGCTCAACCAGCTCCGCGCCGCGCTGGACGAAGCGGTGAACGGCCCCCGCGCCGAGGACATCGCCGCCGCCCGCGCCCAGCTCCGCGCCGCCGAGGCCACGGTGGACCTGGCGCACACCCAGCTCGCCCACACCGTGCTCAGCGCGCCGGCGGACGGCATCATCATGACGCGGGTGATCGAGCCCGGCACCACGATCCTGCCGGCCGCCGCGATCTACGCGATGGCGCTGAACAACGAGGTCTGGGTGCGTGCCTTCGCCCCGGAAACCCTGCTGTCCCGCTTGGCCCCGGGGACCGGCGTGTCCGTTACGGCTGACACACAGCCGGCCCGCACCTGGCGCGGCAGCATCGGCTACGTGTCGCCGTCGGCGGAGTTCACCCCGAAGACGGTGGAGACGCCGGAGCTGCGCAGTCAGCTCGTCTACCGGCTGCGCATCCGCATCCAGGACCCGGATGACGGGCTGCGGCAGGGCATGCCGGTGACGATCACCCTGCCCAAGGTCCAGTAAGCCCGGATGCCGCCGCCGGTCGTGATCGAACGGCTGCGCTACGCCTTCCCCGGCGCGCGCGGCACGCCGCCAACGGTGGCGCTCGACTCCCTCACCACCCGCATCGAGCCGGGCATCGTCACCGGCCTGGTCGGTCCCGACGCCGCCGGCAAGACGACGCTGCTGCGCCTGATGGCCGGGCTGCTGCGGCCGGGCGACGGGCGGATCACGGTGCTCGGGCACGACATGGCGACGGAGGCGGCGGCGGCGCACCCGTCGATCGGCTACATGCCGCAGCGCTTCGGCCTGTACGAGGACCTGACGGTGGCCGGGAACCTCGATCTGTTCGCCGATCTGCACGTGATGTCGCCGGCGCTGCGGGCGGCGCGCATCCCCCGGCTGCTGCAGTTCACCGGCCTGACGCCGTTCATCGGCCGGCTGGCCGGCAAGCTGTCGGGCGGGATGAAGCAGAAGCTGGGCCTGGCCTGCGCGCTGCTGTCCCGGCCGCGGCTGCTGCTGCTGGACGAGCCCTCGGTCGGCGTCGATCCCGCCTCGCGGCGCGAGCTATGGGCGATCGTGACGGCGATGCTGGATGAGGGCCGGGACGACGGCATGGCCGTGGTCTGGGCCACCGCCTACCTGGACGAGGCCGCCCGCTGCGGCCGTGTCCTGCTGCTGCATCAGGGCCGGCTGCTGGCCGACGAGCCGCCAGACACGTTCATCGCCCCGCTGGCGGGCCGAGTGTTCCGGCTGCGCATATCCGGCGGCTCGCGTCGCGCCGCCGAGCGCCGGATCGCGCACAACCGGGCGGTGTTGGACGCGGTGGTAGAAGGCGACGCACTGCGGGTCGTGCTGCGCGAGGGCGCGTCGGCCGATGCGCTGCAAGGCGAAACCCTGGACCCGCTGCCGCCGAGGTTCGAGGACAGTTTCATTGCGCGACTATCCGGCAAGGCGCCCGCATCTTCCGGCCCGCCGGCGACGGTAGCCGAGGCGGGGCTGTCGGGCGCATCCGATCCGTCGCCGCCCGCACCGGTACCATCGACCTCAATGCGAACCCCGCCGCTGCCCGAGCAAGCCGCGCCCCCCGCTCGGCGCGGCGACGAAGGCCCCGCGATCGCGGTGAACGGCCTGGTCCGCACCTTCGGCACCTTCACCGCGGTGGACCACATCAGCTTCCAGGTCGCGCGCGGCGAGATCTTCGGCCTGCTCGGTCCGAACGGCGCCGGCAAGTCCACCACCTTCCGCATGCTGTGCGGCCTGCTGCGCCCGTCCGGCGGCACGGCGCGCGTGGCCGGGCAGGACCTGTTGCGCGCCCCCGCCGCCGCGCGTGCCCGCATCGGCTACATGGCGCAGCGCTTCTCGCTGTATGGCGAGCTGACGGTCCTGGAAAACCTCCGCTTCTTCGCCCGCGTCTACGGCCTGGACCGCGCCGGCCAGGCGAGCGCCATCGCCCAGGCGCTGGAACGGTTCGACCTCACCCCCGTGGCGGACACCGTCGCGGGACAACTCCCGCTGGGCGTCAAGCAGCGGCTGGCGCTGTCGGCGGCGCTGCTGCACGGACCGGACATTCTGTTCCTCGATGAGGCAACCTCCGGCGTCGATCCGCTGACGCGTCGAGAATTCTGGTCGCGGATCGGCCAGCTTGCCGATGCCGGCGTCACGATCCTGGTCACCACGCATTTCATGGACGAGGCGGAATACTGCGACCGCCTGGCGATCGTGAACCAGGGGCGGCTCGCCGCGGTGGGCACGCCGGCCGCCTTGCGCGCCCGGGTGCGGCGCCCCGACCTGCCGGACCCCACACTGGAGGACGCCTTCATCGCATTGGTTGCCGCCGATACCACGCAGGAGCGCGCGGCATGATCGCAACCGTGCAGCGCCTGCGCGGCCTGGTGCGCAAGGAGATCGCGCAAATCCTGCGCGACCCCTCCGCCATCCTGATCGCCTTCCTGCTGCCGGTCGTGCTGCTGGTGGTGAACGGCTTCGGCATCTCGTTCGACGCCTATCACATGCGCATCGCCGCGGTGATCGAGGCGCCGGACGAAGGCGTGCTCGGCATGTTGGAGGCGCTGGACGCCTCGCCCTATCTGGATGTGCGGCCCGCCGCCAGCATGGTGGCGGCGCAGCAGGCGCTGGCGATGGGCGAGGTGCGCGGGATCCTTGTGGTGCGCGAGGACTTTCCCCAGCGCCTGCGCCATCCCGCGTCCTGGCCCGCGACCGCCGCGCTGTGGGTGAACGCCACCGACCCCAACACCGCGCGCATCCTGGAAGGCTACGTGACCGGCGCGCTGACGGTCTGGCTGCAAGGACAGGGGCGTGAACTGCGCCGCACCCCCGGCGGCGGCCTGTCGCTGGAACAGCGCGACTGGTTCAACCCCGAGCTGCGCTCTGCCGATTTCATCGTCCCCGGCGTGATCGCCATGGTGATGACGATGACCGGCACGCTGCTGACCTCGCTGATCGTGGCGCGCGAGTGGGAACGCGGCACGATGGAAAGCATGCTCGCGTCACCGGCGACGATGGCGGAGCTGATCCTGGCCAAACTCGGCTGCTACTTCGTGCTGGGCATGCTGAGCATGCTGGGCTCCGTGGCGCTGGCGATCACCGCGTTCGGCGTGCCGTTCCGCGGCAGCGTCGGTGCGCTGTTCGTGGCGTCGGCGCTGTTCCTGGTGTTCGCGCTGGCGTTCGGGCTGTTCATCTCCACTGTCGCGCGCAACCAGTTTGTCGCCTCGCAGGTCGCGTTCATCGCCACCATGATGCCGGCGATGATGCTGTCGGGCATGCTGTTCGATATCGCCGCGATGCCGCGCTGGCTGCAGATCGTCACGTTTGCGGTGCCGGCGCGCTACCTGGTGTCGATCCTGCAGACGCTGTTCCTGGCGGGCGATGTGTGGGCGGTGATCCTGCCGAACCTGGCGGCGCTGGCCGCCGCGGCGGCGCTGGCGATGGCGGCCACGCTGCGGGTCACGCGGCGGAGACTCGACTGATGTGGCGGCGGATCTGGGCGCTGATCCTGAAAGAGCTTTCCGGTCTCTGGAAGGACCCGAAGACCCGCTTCGTGATTCTGGTTCCCCCGATCGTGCAGGTGGTGCTGTTCGCCTACGCCGCGACCTATGATGTGACCAACGTCCCGCTCGTTGTGTGGAACGAAGACCAGGGCACGCAAGCGTCCGAGCTGGTCCGGCGGTTTGCGGGGTCGCCAGCGTTCCACGTGTCGGCGGTCTACGCGCCCGGGCAGGCGCAGGCGGCGCTGGATGCGAAAACCGTGGCGGCGGTGCTGCGGATTCCCCAGCGCTTCTCGGCCGATCTGCTCGCCGGGCGGGAAACGTCGGTGCAGTTCATCGCCGATGCGCGGCGGTCGAACACCGCGCTGATGGTGCAGTCCTACGCCGCCAGCATCGTCGCCGGATTCGCGCAGGATCAGCATTCCGGCGTGCGGGCACCGCTGGTGCTAATGACGCGCGACTGGTTCAACCCCACGCTGGAGAGCAGTTGGTTCATCCTGCCCGGTCTGGTGGCCGTGCTGTCGATGCTGATGTCCATGCTGATCAGCGCCCTGTCCCTGGCGCGCGAGCGCGAACTGGGCACGTTCGAGCAGCTTCTGGTAACGCCGCTGCGCCCGGCCGAGGTGCTGGTGGGCAAGGCGGTGCCCGGCATGATCGTCGGGATGATCGACGCCAATCTGATTATCGTGGTTGCCCTGCTGTGGTTTCGGCTGCCGTTCCGCGGCAATGCGCTGCTGCTGGAGGCGGTGCTGCTGCTCTACACGCTGGCCGGCGTGGGCATCGGACTCGCCTTGTCGGCGATCGCGCGCACCCAGCAGCAGGCGATGCTGGGCGTGTTCGTGTTCGCCTCGCCGATGGTGGTGCTGTCGGGCTACGCGGCCCCGGTGGAGAACATGCCGCCCCTGGTCGAGTGGATCGGCCGCGCCGACCCGATCCGTTACATGATGGTGTTGGCGCGCGCCCTGTTCCTGCAGGAGCCGCCTCTATTGCTGGTATGGCAGCAATCCTGGCCCCTGGCGGTGATCGCGCTGGTGACGCTGGCGGTGGCCGGCGTGGCTGCCCGCCGGGCGGTGGGCTGACCTGTCGCGTTCCACCGCCGGGGGCTGAAATGTTGCCTTGCACCGAAGCGGAGCCTGACCTGTCGCGTCCAGGCAAGAGGATGCGATGCTGCACCGGGTCCGTTCTGGGCCTATAATGGCAGCAAATACGTATTCAGGGAGACATTCGATGACGGGAAACGCCGCTTACCTGGTCGGTCTCGACAAGGGTCTGGCGAACTACACCCCGCTGACGCCGCTCACCTATATGGAGCGCGCGGCCTATGTCTACCCTGACCTACCGTCGGTTGTGCACGGCAAGCTCCGCTATACCTGGAAAGAGACGTATGCGCGCTGCCGCCGGCTTGCTTCGGCGCTCGCCCGGCGTGGGATCGGCAAGAACGACACCGTCGCGGTGATGGCGCCGAACATCCCGGCAATCTACGAAGCGCATTTCGGCGTCCCTATGTGCGGTGCGGTTTTGAACACCCTGAACACGCGCCTCGATGCCGAGACGCTTGCCTTCATGCTGCACCATGGCGGCGCGCGGGCGCTGATCACCGACCGCGAATACTCTCCCACCACAGCGACGGCGTTGGCGTTGCTTGCTGAGAAGCCGTTGGTGATCGACGTCAACGATGCGGAATACGACGGCCCCGGCGAAGCGGTCGGCGAGGTCGAGTATGAAACGTTCCTCGCCGAGGGCGATCCCGGCTATGCGTGGCAGACGCCGCCGGACGAGTGGGACGCGATTTCGCTCAACTATACGTCGGGCACGACCGGCGATCCCAAGGGCGTGGTGTATCATCATCGCGGCGCCTATCTGAATGCGATCAACAACGTCCTGACCTGGGACATGCCGCGCCACGCCGTGTACCTGTGGACGCTGCCGATGTTTCATTGCAATGGCTGGTGCTTCCCCTGGACGCTGGCCGAGCGCGCCGGCGTCAGCGTCTGCCTGCGGCGGGTGGACGCGGCAACGGCGCTCGAAGCGATCCGCGTGAACAAGGTGACGCATTTGTGCGGCGCGCCGATCGTCTACTCCATGCTGATCAATGCGCCGCCTGAGATGCGCGCCGGCATCGACCACCGGATCTGCGGGCTGATCGCCGCCGCCGCGCCGCCGGCCGCGATCATCGAGGGCGCGGAGCGGATCGGGGTCGATCTGACTCACGTGTACGGCCTGACGGAGACCTACGGCCCAGCCACGGTTTGCGCCAAACACCCGCGCTGGAACTTCATGCCGATCGGGCAGCGCACGGAGCGCAACGGGAGGCAAGGCGTGCGGATGCCGCTGCAGGAGGCGGTGACGGTGCTCGATCCGGACACGCTGCAGCCCGTGCCGTGGAACGGCGAGACCATGGGCGAGATCATGTTCCGCGGCAACATCACCATGAAAGGCTACCTCGCCAACCTGTCGGCGACGGAAAAAGCGTTTGCCGGTGGCTGGTTCCACACCGGCGACCTGGCGGTGATGCAGCCGGACGGCTACGTGAAGATCCGCGACCGGTCGAAGGACGTGATCATTTCCGGCGGCGAGAATATTTCGTCGCTCGAAGTCGAGGAGGCGCTGTATCGTCACCCGGCGGTGCTGAGCGCCGCGGTGGTCGCGCAGCCGGACGAGAAATGGGGCGAGACCCCCTGCGCCTTTATCGAATTGAAGCCGGGGGCCACGGTGACGGAAGAGGCTTTGCGCGAGCACTGCCGCGAGCATCTGGCCCGCTTCAAGGTGCCCAGGACCTTCGTGTTCCGGGAACTGCCGAAGACATCGACCGGCAAGATCCAGAAATTCGTGCTGCGCGATATCGCGAAATCGACGCACGCAATCGAGTAGTTCTGAATCAATGGGTTATAGTATTCGAAAGTGAGGAAGTTCCTCGGCGCTTCCTCCCGGAGCCATACAAGCTCGCGTCGCCCAACGCATCCCGTTGGACCACAAGGGTCGTCTGATGATCATAGCATCGGCGTCCGGTCGCCCTCAAAGCCCTGGCCAGCGGCGCGTGCGGTCCGCCTCCTGGCCCGGCGTCAGCGTCCGGGGGCCGTCGGCCACCTCCGGCGGATGGTCGGGCAACGCGGCCGGGTCGTGCCAGCAATCCACCACGCCCAGGCTGCGCGTGCAGTAGGGGGGCGTCTCCGGCGGCGGCTCCACCGGCGCGCAATACGTCTTGCCCTGATCCAGCCGGACCACCGAACAGTTCCGGCCGGTCAGCAGCGAATACACCGCATCACCCGGCGTGCGGCCGATCACCGCCACCGAGCCCACCGTCACGCCGACAACGCCGCTCGCCACCTGCTCGGGCGTCGCCCCACAGCCGCCCAGCAGCATCAGCAGCAACCCCAGCACCCGTGCCATCCGGCCGATCCTGCGCTGCCCGGGTAAACCGTTGGTTTGCGCGAGGTCCGGCCCGCCGCTATGGTCCGCCCCGCTGCATGGCGGCGAAACGACGAGAGGCACCGTTGGTCGATATCTTCGACGAAGTCGATGAGGAACTGCGCGCGGAGCGGGCTGGAAAGCTGCTCAAGCGCTATGGCGGCCTGATTGTCGGGCTGGCGCTGCTGACCGTCGCCGCCGCGGGCGCCTGGCAGGGCTGGCGTTGGTACCAGGCGAAGCAGGACGCCGCTTTCGCCCTGGAATACCTGGCCGCGCTGCGCCTCGCCGATTCGGTCGCCGCCGGCAATGCCGCCAACGGTCCCGCCGCCAGCGCCGCGCTCGATCGGTTGTCGGAGACCGCCCCCGTGGGCTATCGCACCCTGGCGCGCCTGCGCGACGCCGCCCTGAAGGCGGATTCCGGCGACCTCGCCGGCGCCACGGCGCTGTGGAACCAGATTGCCGCCGACGGCGCGGCTGATCCGCTGTTGCGCGACCTCGCAAACCTGTCATGGGCCGGGCATTCGCTGGACCACGGCGATCCCGCCCTGATCGAGGGGCGCCTGCTGCCGCTCGCGACCGCGAGCAATCCCTGGCACCTTCTGGCCGAGGAGCAGCTTGCGCTGCTCGACCTCCGTCTGGGCAAGGTCGATCAGGCGAAGGAGGCCCTGCGCAGCCTGGCGCAGGACCCAAGCGCCCCGGACGGGGTTCGCGGCCGCGCCAGCGGGCTGCTCGCGCGCCTCGGCGGGTGATCGTGATGTCCGGGAAGGGTTTGACGCGCCGGAGTGCGCTGCTGCTGCCGCTCGCGCTCGGCGGCTGCAGTTTGTGGGACAAATGGTTCGGCGAGAACAAGAAGGCGCTGCCGGGCAAGCGCGAGCCGATACTCGGGGCCTCGCATGGTCTGTCGGTGGACGAGGGCGCCGGCAAGGTCGTCCTGCCGCAGCCGGTGCGCAACGCGGCCTGGCCGCAAGCCGGCGGCAATCCGGCGCATTTGATGGGGCATCTGGCCGCGAACGAGCGGCTGGCCCAGGCGTGGACCGCGGACATCGGTGCCGGCGGCGGCTATCGGCAGAAAATCATGGCGCAGCCGGTGGTGGCCGACGGCGTGGTCTACACGATGGACACCGACGCCGTGGTTTCCGCCTTCGACCTGGCCAACGGCCATCGCCGCTGGCGGCTCGACACAAGGGCCAAGGACGACGACAGCACCAATGTCGGCGGCGGGCTCGCGGTTGACCAGGGCATCCTTTACGCGGTGAACGGGCTGGCGGAACTGGTGGCGATCGACGCCGCCCGCGGCACGATCAAGTGGCGCACCTTCCTTGGGGCGCCGGCCCGCTCGGCGCCCACGGTGGCCGAAGGCCGGCTGTTCGTGACCACGATCGAGGACCGGCTGCTGGCGCGCGCCACCGATGACGGACGGGAGCTGTGGACGCATCAGGCGACCAACGCCGTGACCGCGGTGCTGGGCCAGCCGGCGCCGGCCTATGCCAACGGGCTTGTGGTGGCGGGCTTTGGCTCGGGCGAGCTGGTCGGTCTGCGTGCCGAGAGCGGGAACGTCGTCTGGTCCGACAATCTGGGGGCGGCTGGCGGCCGGGCGGCGAGCGTGGCCGACTTCTCCTCGATCCGTGGCTTGCCGGTGATCTCAAACGGGCGGGTCTTCGCCACTGGCACGGGCGGTCTTACGCTGTCGCTCGACCTGCCCACCGGGCGGCGGTTGTGGGAGCGGGAGGTGGCCAGCGTCGCCAGCCCGTGGGTTGCCGGGGATTGGGTGTTCCTGGTCTCGCTGGAGCAGCAGATCGCGGCGGTGAATGGTAACGACGGGCGTGTGGCCTGGATCACCGACCTGCCGCGCTGGGAGGACCCGGAGAAGCAGAAGGACTCCTACACCTGGTTCTCGCCGGTGCTGGTCGAGGACCGGATTGTGGTCGCCGGCACCAGCGAGGAGGCGCTGTCGATCAGCCCTTATACTGGCGAGATCCTGGGGCGGCAGAAGCTGTCGGGTCAGTCGGCGCCGGTGGGGCCGGTTGTTGCGGATGGCACGCTGTTGCTCGTTTCCGAGGATGCCAGGCTGTTGGCGCTAAGGTAAGGTTGGGGCTCTGCCCAAACCCAAGTGATGGGGGTCTGGTGCCTCAGGCCCCAGCGGGGTCCAGGGGCAGAGCCCCCGGCCTTCTTAGGAAACACTTATGCCCCCCGTCGTCGTAATTGCCGGACGCCCCAACGTAGGCAAGTCCACGCTCTTCAACCGGCTCGCCGGCCGCCGAACCGCGCTGGTCGCCGACACGCCGGGCGTAACCCGCGACCGAAAGGAAGCGGACGCGGTGGTGCGAGGCCGATTGGTCCGGCTGGTGGACACCGCGGGGCTAGAGGAAGCTGCGCCCGACTCCTTAGCGGGCCGGATGCACGCAAGTTCCAGTGCGGCGCTGGCAGACGCGGCGCTGGTGCTGTTCGTGGTGGATGCGCGCTCCGGCCTGACGCCCGCCGACCGGCACTTTGCGCAATGGCTGCGCCGGCAGGGGCGGCCGGTGCTGCTGGTGGCCAACAAGGTGGAAGGCCGCACCAGCGAGTCGTCCGTGCTTGATGTTTACGCGCTTGGCCTGGGCGATCCGGTGGTGATCTCGGCCGAGCACGGCCAGGGCATCTCCGAGTTGATGTCGGAGATTGCCGACCGGCTGCCGGCGGTGGTTCCGGATGAGCCCGAGCCGGCGGCGGTTCGGCCGCTGAAGCTGGCCATCGTCGGCCGGCCGAATGCGGGAAAATCGACGCTGCTGAACCGGCTGCTCGGGCAGGAGCGGATGATTACCGGGCCGGAGCCTGGGCTGACCCGCGACGCCGTGGCATCGATGATGGCGGACGACCAGGGGCCGATCGAGCTGGTGGATACCGCCGGGCTGCGCCGCCGCGCCCGGATCGAGGAGTCGCTGGAGAAGATCTCCGTCAGCGCGGCGATCGGCGCGCTGCGCATGGCGGAGGTGGTGCTGCTGGTCGTGGACGCGACGGAGGGGCTGCACGACCAGGACCTGGCGATCGCCCAGTTGATCGAGCGCGAGGGGCGCGCCTGCGTGCTGGCGCTGAACAAGTGGGACGCGGTGGCCGACCGGGCTGCGACGCGGCTGGCGATCACCGAGCGGCTGGAGTCCTCGCTGGCGCAGATGAAGGGGATTCCGGTGGTGGCGTTCTCGGCGCTGACCGGGGCGGGGCTGGACAAGCTGCTGCCGGTGGTGCGGCGGACGCATGCGGTGTGGAACACGCGGGTGCCGACCGGGGAGCTGAACCGCTGGTTCGAGGGCGCGCTGGCACGGCATCCGCCGCCGCTGGTGCAGGGACGGCGGCTGAAGCTGCGGTATATCACGCAGGCGAAGGCTCGGCCGCCGACGTTTATTGCGTTCGGGTCGCGGGCGGAGCGGATGCCGGACGATTACCGGCGGTATCTGGTGAACGGCCTGCGCGAGAGTTTCAGCTTGCCGGGGACTCCGATCCGGTTGCAGCTTCGGGGGACGAAGAATCCGTATGTGGAGGAGTGAGGTTGGCTGATTCGGGCAGAACGCCGCGCAGCCTTGGTGACCGGCGGATGTTGTGAAACGGCTGATATTGGTTTATTAACGAAATCGGCTGGCTTATTTTGAAAGGCTCCCGGCATGACTGCAAGCTTGATATTCCTGTCGCATATTCACGAGGAAAAAGAGCTTGCTATTTCTATTAAGCATGCCATCGAGGAAGAATTTAGTGGCTTCGTGGACGTTTTTGTCTCCTCGGATGGCACCAGCGTGCCAGCGGGGGCGAATTTCTTGAGGAGGATTGAGGATCGTCTGATCGATTGCGTCGCCGCAATATACCTTATTAGCCCAGTTTCTGTGCGAAGAAATTGGGTTAACTTTGAATTGGGGGCGGTGTGGGTTCGAAACATAATGAGCTTGCGCACCGGAAGCAGCGAAATTCCAACGATTTCACTATGCCACTCTGGTATTCAACCAGCAGCCCTCCCGTTGCCGTTAAATAATCTAAATGGTATTTTGGGAGGTGAGGCGCCTCAACTGGAATCTGCGTTTCGATCGCTTCAAGCGGCAGTTGGTGGCCGAGGTACCCTCAAGACTGACTTTTTTGCTCTAGCAAGGACCATCCAAGCTTTTGAGAAAAAATATACGTTGGTCGCAAACATTAATAATTTACTGAATTTATTAAAAGCCGACAAAACCGCTTTAATAGCGAAATGTGAGGAGTGGAGACTCTATTATGATGGCAACACCCAGTGGGGCGCTGAATGGCAGTAAGCTGACAATTATTTTTGATTCAAGTTTATTAGCAAATCATAAATTGGACTTGCTTTCTTAAGCGTCCGAGCCTTGTTGCTGGCATTTGTAACCGCCGTTCGCGGTAGGAACGCGAGTTACCCCGCGCCCCCCGCACAGATCCGGACGTGCCCGATTCGGGCATCCGGCTCCTACCTCGGGTCTCTGGCGCCTACCTGCATATCGTCGCCGGTTGACGC
>Ga0182012_10005881_pt1 | contig 12593 bp, 11 predicted proteins | sample 612S2SmetaG_FD_120486 | JGI IMG/M metagenome (GOLD analysis project Ga0182012, IMG submission 120486) | Permafrost microbial communities from Stordalen Mire, Sweden - 612S2S metaG | ecosystem: Environmental > Terrestrial > Soil > Wetlands > Permafrost | place: Sweden: Stordalen | collected...
ACCCTTTCCCCTGCTCAACCAGCCCCGGCGGAAATTTGTGGAAATCTCCCACCGAAGCCGCTATGGGAAGGGCAGACCCCGCAAATATCGGGGCCTTATCTAAGGGCCATTCACCTCTGACCCAGCTTGTAACGCCGCATCGTCGGGTCCGCCTCCTGCGCCCAGGCATCAATGCCGCCGCGCAGGCACCGCACATTTTGCAGGCCGTGCCCTGTGAAATACGCCGCCGCGTCCAGGCTGTTCTTGCCCGCATGATCGATCACCACCACCGGGCTGGTGTTCGAACCGCTGCTCAAGATCTGCTGCATCACCGGCTGCGACAACAGCACCGCCCCCGCGATGTTCACCGCTTCAAATTCCTCGCGCGAGCGCACGTCCACAAGCTTCACCGCCGGATCTCGTTGCCGCAGTTCCGCCAGTTCCGCCGGCGAGATCAAAATCTTCGCATCCTGCTCGTGGCTGGATTGGATGTGCCCCAGCACTTCCACCGTGTCCAGGTTCCCATTGCGCGCGCACATCTGGCGGAGCGTCTCCTCCGGGCTGAACCCACAACTGCTGCACCCGCCGATATGGTAACGCCGGAACAAGGCCCGCTGCGCCCCCGGAAAAGCGGCCAGCACCGCCCGCATGGGGGATTCAGGATTGAGCTCCAAGGAAATAGCTTTCACGTCCCCACTCTAACCCCATGTCCACCAAACTGCAAGACCCCCGCCCGACGTCTCCTTGCGTGCCGCTGTACCTGCCATGAACTATGCCACTATCGTTAACCAACTGCCGACGATTCCCCCTCTCCTCGGGGAGAGTAGCGCTGCTGGGTATTGCACAACGCACCATTCATGTCACCTTTGGCCGAAAAAAGCACCCTACAAACCGTTCTAAACCATTGCAAATAAAGACTTAACTCTTCGTAACTTGATCAAAACCAAACGAGCCGGGAAATTTTCACCCCAAGCCATGTGGCGGCCAAACTGGGAATTGCACATGCCGTGATTCGGTCATGGGAATCCGCCGAAAGCCTGCCTAATAGCTTCCGTCGTCCATGTTGGCGGGAGGTTGCAAAAGCAATCACATTCCCGTAGCCTCGTGCTATGGCCACTCATCATGAACTTTCCGCTTTCATCTGGCAAATCGCGGATTTGTTGCGCGGCCCATGTCGTCCGCCTCAATACGCGCGTGTCATGCTGCCCATGACGGTGCAGCGCCGGTTCGCCATCGTTTTCAATGGCTCGCCGATGTTCACGGCCATCGGAACATTGTCGCCGCTCTGCAGGTCGAGGGCGCACAGGACGAAATGTTCGGTGCTGCCGCCCAAAAGGATAAATTACTCCGCGTAAAACCCACCGACCACGGATGCGATGCTCGATTTTATTTCGATAGCAATGGCGATGTTCACGGGTTAGACAACGACGCGAGCGACACTGTGGATACGGGCATGTGATTGCGCATGTTCCCGCAGGGACTTAATTCCACCCCCGGTTCATGGAATGGGCGAACGTATCCTGTTCGCCCAGCGAATAACTTACCAACCCTCCCCAACCAAAAAAGACGCCAAAATGTCACCCGCCCGACATTGGACTGTAACCTGCATCAGGGTATATGATGCGACACCACGCAACTGTTTCAGGAAGCGTCGGTTGTTTGTCGCTAAACATGAAAAATGCAGCATCTCTGATGGTCGCCGCCTTGGTCGTGGCTGGGGCCGGTGTCGGGCAATCACAAACCTTCGCCCCCGGCCAGCTCGCCGTCCTGCGCGCGGGCGACGGCACCCTCAGCTTACGCCTCAAGCAGGCCCCCATCTTTGTCGATCAATTCGATCCCGCCCAGTTCAACGCCGCCCCGTCGCTCTCCGTGGCCCTCCCCACCAACGGACCGTCGACCCTGTTTTTCAACGGCCACGCCGCCACCGAAGGCAACCTCACCCGTTCCGCCGACCACCAATGGCTTGGCATCGCCGGCTACGCCGGAGTGAACCTCCTTCAGACCAAGGGTGTCCCGTCGCAATTGGACATCCCCCGCGGCTTCGGCATCCTTGGCGCCTCTGCCACCAGCTTCAAGCTCATCCATCAATCCGCCGATTGGTATGCCGGCGCCAACCCCCGCGGCGTCGTCACCGATGGCGCCAACAATTTCTGGGGCTGCGGCAGCACCTACGGCACCGTCTACTATAATGCGCAGACCGCCGCCGCGCCCATCGGCTTCAAGGCCCTCTTGAACACCCGCGCCATCAAGCTCATCAACCAGACCCTCTACGCCACCATCAACAGTGCCGACGCCCAGGGCACCGATGATTCCGCCGGCATCTACAGCCTCCAGAATGAGGCCGCCCCCGCGACCCTCCCCGTGACCGCCGATGCCACCATGAAACTCGTCGTCCCCGCCGACCCCGTCTACAAGAAGACCAGCGGCTTCGACCTCAATCCCGCCGGCACCATCGCCTACATGGCCGACGTCCAGGCCGGCATCCAGAAATATGTGAAGACCGGCGGTGCTTGGAAATTCGCCTACAACCTCACCATCCCCCAGGTCATCCCCGCCGCAGTGAACAACGCCGCCGGCTGTTTCGGCCTCACCGTTGATTTCAGCGGCGCCGCCCCTGTCCTCTACGCCACCACTACCGAAGGTTGGGACAGCATGAATTCCAACCGTGTCGTGCGCATCGTGGATACCGGCGCTAACGCCCTCGTCACCACCATCGCCCAGGCCACCAGCACGAACATAGTCTATCGCGGCATCGAATTTGCCCCCGAACCCGCCAAGTAGGTCCCTCCGGCGCGGGCAGCAGCGCCTCTTTTTTTACAGTATGTGATTGTGCGGTGCCGGGGCGTTTATACACTTCCATTATTCCAGCGACGAAAGCAACATTCGTCCGCTTCAGATATTTTTAGAGCCTATAAAGAAATACTGTGGCCGTGCTGAGCGAGGATTTTTGATTTTGGGCGAGGCTTTGGCGAAGGAGCATGTCCGCAGCGACCTGCGACTGAGCCGAAACGAAGCCAAAAATCAAAAAGACCGCTCCGTCAACGGTTTCCACAGCATGGCTACAGGATTTCTTTAAAGGCTCTGGCTGGATCATTTTAGCTATGAAGAAAATCATCCGTTTTGCTCTCGTTCTGGCCGCCTGGTTGGCCGCGACTGGCCTGTCCGGCGCCGCCACCAATGAAGCACCCCGGCTCATCGCGGCCGACCTGCGCCAGACGAACGGGCCGCTCGATACCATGTTCAAATTCTGCGTCGGCGCAGGTCGCGCGAACGAGGGGTTGCGCGCCGACTGGCAGCGGCAACTGACGTATGTCCATCAGGAATGCGGCTTCCAATACATCCGCATGCACGGGTTGTTCAGCGATGACATGGGCGTTTACCGGGAGGACCGCCAGGGCAATCCGGAATACAACTGGCAATACATCGACGAGCTTTACGATTTTCTACATCGCATCGGCATGAAACCGTTTGTCGAGCTGGGTTTCATGCCCTCGGCGCTGGCCAGCGGTACGAAAACAATTTTCTGGTGGCACGGCAATGTGACCCGGCCCAAGGACATGAAAAAATGGGCGGATTTCATGCGTGCTTTCGTCCTGCACTTGCAGGAACGGTATGGCGCGGCCGAGGTGCGCACGTGGTATTTCGAGGTCTGGAACGAGCCCAACTTGCGCGAATTTTTTGCCGGCAACCAGCAGCAGTACTTCGACCTCTACGCCGCGACGGCGCGGGCCATCAAGAGCGTTTCCCCTGATTACCGGGTCGGCGGTCCCGCGACCGCCGGTTGCGGCTGGGTGCCGGAGTTCATTCATTTCTGCGACACGAACGGCGCGCCCGTGGATTTCATTTCCACCCACACCTACGGCGTGCAGAGTGGTTTCCTAGATGAACACGGCGACACCGGCACGGTGCTTTCGCCTAATCCCACCTCCATTTTCGGCGAGGTGAAATCCGTGCGGCGGCAGATTGCGGACTCGGCCATGCCCGGGCTGGACCTGCACTTCACCGAGTGGAGCACTTCCTACACCCCCTCGGATCCCATTCACGACAGTTACCACAGCGCCGCTTACATCCTGGACAAGCTCAAAAAATCCGGCGGCGCCGCCCAATCCATGTCGTACTGGACCTTCACCGACATTTTCGAGGAGGCCGGCCCGCGCTGGGAGGCCTTTCACGGGGGCTTTGGGCTCCTCAATTATCAGGACATCAACAAGCCGTCGTTTTATGCGTACCAATTTTTGAACCGCCTCGGGCCGACGGAATTGAAGGATAACGACCCTGCTTCCTGGCTCTGCACCGACCCGGCGGGCGGCGTGCAGGCATTGATCTGGGATTTCACGAACACCCATCCCGGCCCGCAAGTTCATAACCAGGTGTTTTACCTGCGCGATTTGCCGGCGCAGCTCAAAAACCAGGTCACCCTCACGCTCACCAACCTGGCCCGGGGCAAATACACCGTGACGACCTACCAGGTCGGCTATCGGGTCAACGACGCCTATGCCACCTATCGCGACCTCGGCGCCCCGGCGCAACTTACCCTCGCGCAAGTGGCCGCCATCAAGACGGCGAACAGCGGCGCGCCGTTGTCCGTCCGCACCGTGAAAATCGGCCGCGACGGTGCCTTTGCCGAGACATTTGATCTACGTGAAAACGACGCCGTATTGGTCACCCTCACCCGGCAGAAATGACAGATTGAATAATCCCGCCTTTCAACGGTAGTCATCTCCCGCTTGCGGCATAGCTGCTGGTGGTGACCGCTGATTCAACACCTCCAGCAAATGTTGCGCCTCGTCCGTGCTCAGGTTCCGGGTCAGCACGACCTTTTCATCCGTGGACATCCAGCTCTTGAACTCGTCGATCACCCGGCCTTGCCATACCAGGGCAAGTGACCGGCCTAAATAGTGTGTCGCCGTGCCATTGAACCTCGCCCCGCTGCGGGGAAACAAATTCAGCGTCAGCTCCTTTTCGTCCGTCGCATACTTGGTATAGCCGACATTGGCCACATCATGCTCCTCCAAGGCCGTCGGGCACAGCAGCCGGAAGCTTGTCTCCGCGCCATCCGCATCGGTGCCAGGGACGACGTCCACAGGCACGTTCGTGTCCATGTCCGCCGCCACCCAGCGAAATTCAAAGGTCGGAAGCTCTCGGAGCATCTTTTCCAGTTGGTGATCAACGGCTGCATACACTTCTCCGAGGCGCTCCCGGTCGTCGGCTGGGGTGTTGGTTTGCATCTTGGCCCAGTATTCATCCCGTTCGGTCAATAACGGCTCCGCCACCGTCCCTTTAACGAGTTGCTCAACCCTCTCGACACGCGCCTTGATCAATCGGGCAAGCTCCAAACGATTAGTTATGTTCCGCTGGTCATGCGTGGCTGCATAATTAGCCATAAACGACTTGTCCAGCCGGAAAAGGTCTTTGGCTTCCTACGGAATCGGCCGCAATGGTGCCGGCGCGTCGACTTTCGCCAACGGCTGCGGGTAACTGATCGGCGTCCCGGTTGCCGGTTGCGACATGGCTGGCTTGGCGGGGGCGCTTTGCAGGGCCATGACCGTCGCCGCCTTGTGATTTAAGATTTTCAGCAGTTGGTTGACATAGTCCTCATCAAAGTGGCCCAGTAGACGTAACGTGGCGCCATCCGCCGTGGTCGTCCAGCCGGATACCATTCCCATCACCTGACCCTGCCACACCAGCGCCAATGTCCGTAGCTTCTGGTTGCCCGCCGGCCCGGCCAGCTTCCCGACGCTGTTCGGTTGTAACCGCACGTCAATTTCCTTTTGGCCCGGGACCGTTTGCGACCCGGCGAAACTGGCGTCCATCACCTCATATTCCTCCAGCGCCGCCGGCTGTAACAGGCGGAGGGAGGTGCCGTCACCGGGCACAATGTCCATATCCGCATTGGTGTCGTCCGCGGCTGCTATCCAGTAAAATTGATAGGTCGGCAACTGGCTCAGCATCTTTTCCAATTGATTTTCAATGGCCAGGTACTCCTGCAATGCGCGTTGGCTTTCCGCCTTATCATGCGCTTGGTTGGCTTCGCGGCGAGCGGCCTGCCCTTCAATCTCTGCCGTCACCAACGGTTCGGCGATTGTACCCTTCAACCGGCCCATCAGCTCCTTCATGCGTTCGCCATAAAGCCGGCCAAAAGCCACCCGGTTCGTGGGGTTTTGAAAATCATGGTCGGCCAAGTACGATTCTTGCCAGGCCCGGTCGGCCTGATAAGTTACAAAAACTTCTGGCGGTATGGGTTGTAATTTCTCTGGCCCGGGCGAAACATCTCGCCCGGCCACGCTCGCCTCCGACTTGCCTTGCAGCAGCAGCGACCCGAAAATTTCCTCGGCCATCACGTTGCCATCCGCATCCTTGCCCAGTGTCCGGCGCAAGGCAAACAGCGGGGAATCTAAACCCAACGCCCGGCCCAACTCCATGCGCAGTATCTGTTTGACCACCGCCGCCGCCGCCGAATCATCCGGCAGCACAAATCCCACCACAAAATTCGTCAGCCCGCTCAAGTCATTCGTCCCGGCGATGATTTTGCCCGTGCTATGCGGGGCCGTGGTGATCAGGCAATCCTCGTTGGTTGCGTTGGCCGGAAAATTATAAGGCAGCTCGATCATCGGCCCGGTATAGGCTAGGGATAATTCTGCCGAACGGGGCCGGGGAGAGCACGTCATGCGCACCCACAGAATTTGCCCGTATTGCCCGGCCCCCGTGACCCTCGCCGTCCCAATCGCTCCGGGTTGTGCCAGCGAACTCGCGCTGAGATACGGCTGCCACACCCCGTCCGGCCGGTAGGTTTGCCACCATAAAAAGCCCATCCCAGTCATATATACAACCCCTAGCAACATCATCCCCGTCGTGCCCAGCGGAAAAGTGCGGAGCGACTCCGGCCGGATGCCCTGTTCCCGTGACCACTCCGAGGAACCCAGCAGCCGGGCCTGCCATCTCCACCACACCGGATAAAACGCCAGCCCCACCAGCAGCACTGCCGAGGCGACCATCCAGTTCAAGGGCACCGGAATGGGGAAAAACATGATGCAGGCAAAAGGCAGAAAGAACGTCGCCGAATTCCATGCGCCGTAAAACAGGCCGTACCAAGTGATACCCAGCTTCTCCCCCGCCGTCATGTGTCCATAAATCGTCCACACCTCCGCCCGGGTCAATGGCGTGGAAAACGGTTTCCGCGGCGGCGACCCGGGTTCATTGGTTTCGGCCGACCGGCCATCTATCCTTCGCTCCAACCACCAGGGCAAATGAAACCATGCAGCTTCGGTGCGATAATCCTGCTCCTGTTCCGGCAACGTGCCACCGCTCAGGCGGGCGCGCCAGCGCCGCGCAAAAGGTTCCGCCACCGCCACCCCCACGCGATGGCAGTCTCTCAGGTCGAGCACGAACCCGCATTTCCACCACAACCGCGTCCCATTGAACCAACGCACTTCGCTGATGGCTGCGATGTCCGCCAGCGGAATCTCCAGCCGGTCAATCATCGCTATACCAATCAGTTCCAGCCGGTCGGCATGCAGCACCGCCAGCCCCGGCGTTTGCCGTGGCCGTCGGAAAATCAACGCCTCCGCCACCTCCGCCTCCGACCTCGGCAGGCTGGCCTTGAGCTTGCGGATGCGCCTGCCCACTACGCCGTAGGTGGCGGCCAAAATCAAACCCAGTGCTCCCGGCAACAACGTCAGCAGTGATCTCGCGCCGAATAACGGAAACAAAATGGCCGTCAGCACCACCGTGAACATGAACGGCACCAAGGCCATCATCGTGACCACGCTCGTGTCCCACATCCACCGGTCGCGCCAGCGCAGGACCGCCACGAAGTTGCGGGCCCTTGCCCCCGTTACGCCACCTGCTCCGGCGGTCGCGCCGCCCAAGCCACCCGGCGTCGCCACAATCGTCTCCACCTGCGTCTTCAGCACGCTCGCCTGCTGATACCGCAGCTCCGGCCGCTTCTCCAGGGCACGCAGCACCACCTCATCCAGCCGCACGTCGATCCGCACCTTCTGCGAGGGTGGCAGCAACGTCTTATCCGGCAGCTCGCCTGTGAGCATCTGGTAAAACACCACGCCCAGCGCATAAATATCCGCCCGATGATCCACCTCGCCCGGATGCTCCACCTGCTCCGGCGACATATACTGCGGCGTCCCCATCACCCCCGTCGGTCCGCTGGACACCGTCGCCGCTCCCTCCGGCCCGGCCTCCGCCTCCGCCCCAATGATTTTCGCCAGCCCAAAATCCGCCACTTTCACCCGGCCGCGCTGGTCGATCAACAAATTCTCCGGCTTGATGTCCCGGTGCACGATCCCCTTATCATGGGCGAATTGCAGCGCATCACAAATCTGCGGCACAATCGCCAGCGCCTCGCGCGCCGAAATCCGGCTGTTGTGCAACAGCTCGCGCAAGTTCATCCCGTCCACATATTCCATCAGGAAGAAATACAGCCCGTCCGCCCTCCCAAAATCGTAGATCGTGACGATCCCCGGATGATTCAGCTTCGCCAGCGCCTTCGCCTCCCGAGCAAACCGCTCCGCAAACGTCCCGTCCTGCCCGATGTCCGGCGGCAAAATCTTCAGCGCCACAATCCGGTCCAGCACCTTCTGGCGCGCCTTGTAAACTGCCCCCATCCCGCCCCGCCCGATCAATTCCAGAATCTCCAGTTGCGGAAAGCGTGCCGCCAGCTCTGCCACGGTCGGCGGTGTAAAAGTTTTTTTGCCGTCGCCGGCGAAGTCCGTCTGCGTGGCCTGCAACAACCCGGCCGCGCAACGCGGGCAGACGCCGCCCGCCGCACCGGCCGGAAGGTCGGTGCCGCAACGCGGGCATGTTTGAGGCGTGGAAGCGTTCATACCAACCCAATAAGATTCCGCCGCTGATTGTTACAGAAGCCCGAAGTTACCCGCAAAACCGCCCGGAAAAAAGCCCAATCCCGCCGCCTCAGATATTCCCCAACACCTGCACCACATGGCGCAGTTCCTCCTCCAATTCCTCCGGCGCCGCCACCGTGTCCGCGATCACCGCCCGGAACACCTCCCGGAACCGTTTGCGCAGCCGGTGAATGGCCACCCGCGCCGCGCCCTCCGTCGTCCCGCCGGCGGCGGCGATCGCCGCATAAGGAATTTCCCCATGACCCGCCGTGAGATGTGGTTTGAGCCGCGCGAATTCCCCCGCCTTGCCGGCGGCCGCATACTCCTGCGCCAGCCGCGACATCGCCTCCGCCAGCAACGTCAGCGCCCAGCGCCGGTCATAAATGGAATCCGGCCCCAACGTCCCCGGTCGTTCCTCCAGAAATCGCTCCTCCGCCAGCGTCGTGTCCAGGGGCAGGGGAGCCAGGCCGCCGCCGCGCTTCTGACTGCGCAGCCGGTCCCATTCATTCACCAGAAACCGCTTCATCGCCATGCGCAAAAACGTCCGGAACCGCCCCTTCTCCGGCGTCACCACCCGCAGATAATCCTTCGCCAGCAGCACCGCAAAAAAACTCTGCGTCAGATCCTGCGCATCATGCAGCGAATGCCCCGCCCCCCGCACATGCGCGTACAGCGGATACCAATACGTCCGGCACAACGTCTCCAGCGCCCGCGCCGAATCCGGCGACCCCGCCGCCCGCGCCGCCAGCACCACCGACCACCGCGTCGTGACAAACACCGGCTGGTGCGGCATCACCGTCTGCTTTTCTGATTCGGGACTGGCCATCAATGGGTGATAAGAAAAAAGGGCCCGTTGTTACAGTTAATTCGCATTATGGAGGAAGAACGGCGTTTTTTATTAGCCAACCAATATTCAAGCGCTAAGTTAAAACCATGAGCGTGGAACTGAATAACCAGTCGGAGTTGATGGGGCCGGATGAAGCGGGTGTGCATCCCGACGTCCAGGCCGAAATCCTTCGTCGCCGCGACGAAGCGGACGCCCATCCGGAATTGCTGGAACCTTGGGCGGCCACGACCGAACGCGTGCGCGCCCGGCTCCACGCACAACGAAAGCAAACCGGTTAAAACTCACTCCCCTTCACCCACGCCGCAAACCGCTCGATCCCCGCCTCGATCTTCACCTGCGGATTATACCCCAGCTTCGCCCGCGCCTTCTCGATGTTCGCGTACGTGATCGGCACATCCCCCGGCTGCAACGGCTGCCGGTCGATGACCGCCTTCCGGCCCAGCGCCCCCTCCAGCAGCTCGATCATCCGCACCAGCGTCACCACCTGCGATTCCCCCAGGTTAAAAATCTCATACCCCAGCTCCCGCTGCGTGCACGCCATGATCCCGTCCACCGTGTCCGTCACAAACGTATAATCCCGCGCCGCACTCCCATCCCCAAACATCGGGATCGGCTTCCCTGCCAGGATCAGCCGCGCAAACTTGTAGATCGCCAGATCCGGCCGCTGGCGCGGACCATACACCGTGAAAAACCGCAGCACCGCCACATCCATCCCATACAGATGATGCCACACATGCCCCAGCGATTCGCACGCCAGCTTGCTCGCCGCATACGGCGACACCGCCGAGAAAATCGGGTCCGTCTCACTGAACGGCGTCTTGGAATTCAGCCCGTATACCGATGACGACGACGCGATCGTGATCTTCTTCACCCCATGCGTCCGCGCCGCCTCCAGCACATTCACCGTCCCCTCCACATTCACCCGCTGATACAGCGCCGGGTCCGCCAGGCTCGGCCGCACCCCGGCCCGTGCCGCCAGATGAATCACCTGATCAAATTGCACTTCGGAAAACAGCGCCTCCAGCGCCGGCCGGTCCGTGATATCCCCGTGCTGAAATTCGAACGGCTTCGCCAGCGCCTGCAATTCGCGGAGATTACGGCGCTTGAACTGCGGGTCGTAAAAGTTGTTGAGATCGTCGAATGCCCAGACCGAGTGCCCGGCCCGCAACAACCGTTCACCCACATGCGACCCGATGAACCCCGCGCCGCCGGTGACCAGAAAATTCATGACTATACGCTACCAACCCCCCGCCCCCCTGTCGAGCCGGGATGGATTTCAGGCCGGCACGGCTTCACGCATCGGCCGGGTGCCGGCGGCCGGCAGTTTTTCCCCGGTTGCAAGCAGTTCATTCACTTCCTGGCGGACCAGTGCACACAACTGATGGTAAGCCTCCGCTTCCGTAGGCGCATGGCAAACCCCGCCCCATGGGAATAAGTCAGGACCATAGCCCACATACTGGGCCTCCTCTTCACGCCTTGCCCTCACAACCCATTCAGCACATCGATCAGCGACCGCAGCCGCCCGTAATCATGCCGGTTGAACGCAAACGCGATCCGTGCCAGCTCCAGATGCTCCCCATGCTCCCGCTCCTCCGGCGTCGGTTGCACCACCACGATCTTCGCCTCCGTGACGATGTCCGCGTAATCCTCGTTCAACGCCGCCAGCGCCGATGTCGCCGGCGCATGCTGCAGCCGGATCACCAGCCGCTCCTTCACAAACCGCATCGAATGATAATTCCGGTAAAACCGCGTGACGATCTTCACCGCCTCCTCCGCGCTGTCCGTGATCTGATAAAAATTCAGATCATCCGGCGAGATCAGCTTGTCCCGCAGCAAATGCTCCCGGATCTGCTGATCCCACGTCTTCCAATACGTCCCCCCCGGCCGGTCCACCAGCACCAGCGGCATCAACTGGCTCTTCCCCGTCTGCATCAACGTGATCGCCTCATACCCCTCGTCCAACGTCCCGAACCCCCCCGGAAACAATACGATCGCATCCGAATGCCGGATGAACGTCAGCTTCCGCGTGAAAAAATACTTGAACGTCACCAGCTTCTCATCCTCCGCGATGATCGGATTCGCCCCCTGCTCCCACGGCAGCCGGATGTTCGCCCCAAAACTGTTCTCCGGCCCCGCCCCCTCATGCCCCGCCTGCATGATCCCCGGGCCCGCCCCCGTGATCACCATGTACCCCGCCGCCGCGATCTTCCGTCCAAACTCCACCGCCTGCTGATACTCCAGCTTGTCCGGCTTCGTCCGCGCCGACCCAAAAATCGTCACCTTCCGCTTCTTGTTATACGGCGCGAACAACCGGAACGCATACCGCAGCTCCCGCAACGCCGTCTGGATCACCCGCACATCCCCCGTGTCCTCCACATCCGTCAGCAGCTTCAGCGCATTATCGATCACATCCGCCACCTCATTCTCATTGAACCCGCCGCCCCGGCGCTTGATCAACTCCCGGATCTCCGCCTCCAGCCCCGGATCCGCCGCCCGTTTAGATTTCGTCATATTCATGATACACCCGTCAATCGACCCGCCAGCATACCCATGCGTCCCAGAAAATCAACCCACCTTACGGGCCACGTTTGGAGCTGGGGCGCATTTTGACCCTGCCCCGACAGACAGCAGAAATAAAAACGAGGTCAGAGGTCGGAGGTCGGCAAAAATCGCGAAAATCAGCTCCACCCCTCCCCTTCCCTCCCCCCCATTTATTTAAATGGCGGGGACCGCAGCCCTCCGCCCCCTGCCCTTTGCGCCCATGCGTTTGAAAGCGAAAGGAATGTGAATTTAGTGGTGAGCAGGGAACCCCCCGTTCTGTGAACGGGGTTAGAAAAAGAGCTCTGCTGAAAGAATCTGCCCATGACATCCTTGGTTTGTGTTGTCTCCACGACCAAACGAAAGGAAAAGAA